>ERZ857521.909-NODE-909-length-40371-cov-8.244419_pt1 | contig 40371 bp, 34 predicted proteins | sample MGYA00519701_ERZ857521 | MGnify/ENA primary metagenome ERZ857521 (study PRJEB31778, sample SAMEA3449346) | human gut metagenome | biome: human gut; feature: human-associated habitat; material: faeces | place: United Kingdom | collected 2010/2012 ...
GGCAAAACGATGATTATATAACGAAAAAGAGGATGCATCATTTTGACACATCCTCCTTTTTGTTTATTCTTCAATGGATATTTTGCAGGGCTGTTCGAGCGATTTTTTCCATTCTTGTGCGTATGAGAACCAGGAGTTTGAATCGGGGTATCCAAAGGTTTCCTTGCATGAGGTGAACATCGTGTAATAACGGAAACTCTTTTCTTGAGGAGCACTGACGGTGTAAAGAAAATTTTCTTTGTCTTTTGTCTCTTTCCGGATGTATTTTTTAGGGATATAAGTCGCCAGACCAACTGTTTCTTTCTTGTATTTGATTGTATCATTTACAGGCCAGTCTGTTCCCCAGCTGGCCACTAAGCCTTCATGGTCGGAAAACATGGTGGCATTGTATCCAATATTTTGAACTCCGGTAGAAAATGTTTCATTGTCAAGTGGTTGGTCGAATAACACGTCCACTTGAGCATCTCGGTGACCGGCATAAAGGGTGTATCGGTTGATCATGTTCAGTTCTTTTCCCTGATATTCCCAGCCTTTTACTTCTGCATCTGCAATCGTACGTACAGGGCCGCTGGCAATGAGTCGTTGCCCACGGAAAGCAACTGGCTGTATGTCGGTAGCGTTCGTACCGTTCCATCCTTTGAATGTGCCGGCTCCACAACTGCTTCTGACCAGAATTACATCGTCTCCAAATCCTCGTTTTAATTGTTCATCTGTAGGATAGAACATGCTCTCTTCAATCTCCAAGCCTTTGTGGAACTTGCCGTACAAGTCAGTAGTCTGTTTCTCGTTGAAATAGATACGATAGGCTACCAGCTCGCTTTCGAAAGCGATGCCATGGTGTTGTAATATTGTATAGGTGTCACTGTTTCCTGGAGCATATACCATGGTTCCGTGTGCATATTGGTTGGGATAGGCTGTGCGGAATAACATTTCGGCAAAGACACGGGCAGGATATGTCTTGTCGCTTTTGTTGGACGAAAGGGTAATGTATATGGTTTTTGCAGATTGAGCAGGCATATCCACTACAAAAGCGAGTTCATCTGCTCTTAAATCGAAATCCAAGTCATCGAGTTGGGAAGGAAGCTCATGGCTACCATCTTTTACAGTGGCCGATTTAACCACAAATCCCGTATTTAGTGTGTGAAGATCGATGACCACCGGTTCATCTGTCTTGGAAGACTTCCAGGGATTTTCGATAGAAACCTTGATGGTTTTTTCAATTGTCTGTGCTGAAACTATGGCTCCGTTGCATAACAGCGCCAAGCAAAGGATTGGTAATTTTTTCATGTTGACGGTGTGTTTATTATTTAAGATTATTCTTGTTTTTATGTGGCTTTTCCATTTTTATTTAAGCTATTATCCTCCTGAACATGCTGTCTTCACAGAGTGCATGCAGGAGGATAATAAATCTAATTCTAACCTAAATAATATTATGAAAAACCTTTTTTTATTCAAATGCAAAAATAAACATTCCACGGAATATTGGCTTGCAATTTTTGATTTTATCAGTGAAAAAACTGAGCATATTTGTGCCTGATTCGATAATTTGGAGGGGTTAATGTAAATAATGTAAATAAAGTTTGTATCTTTGCCCCAAATTTATAATTGAAAACAATATGAGTTATAATTTGCTGAAAGGAAAAAGAGGTATTATTTTTGGTGCATTGAATGAACAGTCTATCGCATGGAAAGTGGCAGAAAAGGCTGTAGAAGAAGGTGCTGTCATTACATTATCTAATACCCCTGTAGCAGTACGTATGGGACAGGTCTCTGCGTTGGCGGAAAAATTGAACTGTGAAGTGATTCCTGCTGATGCCACCTGTGTAGAAGATTTGGAGAATGTGTTCAAGCGTTCAATGGAAGTGTTGGGTGGTAAGATTGATTTCGTACTTCATTCTATTGGTATGTCTCCAAATGTTCGTAAGAAACGTACATACGATGATTTGGACTATGACATGCTGGCAAAAACATTGGATATTTCTGCCGTTTCATTCCATAAAATGATTCAGTCTGCCAAGAAATTGGATGCTATTAACGAATATGGTTCTATTTTGGCCTTGAGTTATGTAGCTGCACAGCGTACATTCTATGGCTACAATGATATGGCAGATGCCAAGGCTTTACTTGAATCTATTGCCCGTAGTTTCGGCTATATTTATGGTCGTGAACACCATGTCCGTATCAATACGATTTCTCAGTCACCGACCATGACTACTGCCGGTTCAGGTGTGAAAGGAATGGACAAGCTGTTCGACTTTGCCAACCGGATGTCTCCTCTGGGCAACGCTTCGGCTGATGAATGTGCGGATTACTGTATCGTGATGTTCTCTGATCTGACTCGTAAGGTAACCATGCAGAACCTGTTCCACGATGGTGGTTTCTCCAGTGTCGGAATGAGTTTGAGAGCTATGGCTACTTATGAAAAGGGATTGGATGAATATAAGGATGCCAATGGTCATATCATTTACGGATAATCGTTAATGTATCGGTTTATTTTTATATTATTGAGCGTAATCGTCTTTTCTGCTTGTCATTCCGATGAGCGGAAAGACGATTTTTCGTTTACAGGAATAAAAATAGCCCGATATGATCGGCTTCAGTATGAGGCTACTGTGCAGAACAGCTTTTTTTCCTTGCAGCGGATGAATACGGAATTTGCCCAGGAAACCCGTCTGCTGGTGGAAGATGTGTTGGATTTGGGGGCTGTGAATATGCCTGATATTAATGAGCGTCTCTGTGCGTATTTCTCCGATACCATTTTGGTGCATTTAATGGAAGATGTGGAGGCGAACTTTAAGAACATGGACCGGTTTGAAAAGAAACTGGCTCTAGGATTCAGGCAGTTGAAACGGGAAATCCCGGAGTTGCCTGTACCGAGGATTTATACACAGATTTCTGCATTGAACCAGTCGGTAGTGGTCGGCGACAGTGTATTGGGAATCAGCCTTGATAAATATATGGGAGCAGAGTATCCGCTTTATAAAAGATATTATTATGCCAATCAGCGTCGCTCGATGTCGCCGGAATACATTGTGCCCGATTGCTTTACCTTTTATTTGTTGGGACAGTATCCTTTCCCATGGATGGAAGGTCATCGTTCGTTGATGGACATATTGTTATATCGAGGGAAGATTGCATGGATTGTGGAGACCATTTTGGACGGAGACGGAGATGGCAGGATTGCCTTAGGATATTCTTCAGAAGAGGTGGATTGGTGTGAAGAACATGAAGACGAACTTTGGAAGGAAATTGAGCGGAATCACTATGCTGCTGCCACCGATCCTATGGTAATTCGGTCTTATATTTCTTCTGATGCCCGTCTGTTGTTCAAGGGAGAGAAAACTCCTCCGTTCTTGGGAATATGGCTGGGTATGCAGATGGTCGAGAAATATATGAAGCGTCATCCGGAAATTGGTATAAAAAATTTGCTGGAATCTACGGATTGTTCCAGTATCATGAAAGAATTCAACTAATTGATTTGAGAAATTCCTTATGGAAGTTGCATTGTATTTGTTGCCGGTCACTTTGGGGGATACGGCTATAGAAAAAGTGCTGCCCTCTTATAACCGGGAGATTATAGCAGGAATCAAGCATTTTATTGTAGAGGATGTCCGCTCAGCGCGTCGTTTCCTGAAAAAGGTAGACGCAGCCATCCACATTGATGAACTTACTTTTTATCCGTTGAACAAGCATACTTCTCCGGAGGATATTGCCAGTTATCTGTCTCCGTTGGTGCAGGGACAGTCAATGGGAGTGATATCTGAAGCCGGATGTCCGGCAGTGGCCGATCCGGGAGCGGATGTGGTAGCCATCGCTCAACGCCGGAATCTGAAGGTGGTGCCTTTGGTGGGACCTTCTTCCATCATTCTCTCTGTTATGGGATCAGGATTCAACGGGCAGAGTTTTGCGTTTCATGGTTATTTGCCCATTGAGCCGGCCGACCGTACCCGCCGGTTGAAGGAATTGGAGGCTCGTGTGTATTCTGAGAATCAGACGCAGCTGTTTATTGAAACCCCTTACCGCAACCATAAAATGTTGGAAGAGATTCTAAAGACTTGCCGTCCGCAGACCAAGTTATGTATTGCTGCCAATATCACGTGTGAAGGAGAATTTATCAGAACTAAAACGGTGAAGGAATGGAAGGGACATTTGCCCGATTTGAATAAGATTCCTTGCATCTTCTTGATTTACAAATGAGTCCTTTTTTATTTGAACTCTTTCCATACCTGTGCTACTAATTGCAGGCGCTCACATTCAATCATCAGTTCGTGACTGAATTTTTCCGGATTCTTTTTGATGTCTTCGCATGCAAAGAACTCTCCTCCGGGTAGTGCCAGCTCATTTTCTTGGCTTACAGGCAGTATGTATAATTGTACAAATGCAGGAAGAAGGCCTTGTAACCGATAGCTGAGAATCAGTCGGGGATGAATTTTTGTGAAGGCAATAGAAGCTTTGTTGGCCGATGCCTGATGTCTTTGCACGATATGCTTTGCATGTTGCTGACTTTTTCGTAAAGGTCCTTCAAACAAGGATTTGATGGGGGCATCCCAAGTCGTCGTATTTTTCGCATGTGGAGTGAGATAGATTTTCCCGTTGCAGATGGGGATGATGCGAATAATATGTTGTTCTTGTGGAGATTGCTTGGCCGCAATCTGTATGCCTACAATATTGATGACTAGGCAAAGCAGATAAATGAGGGTTGGAATCAAGTAAATGGCCCCAAAATTATTTTCCGGCGAAAAAGGAGTCAGTTGGTTGCGCAGTGCAAACAAAATAATCAGATGGATACTGGAGAGTATGACGATTACTTTGGCTTCCAGCAAGTAGGAAGACGTAAAATTAAGATGGAACTTTTTCAGAAAATTCCGGTATAATTCTGGGGCGGTGATATGGACAAAGGCGCATACCAGCAGCATAAATTCAAGCGTCGGAGTCAGGCTGTTGTGAGGGATGTATTCATATCCGGTAAACAGTCTCAGAAGGAAACAGATACCGATGCCGATGGTTCCCTGCAGAAGGAAAAAATTGAGTCCTTTCAGACGCAATACATCATATAATACCCCTGCGATACTGATACCAAGCCCGATTCCCAGCATGGTTGTGGTAGGGAAAATATGAAGGCCTATCAATGTGATGATGATAGGAAGCAGTCCGAATGATACGATTTTGTCCTTGTATTTAAGCAATAAGTTCATAACTGAAAAGCACCTGTTGTAAATTTTGAACAATTAAAAAAAGAAAATTGTTCATTCTTTCCGCAGATGTTTTTCAGCATGATAGGAGGACCGCACCAATGGTCCGCTTTCTACGATTTCAAATCCCTTTGCTTCACCTGTCTCCTTGTACTTCTTGAATTGATCTGGGTGAATGTATTCGGCCACGGGATAATGTCTGGCCGAAGGTTGCAGGTATTGTCCGATGGTCAGGATACGGCAGCCGTTTCGCAGTAAATCATCCATCGTTTCTTCTACTTCTGCAGGGGTTTCTCCCAAACCGACCATGATACCTGATTTCGCTTTGAGTCCGTTTTCGGAAATCTGGTGAATTACCTTCAGGCTGGTGTCGTAGTTGGCTACACTGCGGACCAGCGGACTGATACGTCTCACTGTTTCCAGGTTGTGCGACAATATATCCGGGCGTGTATCGATGACCTGCTGCAATAAGTCGGCATGTCCTTGGAAGTCGGGAATCAGGGCCTCGATAGTGGTTGTGGGGCATAGCTCCCGAATCGCTTTGAGAGTGGCAGCCCAATGTGCGGCGCCTAAATCTTTCAGGTCATCCCGGTCTACGGAAGTGATGACTGCATGGTTGAGCTTCATGAGCTGGATGGACTGCGCCACCCGTTTCGGTTCGTCCGGATCCAGTGGAAGAGGCTTTCCGGTGAGGGTATTGCAGAATTTGCAGGCGCGGGTGCAGATGGCTCCTCCAATCATGAAGGTCGCAGTACCTTTACCCCAACATTCTCCTAGGTTCGGACAGCGTCCGCTGCTGCAAATCGTATGGAGTTTATGGGTATCAACGATGCGTTTGGTTTCAGTGTAACGGGCATTGGTGCCTATCTGTATTTTCAGCCATTCGGGCTTTTTGATGTGTGTCATAGTGGTTAAGATAGATTACAAAGAGAAACGGATGACGCTGGAGGTTTTTTCATCCAGCGTCATCCGTATGATGAGTTCATTATAAGTTTTGCAGGAAGAAATTCGCCACTCTGTTCATCAGGTGATTGCGGGTATTTCCTCCGAAAATGCTGTGGTTACGGTTGGTGTATATCTGTGTTTCAAACTGGATATTTGCTTGTATCAGTGCTTCATTGTATTCCATGAAATTCTGGAAATGTACATTGTCGTCCGCACTGCCATGAACAAGCAGCAATTTACCTTTCAGCTGGTGTACGCGGTTGATGGCGGAAGAACTGCGGTATCCGTCACCGTTTTCTTTCGGAGTACGCATGAAGCGTTCCGTGTAAACCGTATCATAGAATCGCCAGTCGCTCGGCGCTGCAATGGCAACTCCGGCTTTAAAGGCGCCGGAACCCTCACTCATGGACATCAGGGTGTTGTAACCTCCATAGCTCCATCCCCAGATACCGATACGGCTTCCGTCAATATACGGTAGGGTAGAAAGGTATTTGGCTGCCTGGGCCTGGTCGATGGCTTCTTTTACACCGATAGAAAGGTAAGTACATTTTTCGAAGGCTGCTCCTCTTCCTCCGGTACCTCGTCCGTCCACGCAGACCATGATATAGCCCTTGTCGCACATCACTGCTTCGAACATGCCTCCGTCGCTGAAGCTTCCGATACCCCACTTGTCGAGTACCTGCTGTGAGCCTGGGCCGCTGTATTGATGCATGATTACCGGATATTTCTTGGAAGGATTGAAATTAGCCGGTTTCATCATCCATCCGTTCAATTCTACTCCTTCACTGGTCTTGAAAGTGAAGAATTCTTTTACGGGCATGTTCAACTGGGCAATTTTTGCCTTCAGTTCCTTGTTGTCGAGCAGGGTGGCCATCTCCTGTCCCTTATTGTTGTTCAGGGTGATAAGCGTAGGAGTCTGGGCGCTGGAGTATGTATTGATATAATAGTTCAGGTTCTTGCTGAACAGGGCACTGTTGGTTCCGGTGCGTGTAGACAGCTTGGTCTTCTTTCCCTTCCCGTCGATTTTATAGACAGCGGTACGCAATGGACTGCCTTCGTTGCTGGTATAATAGAATACATTGGCTTTTTGGTCCCAGCCCAAGAATTCCTTCACTTCGAAATCTCCTTTGGTGATTTGTTTCACCAGGTTTCCGCCAATGGTATAAAGGTAAAGATGATTGTATCCGTCTCGTTCGCTCATCAGGATAATGTGTTCCGGATAAAAAGCGATGTCAGAGTAAGCCTGTTCCTTGATGTATTGTTCGGCTTCATCGCGGATGGCTACTTTGCAGATGGCACTGCGTGGGTTGGCCATATAGAGATCGAAGCGGTTTTGGTGGCGGTTCAGCGTCATGATGGCCAATTTCTCAGGGTCGTCCGTAAATTTGATGCGGGGTACATAGCCGTCAGAGTCAACCGGCAGTTCCATTTTGCGGATAACATGACTCTTGATGTCAAACGTATGGACGCTGACTTTGGAATTGGATACTCCTGCTTTCGGATATTTGTAGTTATAGCTTCCGGGATAAGTGGCATATTCTGTCTTTTCGGGTGCCATACCTTTGTACCAAGGGAAAGAAAACATAGGTACTTGACTTTCATCGAAGCGGATGTAGGCAATCATACGGCTGTCGGCACTGAAGTCGAACGCACGGTTGAATCCGAATTCTTCTTCATATACCCAGTCGGGGATACCATTCAGCACCTTGTTGTATTCTCCGTCTTTCGTGACCTGCGATTCACTGTTGCCAAAGAGTAGTTTCACCAGATAGATGTTGTTGTTACGCACAAACGCAATCTGGTGGCTGTCGGGTGAGAAGAGAGGCACCTGTTGCGGACCGTTGTTTGAAAGCGGTTCGAGGGTACGGTTTTTCACGTTGTAAATGTAGTACACAGCCGTGAACGAACGTCTGTAAATCGGTTTCGTTTCGGTCTGTATCAAAATCAGGCTTTCGTCGGGCGACATGATGTAGTCATCAAAGCTTTTGAGCGTGTGATTTCTGGCAGTAGTCACATCGAAGACGGTAGCCACTTCCTTACCTGTCTTGAAGGAGTATTTGACGATTCGTTTGTGGTCCTTGCTGATTTGCGTGTAATGTTCACCATCCAGCGACGGTTTTAATCCTTGTATATTTTGTGCGCGATAGGTACCGTTGGCTACGTCTTGCAGAGTTACCTTTTGTGCCTGTACACTTACCAGGCACAGCAGCGCATAAAAAAGTACGAAAAGTTTTTTCATGACTGTCTTATTTTTGTTTTACATTTATTTTTCTTCTGTAATCGGAGGAGCAGGTTCAGGTTCCGAAGTCTCCTGTGCTTCCTGCGCTTCCTTGGGCTCATTTGCTTCTTTCTCCGTAGTTTCTTTATCCTTTATTCCGAAGAGCCAACGGAAAAAACGTACCAAGAAATTACGCTTCTTGGGTTTTGCTTCTACTGCTTCCGAAGACGTTGCCGAAGAGGGGGCTTGCTTGAGTGTGAGACTGTCTGCCGGGGCCAGTAGGGTAGTGTCCTTTTTCAGCGAGTCTGTCAATAAGGAATCCGTAGGAGCCTTCGGGAGTACTTGAAGTATCGTATCCTGTTTGAGAGAATCTGTCGGAACCGGCTGAACCTGCATGCTGTCTTTTGCGGAGGTGGATTGCTGAGGTGCTTTGGGGGCAACCGGAGCAGGTTTCGCAGGTTGAGGACGCTTGAAAGGTACCGGTACGGAATATTTACAGCGAACAGGAATGTTATGGTCTTTTGCTGGAATCCAATCAGGCATTACCATAATCGCATCCAAGGCTGCCGTATCCAGTCGGGCATCCAGTCCTCTTACGATGCTGGGAGAAGTGATGCTTCCGTCCTTTTCCACGATGAACTGTATCATGACAGCTCCTTCCTTTTTGGTCTTTTCAGCCAGTTCGGAAGTACGGGCTTTTCGTTTGATGTAGTTGAAGAATGCTTTCATTCCACCAGGATACTCTGGCATCTTTTCTACCACATGATAGACACGGTCGGCTCCTTTTTTCACCATGCGTATTTCCAACGGACGGTCGGGCTGTTGCAGAAAAGCCTCACTGTCCACGTATTTGTTTTCCATGCTTTCTGCTCTGACCATAATCAGATGGCTGTAGTCTGCTTCAATGGTAAACTCTCCATTCTTGTTGGAAAAAGTATGTCTGCCTGTGCCTTGTACGCTGATTTCGGCATGTGGAATGGGGTTTCCTCCTTCTTTCAGTACACCTCTCGCCTGAAATGTCTTTCCACTTTGCTTGAATTTTACCAAATCCTCCGGACGGTCTATGCGGATAATCGTGTCTTGCGCTGCTTCATCCAGCCGTAAGGATTTTATCGATTTATTCTTGTCAGTAGGAAGATAGAAGTTGGCCGTACGGATATAACTTTTATCGGTAGCCTGCTCAAACTCAATCAGTCCTTGCTCATCGCTGACGTATTCGTTGCTGTATCCTAAGACTCTTAGGATGATGCCCTGTTGGGGATCACCTCCTGTATTGAGTACCGTGATGCGGAAATGTTGTTTCTTGTCTTCTAGCGAAGAAGCTTTCAAAGAAAGAACTGTGGCCTGCAAAAAAGTAAACCAGATAAATATATAAATGAGACGTTTCATAAATTCGTTCGTAAATATCCGCAAAGCTACAAGTATTCTAGGGTATTCACCTGTGTTCAGACGTTAATAAAGATAAATTATCCGGCTTTGTATGAAATACAGAACCGGATAATAGCCTTTGGATTATTTATTTAAAGTTCGTGTGAAGTCTTTTTTGCAAGCTTGCGGAGTTTAAACATACGCAGGCGTTCCATGGCATGCCGGCGGCTCAGGATGATTTGCCGGCGGTAGACCATGCAAGTGGTAAAGAAGTAGACGAGGGTCTGTATCCAGAGCGCCTTGTATTCAAAGAGGACTTCTGGGAGAGTTGCCCCCATATTATTGATGCGTACAAATCCGTTGATGCCGAATGTGGAAGGGAACAAATAAGAGAAAATCTTCCAGAATGTGGGAACAGCGGCTCCCGGCCAGGAAATACCCGAGATGAACAGCAAAGGCACGGATGTAAACACATAAATCATCATGCACGATTCTCTGTGATGGATGAAGATGGAACAAGTCATCGCAAAGAAGATGCAGGCCAGAATATAGGGTACGGCAAAAGCCAATAGTGTGGCTGGCTGGGCGATTTGAACCAAAGAGAACATTTTGGGAACCAGGCAAAGCACATAGGCAGCTATCACGGCATATATCAGAAAATACGCCAGTGATTTTCCGCCAACAATACGCAGTGTCCCCTGATATTGCCGGCTGATTGGGACCAGGTCCCGAAAACGGTTGTTCTCACGGGCAGTTCCGGCAGAAAGTCCGATGCCAAGCAGAAGGGTCTGTTGTATGATAAGTATCAGTACGGCCGGAATCAGGAAACTGGCAAATCCATCTTGCGGATTGAATAAGGAGATATCTTCGTATTCAATGGGAGCCGTGCTGATTTCATCCTGCCGTTCGGTGGTATTCCCCAGACGTTTTATCTGAATTTGCTTGTTGAGTTCCAGTGAAGCATTGGTACTGGCCAATACCAAGGCTTTATAGTACAACATTCCACTCATGTCACAATACACGCTGACGGTGGCCTGTTTTCCGGAGGAGATGTCTTTACTGAAACTTTCCGGAATGTAGATGATGCCATATACTTTTGTTTCTTTCAATAACTCCTTCCCTTCTTCCATATCCGTACAATGGGATTGGATGTGTACGTCGGCACTGGCGTCAATCGAACGGATAAACTCCCGGCTGAGGGCTGTATTGCTGTTGTCAATCACGGCAGTCGGTACTTCACGGACCACTTCATTCGTATAAATAAAAGCATATACCAGTGGATAGGCCAAGGGAACAAGCAGGAAGAAAATCAGTACCCCTTGATCCTTGAAGACCGCTTTCAGCTCTTGTGCGCAAATATGGAAGAGTCCGGCAAAGCCTTGTCGTATGGTTTGTTTCAACGATTCTTTTTTCATGAATGTAATGTGTTAAGGTAGGTAGACGTAATGGAGCATGGCTGTACGTAATTTCTTTAAGATAAAGAAAGGTAGCAGCATGAACAGCAGCAAGGCTATCACCGCATGCCAGGCATAAATCACCGGATAGCCGTTCAATGCCAGGTTTACGTATATCAGGAAATAGTGTCGTAAAGGGAATAATACGGACAAGGCTTGCAGGGTGGGGTGCATGGCCATTACCGGAAAGGTAAATCCGGAGATGGAGAAGGAGATGACTCCCCAGAGGGAAGCTGCACTCAAGGCCAGACGTAATGACCCGAACAGTCCGAACAGGAAGACTCCGAAAGCTTGCGATGCAAGCACCAGCAATAGTCCGGCCAGCAGCATTGGAATGATTCCGCTGTGGCAGGGATAATGCAGGAAGCCGTACAGATATACATTGTAGAAGGTAGCCATGATGAAGAAAGTGAGGGTCTGCGGAAACAGTTTCCCCGTCAGTGCCGTCACGATGGAGTTATCAGCCAGCTGTATCAGTTCCTTGGAGGTATTCTCCTTGATTTCCGTGCCGATGGTATAGACCGTTGTCAGGAAAATCAGCAGCATCAGAATGCCCGGAAACAGTGTATTGCAAAGATACACCGAGTAGTTTAACCACGGGTTGTTCAGGGCATGTGTGGAAATTACTACCGGTTGCAGAAAGGCCAATGCCTGGTCTTCCGTGGCTCCTTTGGCCAGTAAAGTGGCCTGTCCGATGGCAGCCGAAGCCAGTTCCGACATGGTTCGCTGGTCCTTGTAAAGCAAGGAACCCGCTATCAGGTAGGAATAGTTGATATAGAAGGATACCTTAGGCTGTCTCTGGGCGAGTGCAGCTTCTGTAGTTCCTTCCGGAATGTAGTAGAATGAGTAAATTTCTCCTCGTTGTATCGCTTGCCGTGCTTCCGTCACACTTGGATAGTGCGCCACAATCCGGGTCTGCTGAAAAGCATCCAGGTTGCGGATGATGTTGCGTGTCGTGGCAGTGTTGTCGAGGTCCACCACACCTGCAGGCAGATTGGTTGGCAGTCCGTTTCCCATCAGTGTCGTGAAAAACAGGAAACAGAACAACGGGGCAATGACCATGCAGAACAGGTACATGGGCTTGGTGGCTATGCGGAGAATTTCCCGCCGTACAACCTTGAAAAAACATTGACAGGTGGTTTTCGACATGGTTATTTTTACTTTTCAATGATGGCAGACATTCCCGGGCGCAGGCTTTCTACGGCTTGTACGGGCTTTGCCTTTACTTCAAACGTTTTCAGGTCGAACTGACCGGTAGTTTTGGTAGCCTTCCAAGCGGCATAGGTTCCCAAGTCTTTCATGACGGTTACCTGGAATTCCACGTCCTTTTCCAGGGCAGGAATGTAGGCTTTTATCTTGTTGCCTACGGTGAAGTCTTTCAGGAAGTCTTCCCGCACGTTGAAGGTTACCCACATGTCGTCCAGCTGGGCCACATTCATGATGGGAGCACCCGTACCCACCAGTTCTCCTACTTTCGGGAAAATCTCTGTGATTTCTCCGTCGGCAGAAGCCGTCAGGAAAGTTTCGGATACGTAAGAAGAAACCTCGGCCACGGCGCCTTTCGCACGTTCCACTTGGGCGGCAGCCATGGCTTTGTCTTCCCGCTGGGCTCCGTTCTTAGCCATGGTATATTGGGCGTTGGCTGCACGTTCGGTAGCTTTCATCGCTTCATATTGCGCTTTGGCTTCGTCTCTTTTCTGTGCTGTCATCACTCCTTCTTCATACAGGCGGTTGACACGGTTGTAGGATTTTTCGGCAATCTCAAGTCCGGCTTTGGCTTTCTGCCACATTTCGTATGCAGCCTGCAGCTGTTCACTGCGGGTACCGCGTAGCGCTTTCTCGTTCAGTGCCTGAGCCGCTTGTTCAGCTGCCTGGGCCTGCGACAGTTTGGCCATGACATCGGGGGCTTCCAGAATGGCAAGCGTATCTCCCGCCTTTACTTTGTCGCCTTCGCTGACAAAGAATTTCAAAACACGTCCCGGCACCTTGCTGGATACTCTGTATTCCGTCGCTTCTGCTTGCCCCTGAATGATTTCAGGGCCTTTCCCTAGCGTAAAGAATCCGATGATACTCACGATGACAATCACGGCTAACAGTGTGAAGAAAGCCAGCATGATATTGTTGCGTTGCGTCTTTTCCATATTGTTGTGTTATTTTAAAATTCCCATTGATTTGTTCAAATAAAGTTCACTCATTTTGACGTCTATCTGTGCGTCGATTTTTCCGGCTTGTGCAGAGAACCAGGCCGTCTGTGCCTCCAGTACGTTGCTGGTAGGAATTACCCCTTCCTTAAATCCAAGGTTGGCGTAGCGCAGGTTCTCTTCCGCTTTCTCCATATTCTTTTCGGCCATGGCCAGTTTTTTGGTCGATTCGTTGACTTTATAGGAGTTTTGTGTGACTTGCAGTTCTACTTTTTCTTTGGTGTCTTCCAGCTTGTAGCGTGCGATATTGGCTTCCGCTTTGGCTGCCTTTACCTTATATATACCTTCTCCCCAGTGGAATACGGGGATTTTCACGATGACTCCTGCTGCCCACATCCCGCGGAATTTGTTTTCAAATCCGTTGACCAGTGACGGGTTAGTCACCAGGTAATTGGCAGTCAGGGCTACCGACGGAAGGAACTCGGAACGTGCTATGTTTACTTTCTGGCGATAGATTTCCGAAGCCAGTTCCAGACTTTTCAGCTCTTCCCGGTTGCTCAGGGCTGTGCTTACGTTTGCTTCGGTGTAGGTGTTGGGAAGCGGCAAGTCTTTCATGCTTTCATCAGCCAGTTGGAATTGGCTGTCCAGTGGAAGACCGCAAAGCTGGCACAACAGCATCTTCGATAAGCTCAGTCCATTGTCCACTTGGGTCAGCATCATTTCGGCTTCGTTGACCTTCACTTTCACGCTGAGTCCGTCGGCCTTGGTCGCTACTCCCTCCGCAATCATTTTATCTACGTCCGAATCCAGTTTCTGTACCAGTTCCAGAAAGTTTTCAGCCAGTTTTTTCTTGTTGACAAGCGAAATAATCTGCCAGTAGACCTGGTCAGTTTGCAGGATTAAATCCTGCATGCCTGTGGCATGCTGTGATTCGGCCAGGCGTTCGGCATATTTGGTGATTTTGTTGTAGGCGATGATTTTGCCTCCCATGAAAATCGGTTGGGTAAGCGTAGCCGCTCCTACGGTCAGGTTACGGGTATCCGTGTGGAATGCATCTACCAGACTTTGACCGATGCTGTTCAGGCCTTCCGTCAATCCGGCCACGGCACCCGGAAGGAGTCCTTGCAGGCCGGCGGCTAGACCGGGATTGGCTGCAGCCAACTGTTGCATGGCTGCCTGAAATTCGGCCGACTGCATGCCTTGTTGGAGTTGTCCTCCCACGTTGGTACCCAAATTTCCGATGGTTTGTTTCTGTGCGTCACTTAGCAGGGAGATTTCCTTCTGGGTACGCATGTATCCCCCCGTAAGGTCGATTTTGGGCAGGTAGTTCGTGAAGGCGGCTTTCTTCTCATAGTGGGCGGCATTCACCTTTTCTTGCGAAATCCGTAACTCTTTGTTATTGGCCAGGGCAAGTGCCCGGCAGCTGTCCAGAGTGAGTATCTGCTGGGCGTGACTGCTGAGGATTGTACTGAGCAGTAAGAGTAAACTTGTAATCCTTTTCATTACTGATGCTGACTTTATATTTGGTTGCTTATGCAACAGTGCAAATGTATGACATTACAACAAATCGTCAAAGCATTTTGTTGAAAAGAAATGGTAAAATAGCTTTATTTTTCAGGAATATGTCGTCGAAGTTACTTGGACGGTCTTATCAGGTTGCAGTGTGGCTTTTGAGCGATGGGGTCGACCAATACCTGTGTTTTCCCGTATGTGCGGCTCTGACGTAAAGACGTGGTTCCGTCGTTCCCTTCCGTGGTAGTCGGAAAATTTCCATTTGCCATCTTATAAAGTACGGGCTGCAACAGCTGATCTTGTGTAGACCCCAGTTCGCCGAGTTCTCCTCCATAGTTTTCTTCAATCTCAAAGTCCGGCGAGAGTCCGTTCTGAAAATATTCATAATATCCCAGGGAATTGCTTAGATAAGTGGTGGTAAGCCATAATTCAATTTCCGGAGACTCCGAATTGGTAAACAACTGTTGTGCTACGTTTTTTCCATAGGTTGACGTCCCCACTTGGAACAGGCGTCCTTCCATATAGGGCTTCAGGCAGTTGATGACGACTTCAGAGGCCGAGGCCGTATTTCCAGAAGTAATGACATAGAGGTTCTGATAGGACAGACTGCTTCCACCCGGCAATAAGCTGGCATCAAAGTTCAATGTTTCGGTCTTGTTGAGCTTGTCGTTGTAAATCATGTGCAGGAAAGGTTGCCCCATGGCCGTGGAAGGAGCTAATGCCGTACTGAGCAGTTGGGAGGTGCTTACATAGCCTCCCGGATTATATCGTAAATCCAGAATGATGTCATCAAACTGCTGTCCGCTCATTTGTGAAAGCACTTCTTTGAGCAGGTCCGTGTTTTCATCGAATTCGTTATATAATATGTAGAAGGCTTTACGGCTTCCGGCTGATACAATGCCTGTTTTAAGTACGTCTTTTTCCTCTACATAGCGGGGTGCCGGCATTTGTACGACGCCCAGGGTATCAAATTCGATGTAATTAAACTCCGGATCATCTATCTCTTCAGGATAGGGATTGTATTTCCCTAATGTGAAGCTGTAAGCTTTGGTAGGACGAGTGATATAAGTGGCATAATCGCTGGTAGATACTTTTTTGTTGTCTATGGCGATAATCCAGTCACCTCGTTTTAATCCGGCTTCTTCCGCGGGAGAATCTGGCTGGGTGTACAACACCCTGAGAGCATTTGTTCCGTTCTCCGTACGTACCAAAGCCGCTTCAAGCCCGAAGCAAGGATAAGTGCTGGTGGCACGCGAGAATACAGAATCGACATGAGAAAACACATAACCGTTTTTCTGGTCTTTCGAAGAGGCGGCAGAAGTCAGGAATTCCGCAGGCTTTTTGAAAAAGTCCAGTTTTTCCTCTGCCGGGATATCTTCATAAAACAGATAGTTTTCCTGCATCACCTCGTAAATCCAGGTTTTCGTGGCAATCAAGGCATAATATTCTCCTGATCGGTCTTCGCCGCAGGAAGACAGCAAGCCCATTAATGCGAGGCAACTGTATAGCAGATAGCTGATGCGTTTTCTCATGTGGCTTGAAGATTATTTCATCCGGAATGAACCTTGTCCAATCATATTGCCGTCTCCAAAAATATATACCTGATAAGTTCCGGCAGCCAGAAATTCCTCCACATCCCAGTACACGGTGACGGTTTGTTCTTCGCCGGTGTATTCAATGTATTTCTTGATGGAATAGGCGATGTTTCTGTCCTCATACTTGAACTGGTTGCTGGCGCTCTTGGTCAAAATCTCGTTGTCTGGTTTGGCAATGCGTATGTAGAGCGTTTTGTTTCCTGTCTGGGCAGTGATATTCTTGACAATGGTGAATGAGATGGCAATCTTTTTGATGTTCTTCACCCGATCAGTTTCCCGTCCTCGTTTGTTCAGGGTCTGCACCCGGATGTTGGTGGCATCCAGCTGTGCGGCTAATGTCACTTTTTCGTTCAGGCTCTTTTTCTCCTGTGACAGATTGGAAATCTGTGCGGTGGCCGCAGTGTATTTGTTCTTTACTTCTTGGTTCTCTTGTACTAAGGCCGCATTGATCTTGTTTAAGGAGTCGATTTGCATGACGTAGCTCCGCAATACGGCACGTACGGTTTTCAACTCCTTTTTCAGTCGCATGATTTCCGCGGCGTCACTGGTCTTTACCTGGCGGAGCTCTTCCAACAGACGTTGTGTCTTCAATTTCTCGCTTTCCAGCTTTTCGCGGAGAGAGTCGTTGTTTATCTGAACTTGCAGTTCGTCATATTGTGTGGCAAACGTGCTGTATTCATTTTCCATTTCCTGTTTTTCTACCGCGAAAAGCTGACTCATTTCTTTGTTCTTACGTGCTTCATTGACGGCAAAAAACGATACAATGGCTGCAATGACAGCCAATACAATAATCGCGATGATTAGTTTTTTATTATTCATGATTCCGATTTTTGCGTTCGGCGCAAAAATACAATATTTTATGGATACTATTTTTTATTTTTAGAAAAATTATGGGGATACCAGTACGGCCGGCAGGGTTTCTCCCTGTTTCCACAAGGAAAATGAGAGTTCAGGAAACAGTTTTGTACCGCTGTCCAATACCCATTGATTGAGAATGTGGGGCAAAATTTCTTCTGTGATAGGCTGTGAACTTCCGTATTTCATCAGGGAATCGGAGGGAGCACTTACGTAGTTGTTTCCAACGGGTGCTTTGGTGTCTGTTTGTGGATAGAAGCAACACCGGATGACATTGGGGGCTGTGGCCTGCAGGCTGATGGCATAATAATTCCCTGTGTTCCCTTTCAGATAACAGTTTTGTATTTCCCCGTTCTGAGTCTTGTTGCAAATCAGTCCTCCTCTGTTCCTCGCTTTCTTGAAATTGCAGTTTGTCACGGCACAGTTCATGATTTTGCCATTGGTATTGTATCGGGCAATTCCGTTTCCGTAGCTGGTTTCTTTCTTCAGATACACATTGTCCACGTGGCAGTTGATGATGACACCCTCGTTGCGTGAGGCGATGCTTCCGAAATCACTGTTTTTATCGATATTTTCAATCGTACAATCTTGTAAGCGGCAATTGTCTATTCTTCCTTTGTTGATTCCTGCTAGGAAAGCAGCTCGGTCGGTATCGTCCGGATTGTTGTACACGGCTTGGTCGAGGGTCAGGTTTCTGACGACTCCTGTGGCGGCTATCCCGCTGAAAAGGCCGGAATAGATAAATCCGTCTACGGGCTTCTCAAAGCGTAGGTTGCTCAACTTGTGTCCTTGACCGTCGAAAACCTCGCTGAATGGCCTTTCCTCTGCACTGACAGAAGAACTGTATTCTCCAATCATTTGTACTTGTGCCGATTCTTCCTCCGTAAAGGTCAGGTCTTCATTGAGGTAATAGGTCATTGTTTCTCCTGTTTTTTCGCCAAATTCTTCCAGACTTCGGTTACCATAGCTTTCTCCGTTTATCAGGTGTGTGAAGGCGATGAAATCTTCCACAGTGGAGATTCCCAGGTTTTCATCGCTGAGTTTCAGGGGACAGGTATAGGTGTAGCCGGCCTGAAAAGGGTAGGCCTCCAGGATGCTTTCATGTGTGGTCCCAGACGAGGTGTGGATACGAATACGGATGGACAGGGTGGTAGGCGGAAGCAGAAAAGTATAGTCTCCCTCTTTATTCTGTTCCATGCAGAGCGGCGTTGCCGTAGGTTGATAAGTGATAGTGCCCGATTCCGGGGAAATACCCGCCACAGAGACAGAAGGAATGAATTCGATTTGGTTGAGCCGTTGGTTCAGCTTGGGGGAGGTAGTAAAATGAATCTGGGCAAACAGGTGCCGGAAGGAGAGGATGATGCGATCTTGATAGGCATATTCTTTTTGGGCCATGAGCTGGTCGCACAACTTCCCATTCGAGTAGAAATCCGACTGGTTTCGGTAGAGAGGGGGGCAAAAGGCGGTGACTTTTGCCTTTTGGGGTGTTGTTTCCCATTTCGGCTGGAAGTCACCTTCCCATGTACTTCCGTTATAGGAAAGTTCCAACGCTTCAGCCTGAATTCCTCCCTGGCTGTAAAGGGTGAGGGTACTTCCAATAGGAATGGTACTTTCTGACGCACGGCTGGGCAGGGAGGAGAGGAAATGGGTGATTCCCGCTCCTTGGATAGCAAGGGGCCTTTGCGGCTGTTGGGTAGATTCGTCTGTGCATCCGATGGCCAGAGGAATCAGTAGAATGGGTAAGATTATTTTTCCTTTCATTATTTTTCCTTTTTTCATATAAACGCAGATATCCGTTTTCGTTTCCCTATTCTTTCGGGTAATTGAGGGTAAAGTTGTGTGTTCCATCGAAAAACTTTACCTTTGCGGGCATTAAGGAAACGTTTCACGAAAAATATGGGAAAAGGAAAATTAGCGAAATTCGCAGATATGGCGGAATATCCGCATGTGTTTGAATATCCGTATTCGGTGGTGGATGAGGTCCCTTTCGAGATGAAGGGACACTGGAAGCAGGATTTCTTCAAGAACGAGAATCCGATTGTCCTGGAACTGGGATGCGGACGTGGGGAATACACCGTAGGACTGGCACGCCGCTATCCGGGCAAGAACTTCATCGGAGTAGATATCAAGGGAGCCCGCATGTGGACGGGAGCCACCGAAGCACTGAATGAAGGTTTGAAGAATGTGGCCTTTCTACGTACCAACATCGAAATCATTGAGCGCTTCTTTGCGCCGGGTGAGGTGAGCGAAATCTGGCTGACTTTCTCGGACCCCCAGATGAAGAAGGCTACCAAGCGCCTGACTTCTACCTATTTCATGAACCGTTACCGCCGTTTCCTGATTCCGGACGGACTGGTACATCTGAAGACGGACAGTAATTTCATGTTTACCTATACTAAATATATGGTGGAGGCCAATCATTTCCCGGTGGAGTTCATCACCGACGATTTGTATCACTCCGGCATGGACGATGATATTTTGAGCATCCGCACCTATTACGAACAGCAGTGGCTCGACCGCGGACTGAACATCAAGTACATCCAGTTCCGTCTGCCACAGGAAGGAGAACTTCAGGAACCCGATGTGGAAATCGAGCTGGACGATTACCGGAGCTACAACCGGAGCAAGCGGAGCGGACTGAAAACAAGCAAATGATTTAAAACTGAAAAGATATGACACTTTATCCGAAATTGATTATGGACGCGCTGGCTACGGTGCGTTATCCGGGCAACGGAAAAAATATTGTGGAAGCGGAGATGGTGGCCGACAATCTTCGCATTGACGGAATGAAGGTAAGTTTCTCGCTGATATTCGAGAAACCGACCGACCCGTTTATGAAATCGGTAGTCAAATCGGCTGAAACCGCCATTCATACCTATGTGTCGAAGGACGTGGAGGTGACGATTGCCACCGAAAGCAAGCAGGCAGCCCGCCCCGAACCGGGCAAGATGCTGCCGCAGGTGAAGAACGTGATTGCCGTATCATCCGGTAAAGGAGGAGTCGGTAAGTCTACGGTAGCCGCCAACCTGGCCGTGGCTTTGGCCAAACTGGGTTACAAGGTAGGTTTGCTGGATGCGGATATCTTCGGTCCTTCGGTGCCTAAGATGTTCCAGGTGGAAGACGCCCGTCCGTACGCAGAAGAAGTGAACGGTCGTGACCTGATTGTACCGGTTGAAAAATACGGCATCAAACTGCTTTCCATCGGTTTCTTTGTAGACCCTGACCAGGCTACGCTGTGGCGTGGCGGTATGGCCAGCAATGCCCTGAAGCAGCTGGTAGCCGATGCCAACTGGGGCGAACTGGATTATTTCGTGCTGGATACTCCTCCGGGCACCAGCGACATCCATCTGACCTTGCTCCAGACCCTGGCCATTACGGGAGCCGTGATTGTCAGCACTCCGCAGCAAGTGGCATTGGCCGATGCGCGCAAGGGCATCAATATGTACACCAACGACAAGGTGAACGTGCCTATCCTCGGGCTGGTGGAAAACATGGCGTGGTTTACTCCGGCCGAACTTCCGGGTAACAAGTACTACCTGTTTGGCAAGGAAGGTACCAAACGCTTGGCAGAAGAGCTGCATGTGCCGCTGCTCGGACAGATACCTATCGTGCAGAGCATTTGTGAAAGCGGCGATGCTGGTACCCCGGCTGCCCTCGATGAAAATTCAGTCACCGGTATGGCCTTTATGGATTTGGCACGCAACGTGGTAATACAGACCGAAAAGCGCAATGCCGAACAGGCACCTACGGAGATTGTGCATACGCATTGATAAGAAAATAAATCGAACAGAAAGAAGCGGAGGCTGGGATGAGTCTTCGCTTTTTTTGTATCTCTCTGATTCATACTTCTTTTACTGCTGGAGTTTTCTTTGGAATCACTAGGAGAATTCTCTGTCCCACAGTGTGGGATACAAAAACCACAGTGTGGGATACATATTTCACACTGTGAAATACAAATCCCGCAGTGTGAAACAGAGATAGTTTAAGCACGTTTGTCGTTATAGATAGGGGAGATTCGGAAAATAGGTGGTGGGTCATTCCTCTTTAAACTCCAGTTCCAGCTGGATGGGACCGGAAGTGTGGGCTGTATCTCCTTCCTTTTCTTCCGGAGGATTGGACACAGACAGTCCCAGCAGGCGGATGGCATGCTGGCTGTGGTCTACTCCTTTCAGCAGCCGTTTGGCCAAAGGAAGAATCTCTTCCAAACGTTGCAGAGGTTGCCTGACACTGACACTGCGGGTGATTTGGGAAAAGTCGTCGAATTTTACCTTCAGAGTGAGGGTATTTCCTTTGAAGTCCTTGGCTTTCAGACGCTCAATGAGTTCACGCGCCACGTGATACAGCTCGATGATGAGGGCCATCTCGGCTGAAATATCTTTTTCCAGCGTGTGTTCGCAGCCGATGGACTTGCGGATGCGGACGGCTTCCACGGGGCGGTCGTCGATGCCGCGGGCGAAATTGAAATAAATGAGGCCGTTCTTTCCAAACTGCCGTTGCAGCATTTCCAAGGAGCATTGTCGGAGGGTATCCCCGTTGTAAATGCCCAGCGTGTGCATCTTTTTGGCCGTGATGGGCCCCACTCCCCAGAAAGCTTCGATGGGCAGATGCAGGATAAACTCTTCGGCCTGGTCGGGATGAATGGTGCAAAGTCCGTCGGGCTTCCGGTAGTCGGAGGCTATCTTTGCCAGAAATTTGTTGTAGGACACCCCGGCTGAGGCTACCAGGTGAAGGTCCTGGCGGATACGCTGTTTGATTTCCCGGGCAATGTCTACGGCCAGGGGAATCCCTTTCTTGTTGTGGGTGACATCCAGAAAGGCTTCATCCAGCGAAATGGGTTCGATGAGGTCGGTATATTCGTGGAAAATCTCGTGAATCTGTGCCGACACGCTTTTGTACACCTCCATCCGCCCCTCCACGAAAATCAGCTGCGGGCACAGTTTCTTGGCTTTTTGAGACGACATGGCCGAACGTACCCCGAATTTGCGGGCCTCATAGCTGGCGGCAGCCACTACGCCCCGTTTTTCCGCATGCCCCACCGCGATGGGCTTTCCTTTCAGCTCAGGATGGTCACGCTGCTCGACCGACGCATAGAAAGCGTCCATGTCTATGTGAATGATTTTCCGTTCGGTATTCATGGAAGGGCTGATAGCTTTTCTGCAAAAAAACAAAACATTCTTGGGATATCCTAAAAATCATTTGTATTTTTGCTGTTTGTAAAATCGCTTTTAATGACTTTTTGACCACAAAAAACTAAAGATATTATGATGAAAGATGAAATTAAGAAAGCCTGCGAGGTGATGCAGAAGGGAGGAGTGATCCTCTATCCTACGGATACCGTGTGGGGGATAGGATGCGATGCCACGAACGAGGAGGCGGTGAAGCGCGTGTTTGAAATCAAGCAGCGTGCCGACAGCAAAGCCATGCTGGTGTTGGTGGACAGTCCGGTGAAAGTGGATTTTTACGTGCAGGACGTACCTTCGGTGGCATGGGATTTGATTGAGATGACAACCAAACCGCTGACCATCATTTACGACGGGGCACGCAACCTGGCTCCTAATCTGATTGCTGCCGATGGCAGTGTAGGCATCCGTGTCACTTCGGAAGAGTTTTCCAAACAGTTGTGTTTCCGTTTCCGCAAGGCCATCGTGTCCACTTCGGCCAATATCAGCGGACAGCCGGCTCCGGCTGTATTCAGTGAAATCAGCGAGGAAATCAAGCAGGCTGTGGATTATGTGGTCGATTATCGCCGGGAAGAAACCGGACATCCGAAACCTTCCAGCATCATCAAGCTGGGTAAAGGGGGCGTAGTAAAGATTATTAGAGAATAAATAGTTCCTTTCATGAAAGTGGTAGATGAGAAAAACGGACTGCTGCAGGGATTTCTTCATTGGAGGGAGAAACACATAAAAGACAAGCAGTTTGTCTTGATTTTAAGTTTCCTGGTGGGAATCTTTACGGCCTTGGCCGCTTTTTTGTTGAAATTTCTCGTGGAATACATCAAGGAGTTCCTGACAGAGAACTTCGATTCCACAGGTGTAAACTGGCTGTATTTGGTCTATCCGGTAGTGGGTATCTTCCTGACCGGACTGTTCATCCGTAAAGTGGTGCGCGATGACATCAGCCACGGTGTGACCAAAATTTTGTATGCCATATCGCGGAAGCAAAGCCGTATCAAGCGGCATAATGTGTGGTCTTCTATTTTTGCCTCTGCCATCACCATCGGTTGTGGTGGGTCTGTAGGAGCCGAAGCCCCGATTGTACTGACGGGTTCTGCCATCGGGTCGAATCTGGGAAGTATTTTCCGCATGGACCACAAAACGCTGATGTTGCTGGTGGGCTGTGGAGCGGCCGGAGCCGTTTCGGGCATTTTCAAGGCCCCGATTGCGGGAGTGGTGTTTACGCTGGAAGTACTGATGATTGATTTGACCATGGCTTCGTTGCTGCCTCTGCTGATTACCAGTGTGACGGCTGCTTCTGTGTCGTATCTGCTGACAGGTACGGAAGCCATGTTCCAGTTTCACCTGGATTATCCGTTCTCGCTGGAACGTATTCCCTATGCCATTGCGTTGGGTATCTTCTGCGGTTTGGTGGCATGGTATTTCACCCGCTCCATGAACTGGATTGAGAATATTTTCCGCCGTTACAACAGCCCTTATGTGAAGTTTGTCATTGGAGGTGCGATGTTGAGTATTTTGATTTTCTTGTTTCCGCCACTCTACGGTGAAGGATACGACACCATCTCGTTGTTGCTCAACGGAACCTCTTCGGCCGACTGGGATACGGTGATGAACAATTCTTTGTTTTATGGCAACTCCCATTTGCTGGTACTGTATCTGATACTGATTATTCTGTTTAAGGTATTTGCTTCCAGCGCGACGAATGGCGGTGGCGGTTGCGGTGGTATCTTCGCACCGAGTCTGTTCCTGGGATGCATTGCCGGTTTTGTGTTTTCCTACGTCTGCAATGAGTTTCATTTGGGAGGAACCTACATTCCGGAGAAAAACTTCGCCCTGATGGGAATGGCCGGGCTGATGTCGGGTGTCATGCATGCGCCGCTCACCGGTATCTTCCTGATTGCGGAGCTGACCGGAGGATATGACCTGTTCCTGCCGCTGATGATTGTGTCTGTATGTGCCTACCTTACCATTATCGTATTCGAACCGCACAGTATTTATTCTATGCGTCTGGCCAAAAGCGGCGAACTGATTACCCACCACAAGGATAAGGCTGCACTGACCATGATGAGTATGGAGAGCGTGATTGAGACCGATTTCCAGGTGGTTCGTCCCGATATGGATTTGGGGGAGATGGTGAAGGCCATTTCAAAGTCTGCCCGTAATCTGTTCCCGGTGGTGGATGTGCATAATGAACTGATAGGGTTGGTAATCCTGAACGACATCCGTAACATTATTTTCCGTCAGGAACTGTATCACAAGTATCATGTGGAGAATTTTATGGTGACTCCCAAGGCTTGCATCATTACGACGGATTCCATGGAGAACGTGATGGATAAGTTTGACAAGACAGGCTCCTGGAATCTTCCGGTGGTGGATGAAGACAACAAGTACATCGGATTTGTATCCAAGTCGCGTATCCTGTCGACATACCGTCAGGTGATGGTGGATTTTTCAGCAGAATAAACAACAAACAAGAAATATGGAAAAGAAAGACTTACGAATCGTATATATGGGTACCCCTGAATTTGCCGTGGAAAGCTTGAAGCGCCTGGTGGAAGGGGGGTATCAGGTGGTAGGAGTCATTACGATGCCCGACAAGCCCATGGGACGGCATGGAAGTGTTCTCCAGCCTAGCCCTGTGAAACAGTATGCCGTATCGCAAGGGTTGAAGGTGCTCCAGCCGGAAAAACTGAAAAACGAAGAGTTTCTGGAAGAACTGAGAGCTTTGAAGGCGGACCTGCAGATTGTCGTGGCCTTCCGCATGCTGCCGGAGGTGGTGTGGAACATGCCTCGTCTGGGTACGTTCAACCTGCATGCCTCTTTGTTGCCGCAATATCGTGGGGCAGCTCCTATCAACTGGGCTGTCATCAATGGAGAGACTGAAACCGGAATTACGACCTTTTTCCTGAAACATGAAATTGATACCGGGGAGATTGTCGATCAGGTGCGGGTGCCCATTGCCGACACGGACAATGTGGAAGTGGTGTACGACAAGCTGATGAAACTGGGGGGAGACCTCGTGGTGAAGACGGTGGATGCCATCCTGGAGGGAAATGTCAAGACCACTCCGCAAGAGCAGCTGGCTACCGCCACGGAATTGCGTCCGGCTCCCAAGATTTTCAAGGAGACCTGCCGCATCGACTGGAATGTCGGAGTGAAGAAGGTGTATGATTTTGTGCGTGGACTTTCTCCTTATCCAGCCGCGTGGACGGAGTTGCATCAGGGAGAAGCAGCCCCCATGTCGTTGAAGATTTTTGAAACGGAAAAGATTTTTACTCCTCATTCCCTGAAACCGGGAACGGTGGTGACAGACAAGAAAACTTATTTCCATATCGCTTCGACCGATGGCTTCCTGCGTGTGTTGTCGTTGCAGCTGGCCGGAAAGAAACGGATGGAAGTGGCCGATTTCCTTCGCGGATATCGCCATGTAGAAGATTCTTTTGTGGAATAAGGTAGTTCCGAAAAAGTATAAAAGGTGGCAGTCGGCATATTCTGCTACCTTTTTTTGTTTTTGCGCATCGCGTCTTTTCTTTTAGTTAAAAACTTTTTAACAAGGATTTTATTCGGAAAAGGTGCAGTATTTTTGTGTATTCATCATTTATTAACCAAAGCACGATAAGCTGGATATGACGGAAGAAGAATTGGCATCGAAATGCAAGCTGGCAGACAATCAGGCTCGCAAGGAGTTGTACGAGCTGTATGGAGGCTCGTTGATGGCTATTTGTCTCCGTTATATTGGTGACCGGGAAGCGGCGGAGGACGTGTTGCATGATGGGTTTATACGGATTTTTCAATCAATCGGTCAGTTTACTTATCAGGGAAACGGGTCTTTGAAAGCATGGCTTTCGCGTGTGATGGTGAATGAGGCATTGGGCTATTTGCGGAAGCAGAACCAGCTGGCCCAACAAGAGGTATTGGTGGAACAGTTGCCCGACACGGAAGAAACGGACGACGGTATGGACGAGATTCCACAGTCGGTGTTGATGAAAATGATTGCCGAGCTTCCGGACGGATATCGTACGGTGTTCAACTTATATGTGTTTGAAGAAAAAAGTCACAAGGAAATTGCACAGATGCTAGGGATTACCGAGCATACTTCTTCTTCTCAGTTTTATCGGGCAAAGACCTTGCTGGCAAAGAAAATAAATGAATATAGAAAGAAATTATAGGCAATGAAGGACGAAAAAGAGTGGATTGATCATTTACGGAACCGGATGGAGGGATATTCGGAACCTCTTCCTAAAGGATTATGGGATACCTTGTCCAAGGAACTGGAGGAACAGAAAGCTCCTAAGGTGATTCCTATATGGAGACGCTGGCAAGCGGCGGCTGCAGTGCTGGTTTTGTTGGCCTCTGCATTGACGTATTGGTTCTGGTCTTCGCCTACAGCCGATTTTCAGAATCAGGAACTGGCTGTAGAGGTGGAAGACACTCCTTTGCCGGAAATTGTTCCCAACACTATGCAGGACCAGCTTGCGGATGTGAACACATCGGAAAATCATCGCTCGCAGCCTTCAGCCCTTTCTTCTTCTGTACGTTTGCTGAGCCTCGTTCCGGATACGCTGCATGAAGAGATGGCTGATTTGGCGTTGGCGGCAGCTCCATCTGAAGAAAACCAGTCAGTGGATGAGCCGACGGAAAAAGTGGAGCCGACAGGAGAGGAGGTACAGGCTGAGCAGGCACATGCCCGGCAACTACAGGCGCAACGGGCGGCAGACCGGAAACAGATGGAGCAGAATGTGGTGGCGGTGAAGAAGAAAAAAACGGAAAAGTCATCAGGCTTTTCGCTTGGAGTGGGAGCCGGAAATACGCCTTATAGTTCTTTGAATACATTTGACGGAATGGGCAGTTTTGTGTCGCGGTCCACTTATTATACGGTTTCCGATGCGCCCATGTCTCCCATTGATAACGGCGGATTGGCTTATAGTCAGGTCTTGTTGGAAAACGCTATTCAAACTCCCCAGACTCATGTAAAGCATCACATGCCGGTGACTGTCGGATTCTCGGTGGCTTGGCACTTTCATAAGGACTGGGCATTGGAAACGGGGCTGAACTATACGTTGCTTTCTTCTGATATTCATTCGGGGTCCAAGTCGTATGTGGAAGAAAACCAGAAATTACATTATCTGGGTATTCCGGTCAAATTGCATCGTTCTATATGGAAGAACAGCTGGCTTTCCATTTACGCATCGGCAGGAGGTGAGGTGGAAAAATGTGTGTCTGGCAGACTGGAAACGGTGACGGTGACCAATGGAGGGAACCGTTCTTCCGAACAGACTTCATTGGATATAAATCCGTTGCAATGGTCGGTGGCTGCGGCGGCCGGGGCACAAGTCAATCTTACTTCCCGGTTGGGCGTATATGTAGAACCGGGTATCGCTTATTATTTTGATGATCATAGCAAGGTGGAGACCATACGTAAGGAACACCCGTTGAATTTTAACTTGCAACTGGGTTTGCGTGTGAATGTGAGCAAATAATATGGATTTATTAAAAAATATGTTTACCTTTGTTGAAAGATAAATGAGGTTCGTAAAATAAATCAATAGAAATATGAAAGTAGCTCCTTCTTTGCTTTCTGCAAATTTTGCGGATTTGAAGAGTGACTTGGAGAGAATCAATCAAAGTGAGGCCGACTGGTTGCATCTGGATATTATGGATGGGGTGTTCGTGCCTAACATTTCGTTTGGTTTCCCAGTGTTGAAATATGTAGCTGAGCTTAGTCAGAAACCCTTGGATGTGCATTTGATGATTGTGCAACCCGAAAAATTCATTCCTGAAGTGAAGGCATTGGGAGCGATGATGATGAATGTACATTACGAAACTTGTCCGCATTTGCATCGTGTGGTGCAGCAGATAAAGGATGCAGGGATGAAAGCTGGAGTAACGTTGAATCCGGCTACACCCGTCTCCATGCTGGAAGATATCATCTTGGAGGTGGATATGGTGTTGCTGATGAGTGTTAACCCTGGGTTTGGAGGACAGAAATTTATTCCGAATACGTTCAAGAAAATTGCGCAGCTGCGTGAGATGATAACCCGTCATAATGCTTCGGCGCTGATCGAAGTGGATGGAGGTGTCAATGCTGCAAATGCTCCCTTATTAAAGCAGGCAGGTGCCGATGTGCTGGTGGCCGGGAACTCTGTCTTTGGTGCGCCGGATATGATGGAAGCCATCCGTCAGCTGAAAAATGTGAAATAAGGATTGGAAACTTCACCTTCTTGGATAACTTACCCTTTGTTCCGGTTGACGATATGTATGGCAACCGGAATTTTTTTATTCGACAGGTTTTTGCCGGAAGGTGTTTCGTGGCCTTTGTGGGGTGGAATAGGCTGTATCTTACTTTGTATAGGATTGCTTCGTGTGTCCGCCTGGCGATGGCGCTGGCTTTTCGGCGGGGTGACTGGGCTGGCTTTTTTCTTGTGGGGAGGATTTTCAGTCGTGCATCAGAGAGAAAAGGTGGAGTATGTGTGGGAGGATGCTCCACAAGTTTACAAGGGAATTGTGGAGACCGTTCCGGAAATCAGGGGAAAGACATGGCGTGCGGAAATCTATGTGGCAGGTAAACGCCTGGACAAAAGGAAATGGCAGAAAGTGGACCGGCGTGTACTTTTGTCATGGATGCCGGATTCTGTGACTGAACCGTTGGCGTGCGGAGACACTCTTTGTTTTTATGCGAAAATCTCACGTCCTTTTTCGGAAAAGGAACTGACCGGATTCGACTACGGCGATTATTTGCTACGGAAGGGAATCAGTGGTACGGGCCTGGTATATGCGGGTAATTGGTATCGTGCAGGGAAGCCCCAAGGGCTGACTTTCTCACAACGGGCACGGGTTTGTCAGCAAAAGGTGGTGGAGGTGTATCGGAGCTGGGGACTGGATGAAGAAGTACAGGCTGTGATTGCAGCGCTGACCATCGGAGATAAAAGTGATTTAAGTGCGGATCTGAAAAATGTCTATAGTGCGGCAGGAGCCAGCCATGTGCTGGCATTGTCCGGGTTGCATGTGGGAATCTTGTCTGGTTTTCTTTTCCTCGTTTTTTATCCGTTGACTTATTGGAAAAGGTATGGCCGCATTGTACGGATGTTGCTGGTAGTCATTTTATTGTGGGGATTTGCGTTCATCTCGGGCTTGAGTTCATCGGTGATGCGGGCTGTGGTGATGTTCAGCTTGTATGCCTTCGCTTCCTGTTGTTCCGAGGAACGTTTTTCGGGAGTCCATTCGTTGGTGCTTGCCGCATTTCTGATGTTGTTATATAATCCATTCTTTTTGTTCGACCTTAGTTTTCAGTTGTCGTTTGCGGCTGTATTTTCCATTTTGGCATTTTATCCGTTGTGTACACAAAAGGTAATGATACAAAACCGTTTGCTTCGCTATGTATTTAATTTGCTTTGCTTGTCAGTGTCGGCTCAGTTGGGTACCTTGCCTTTCGTCTTGTTGTATTTTGGTACTTTCCCTACTTATTTTCTGCTGTCTAACTTGATCGTTTCTCCATTGGCTGCCTGCATCCTGATTTTAGCGTTGCTGGCCTTAGGGCTTTCTGCTGTACCATGGGTTGGAAGTGGACTTGTGGGTTTGCTGGACGGGTCGACCTCTTTTCTGAATGAAGCCATGAGAATGGTGACACATTTGTCCGGTTCCCAGCTTACTTCGGTGTATTTGTCGGTCGGGCAGGCCTGCTTGTTGGCTGGAATCCTTATTTCTTTGTACTTCTGTTGGTCGGCCGGATTACACCGTAAGGCCCGACATTGGATTTGTTTGTTGATGGTCTGTAATTTATTTGTGGCCTTGAGTGTGGGAATGTATCTTCAGGAAAAGCCGGAACGATTGTATTTTTCGCGGGCAGAAATATATACCCGTAAAGGGCATTGCATTTCCACTCATACGTCCGATTCGGGTTTGATGCGCATTGGTGCATTGCGTGTGGGGGTGCTCAATGACGGACGCTGGAAGACTTGCCAGACACCTTGGCGTTTGCCGTTGGATTACGCCTATATTTGTAGAGGGTTTAAAGGAAGTCTGTCACATTTGAACGACCTGTTTGAGTTGAGGAAGGTGATTCTGGATTCTTCTTTGAGCGAAGGTTACCGGGAAACGTTGATAAAAGAATGTCAATTACTTAAAATATCTTATACTGACCTTTCTGCGCAAGGTTCTTATTCCATAGAGCTGTAGTTTCTGAAAATAAATTTGTACTTTTGCTCCTTCAAAAAGAATAAGTTTAAGAAAAAGAATATGTTGTCAAAAGTGATTCTTCAGGCCAATATCGACAAGGTGGAAACCTATTTCGATCGGGCTGACAAAATAGTGATTGTCACTCATGTCTCTCCCGACGGTGACGCATTGGGATCTTCGTTAGGGTTATATCATTTCTTGTCGGTACATGAAAAGACAGTCAATGTGATTGTGCCGAATGCATTCCCTGATTTTTTGCGCTGGATGTCGGGAGCAAAAGACATTATCCGTTATGACAAATATACAGAGTTTGCCAATAAACTGATTGCAGAGGCTGATGTCATCTGTTGCCTCGATTTTAATGCCTTGTCTCGAATTGACCAGATGGCGGATGCAGTACGCGAGGCACCGGGCCGGAAGGTCATGATTGACCATCATTTGAATCCGGAACCATTTTGTCGGGTGACTATTTCCCACCCGGAAATTTCATCCACTTCCGAATTGATTTTCCGTTTGATTTGCCGGTTAGGATGTTTTGACGACATCACGCTGGAGGGAGCGGAATGTATCTATACCGGGATGATGACCGATACGGGAGGCTTCACTTACAACTCCAACAACCGGGAGATTTATTTCATTATCGGTGAGTTGCTGTCAAAGGGAATAGATAAAGACGAAATATACCGGAAAGTGTTCAATACCTATTCCGAAGGTCGTCTTCGTCTGATGGGGTATGTGTTGTATGAGAAAATGCAGGTCTATCCGCAGTTCCGTTCGGCACTGATTTGCCTTTCGAAAAACGAACAGAGTAAGTTTCAGTATGTGAAGGGAGATACGGAAGGCTTTGTGAATATGCCGCTTCAGATGAAAGGCATCTGTTTTTCTGTGTTCTTGCGGGAAGATACAGATAAAAATATGATTAAAGTATCCCTTCGTTCGGTAGGAGCATTCCCCTGCAACAAGGTCGCCGCAGAATTCTTTAATGGAGGCGGTCATCTGAACGCATCGGGTGGAGAATTTTATGGCAGTATGGACGAAGCCATTGAATTGTTTAAACAGGCATTGGTGAAATATGAAAGCTTGTTATTGAAAAATTAGTGTAAAAATTTTAGTCTTGAACAATATTAGACATAATTGGGTAAATTAGAGAAGATGTTTTGGGGACATTTTACTACATTTGCCTTTGTAAAAAGATATACAGGTAATATGAAAAAGAACAATTTGCTCTTGGCTGTGATGGGCCTGATGATGTTTGCCTTGCAAAGCTGTAATAATGGGAAAACGTACGCTGAAAGAAAGGAAGAGGAGGCGGATGCCATCAATAAGTATATTTTAGAGAACGATATCAAAGTCATTTCGGAAGCAGATTTTGCGGCGCAAGACTCTACGACCAAAGAGAATGAATATGTGTTGCTGGATGAAAGTGGAGTTTACATGCACGTGGATAACCGTGGTCCGGGTAAAGAAGTGCTGGGCGACGGTACCTATGACATGATAGCCCGTTTTGTGGAAGTGGCTCTTCAGACAAGAAGTGATTTGGGTATGACGGCCGGAGATACTTTGATGGCAAACATGCATGTGGCGAATCCTTCTTATACGATTAATGGAGAGGACTTTAAACTGACTATCAGCGGCGAATCTTATTCCGCTTCATTTACTCGCAGTGATTCTTATAGTATGTATGGCATGTATCAAACCGTAGCTGTACCTTCTGGTTGGCTGATTCCTCTGCGTTATTTGAAGCCGGGACGGACAAATGACTCAGAGAAAATTGCGCGTGTGAAACTGATTGTGCCGCACAGTGAAGGAACTTCTACTGCCACACAGGCTGTGTATCCTTGCTTTTATGAAATAACCTATAACATGACAAGATAACCTAAATAAAAAACCTTGATTTATGACACTTATTAAATCTATTTCCGGTATTCGTGGTACGATAGGCGGCCATGCCGGCGAAGGATTGAATCCTTTGGACATCGTGAAATTCACTTCTGCCTATGCAACGCTGATTCGGAAGACGACTACCATTAAAACCAATAAGATTGTAGTAGGTCGTGATGCACGTATCTCTGGTGAGATGGTGAAAAATGTGGTTTGTGGTACATTGATGGGAATGGGTTTCGATGTGGTGAACATCGGACTGGCTTCTACGCCGACCACGGAATTGGCAGTAACAATGGAAGGAGCTTGTGGAGGTATTATTCTGACTGCAAGTCATAATCCGAGACAATGGAATGCCCTGAAGCTGTTGAATGAGCATGGTGAATTCTTGAATGCGGCCGAAGGAAACGAAGTGTTGCGCATTGCTGCTGCTGAAGAATTTGAATTTGCAGATGTAGACCATATCGGTAAATATCGTGAGGACAATACATACAACCAGAAGCATATTGACAGCGTGTTGGCTTTGAAATTGGTGGACGTAGAAGCTATCCGTAAGGCTAATTTCCGTGTGGCCATCGACTGTGTGAATTCGGTAGGAGGTATCGTACTTCCCCAGTTGCTGGAACAGTTGGGTGTGCAGCATGTGGAAAAACTGTATTGTGAACCGACGGGTGATTTCCAGCATAATCCGGAACCGTTGGAAAAGAACCTGGGCGACATCATGGGATTGATGAAGAAAGGTACCTGCGACGTGGCTTTCGTGGTAGACCCGGATGTGGACCGTTTGGCTATTATCTGTGAGAATGGAGCGATGTACGGAGAAGAATATACGTTGGTCACTGTAGCGGACTATGTGTTGAAACACACTCCGGGCAATACGGTATCCAACTTGAGTTCTACTCGTGCGTTGCGTGATGTGACTCGCAAATATGGCATGGAATACAATGCTTCTGCCGTAGGTGAAGTGAATGTGGTTGCCAAGATGAAAGCAACTCATGCCGTGATTGGTGGAGAAGGAAACGGTGGAGTAATCTATCCGGAATCTCATTACGGACGGGATGCTTTGGTAGGTATCGCTTTGTTCTTGAGCCATCTGGCACATGAAGGAAAGAAGGTGAGCGAACTGCGTGCCACTTATCCGAATTATTTCATCGCTAAGAACCGTATTGACTTGACTCCGGAAACGGATGTAGATGCTATTCTGGCGAAGGTGAAGGAATTGTACAAGAACGAAGAAATCAATGATATCGACGGAGTAAAGATTGATTTCCCGGACAAGTGGGTACATCTCCGCAAGAGTAATACGGAACCGATTATCCGTGTGTATTCAGAAGCTTCTACCATGGAAGCGGCAGAGGAATTGGGTAAGCAGATTATGGATATCGTGTATAGCCTGGCCAAATAAGAGGGCTTAATACGTTTATAATAAGAGGAATCCCGGAATAAGGTGGAAGTGGTGCTTCCATCTTTTTCCGGGATTGTTTTTGGTAAGTTTGAATGAATAAAAAGTTGCCTTGTGTGATTTATTTCTTTTCCAACGTGATTTGAGGGGTTGGTTGGGAGAGTGATTTTTCATTGTTTTCCATCGGACAGGAATCGGACTTGTTTTCCTGGGGAAAGTCCGGAAGGAACAACGCGTAGAAGAAAGGCAGAATTACTTTTTGAGTTTCCATGACATTTGTTTTTAGGGGTTTGTTATGAAAACGCAGAAAAGCAGTAAATCCCCTACAGCGATACTGTTAAAAAATCTAATCTTCCACCCAAAGCAGGTCGCTCATGATTCCATCGGAGATAAATATCCCCTTTTCGGTCAGTTTCAGAATATGATGGTCCCAGGTCAGCAGGCCTTGTTTCAGATAAGATGAGGCCATACGCATGCAGTAGTTGTATAAAGTTTCACCAAATGCACTTTTCAATAGTTCGGTAGGAATTCCGTAAGCTGTACGCAGGCGGGTGATGACAAAGTCGTTGTAGCGGGTATAGAGATCAAGCTCTTCCTTCTCCTGATAGGGTGCTCCCTGTTGGATACCTTGTATATATTTGGAGAGGGAGGCCACATTCCATTGGCGGGAGATGCCGTCGTATGAATGGGCGGAAGGTCCGCATCCTAAATACTTTTTGCCCGTCCAGTAACTTGAATTATGGCGTGAATAATATCCGGGTTGGCAGAAGTTGGAAATCTCATAATGTTCGTATCCATGAGCTTTCAAGGTATGAATCAGCTCCTTGAACAAGAATACACTCAAATCCTCGTCGGTTTCTTCCACTTTGTGCGCTTCTTTCAGTTTCCACAGGGGGGTACCTTCTTCATAAATCAGGTGATAGGCAGAAATATGCTCCGGGTGCATGTCGATGGCTGTTTGCAGGTCTTTCTGCCAGTCTCCCAGTGTCTCACCGGGTAGTCCGTACATCAAGTCGATGCTGATGTTCTGAAATCCGGCTTCCCGGCAGCGTAGGTATGCTTGTTGAGCCTGGGCGGCTGTATGTCGGCGATGTAACAGGCGGAGAGTGTCTTCCTTGAAAGTCTGTATGCCCATGCTTAGCCGGTTGAACGGAAGGCTGTGGAGCATGTCCACGTATGCCGGTGTCAAATCGTCCGGATTGGCTTCAAGTGTGATTTCGGCTTCGGGGTTTACAGGATATACCTTATATATATAGTCGAATAGTTGGGCAAAATCTTTTTCTTCCAGTTGGGAAGGGGTACCTCCCCCAAAATAGATGGTATCTATGGTTTCTCCACTTAGGTAGTCTTTTCGAAGTTCCAGCTCTTTGACAAGGGCTTGAATATAGGCCTCTTTCTTTTCATTTTCAGTAGTGGAAAAGAAGTCACAGTAGATGCAACGTCGTTTGCAAAAAGGGATGTGAAGATAAATTCCAGCCATAAACAATTAACAGTAAAAATAGATTTTGCGGGTGTAAATATACGGATAATTTGGGGAGGGCGGAAGGAATTTCGGATTACTATGTCTGAAAACATAGTTTAGTAACACGAAACTTTTTATTGTTTTTCTGAATTATAATCTCTAATTTGCGCTTCGTTAAAAATAAGAGATATGAAAAGCATATCCTTTCGTTACTAAACTAAATCTTGAAATACCATGAAAGTATATCAGACAAACGAAATCAAGAACATTGCCCTTCTCGGTAATGACGGCTCAGGTAAAACCACTCTCACAGAAGCCTTGCTCTATGAGAGTGGTATTATAAAACGTCGCGGAAGAATTACTGCCAAGAATACGGTGAGTGATTATTTCCCGGTGGAGCAGGAATATGGGTATTCAGTATTTTCTACTGTATATCATGTGGAATGGAACGGGAAGAAACTCAATATTATAGACTGCCCGGGAAGTGATGACTTCGTAGGGGCTGCCATTACCGCGTTGAATGTGACTGATACTGCCATCTTGTTGCTGAACGGGCAATATGGTCCGGAAGTGGGTACGCAAAATCACTTCCGCTATACCGAAAAACTGGGTAAGCCGGTGATTTTCCTGGTGAACCAGCTGGATAGTGAAAAATGTGATTTCGACCATGTGCTTGAACAGTTGAAAGAAAATTATGGCTCTAAGGTTGTTCCGGTTCAGTATCCGTTGGCTACAGGACCCGACTTCAATTCGTTGATTGATGTACTTTTAATGAAGAAATATTCTTGGGGACCTGACGGTGGAGCACCTACCATCGAAGATATTCCGGCGGAAGAGATGGAAAAAGCGCAGGAATGGCATAAGACTTTGGTGGAAGCCGCTGCGGAACATGATGAAAGCCTGATGGAAAAATTCTTTGAGGCAGAATCGCTGACGGAAGACGAAATGCGTGAAGGTATCCGTAAGGGATTGGCAGCCAGAGGTATGTTCCCTGTATTCTGCGTGTGTGCAGGAAAAGACATGGGCGTTCGCCGTTTGATGGAATTTTTGGGGAATGTGGTTCCGTTTGTAGATGAAATGCCGGTGGTGCATAATACACGCGGTGTACCTGTTCCTCCTGATCCGAATGGTCCGACTTCACTTTATTTCTTCAAGACGGCCGTAGAACCTCACATCGGTGATGTACAGTATTTCAAGGTGATGAGTGGAGTGGTTCACGAAGGAGACGACTTGAGCAATGCCGACCGTGGCTCGAAGGAACGTATGGCACAGCTTTATGTGTGTGCAGGTGCCACTCGTGAGAAGGTGGATGAACTTCGTGCGGGAGATATTGGTTGTACGGTGAAACTGAAAGATGTAAAGACAGGAAATACGTTGAACGGAAAGGATTGTGAAAACCGTTTCAACTTTATCAAGTATCCGAATCCGAAATATACAAGAGCTATCAAACCGGTCAATGAAGCGGATACGGAAAAGATGATGGCGGTATTGAATCGTATGCGTGAGGAAGATCCGACATGGGTTGTAGAGCAATCCAAAGAACTGCGTCAGATTCTGGTACACGGACAAGGTGAGTTCCATTTGCGTACATTGAAATGGCGTCTGGAAAACAATGAGAAGTTGCCGATTCAGTTCTATGAACCGAAAATTCCGTATCGTGAAACCATCACGAAGGCTGCACGTGCCGATTACCGCCATAAGAAACAGTCGGGTGGTGCCGGCCAGTTTGGTGAAGTACACTTGATTGTAGAACCTTATTATGAAGGCATGCCAGCTCCTGAAACTTACAAGTTCAATGGACAGGAATACAAGATGAATGTGAAGAGTACGGAGGTTATCGACCTGGAATGGGGTGGTAAACTGGTATTTGTGAACAGTGTGGTAGGTGGAGCCATCGATGCACGTTTCATGCCGGCTATCCTGAAAGGTATCATGAGTCGTATGGAGCAGGGTCCGTTGACCGGTTCTTATGCACGTGATGTACGTGTCATCGTATATGATGGAAAGATGCATCCGGTAGACTCCAATGAAATTTCCTTTATGTTGGCAGGACGTCATGCATTCAGTGAGGCCTTCAAGAATGCAGGTCCGAAGATTCTGGAACCGATTTATGACGTAGAAGTGTTCGTGCCCAGCGATAAATTGGGTGATGTGATGAGCGATATGCAAGGACGTCGCGGTATGATTATGGGTATGACCAGTGAAAAGGGTTACGAAAAGCTGAGTGCTAAGGTACCTTTGAAGGAAATGTCGAACTATTCTACCGCATTAAGTTCATTGACTGGAGGCCGCGCTTCATTTATCATGAAGTTTGCCAGCTATGAACTGGTTCCGACGGATGTACAAACCAAATTGATGAAGGAATTTGAAGAACAGGAAAAAGACGAAGCATAAGTGCTAGTTGTGATTTTTATAGATAAAAAGGCTGCGTTTCTTAAAAAACGCGGCCTTTTTTATTTAACTTTGCTTAAACAAATCGACTTGTTTATTTGTTATTAATCCAATATTTTATTATTTTTGCAATGTGTGTGGATGAGAAAGTGGCGATGATGAATGTTTTATCAGGTAAAATTCGGATTTTGGTTAATTTGCGACAAACTCCGGTTTAAAGCTTGTTAAGTAGCTAGTGTGGTATTTGTGAGGTTGTTAAATTTGCCCGTATGAAAAAGTCTACTATTTGGATATTAGGAGTTGTAATGGGACTGTCTTTTTTAAGCTTGCTTTATCTGCAGGTAAGCTATATCGAAGAGATGGTCAAAATGCGGCGCAGTCAGTTTGAAGAGAATGTAAACCGCAGTCTGGGTAAGGCTGTGCATAATCTGGAACTGGTAGAAACGAAACGATATCTTGAAAAAGATGTAGCGGCGCAAGAACGGGCGGCACTTTTATCGAAAAGATATCAGGAAGGAAATGACGCGGGTGAGAATGTGGTGGAGCATCATCAATATACGATAACGGCTCCCGACGGGTCTACTTACTCTACGTTTGAATTGAAGACTATTATGAATCGGCCTGCCAATGTACCGAAAGTCGTGATTTCTACGGGAAGAACCATTCCGCAAACCTCACGTGCTTTGCAGGAGGTGCTGAAGGAGCGTTATGTGTACCAGCGGGCGTTGCTTGACGAGGTGGTTTATAATATCCTCTATACGGCAAGTGACAAACCGTTGAAGGAAAGGATAAACTTTAAGCAGCTTGACCATTTTCTGAAAACGGAATTGTTCAATAACGGAATTGACATCCCCTATCATTTTTCGGTGACAGACCGGGATGGAAAAGAGGTGTACCGTTGCTCAGATTATGTGCATGATGACGAGAAGGTTTATTCTAGATTGATTTTTGAAAAAGATCCTCCAGCCAAGATGGGATTTGTGAATATCTTTTTCCCGACATTGGATAACTATATTTTTAGTTCGGTGAAATTCATGATACCTTCCATTATTTTTACGGTGGTATTGCTGATTACCTTTATTTTTACGATTTACATTATTTTCCGGCAGAAACGTCTGACAGAGATAAAGAATGATTTTATCAATAATATGACGCATGAGTTTAAGACTCCGATTTCTACCATTTCTTTGGCCGCGCAGATGTTGAATGACCCGGCGGTAGGCAAGTCGCCCGTCATGTTTAAGCATATCTCCGGAGTTATTAACGATGAGACGAAGCGTTTGAGATTCCAGGTGGAAAAAGTGTTGCAGATGTCTATGTTTGAAAGGCAGAGCGTGACGCTGAAAAAGAAGGAAATTGATGCTCATGAACTGATTAACGGAGTGGTGAATACCTTCCGTTTGAAGGTAGAAAAGAATAACGGTACACTGGATGCGGAATTGAATGCAGAGGACCCGGTTATTTTTGTGGATGAGATGCACTTTACGAATGTGATATTCAATTTGCTGGATAATGCGGTGAAATATAAGAGTCCGGATCGGGATATCGCTTTGAAGATTCGCACGTGGAATGAGACCGGTAAGTTGTGTATATCCATAGAGGATAATGGAATCGGTATTAAGAAGGAGAATTTAAAGAAGATATTTGATAAGTTCTACCGGGTACATACAGGAAATTTGCACGATGTGAAAGGTTTTGGCCTCGGACTGGCTTATGTGAAGAAGATAATTACAGACCATAAAGGTTCTATACGGGCTGAAAGTGAATTGAACGTAGGAACGAAGTTTATAATTACGATACCACTATTTAAAGAAGAATAAGATATGGACGACAAATTGCGTATTTTGTTATGCGAAGATGATGAGAATCTTGGCATGCTTTTGAGAGAATATTTGCAGGCGAAAGGTTATAACGCCGATCTTTTCCCGGATGGAGAAGTGGGCTTTAAGGCTTTCCTGAAGAGTAAGTATGATTTGGTTGTGACCGATGTAATGATGCCGAGAAAAGATGGTTTTACCTTGGCTCAGGAAATTCGTCAGGCGAATGCGGAAGTTCCTATTATTTTCTTGACGGCAAAGACTTTGAAGGAAGATATATTGGAAGGCTTTAAAATTGGTGCGGACGATTATATCACGAAGCCCTTCAGTATGGAAGAACTGACTTTCCGTATTGAGGCTATTCTGCGCCGTGTACGTGGCAAACGTAATCGTGAAAGTACGGTGTATAAAATCGGCCGTTTTACGTTCGATACCCAGAAGCAGATTTTGTCTATCGGTGACAAGCAGACGAAATTGACTACGAAAGAGTCTGAATTGTTGGGTTTGCTTTGTGCACATGCCAATGAAATCCTTCAGCGTGACTTTGCATTGAAGACTATCTGGATTGATGACAACTATTTCAATGCAAGAAGTATGGATGTGTATATCACTAAGTTGCGTAAGCATCTGAAGGAAGATGACTCAATTGAAATCATCAATATCCATGGAAAAGGATATAAATTGATTACTCCGGAAGGTGAATGAGACGCAGTTTCAGAATGATAATAATAAAAAAGAGGATGTGTCAAAATGATGCATCCTCTTTTTCGTTATATAATCATCGTT
>ERZ857521.911-NODE-911-length-40333-cov-14.764164_pt1 | contig 40333 bp, 32 predicted proteins | sample MGYA00519701_ERZ857521 | MGnify/ENA primary metagenome ERZ857521 (study PRJEB31778, sample SAMEA3449346) | human gut metagenome | biome: human gut; feature: human-associated habitat; material: faeces | place: United Kingdom | collected 2010/2012 ...
TACTTTAACCTAAAGTTTGATCTCTGAATCACATTTTTAAAGAGCAAAATCAGTGTTGTAACTAACTGATTAATTTACATTAATTTTTACTCAACTTTTGAATTTCAAAAATTGAGTTAAAACGTTAAATATAAGCGGTCAAGCACCGACTTTGCTCTTTAAAATATGATTTTTGATTATAAAGACTAAGGTGGTATGTAAATACACAGTAAAAATGGCTTAAGAATGCTGTTTTGAGGAGTGTTTTGTTGAATAAATGTGTATAAAATGGTGTGATTTATGTTGCAAAATCAATAAGTTAAACCAAAATTAATCACAGAGCTATAATAAACATAAATTCATCTTATGCAATAGAGCAATTTCTTTTGAGTCACTTTTTACACATATTGGAGTTCGTTCTCTTTTAGCTAGAGCTAAGTTTTCTAAACTCTCAGGAGCTGATGTATTTACGCTTCTTTCTGTACTTGTTACTTCAATCTTTAAAGGTTATCAAAATCTTTAAAGGTTCTTTGAATCTACTGAAGGTAAGTCATTACCTTTTAGCAGAGACTCTGTGTATAGATTTCTGTCTAACCCCAAGTATGACTGGCAATCTCTGATGTTTTACATAGCAACGTTTATCATCAGATTTATCTGTGAGCTAAATAAAAACAATAAGAACCAGGTTAACTGCTTAATAGTAGACGATACCATGATTGAGAGATGCCGAGGTAAAAAGGTTGAGCTCTTATCTAGACAGTACAATCATGTTATTGGCAAAACAGTTAAAGGTTTTACCAATCTGGCTTTAGGTTGGACTGATGGTATTAACTATGTTCCTTTACTGAGTCATCTTATAGCCTCTAATAAAGAGAAAAATCTCATTCAGAAGTCTAATACAAGTAACATTGATAACAGAACTACTGGTGCTAAACGCAGACTCTTAGCTTGTGAAAAGAAACCTGAAGTGCTCATTAGTATGTGCAGGAAAGCAATAAAAGCTATTCCTGCATCTCACATTCTGATGGATTCATGGTTCTTTTCTGACTTCCCTTGTAAGAAAGCTTAAGCAGTTAGGTTTACAGAGTATCTGTCTTGTTAAAAGTAACCTTCAGTTCAAACTGGAAAAAGGTAGTTCTAAATCCTTTTCTCAAAAAGAACTCCTTAAGAAAATCAATGGAGGTAAACTCAATAAGGCTAAACTTATTACCTCTGTCATTGCCTATACAAACAAATACTTAAAAGTAAAACTTGTCTTTGTAAAAGCCAGAAACTCTACAGACTGGATCTGCATTGTAAGTACTGATATAGACTTATCTCCTGAACGTATTATTGAACTCTACGGTAGAAGATGGTCTATTGAAGTTGCCTTTAAAGCTCAGAAAAGTTATCTAGTCTTAAAGAGTGAGTGTCAGGCTCATGACTTTGATACCGGCAATGCTTTTATGGTCATTGCTAATATCAGATTACAACTCATGGTGTTTAACAGACGCCACGACAACGATTCTAGTTCTATTGGAGAACTCTTCTATAGCGCCCATTCTGAACTTGCGGCTATTACATTTGCTGAAGCTCGGCAAACATTACTTCTGCTTATAGATAACATAGCTGTTACCTTAAATGCAGCAGACTGTATCCGTAAAGGTAAATTGGCTAAAGCTAAAGAAGTAATTTCTAACGCAATCTCAGAGTGGTTCTCTAGTATTACTGACGACATAAAAATGTACATTCAGTTACCACAAACGTCTTAATAATCAAAAATCATATTTTAAAGAGCAAATGCAGTGTTAAACCGCATTGTTATCTGCATTTTGAATTAAATTTCAAATAAAAAAGTTGAGTTACTAAATTAAGACAACCTATATAAAAGCCAATACTAATTTAAGAATTGGCAAAATCACTATCGAAATAGAACTTGACAAATGGTAAACAAATTCAAAAACTGAAACTGTTAAACAAACTTTATTACATAATTCTAGTCGACAGTAAAATCGATACGCATTTTCAAGTTTGCTTGGATTTAATGCATCAAAATCCATGTAACCACTAATACATAAAAGAAGTCCTAAACTAAATGTCAAAGAGACAGCTGATAAATAAAAATTAAAAGATAAGTGTTGTTGATAGAAATATAGAAATAATAACGCGCTTAATAAACAAGAAATTGATTTTTTAGTTTTACGATTAACTGTTACACTTAAAATTCTCATATGCACCTCACACTATTTGAAGCTCTGTAAAACAAATTGAACACTTTATTTTCTTTCAAATATTAGCACATTCACTGCTATCGAAGGGCATTTTAATGCCAAACATACATTATTAATATAACAGATAAACAAGAAACTATCTGTTGTTAGATTTCAATATTATTTTGTCAAAACAAAACATCAGAAAACACATAAAACTACATATCTTTGAAATTCTTTTAATAATTTTGGCTCTTCGTACATATTTATGGGTAAATAATTGAAAATAGAACACGGTTAGAGCCTTAATCTAAGCTACTTTACCACCTTTACCACCTCTGTCAGGAAGTGGAATAAATATATTTGAACATCAAAATAAGATCATATCGAGCTTATTTTGAATGTTCCTAAAGCCATAGGCTTTACAGATAAACAACTTAATCTTGTTGTTTTCGTTCTCATAGTTCGTAACTCTTATAATGCTCTCTTCAAAAGAGAGCTACTTCTTAATTTCACGTCAAAACAATAGCATCTCTTCATGGCTCTCAGAGACTACACACAAAATTATCTTATTTAGTTATTCTGTTCAGCAACTAGCTAACTCAAACACATAAGCTTGTGTATTCTACTTTAAATATCCCATCATAACATTTCTCAAATCAACAATGTATTTTGCAACTTCAGCAAACACATTTTCTTCATCAGCTAAGTTGTCAAAGTCAACGCGATTAAAGAATCTTGTAATTTGGTTAATCTCAGTAGCACCTTTGCATATACATTCAAATAAGGCATTACCATCAAACTTCTTAACTATAGTATCTTGATCTTCAAGAATATTCTTCCATTCCTTGCAATCTACCTTCTTTGAAAAAGAAACTCTTACAGATTTCTTAGAAGGAGACAGGTTAATGTAGATTTTACCAATTTTGCTCATTCCAGCGCCTAATTCTACCCAACTGCAAGGTTGTGTTTTAATTCTTTTAAAGGCATTTGCAAAATCATCATTCTTGTAGGCAACCATAATAAACTCATTCCACATTGGAATAAATTTCATCTGAGCATCAGTGTATTTGCCTGCATATTGACGGCTATAGTCACTACATTGAGAATCAGAAGCTGTAGTATTTGATAAAGCTAAAGTTTCAATGAACTGCTTTAAGGATTTCTTATTGTCTTCACTGATAACAAGCTTGCTGTTATTGTCGCTGCCATTGTTACCTTCATTCTCAGAAATAACAATCTTGGCAGTATTCAAGAAGCAATCACAAAAAGACTTTCGATATAGATCAAGATCACTTGCTAAAAGATCAGTCCCGTAGCCATCATTGATGTCATTACATGTAGATTCCTCATTGCTTAGCTCACAAAGAAGCTCATATAATTCATGCACACTGCCATCAACTTGAGCCTCATCATTCAGATCGCATTTACAATGAGACACAATGATGTTGTAGATCTTCTCATTATATTGCTGTAAACACAGTGCAACAAACAGCAGTTTAGCCTTATCCTTGTTATTGAGATCGATCGAACCTTCACCTATGAAGGTAAGCAGTAAAAATGCATTTAACAGTCTTTTTAACGATCTTGGATTAGAACCTATAGAGCTTGCACGGAGATCGATGTAATCTTGTAAATCGTTATCATCAATCTTAAGGTTAATCTTGTTAAAACCGTCCTTTAAGTAGTTTTTAATATCGTAGATAGCTACTGGTACTTTAAAAGGCACCTGAATGATCTTATCAAAGAAGGATTTACCCTTTTCGTACTCTCTATTTCGTTCTTTATCGTCAATTTTATCTGACGTATATGAAGAAAAGCCGTACTTTTCAATAGCACCTCTGATTACTACCTCATAGTCAATTGCTAGCACAAAGACACACTGCTTACAGTCTAAGAACAACTTTAATACTTCAAGTAACTCAACAGCTTTAGATGGTACTAATCTATCCAGATCATCAACAAAAATCACTACCCTATCTTTATGTTCTCTTTCACAAGCACGGTCTACTACCTCTTGAAAGTGTTGATGCAGAGTTTCAATCTGCTCTGCGTAGTTATCATCAACAGTCTTTTCTGTACAGTTTTTTAGATCTACATTGATGTTATAGATAGATACAGACTTTAAAGCAGTAGTTAAGGCATTACTGCATAATAAGGTAAAGCGCTTAATAAAATTCTCGTCATTATCGTGAAGCTTATTTAAAAGTACCTTAATCATTGAAAATGCTAAAGAGTTACCTAGCTCAAACTGAGAGAACTGCCAGGTATTAAAGAACACTGGAATGACATCTTTTTCAATCTCATGCTCTACCATCTTCATGATAGAGGTTTTACCAGATCCCCATGAACCTTGAATGGAGATTGTCATTGGAGTGTTACAGGCTTTAATGAATCTTGATAAACCATCTAAATGTTTATTGATATTAAAGAGATCGACTGTAGCAGCCTCATCTGTAAGGCCCTGTTTCTTGTTATCTTCAGTACTCATTTCAGCCTCGTAAAGAGTTATCTTTGTATGTTTGTAAGTTTGATTAAAAACCACAAATCAAGGTGCATCAACAACTTTAAAACAATGGCATCACATCAAATGCTGACAGATAATGTTGGCTGTGACCTACTGGTTACAAGTATGAAGTTTAAAAGCAGCATCATCTTTTAATGATTGAAAAGAGGATTGCCTTACTTTTAAGAAACGTTGTCTTGCATCTACTTGCACCTAAAGTTTCTAGTATTATGCAGATCAATTAACTGAAAATATCCAGCGAGTAGATTTAACTGGATTTGAAATATCTGATGCGATTATGAAATACAAGATTAGCTATGAGAAAGAGCACCCTGATCTTCCTGAATTAAAACGAGAAGGTCTTGCCAAAACATTCGGCAAGAGTCTTTACTGGGTGTCTCAGATGACATCATTTGCTGAGCTCGACGCTTCCGACGATAAGGAACTAATCTCTCTATTTAAAGAAAATGTAATTAGCCGTTCTCCACGTGCTGGCTATGAGTTAATTAAACTATACCGTAAAGATAAACAGGTTACCTTAGAAGTGATCCGTAAATTCAAGGCTGAAGGAAAGGTTTTTGATCGTGGCGCAATTCCTGGCTTAAGAGCTCTTATTGAAAAAAAGAAAAATGAGACAAAACAGAAGGAATCATCTAGTTTATTAAAGGAGCTTCCAGGACTATCACTATCATCTACTGAAAAATCAAATGATAAACCTCATTCTCAATCTACAGCGCCTAATCTGGAATCTAACGCAGAAAAGACTCAGAAGCAGATTGATAAATCCAATGATGAGCGTTTAAAGAAAGACGCTGAAGCTAACATTAAACAAATTACTCTTATGCTTGAGGATGAGAATGGCGATTTGCATAGCTGTGCTCTTACAGATAAAAGCTTAGATATTAAAGAATCCGTTCTTGATTTAATTATCAAGCTAAAAAATAGAAAAGATATTCAGATTAAATTGAAACAAGGATTTGAAGTAAAAGTTACATCTGAACAGATTAAGCGTATCTGTATTGACTTAAAATAATTAATATCAATTATATAGAGGTGATAATATGACAAAACAAGACATCTTAGGTTTAATTTCAGCCATTAGACCATACTTTGGAAAAGATTTTAATAACGAGATGAAAGAACTTACATCAAAGCATCCTATATTGCAATGTTTTAGTAATGCCACTTCTTTTGAAGGGTTAATAGCTTTGCTAGAAGAAGAAATAAAAAAAATGGAAAGAAATGAAAAAGAATTACTGGAAATTCAAAATGTTATTGACAAATTAAATCCTTATTACTTTAATGATGAGATTGAATTTGATGCTACTAAGAGAGAGCTTAGAAAATCTTACCCAATTTTCGATTTACAAAAATATGCTGATTGCAAAAATGTCAACGACTTATATGATACTTTAAAAGCTGAACTAGAAAAGTTGAAAGAACGACCTACTCGTAACATGAAAAGCTCAAGATCTTTCCATCTATAGCTATAATTTAATTGACAAAAATCTGAGGCTTCGAGCATAGTTGTCGGTAAAAGCAGAAGCCTCTGAATATTACATTTTCCCTTAAAGTTCATTTCTATTAGCTAATTTAACTGAGTGAATTAATGCATTAACTGTCTTTTTAAACTTAAACAGCTTGGTATACAAGAGTGAAATTAGCAAAGTTAAACAACTAAATACAAAATAAAATAGCTTAGGACTGAAAATATAAGCTGTTTCAAATATAGTAAACCTTAAAGATGAACCGTCGATTACATATGAAAGGATAATGAAAACAAAATTAAGTCCAAATAAGGCATTTAATAAATTTTTATACCTATCGATTGATACATCAATAAAGTTATACATCTTTTCGTTAACAATATCTGAAATATCAAACGCTAGAACCAATCCATAAAAATTTGAATATAAAACAGTAAATACTGTAAACAAAATTGGATTGATATCCTGCAATTTTGTCAAACACATAAAAACAGCGGAAACCGCACCTAAGCTAGGTCTTACAGCACACATTAACTTGAGGCTGATTGTTCGTTTTAACTTAGGTCTACCTGAAAGTTTAACTTTACCAAGTAATTTAGAATTTACTGGTTCATTACTGAAAGCTGAAGGATCATATAGGGGATCAGTTCAATACTGAGATCACATTTTTTATAATCACCTCGTTATTCACACCTGTATTGAGTTTTACTAAATAGCATCTAAACTTTTTCTAATGCAACAATCTCACAGACTGGAGCATCAGTCTTTTCTTTGCTCTTAGAATTATTCTCTAAGACTAAAGCTACAGGTACTACAGTCTTATCTGTAAGGCGTCTTGCGTACTTGTTCTTTATGATTTGTTCTTTTGCTTCAGTAAGTTTTGTGTCAATGTCTTTAGAATTATCTGTTACCTTTAATTCAAAGACATACAGATAGTCACCAGCCTCTGCGGTAATATCTGCTCTGCCAAAGGCCCCAATTACCTCTGTTGAGGCTGTTACATTGAAGGTTAGCATCGCAAGCTTTAGTACATCTCTAAAACAAGCTTCATTAAAGTTCTTTACTGTTTCATATGAAAGTTCTTTGATAAAGCAATTAAAGATGTCCTTTAGCTTGTTTAAGTTATTTTCACAAAGAACATCATAAAGTGAAGTAGAAAACTTTTCCTGAACATCATTGTTATTTGTTAAAAGTCTTAACAAGATTTCAGAATAAGCCTGTTTTACCTCAAGGTTAGGTATTCCTATCTGAAATATTTTTCTGTTTACTCCTTTGATACAGAAATATCCTGCCTGATATAAGATTGCAAATAAATCTATATCTGCAATTTTATCTATTACTGGATACAGTTTGTCACTTACTTTGTTAACTGTTGAGTCAATACTTGGCAGAGATTGCAATTCATCAACGTTGTACTTTTTTAACCCCTGCTTTAAGTAGTTAACAAGGAAAGTAGGAGTTGCACAACCTGATGATACCCAGTAAGGGATAAAACCTCTAACAGGAGCATCAAAGAAGTTTACTATCGACCAAGGATTGTAAACATGATGCATACATTCCTCATCAAAGCTATAACCGTCATAGTTTCTTTTTAACTCTGATACAACTACATCATGAGAATAACGTTCTGTATGGTACTTCTTGTTTAAGACCTCTACAGCATTATCAATATACTCTCCAAAATATAATTCTAACTCTTCACTGGTGTAGCCTAATAATGCACCGTATCTGAGATCTAAAGTTAAATCTTTTAAATTATTAAATGCTGAGAATATTGAGGTATGTGAGTAGTAAGTTACACCTGTAACAAAGATAAAACGGAATTTTCCGTCAAATGATTTAACAGTTAAATAGAAGTTAGATAAGATCTTACGTCTATCTTCAAATTCATTGCTATCATTTAAGACAGCTGTTAATGGTGCATCATATTCATCTACTAGCAGTACAACTGCTCCATCATCTTCATTTTCAATTGACTTTTCAAGTAGTTTTGCTGGAAAATCAACCTGTTCTTTTGTAGGTTCAATTCCTGCTCTTTGTAAAGAAAACCTCAAGCTGTCCATAAAATCTTTGTTAAAAGAACTACTTGAAGGGACATCTTTAAATTTGGAAAAATCTAAATGGACAACTTTATAAGTTTTATCATCCCATAAAGGTTCAATCTCTAAACCTTTAAATTTCTCAATACCATGAGCAAAGAGCTCATGTAATGTATTGATAAGAGTTGACTTACCAAAGCGTCTTGGACGTGAAATGAAAAAAGGACCTTTTTTCACAGCAAATTGACTGATTTCAGCTGTTTTATCAACATAAATACAATTATTGTCAATTAACTCTCTAAAATCTGTTGTATCTGGCAGTAGCTTTGTAAATTCCATATCATCGTCCTAAAAAGGTTATTCTTGGCTTTAGTATATCTCAGTCCTATCTTAAATCCATCTCGAAACCAAATCGAGCTTTATATGCATCAGATCCTGATAAAATCCTATGACACAAAACGTTGTTATTAAGATTTTTGATTGTAATTACACTTAACTCTTCTAAGGCGCTTTCTTCTTGAGAGGATAAGATTAAATGATCCATGAAGCCCAGGTTATTACTTACCATAAAGATTTGGGTATTATTCTGTCTAGAATACTTCAAGAGCAACTTAAAAAAGTCCTGTTGAACTCTAAAATCTATTCCATAATCAGCATCGTTAAGAAGCAGCAGACCATCTGGATAAGCAAAAACAGAACCTAAGATATAAAAACATCTTTACAGACATTCACCAAAACTAAAAATAGGTCGAACTTACCCATTTACATCTATAACGAATGGATAAATTTTTCCATCAGACATTTTTATAAGTTTGATTGTATCAAGACAAGGGAAAATTACTTTTAAGTCTGCAACCACTGTATCTAACAGATCATTTTTTTGCAGACTTTTTATCAAATTCACAAAAGGAATAAGAAAGGTGTGCTGAAGAATATCAATATATGAAACAGCGACAGGATGAGTTGCATCTGAGGTATCTGTATTAAACCTTGTTATTGGGTAGGAGCATATATCTGCATTCGAATCTTCAACTGTCCAATGAGCTAAGACAGAATCATAGGCTAAGTTTCTTTTAAAACTCTCATCAGTAATGTCTGTTTCTAAGGTTTTATTGTATGTGTCAAAAAACTGCTGAAGTTCATCCTTCGCTACATCAAAATCACAGATCTTATTTATTAAGTCAGTAAATACAACCGAATGTTTAAACTCACGAGTTTTATTATCGTCATCATATGTTGCACAAAAGCTCATAGTCAATGGCATGCTATCTCTTTTAGAGAAAGAATACAGAAGGTATAACATGTCACTGTATGAAGAATCTAAAACATTCAGATCATAACGAGAAATACGGTATGATGATCCTCTTATTAGCATATTGACATCATTACCACTGCAAAATGCATATAAGCTCTCTAATATACAAGATTTACCTAAGTCTGATTCTCCTGTAATCAGGTTAATTCTACTTAAATCTCTAAGCTCAAAACGATTTAACTTTTTATAACCTTTACTGTGAAAGACTTAATCACGAAAACCTCAACATTACTTTAGTACAGAACATTTAGACTAGCATTACTCAACATTAACAATGTGAACTGTAGTTTATTGCCTTTGCAAAAAAATGCTTACCAAAAATTTGCTATCTACATTTTGTAGCATCAAAAGACTGTATTCTATGAGCTTAGTGTAACTGAATTTTACTTAATAATCTATTTATAATTTGTTATATATTGATAAACAATTTACTGTTAAAATAACAAATATTTAATCAATAATATGCAGATACCTTAATTTCCAATCTACAGCTTCTATAGAAATATTAAACAGAATTGCTAAATCATATTCTGTTCTACCCACCTTAGATCCTGCTAATCTTAAGACCGTAGCTGATGGCATTAAGATTTCAGATTCAAACAAGTTAGCTTCTTTTTCAAAATGATCATCGATGACTTTATAAAGTTCACATTAAAGTCATCATAGAACTTGTCTTTAAATACAGTATGTTCTAAAACCAAGTAACCTAATTCATGTGCTTTAGTAAAACGTTGCCTGTTAAAAGACTCACTTTGATTATAGTAAATGTGCTTTAGTCTTGTTGTGCTATCGACAAAAGCAAATCCACTGTAATCTTTACAAAGATCTTCATCTAGAGGTCTTATGATAACACCTAATCTTGAGGCAATATCATCAACTTTAACTGGTAAAAGATAGTCCCAGTATCTTTCTAAGATCGCTACAAAAATTGGTGACATTCTAAATCCAGTGAACAAATCTCTATACTATTCTGCAAACTGTCATGTTAACTATCCTTTCAACTTTCCTGTGGTCTCCAAGATCTTGTTAAGTGATTCAATGCTCTCTTTTACAGCACTTTTAAAAGATTCTTCTGCCCTACCAAGTTCCTTTTCACTACTCAGACAATTTAAATTCAAAGAGATGAGATGGAATGATCTTGCTTTGTCATTGCAGCTATTATCGTTAGACTCAATAGACCAACGAGCAACGTTAGCTTTAGTTTTGTTGCTTTCATTGAGTTCGTTGACATTGTTGCTATTGTTGATGTTGTTATTGTTGATATCAATGCTATTGCTGCTTTCTGCATTCTCTTGAGTCATAATAGCTTGTGTTTTAGCTTTAGACTTATCTTCAGCATTATCACCTTCTGATATTGAAGGATAAAAGATCATGCCTAACTTAGATTGATACCTTAGCATGTACATGACAGTTTTATAATAAACACTGTTCCTCTGTTCATCCTGAAGCTCTCGTCTTCCATAAAGATCCATGTATTTTGCATCAGCAATTACAGGCAGATAGTTCTTTCCTACATAGTCAGGAATAATTCTTTGAAATGGTTTGCCCCTTTCATCTGCAAAAAGATAATCCTTTTCTTTAGACGACATGGTTTTATGAATAAAGTAATCTTTTAGCAAGGTTGCAACATACTCTTCCCAGAGCCAGGCACAGTCTATTAAAACACCATACTTACCATCTTCAGTACCAAAGCTGTCTAAGGTCATTTTCTTGTGTTTTAAAACATCAAGGCAGAACTTTTGAAGATCTCTGTGACATTTAAACAAAGGTGATGTTATAGGCTTGTTCTCATTTTTGTGAATAATTTGCCTTTTATCATAAGACCAGTAATCTTGAGATTTAAACAGCAGATCATCAACTTCCTTTCCTTTTGGCTTTTTGCCTTTTTCAAAAAGCATCTCGTAGCAAAGTCTTACAAGATAGATATAGCTGTTCTTTGAGGTGTACTCATTATAGGAATAAGCTACTTTGTAGTTCTCAGGACACAGATTTAATTTGATGTGTCGTGCTATATCGATAGTGCCTCTAGGAGCTGTATCATTCTTATGAACCTTTTCATAAGATTTATACTCTCCTTCACGATAGGCATTTTTAAGTTTTGATAAGAAGCTTAGTTTTAATAAAAGATCGAGGTTTAGGTCTGTCTTGTTATTACCACCTTGGGTTAATAACCAATCATTAAGATCATAGATCTTATTGAGCATGTGGTTTATAAATGCAAACTTATGCTTGACATCTTCAAACCTTGAGTAAATCTCAATACAGCTATCATTGCCTAAAGATAAGATACCAACGTAGTTTCCTGTAAACCATTGAGAGCCTAACTTTCTGAATAAAACGATGTCTGTATCTTTTACAAAGACAGTTCCATTAGTGGAATCAGAAGTCAGTTCTTTTTGAACCAAACCTTCTGATGACCAAATAAAGATCTTTGCAAGCTTTTCTTCAGCACCATCATTATCTTGAGCCAGTTCTTTTTGCCCTTTAGCTTTGCTAAAGAGCGTATTAAACAAGCTATTATTATTTTCTGATATGGTGCTGTTATCTTGGGAAAAATAGAGCTTTCCTGTTTTAGATTTGCATTTGGGCATTTGTATCAGCACTTATAGTTTTACTTTAAGAGGCGTCATTTTTTGAGTCTTCTTTTTTCGAGTCTACAAATTTAGATTTGTAGTCCTCTATCTTATCTTCTGAACCTTTAATGTAATCTTTGATAATTGGCTCTAAATGGTTATTCCACAGTTCTTCTTTTAAAGTTTTAACTGATGTTTTGCTAGAATTTTTAAGTGAGGTTAGATATGAACCTCCTAGCATATAGTCTGATCCAAGATTCTTTTTAATGAGCTCGTTTAACTTATTAAATGAATCTTCAATTTCACTCATGTTTTTAGACACAGAATTAGTACAAGCATCAAGAACAGAATTAACAATGATTTCATTGAGAGTATCTTCAACTTCAACTGTTAGCCAAGAGAATCGTCTTCTAAAAGCAAAGTCCATAGCTTCTAAGCTACGATCAATTTCATTCATGGTTGCTAATATATAAACGTTCTCTGGGATGTAGAAGCCATGTTGGAAAGGATCATTATCTTTATCTTCAATTAAAGACGAATATTGAGTATCTACTTTGTTTGATACATCTTCAGATTTTGAATCAACAGGTGCTCTTTTATCAGTTTCAATCATACTGAAAGCTTCACCGAAGATCTTTGAAACTTCACCTCTGTTGATCTCATCAATAATGAAAAAGAATTTTGCGCTTTCAGCTAAATTAGCATATTTATGATTTTTGTTGAACTCGACAACTTGCCTACAGAAATCCTTGAATATGCCATCTTTTCTATCATATATGATGTTGCTATCAACTTTTTTAGGTCTTAAACCTTCAATAAAATCAGAATAGTCATAGCCAGGATGAAACTGAACTGTTTTAATAAAATAATCGACAGTTAGATAAGCACTTTGTTTGCCTTCAGCTTTTTCTAGGTTATTTTCATATATAAAGTTGCTAACTTGTTCACGAGCATAGCTTTGACAAGCGAAGGTCTTTCCTGTGCCTGGTGCTCCAGTTAAGATGATATTCTTATCACCTCGTGAAATTAGCTCATCAATCTTATTTGATAAGCCACCTTGATTTTCAAAAGTTGACCAGAAGAAACAACCAAAGCAATATGATTTAAAAAGGTTAATTGCCGTTGATTTTAACCCTTCGTTAATGGTTACATATTCAACTTTATTGTTGTCTGCACCTGATGCTGTTGGTATTGAGTCAAGTTCTGTTATTTTATTTTGTTTTGAATCGAGAAAAGTAACAAATTGCTCAAAGATTGCTTGAGATTTGCTCTCCCAGTTATTTAATTGAGTGCTTTCATCTAAAACAATTTGCTTTACAACATTATCGAGTGAATCTTCTTTAAAGATTGGGATAAGTTTAGTATCTGACTTTTCCATATTAAACAAATAGTAGATTTTGTTTAATACAACTGCATTTGGCTTACAGTTTGAGTAACATGATTCTATGGCTACGCTATTTTTATCAATACCTAATTCACCTTTTATGAAACGATATGTTCCCTCTGTAAAATAAGATTGTGCATTGTTATTTGAGGAAGTTTTTTCTGTTTGTTCATTACCTATTTCTTGAGAAATGCCATTATTTGTGCCATTTCTATAACATTTGCTTTTAGGAGAGTAATAAATACCGTGTACAGCAGAACTAGATCCTCCAACAGCACCTAAATCTTTTAGATAAAACTCTACCCACCAAGAAAATGTTCCATATCCGTTGTCATTATGATCTGGATTTTTGTCACCTTTTCCAAGGCAATATGTATCAAGATCTAGTTCTTTCCAATCGTTTTCAATATTGGTTTTGATGCATAACTTGTTTTCATTTTTATCAAATTTAAACCTATCGATAAACTTTTGATACTTAGACCATATGCCATCTTCACAATAGAACTTGCTCTTAAGTGAATCGATGTTTTTTGCTAAATAGTAATTTAGCTGTCTTTTAATTCTATCTTGTTCAGTCTTATCCATCTTATTTCTCCTAACTTATAGTAGAAAATAGCATATTAGTAAGTTCTACTTTTGATCTAATCTTTAGCTTTGCCATGATAATTGTCATCTTCAGATATGTTTAATACTGTAAGATATCTAATCAGATCACTTGTAACTATTTAAAACCTAACATGTTTAACATTATGCCATTCATACTTTTAAATTATGGCGATAACGCCACATACACTTTGCCATTTTCATTATGCCGCTCCTTAGTATATTGAAGAGGCAAGGCTCTTCTTTAAGCCAAGGTATGCATCGTACGCAGGAGTAGTTCCCTCAAGAAAACCACTGTGATAGGCATCGCTTTTCTTGATATCATTACGTTTTAGTATATAGCACAAATTCTCAACAGAGATACCATTCTGGTTTCGTACAATGCAGATCGCATCATTTCGGTCATATTCATCAAGCAATTCAGGATAGTGTGTTGTGAAAACAAGTGTACCGCCATTTTTATTTAAATGACTATCCATAAAGAATCGCATCAATGTTGTAACGATTTCCTTATTAAAATGGTTCTCAATTTCGTCAACCAAGAGATAACCTCCTGATTGAAGAACTTCTTTTACCATTGAAAACGTAATAATGCCTTTAATAGTGCCAGAAGACAAATACTTCTCCAAATCCATCGCACTATTTAGGATTATCTCGTCTTCATTCTTGAATTTTAAATGAATAAATATTTTTCCCTCAGTTTTCTCAAAACGTAATGTCTCAATTGTTGGATCAAGAAAAGCGATTACTTCACGAGGAATGTCCTCTGTAAAAGGAAGGACATTCACATTTGTATATGAAAGCAAGCTGAACACATCAACCGTATCTTTCGTTTTTTTATTGTGCGAAATGATCAGGCAGACATCATCAGGCAAAAATTCTTCGTCTGCATTGCGGATTTTAGTAGGCTTCATTTCCGTAAAATCAGTCAGGTATTTTTTAGACTTGACAGAAGAAAGAGGTTTTCCACACATTTTTTCAGATAAAATTGAATAGATGAAATCTCCTGTCTTTGCTTTCTTTGCTGTGACAACAGTTTCTAAGCAGCAGATATACTTTCGATTATCGTAAAAATATGTGCAAATAGTAGCTTTCTGTGTGCCTAAAAGAATGCTCCTGGAATCCACATGATTGATAGGCTCATTGTTAACAATGTTCAATGCCAAATTGATAACCTTTAGCACTGAGGTTTTACCGGAAGCATTGATGCCAATAAAAGCACAAGCTGGATTTATATAATAATTGTCCTCCATCTTATACAGGTTATCTTTATCATCTTCACTCACTCGCTGCTTACTATAAAAGCAAATGTCCAAATCGTCCTTAAACAAAGGAAGACCTTGAGCTGTAATACGAAGAATTTTCATGTACCACATTTTAAAAACTGATTTTTCGTTTTTAAATTTCTTTTAATCTTTTTTTACTCAATTTTTAAAAGATTATCAACATCAATTTCATTTTTATTTTCTTCGTATTTCAAATTTCGATTCGTTTACTGTATGGATTTCACGTCACTAACTGTTTGTGTCTCCTAAGGACGTCAGTCTATGACTAGATATCTATAATTTTTTTATCGGCAAGATGTTGTTCTGCTAGTTTTTTCATATTTATTAAAGGGAAAACAAATTGTGTTACCCCAGCACTAATTAAGAATGAAGTTAAAGAAGCCCTTAGATATGGCGACAATATAGCCAACGGTTGAGTTTTTAAAAACATATCAATATCTAAGTTATTCTTTATTTCAATTTCTTCTTTTCTTAAGACAAAGAAACCTACAATCGACATAGATACTTTGAAATAAGTATCTTCAGCATTCGATCCATACTCTACAATCATAGTTAAACCACAAATGTAGTTATCTGTATTCTTTAGCTTCTGAGGAACTCTTAAAGAAACGCTAGTTTTAATCTTTTAAGGATCAAATTGACTATTTAGAATAAAATTGACACTTGATGAATGTTCAAATGAAATGCCATCAATTTTGTAATTTAATAGTTGCAAACTAGCATTTATGCCACCCATGAAAAATCCTCCTTAGATGAAGAAAATACATTATCATTATTGTCTTCTTTTATGAGAATGTAGTTACTCTCCTCATCTACAGTAGATGAAGCTAGTTTTGAACATATCTTTTTCTTTTTGATATTACACATTAAATTATCATCAAGATCGACTCTAACAATGTCTGATGACTCTTGAACTGGCTTACGAGATGCTACAATTTGGTCATAAATATCATCTACAAACTCATATCCCTCAGGTTCAGGTAGTTTTAGTAATTCTTCAACTGACATTTTGCTATATTTATTAACAATGTCCCTTGTAATTTTTATCAAATCATCAGTCATTTAAAGCTCCAAAATTTTTTTATCTTTTATAATCCTAATGTCTTTAGCTACATATCCGTAATTCCAACCATTATGGAATCCTTCTGGAACCAAGACTTTTACTAATTGAAAGCGGGTATTTTTCACACGCTCAACATCACTTAGAACAAGTTTAAGAACTTTTTTAGCTACTAAATTAAATGGTACATTGTCTCCCCCTTTGCTTAAATCCCTTATCACTTCCCTTAAGTGAATTTCAGGATCTGTCAAATCAAGGTAAAGTGATTCATGACAATATAAATTAGCCTTTACGATACTGACTGCATCATACTTTTTTTCAGCCCAATTGCATGCATACAGTCTTCCTTTAGGGGTATCTTCATAAAAGTACACCCAATTGCCATAGTATCCATCTTTAGAAAGATCAAAACCGCCACCTACTATATCTTCAGCAATATCTTTACTTGTCCCGTGCAAGCCATATACATCTACATAAGAATCAGTCATATCATTTTAAATTTGTAATTTGCAAAATTATGTATGACGATTCTATCAGGCGTTCTATCCAACAAGTAAAATTTACTAACAAAAAATGCAGAATTTAAATGTTCTAACTCAAGTTTTGCAATTCAAAATTAGCTAAAAAAATCGCTTATAGATGCGTTCTAGCACTGCATTTATTGTTTAAGAGCGATTTCTTTAACATCTATGAGATTGCTTTGTTAGTATTAAGAAAACACAAGAGACAATCTCTTGGAGAATCTAAATTGTTTGTTCTAAAGATTGTTTAGACCTAAAGAGAGTTTTAGTAAGAACAGGCTTCTTAAAGAGGTCAGGAGTTTCTGCCTATGCTCTACTTATGGTTCTTATAAGCTCTATCTTTACAGGAGCCAAATCACTCCATGACAGATTTACTCTTACCTCAGTTGAATATCCTGAATGTAGTTACTATGCTCTGATGCGTTTTGTATCAGACAGCAGATACAATTGGGCAAACCTACTTAAGATCATTGCTAAGGTAGCCTGTTCAATAATAGTAAAACTCAACAATAAAGATCATATCTATACACTCTGTATCGATGACACCATTATTGAAAGAGCAAGAGTTAAACATATTGAAGGTTTATCTAGAACCTTTGACCATGTAAGAGGTAAATGTGTTAAAGGCTTTGCCAACTTACTTATCTGCTGAGCTGGTGGTACAAATATCTTACCTGTAGTATCTGCTCTTATGAGTTCAAGAAAAGAGAAACACATAATCAGAGACTTTGATAAGAAGATTGATAAAAGAAAGGCTGGAGCTAAAAGAAGAGCTGATTCTAAAAAGCGTAAGCCTTCAATGGTATATCGCTATTGCAAATCTATTATCAACTTTGGTATCAAGGCTCAATATGCTCTTATGGATACCTGGTTCTATTCAGATAAACTTACATCAGACCTTCAGGAGATTGGCTTACACAGTATCTGTATGATTAAGAAGAACCTTAAGTTCTCCTTTGTATGTAAAACTACTCGCTACAATTCAAACAAGCTTCTTTCTGCTTTAAAGAAAAGACAGAACTTAGACTCTGACATTATCAGTGCCACTGAAGCTCAAACTCCTTCAGGTCAGATTGTAAAATTAGTCTTTGTCAGAAACCGTAATAACCGCAAAGACTTTATTACTCTCCTCTGTACAGATACTTTTCTTACATCTGAAAAAATTGTTGAACTCTATTCAAGACGCTGGTCGATTGAATGCTGCTTTAAGTCATGTAAACAATATCTAGGTCTTAACAAAAAAATGCTTTGGTACTGACTTTGATACTGTTACTGCTTTAAATCATATTGCTTACATTAGATATATCATCATTAAAATTATTAGAAGATTTCAGGATGCTCCTCTATGTCACTGTCAGATATTTAGAGACAGCTGTGATGAAATGAGAACCATTCCTTTCTTAGAAGCATTAGAAACACTTTCATGTTGCTTTACTTCTCTTATTGATGAACTGTATAAAACAGGGTGTATAGCTGATGATAAGTTACAGCTTGCATACAACATAGCTAAAGATGTAATAAACAAATGGTATTGTGCTACCTCTAAGTTTATTCAATCCTTACTTAGCCCTGAATTTAGAACACAATTTCTAAATAGTTAAAGAAATCGATTTTTAAACAGCAAATGTAGTGCTAAACCACATTTATAAGCGTTTTGTTATTGATTTTTGAAGCACAAAAGTTGAGTAACCATCATTAAATACAAAGAAAGTAATCGTCTCTATTCTTTATAAATTAGATTTTCTGATTTAAAATTTCGAATTATTTCAAGGTCTGATTCTGGAATATAAAAAAATTTACTTGGATCTAATTGGAACACATAATCATTTTCGATATGATTAGTTTCATTTAACAACTTATATATGTGAGGGAATTTTTTCCTAAATTTACTAGCTAAATCACCTTGTCTTTCAAAAATTAATCTTATGGCAATTAGGTTGTTATAAATGTCAAATTTTTGTAATGACTCTAGTAACTTCTCCGTGCTTAAATCGTTGATAAGTTCTTTGTAATCATCGCTTAAATTGTATGTTGCAATTTTATCTAATGCTGACTTAAGTCTTTCTTGAGGAAAAGGTTGTTTATCAGTTCCGTTCTTAATTTCAGGGGCACATCTTCCATGTATCAAGTTTGATAATAATTGATACTCGTCTGAGCTTGAATACTGTTCGTTTTGTAATTCAAAATGTTTTCTTAAATTTACGATTCTAGTATGTAAAGGTAAACTTTCGTCTTTAGCAAACCCAGAGGTTAAATTAACCACATTTTTTAAATCGCAATCATTGATATCAAGTTCAATAATTTGGCCATTATCATTCTTCAAATATGAAGCCACGACAGTAATATTATCTTTTTTAAATAAGCCAACGTGAACAAAATCAATAACAGGCTGAAGATCATGCGTTAAAAGTAAAACCGTCTTATTTCTGAAAGAAACTTCATTTGAAGAAAATAACCTTTTGATAATTGCGAATTTTTTGCTTTTGTCAAAAGAAGAAATAGGATCATCAAGAACAATCAAATCTGCATTTTCGCTAACAGCCTCAAACATAAACATTACCAAGGAAAATGCATTTCTTTCTCCCCAACTTAAATGATTCTCTGGGGATTCAACCTTTATATTATTTCCTGCTGGTTTCAAAAAAGTTAATGCATTATTTTCACCATCTTCTTCAATTTCAAATTCATACGGAAATCCTGCGATTTGAAAAAAGTTATTAACATCATCTTTTCTTTCAGAAATTAGTTTCTGAATTTTTTTTTGATGTTTTAGAAATAAACCTTTTAATCTATCAGTACTTTCTAATAGGTTATCAATTTTGGTATTAATATCATTTACAAAATCATTAACTGTTTTAGTATTGTAAAATTTTGATAAATACTTCATATCAAAGCGCATCTTTTTTAGATTTTCATCAATATTTTCAAGTTCTTCTTGCTTTACATTCATTGGTCTAAATGAAGTAATGGCTTTGATCTTATCTTTTAAATAAAAAGTCTCTTTACCTAAATCAGTCAACTCAGCTGTTAGTTCTGTTTCTTTTGAAGGATCCCCCAAGTATTTACTTATTGATACGTTTGATCCTTTATTTATATATCCCTCTTCAATTCCTTTATCAAGATACTCTAATATTAGAACTGCGATTTTAACTGCTGATGATTTAAAAACCTTCTTTATTATATTATTTTGATTTTCAATTTTTGTAGTGTCAACATGATTGGCACAAAACGGACATAGATCATCAATAGACATTTGGGAAATACCATCAAATCTCCACTTTGTCCATGAAGCCACTTTTGAATAATCATTCATTGAATAATAAGGCCGATATGCGTCAAGAACAGAATGTTTTTCAAAACCTGCACCACGTCCTTTTACTAGTTCGCCTATTCCTCCTCTTTTAGAAATTTTGCCATCTGAAAAATTAACTGCTTGAACATATTCATCTAAAATATTCTGTATATCTTTTATTGGTGCATTTGTTACAAAGTAAGTTTGTAGATCATACAAAATTTTTGAAATGTCGCTTGCGATTTTTTCACACTCAGAACTTTTTAATAAAACATTGTAAGAATTTTTTATTATTGATTTTTCTTGAAATAAATACTGTTTTATAAATAGTTCATTGAACACTTTTACATTTTTAAAAGGGATATCTCCAACGTTCGGAGTAGCGCCATCTTGGTTATAAGGTTTTAATAACTTCAAATCTTCATGATTTTCAGTCTTATAGAAAAGTGCTTGACTAATAGTAGTTTTGCCCGTTCCATTTGGGCCGAACTTTATATTTATAGAATTATTTTGAATTTTTATATTTGCACTAGTTATGTTATTGCAGTTATTAATATTTATAACATTTTGTTCCATAGTATTCTGTCCTATCTAAAAGTAAAACAACTAACATAAAACTCAGTGTCCTAATATATGGAGAGTAATAACAAAAATCACATTTTACATATCAATACACTTACCCCTTCTACAGCCTCAATGATCTTCTTTCTATAATCTTCTAAAAACAGCTCACTGACTTCTGCTTTTTGAGGGACATTTTTACCTAAACTAATGTACTTGTTATCACCAAGATTATGTCCTTTTATAAGCTCCACCTTTTTAATAGATGCTCTATATTCTTTAATCACATCTATGATACTTCTGATATTGTCCTCATCATCAGTATAACCACATATTACAGGTATTCTTACATTAAACTTTTTGCTTTTTGCAAGAATTGCTAAGTTGCTCTTAAAAAGATCTAAATTGCCCTTTAATAGCAATGAGCATTTTTCCTTATCCATTACTTTCAAATCCACATAAAAGTAATCAACAAATGGTATCACCATCTCAAGATAACTTGATGGTACGAAAAGACTTGACTCAACTGCTATTAAAATATTGTTCTGTTTAATTTGTTGCATTAAAGGCAAAAGCTCTTTTGCATATAAAAGAGCCTCACCTCCTGAAAATGTCACACCACCATTATCTTCATAAAAGATTTTGTCTTTGAGGACTTCTTTTAGAACTTCATCTACAGAATACTCTTTACCATAGAAACCTTCTTTTCCATCCTTAACATACCTTTCGATTTGATGATTGATATTTTCAGGATTTGAACACCATGGACATCTAATTGAGCAACCTTTAAGAAATACAGTTGTTCTAATGCCTGGTCCATCATGAAGCGAAAATCTTTGAATATTGGTGATGATCATTTGTTTTCTAACATTCGTTAATGCAAGTACTTAATATTGAACTTCCGCAACAAATAAGTAATCACTATTGCAATAAAGGTACTTACTATAATTCTTGAAAAATAAATTGTGGCTGCACCAGATTCTTCTCCAAAGAAAGTGATACCACAATTTTCAAAAAAGATGTAAAGCAATAAGTAATTAATAGGTTCTGCATAAAGATAGACACCTAAGCCATAGTCACTACAAGTTTTAAGATATTTACTGCTATGTTTTGTAAAAAGCCTTGAAAAGTAACTCAATGACACAAACATAAACAGTGGTCCTAATATGAAATTAAGCAATGTGCTTAAACCTTTAATTTCAATCATATGCCCTATGCAAAATATGCATAACAGTAACAAAGGTAAAACTAAAGCTGTAGCTGTATTCCAAAGTTTAAACTTCTTGCACAGAGCTATTACATCTTTTTCTCTATAGCCTAAATAGAACCATACTACATAGTAAACAGGATCACCTAAAAAGTGGTAATCAGAGAACTTCTTATAAAGAGCAACACCTACTAACCAGCAGCATGCGATTAAAACTAACTGAACCGTAGTTTTAAATCTTGTGATAAATTGTGCCAGTAAAAAAACAAAGAACAAACACTCTAGGTACCACAGGTAAACACATGAAGGAAAGATCATCTGTAAAAGCATACCAGATACACTTACATTGTCGTAATAGCCTGTAAAGTACTTAATTGGAAGATTCCATGCTAACCATACAACAAAGAATGGTATCAGGAGTCTTTTGAACTTTTTACTTACTAAAGATCTTAAATCATATCTCTTTAATGCAAACAAACATCCTGAAAGAGCTATAAAAATAGGCATATGAAAGGAATAAATAAATCCAGTTAAAGCATTTGCTAATTTATAAAACCAAGATGTATCTACCCCTTTTTCTTGCATCAAAGTAGCATAGTAAATACTGCCAAAAGGTGTCTTAATATCTAAATATGTAGCATGACCTATTACCACAAGGATTACTAAAACAACTCTTAACCAATCATAGCTTGTCTGTCTGTCTGTCTGTCTGTCTGTCTGTCTGTCTGTCAACAAGATGTTATTTTCCATAATTTTCATGTCAAGCCCTTTTTAGTACCTTCTTAAAGATAGTATTCACATTTGATAATAAGAAATCGTCTCTTAAAATGATTAGAGACAGGAAATAAGTTGCTACACCTATTACAACCAGATAAAGAGTATTTAGCATTGATGGAGTAAAGTAATCTCGCATAAACAGAAGCACAGCTAACATCACGGCACCTGCGATGTAGTAATGAATACCTAACTTAACAATCTTAATAAATGACAGCTCTTTTCTCACAATATACAGCTGGACTAAAGCAATAATAGTTTCAGCAAGTACAGATGCTATAGCAGCTCCGATAGATTCATATTTATAAATAAGAACCAAATTCAACAGAAAATTACAACAAGCCCCAATGATTACTGTAAAAGAGAAAGTATTCTGTCTTTTAGTAGGGATTAAGTATTGAATACCAGTAACATTGTTAATGCCGATAGCTAAGATTAAGAATCCTAAAATACCTAATAGAGGAGCTACCTTATCAAATCCTGGACCATAGAACCAAGGTACAAAATTACTTGATACAGAAAGTAAACCGAATGTTAAGGGAATACCTATTAACCACACAAAGCGATATGATCGGTACATACTGAGTCGAACAGCTTCAGTGTCACCATGGCTAAAGTAATGACCTATTCTTGGGATCATAACGACACCTAAAGCTGTTACTACAGAAAGTACAACTTTGGACATCTTTATAGCCTGCTCATAATAACCGTTTTCAAAAGAATCATTAGTAATAATACCAATCATGGTCTTATCTAAAACGGTATAAATTGAGATAGCAATTGTTGGTAAAAATAAAGAAAAGACTGTTTTTAAATGTCTTGTAGGATGCAATTCTTTTAACTTAGGTCTGTCTACAAACTTTGGAAGCATTGTCCAGTAGCTTAAGTTATTCAAGAAAGCAAAGAAAGCTACACCGAACAAGTAAACAATTACATCATCACGTTCTGTAACAAAGATAAATACATAAGCTAAACCTAATAGCTTAAAAATGATGTTTCGTAAAACAATTCTGCCAAACTCTTCCATTCCCTGAAATAACCAAGTTACATTAGCTATTACAGAGAAAAGATTGATGACCAGCACCAGATACAATAGAGAATCTTTTTGCATCAGTGAGAAGAATACATAAGCTACGATACAAATAAGAGAAGCTATAAACTGAATAATACAAGTTTCCCAAAAGACGATAGTTCTCTTTTTTCTGTCATCCTGAACATATGAAACTTCTCTTTGCCCAAAAGTAGTTAAACCTAAAGTTGCAAAGAGCACGAAATATGACGATATAGCCTCAACATAACTGTAGGTACCAATACCATCTGCTCCCAAAACTCTTGATAAGTAAGGAGTGGTGATTAAAGGTATTACCAGAGTAAGGATCTGGAATGCTAAATTATAAATATAATTTTTTTTGATGCTTTTCTGAGCCATTAGTTGATGTGCTCCATCTGTTTTGCTCTGTTAATTAGGTGATCTTTGTATTCTTCAGGAAGATCGTTAAAGTAAGCACTAAACCCCCATACTCTTACGATTAAGTTAGGATACTTCTCTGGATGTGCTTTAGCATCAACTAATTGAGCATATGACAGAACATTCATTTGTAGCTGGAATATACCAGATTTAATACCTGCCATCATATATGTAGCAAACTTATCAACATTATCTTTTAGTAATGAAGAAGGAACCATCACATCAAGTACATTGGCATTAGCACTGGTACCAGTAAATTTTAACTTAGACTCAAAGTTCATGATTTCAGTTAAAGGTTCGCCTTTATCACGTGAAATATGTGTCTGGAATGCTTCACCTGCTTTTCTTCCATCTAAAGTAGCTCCGCAATTTTGACCAATCATCAAATATCCAGGGGAACTTAGACCAAACTTAACTTTTCCGCCAAATTTGTTTCTATAATCTTTAAAGAAAGTCTCTGTCTTGGCAATGATTTTGTTGGTAAGAGAAATTGCTTCATCAGATTCGGTTCCATAGCCATTTGCGTTTTCTGAGAATAAAGCAAAGTCATCAGCAGAATCTTGGTAGTTATCTAAAACAATCTTTTGTACATCTTTTAATGTGTATTTATGCTCTTCAAATACGAACTTTTTAATATTCAATAATGAATTTACGGCAGCAGACATACCTACAGATAAAATACCGTAGTCATTGTATTTTGCACCTCCTTCAGCAATATCATTCTTCAATCCCATCATCAAAGACAATAAAGGATCATCTTCCCATACAATCCTGTCTAGTCCTGTTTTGATTTGAATACTGTTGCCTTCAAGCTTTTTATAAAAGACATTGAGTACATCGTCAAAGGTACTGCAATTAGATAACTTTTCATCAACTAAAACTTGATGCATGCAACTGCCATACTCAACATTAGCAAGATTGTTCTGCTCTAGTGAATTACCAATTGATAAAGGTTCCCAGCAAGCTGAAACTCCATAGTTATAAGCATCCTTTGCCTCATAACCAAAATCAATAAGTTTTGGAATTACAATATCGTCGTTTGAGAAAAGAGGACTACCAATGCCTGTTGCATTACACTCCATTGAAAGGTCCATCAGTTCTTTAGGCATATTTTTGCTGCAACGTAAAAGTAATTTAGGATCAGGAAGATGAATTTTCTCAATACACTTTATAAATAGCTTTGTGTATTCATTACAAAAATATTCACCATTTTCATCTAGACCGCCTAATAAGATGATTTGACCAGTATCTCCTCTTAAGACACCACTCTTAAAGGTATATTCACAGTGCAGTGTTTTCAGGAAACCACAAATAAGCTCTTCAGCATCTTCAGGTATTGGGTATTTAGCGAGGACTTTATCCAAACGACCAAGACCTACAAGATTATGTCCTGTTTGCCATAAAAGAGAGTTCCATAGAAGAATAGATTGTAATGCTGATTTAAGATCATGAGGCTTTTCTAAAGTAACTCTAGGATCGTTTATTCTTTTTACATAAGCTTTAATAGAATTTTCAATTACAGAATCACCTAACTCAAGATTAGTTACATAATCATAATCTACAGGCATATTGTGGATTATTGTATTCTTTGGCTCAACTACAATTGAATGATCTAAAGAATAGAAGAAATCACCTACACCTTGATTTTTAATTGAAGCTTTTTTGAGAATGTGTGGAGCATCATACTTGCATACTTTAATTTCTTTTAAAGCTTCAATTGGGCTTACACCATACTTTTGTGGGTATTCTTTATAAATTCTAAGAGTTCTTTTAGTTGATCTTAAAAATGGATATAAAGGAGAATTTTTTAGTAATTTTTTAATTTCTTTTTTCATTGTTAACTCTAAATAAACTTATTGTATTTGACAAAAATTTTGTTGAATTTAATTCAAGCAAACAGATGTTGATTAGCTATTGTTCACTTATGTGAATCATAAAGATTTTAATAAATACCGCCTGATTTGTTCTCTCTGCGCTTTAATCATTGAATTTTGAAAAATCAAACTGAATGAATTAAAGTTTGTGCTAGTTTCATCATAGATTTCTGCTCGGTCCATCATTTATGACATTCACTGGAGATTCTTTTTGCTTTTGGCTATTGTGGTGCTCAATAATATCTCTTATCATCTCAAAAATTTTAATGAAGTTAGAAAAATCAAAATTGTTAAAACCAGCTCTCTTATTATAGATATTCCAAGCAAAATCTGCTTTTGACAGAGAGTAGTCAACATCATCTGCTCCATCAGTTAAATCTGATTTAACAATTTCATCTTTTCCTCTACTCAAAATATTGATCTTATCGGTTCCACACTTACTTTTGTTGGTACAAAGTTTGTTACCTTGATTCGATCTGCCTCGTTCATCAAACTCATTGCCCATATATAGTCTACATTCGACATTGTCTTTCTTTTGTGGAGTTTTTATTTCATCATCTGAGTAATAATGTTCAATTGAAATTAAAGGAGTATCTTTTCTATTTTCAGGGACAGGAATAGAGAAAGAGTAGACGTTGTTTCCCCAATATTTGAAACTACCATTATTCATGACTTTATCAATAATTTTTGTATTATCATGATCAAAAATACAGATAAGAGGAGAACTTCGAGGAAGTTTTGAGATCGATTCACACATTTTTAGCAAATCATTGTCTCCCATCTCAACTTTATGCAATGGATGACCAGTCACTCCCAAACCAAGTTTAGAAATTTTGTTACTTTGCTCTTTTGCCTCATATTCGAAAAATCTAATGTTTCCTAAATATTTAAAAAGATCTTTATTCTCTTCAATATTTGACAGAGCAAGATAAGCAGATTCTAAGTGGACCCAATCAGTCTGACCTTCAGTAACAATCAATGGCTCATTATTATTTGAACTTAATGTTGGTAAAACACTCTGAAGTTTTTTTTCAAATTGCTCTGTTTTTTCATAACATTCAAAAGCAGCTTTAAATTCTGAATAAGTTTCAGTTGATATCTTCGTTGCACTAGGTAAATCAATAAGATCGTAGCAATCTTTACCCAACACATTATCCATTCCTAACAGGAATAGAGGAGAATGTGTAGTGATAATAAATTGTACTTTATGGAATAGTGCAATCAGTTTTGGAAGGATGTCTGCTTGCATTGATGGATGCAAATGAAGCTCAATTTCATCAATTACAACTATTCCTATTATATTAGACAAATCACAACTGCGTTGAACATCATATGAATCAGCATACTTAACAATAGTTGCAAACATTTTAAATAATGCAATTTGCCCTGATGATAAAGAATTTAACGAAGGAACTAAGACTTGATTGTCTTTTGTTCTGACAATAACAAATCTGTCATTACCAAAAGTTCTAGCTCTTAACTCAAACTTGACATTTTCTCCTAATATAGTAGTTAATATTTGTTGAACATTTTTTCTAGCTATCGAATAAGGCTCGATATCTTCAAATCTGTTTGTTGTATACCCTGTAACATTACCTGTAGATTGAAGATTTACGTCAATTCTAGAATCAGTGATAATATCTAGGAGCCAACGTAAAAGCTCATCTTCACCACAATTTACTGTAATAGAATTCTTGTATTCATCACTAAATTCTTCTTTTAGTTTCAAATGAATATTGTCTGCGTAAGATGGTGATATTCTTTCATAATATGATTTATGTAGCCAATTAGGTCGTTCATACCTATCAGGAGGAAAATAAGCTATTACCTGAGAAGATAGACACTCTCTTACAAAACTGTCTTCATTTAAATTTCTATTTGTATTAACTCTTTTAAAAGAAACATTTCCATTTCTAGAATCTTTATCACTTGGAAGACATCCAATACTACTAAAGGTTTCTTCAGGAATCCCTTTTCCTTGAACAAATAAATAATCCACATTGTCTTCAAAATAATCCACATTGTCTTCAAAAATAATATGTGAATATAGGAATGATTTTCCTGTTTGAATTTCTATTGGAGAAAGAATTTTATAGTAGCAAGAATATGAACTTTTATTTTTATCATTGATTTGAATATTACTGTATGCCTTTGCTGCAAACTCATAAAAAGAATCAACAATATTAGAAATCAATGTTGATTTGCCGGAACCATTCTTACCTACTAAAATAAGTGGCTTAGGTGATCCATCTTCATTAAAGTTGAATTTAATATTAGCCTTTTCAATAGGTCCAAGATTTTCAACATCAATTTCATTTATGTACATAAACTCACCTTTATATACAGAGAAAAGCACTGCAGTTAGATTCTATTTGACTTTCAGCAATAGGATCTTTAAACGCCATGATCTTTACTACAGTGCTTTTAAGAGTAAGAACCTTATTGGTTACTCAAACTCTTTTTCACACTTGTCTAATACTGATGCTATTGTAGCATCCATATCATAATATTTGTACTCTCCTAATCTTCCACCAAAGATTACTTTTTTCTCTGCATCAGCTAATTTCTTGTATTCAAGATATAGCTTACCGTTCTTTTCATTGTTAACAGGATAGTAAGGTTCATCTCCTTTCTTCCATTCTGATGAATACTCTCTACTGATTACAGTCTTTGGAAGATCATTTCCATTTTCATCTTTACCAAACTCAAACCATTTGTGCTCGATAATTCTGGTAAATGGAGTTTCTCTGTCTGTATAGTTTACAGCAGCATTACCCTGATAATTTGGAATGTCTAATAACTCATTTTCAAATCTTACAGAGCGGTATTCTAGTGTTCCTAACTTATAATCAAAGTAAGCATCAATTGGTCCTGTGTAAACAACTTTATGAGCAAGTTTATCTAACTCTTCTTTATTCTTTAAGTAATCTGTATTTAATCTTACTTCAATACCGCCTAATAAATTTGCTACCATCTTGGTATAACCACCTACAGGAATACCCTGGTATAGAGCATTAAAGTAGTTGTTATCAAAAGTTAAACGTACAGGTAATCTTTTAATAATAAATGAAGGTAATTCTTTACAGTCTCTACCCCACTGTTTTTCTGTATAACCTTTGATTAGCTTTTCATAGATATCTCTACCAACTAGTGAGATTGCCTGCTCTTCAAGATTTTTAGGATCAGATACAATCTCTTTTCTCTGTTCATTGATCTTAGCTAGAGCTTCTTCAGGTGTTACTACTCCCCACATCTTATTAAAGGTGTACATATTAAATGGTAATGAATATAGTTCACCTTTGTAATTAGCTACTGGGCTGTTAGTAAATCTATTGAACTCAGCAAATTGAGTAATATAGTTCCATACCTTCTTATTATTGGTATGGAAGATATGAGCTCCATATTTATGAACATTTATACCTTCAACATTTTCGGTATAAACGTTTCCTGCAATGTTTGCTCTTTTTTCTACTACTAATACAGATTTACCATGCTTCTTTGCTTCATGAGCAAAGATTGCACCATATAAACCTGAACCTACTACTAAATAATCGTACATGTTAACCTCTCTGTTGTGTAGTAATTAAAATTGATGTTAATCTTGTTTATCTAAATTTAAGAAGAAATCTTTAATGCGTTTAATATTGTCTTCGATGGAACCTTGTATATCTTCTGTTTCATCGAATTTGGGTACCGGAACGACGTTATACTCTCTAAGAAACAAGTTAGAATCGTAAATTTCTTGATAGAATTTTTGATAATACTTATACAGAGCAAACCAAGTATCACGGAGAATTTTATCTACTGAAAATTCATAAAATGGAGAATCAAACTTACACAAACAATCTCTTATATAGATCAGATTATTGATGTTAGGTGTGATTCTATTTTTTGGCGAATAAGGATTTACCTTTGTTACAAAAGAATAATTTAATAAAATAAAAATTACTTTTACTTTTGCAATATCATAAGAAGGATCTTTAGGATAAAAGTCAAAGAAATTCTTTGACTTCAAAGTTGAATGAAGTTTATTTACATTATCAAACAGCACATTTAAGTCATCAACAAAGAAATCCTCAAAATCAATAAAACATAAAGAAATCTTGTCAATATCATAAAGCTCTATGTTGCTTACACAATATTTATTCAATAATGATTTGTAAATTTCACTTAAGGCATGCACCTTTTCCAAGGAATAGATCAAGTCATTTTCTTGGAAAAATGATAAAGAAGCAATGTAATATTCAAATTCACAAACTTGTATAGATAATAAAATTAAAACTATTATTTCAGGTGAATCTTTTAAGCTAATACGACATGTTGAACCATCTTGCTGTTCTTTTAGTTTTGAAAATCTTGTCCCGATTTCATTTACAGATAAAATTCTTGTATATTGTCTTTCACCAACTAGATAATTAAAAATTAACTTTCTTAAATTTAAAATACTAGATTGTTCGTATCGAATAAGGTCAAATAGAATAGTAAAAATAGAAAAAGAGCAAAACTCAAGACTTACATCTTCAGAAATACCTTTTTTTTCATTTTCTATTGAAAGAAAATATTGAGATAGGGTTGATAAATTTTTACAATTTACTTTAAAAAGGACTTTAGATTTTGGTTGTATTTTGTTTAACGAGTTTAAGAAAAGTTTTACATTATCAAAGCCGATAGATTCGATACTTGGTAAATTTGAAAATTCAATTCCCAAAAATGAAATTGAATTAAATAAAGTATTCCAATAATCTCTAGGAATGAGATCTATATTGTCTAGAAAGTAATCTCCTACATCCTTATTGCTAATATAGGTCTTAAAATCATCAATACCTTCCCATTTTGCTAATTCACCATCATAAGTAAATATTTGTGTACCATACACAGAAAGAAACAATAAAAATTTATATTCATAATATGAATCATCAAAAAGGCGTGTAAGTTTGTTTATATTTCCACAATTAAACAATATTGCAGAGAACATTCTTTTTAACTTATCAAAATTCTCCTTTTTTCTTTTTTTAATGTCGCGTAAATTGTTGTTCAAATTAGAACATATCAAAAGAATAAAATCTGTACCTTCATTATAAAAATCTTTATTTAAGATTTTTTTTACATATCTGTATAAAAAATTACCGTAAGAATCGATTTCTAAATTTATACACTTACTTAGAATAAAGGAAAAGAAAGAGTAATTTAAAATTGCTTTACTATAAATTGTGTAATTTGGTAACAAATAGAAAACAAGATCTAAATTTTCTTGATTTAAAACATCTTTAGCTTGATATTTGGAATCAGAGTCATAAACATTTCTTAAAAATGTGTACTCTGATTTGGTTAAAGTAAAATTATTCGAAAATTTAGATATATAAAATCTGTAATCTTCTGACAAACAATTGTTGCAGAGTAGGTACCTTAATAATGGTCTCTGTTTTACATAGCTACTAAAATCAGGATTGCAATCTTTTCTATTAACCAAATCATAGAAAGAATAGACAGACTCTGCATTATCTAAATTGTATCTACATTCAGAGAACTTAGACTTGATTACAATAGCTCTAGTTTTGTCGTTTTTCTTGAAGTTATCTTGTTGAATTTTTGAGTCTGAATTTTTTAAAGGTATTGTATTTTTCTTCTCAAAGAATTTTTTATTTGCTTCTACAAATGACAGATATTCTCCTTGTCTATTCATAAGTTCATACAGTTTTCCATTATTAGATAGCAACTGGTTATAATCTGATGGATAGTAGTTTTTTAATATAGATATTGAAAATATATTTTTTGCAATGCTCTTAGAATCATCAAATAAAAACTCAAAATTTCCTAATAGTAATTGGTAATCATTAAAAATCTGTTTGATATTTCTAAGATCACTAATAAATTTGGATACTGAAATAATAAAGTCATTATCTAAAACTTCTTCTTTAAAAAAATCTGACTTTTTAAAAATCTTACTTTCTGATGAATTTTTTGTGCTTTTATCTTGTTGGTCAGCTGGTACATTATCACCAACATCTTGAGAAGCTATTATTTCATTTTCACGAGATTCATCATCTTCGATCTTCTTATAATAAGCGTAAAGTTCATCTCTTATCTTTAATGCATGATATGCTATGTTTGATGAAGCAGCATAAGGTGTTATTGATATAGTAAAGTCAAAGAACTTGACCATATCTTGTGGAGATAAAAGATCATTTCTTAATAAATAGATAAATACAATTCTGCGCTGACATCTTTTCCAAAAGCATCCATTTTTGTTTTTGCATCTAATGTCATTATTTAAAACAATATTTAAATTTCGTAAATGAGTGAATACTTCAGGATTGTTTCCCCTATCTAGATCTTCAAAAATGACATATTTACATTTTGATTGTTCAAACAGATAGGTAATTTCGTCAAGATAAGCATCTATGATGTTATCAGAATCTTTCTGATCAACACTAATTGATAGTGATGATAAGGATAAGTGTTTAAATCTTAACCTTGGTGATATAAATTTAAAGAATATGAATACGTAACCTACTGTAATTGAAGTAAGAACTAACAATTTAGTTAAGGTACTGCCTGGTGCATAATTAAATAAGTGAACGATTTCATCTTTTATAAAAAAGCTGCTTAGAAAAAGAACTAATAATGGACTCAGATATAAAGAGATGACAAAAGTATCACATAAACGTGTTTTAAATTTTGATAAAAAAGAAATAGGAACATTTTTACTTAACTTTCCATATGAAAGCTGTCTTATTATTTCTTTTTCAACAGACTCAAGATTCTGATAAGAAGATTTACCTGATGAATGATTGTTCTTATTAGATGAATCAATTTTATTTTCTGAAGATTCGTTACAGCCTTTTTTATCTGTTGTATCGGAATTATTATCTTTGTCAGATCTGGAATTAGCAGCAAGATCATCTTCAATGTTATCGGATGAGTTTCCTTTTAAATAATCAAAATCAGCAAGACTTACTGTTACGTACTCTTTTTCAGAGATCTTCTTATTATTGATGTGTGCATGCTTAAAAAATGAAGATATAAGACTACTTTTACCTGTACCAAACTTACCTAAGATAGCTAAGTTCTTAGCCTTATCGTTTTCTAAGGCATACTTTATTTGATTGAACTCTTCCTCATATGAACTTTTATCTTCATCTTCGCATACATCAATTGGAGAGAAGTCATAATAAAGACCGCTTTTACCAAGTTCAGATCCATTATTTTGTTTTGAATTGTTCTCTGTAAAAGGACAGTACGCTTTTACCAATTTTACAATGCGTGATTTATAGTTTTTCATATAGTGTTTCAAAAGTAGTTATATAACATATTGTCGTTGATTATAAGAAACAGTGGTCTTAGAGCCTTAACCAGAATTTAAGACCTCTTTTCCTCCCAAGAAAAACAATCTCTTCTCCATCTTGGAAGAGACTTGCATCATCTCTGCTATTTTTAGAGGTTCCAACATTGTTCTATATTGTGATATGGCGACATCTTAGTTATTAAGTCTTTTCTTTTATAGACAAAATATAATCTCTTGTTTTTTCAGTAGAATACGGAGCATCTGTAAAATTAGATGACAGCACAAATTTAGAATTAGTTAGCAAAATATCATCATAAAAGTAATAAAAGTACTTAGAAAAAGCCGACCAACAATTTTGATAATCCTTATCAATTTCAAATTTATGCTTTTCATCAGATTTGCTTTCTTTTAGATACTGTTCAAGGAAAATTCTTATTTGAACAATATTAGTTATGTTAGGAGCAATTCTGTGTTTTGGTGTGAATTTACAATTCTTCTTAATGAAAGAGTAGTTTAAAAGTTGAGTTAATGAAATAATTAAAGATTGTTTAGCTTGTTGAACCTGATAAAGGTCAATTGAATTTACTAAATTGCACCAATCTTTAAACAATGAATCAGTTTTGGTAGAATTTTCTAAGAATTGATGGCTTAGTTTTAAAATTTCACAATTTTCGTAATCAAGGAAACAGTAAATAACTTTTTCAAAATCTGTTCCTTCATAAAAATTTAAAATTTCTAATTTGCCAGGATTTTTTACATGATACTCATACAGTTTTTTATTGTTAGATTCAAAAAAAGATTTTTTTTCTAAATAACAATAATTCAATGAAAGAAGAACAAAGAGGACAACTTCCGGAGTATCTTGCAGAAAATCAACATTGTTATCTTTTATCTTGTATCTGGTATCAATTCCAGTAGAAAATAAAAGATTTTCATATCCACCTACAAAAAACAAATGACAATAAAAAGCCCTTCCAAACTCTTTAAATTCTGAATGAGCATTAATATCTTTATCGATAGTTGTAAAAATAGTAGTCAACAAGATATTTTCAACGGTTATATCCTTTTGGAGTATAGTTTCATCAGGATACTTGTCTCTTAAGTATTTAGAAATTTGGGAGAAATTGAACCAAGTAGGCTCGAAGATAAACGACACAACATGTGGTTCACTATTGATTTTATAGTTATTTGAAATTGTCTTTATATATTTATATGAAGAATCATCCTTCATAGAAAGGCTTGAAATAATATATTTTATCTTAAAATTGATAAAATCTGCGGATTTAAAAAAGGTGTCATCTATTAGATTACTATCATTTACTAAAAAAGGTTGAAACTTATTTTCAGCATCTAACTTTTTAATATCTTGAAGAATAATAGAAATGACTTTTCCGTGATTAGCTCTTAAATCTTCTGATATGATTGATTTACCAAATTCTAAAACATAAAACAAAAATTTGCCTAAATAATCACCAAACACTGTCCTATAATTTTGATAGATAATTCCCGAATCACATAAATTTGAAAAAACAATTTTCAACCATTCTTTTTTACATTGATTAACAGTACCATTCTCAAGCTTAATGTTACCTACTTTTAACTTTTCAAAATGGTCACACATTTCAATAATAAAGTTATGAACATTGTTATCATTTGAAGATGACTTAAGAGCTTTAGTTTCTTTATTTTTTGAACTTCTAATCGAATCAAAAATAAATCCCACATACTTATCTAACAGTAATTGATATTTTTGTTGTTTTTGAATTACATATAAGTATGTCATGTATCCTAAAAAGACATAATTTAAAGCTCCATTGCATAAAAAATTAGTATTTGGAAAATAATGAAGAATAGACTCAACTAAAAAATCTGATATATTTAATGTTGGATTATATGTAGCTGACTCTTTTATCAAAGATATCAAAAAATGCATGTCATTTGGTCTGTTACAAAATGTCTTGCTACTTATAACATTTGAGAATAAGCGATAATTTTCCGAAATAAAATTATTCATTAACAGAAACTTTAGCAAATCTTGATTTTTAAGTTCAGGAATTAAATTTAAATCAATTGAATCGTTAAAAAATAACTCATAAAATGATTTACTTTCGATTTCAAAAGGCTCTAAATTTTGGCACTCGTACTTTCTGTTAAGCAAGTTGTATGTTGCGCCTTTATTACTATTTAAATTATCATACTCTTTAGTAAGAATACATCTGAACAAAGCAAAAGAAAAACATTGTACAACTAATTTTTTACGCAAATTCTGATCAGAAATTTGTAAAAACAACCAACCAATTTTTTCAATAACATTTTGATAATCATTAAAAATCTCTTTAACAACTCTTAAATCTTTCAAATATCTAGAAATCGCAATTAGAAACTGATCATCTAATAGGTGTTTTGAAAAGAATTCATGTTTAAATGAATTAGGATCTTTGCCTTTCTCATAATAAAAATAAAGATTATTTCTAAAATTTATTAAAAATTGCCAAGAATTAGTTGACGATACTACTGGTGATACATTAATTGAAGCATCAAAAAACTTAACAGTTTCATTAGAAATTTTAAAGATAGAACTGTTAACAACATAAATAAAAACAATTTTTCTTTGTTTTATTGAGAAACAATCTTTGCAACGTGGGTCATTGTTTAGGATTTGATTCAAATTTCTTAGATGTGTTAATACTTCGTAATTATCAGTTCTATCCAAATCTTCAAAAACAACATACTTACACTTAGATTCTTCAAAAAGATACGTTATTTCATCAATGTAAGAATCAAATAAACATGATTTTGATTTATGTTCAACACTTACGCAATTTGATTGAAAAGACACGTTTGACAATTTAAAAGATTGAAATATCCAATTGATTACAAAGTGCACAAAATAGAAAAAACAGATAAATGCAGCAGCAGAATAACAGGAAAATTGAAGATAATGGTTAACATTGAAGTTATTGTTAAATTTTAAATGGACAGAGAAGAATACGAAACAAAAGATTACAAGGCAAAATTTGGTCACAAATTTTTTGTCAAATTTTAAATTTGAAATTACAGATATAGGAATATTTTTGTTTATTTTGCTGTAAATAATCTGCCTGATTATCTCATTTTCAACAGTAACGATATCAAGTTTATTTGATTTTTCATTTTCATTTCTTTCGATTTTACTAGAACCTTGATTGGTTAAATTTGGTTCTGTCCCTCTTTCTTGGATACTGTCTTGTTGATTAGGACAAAAGTTATTCCTTTGTTTGTCACTAGTTTTGTTTTCATACTCAAAATCAGGCAATGAAATATAAATTACTGAGTCACTACTTTCTTTTCTTCCAAATTTACTTGAGTTGAAGTATGTTTCGATTAAACTACTTTTTCCTGATCCAAAAGAACCGAAAATTGCTAAATTCTTTACTTTCTGATCTTGTAAGTAGAAATCTAACTGTCTGAATTGTTCTTGAAAAGAGGGCTCTGAAAGTTCTTTGCTTAAATCAATTGGAGCATAGTTGAAATAAGGTTTACAATTTTCTTCTGCATCTGAAAGTTCAGATATAGTTGTTTTTTTCAAAAAACATAGTTTTATTTTTTGAAAAGATGGAAGGTCATTAACAAACTTAAACAGAGATAACAATAATAAGGCGCTTGCAATAATTAAAATTACATTATCTAAAGAAAATTGTTCTTGAATGTTAGATACAAACGATTCGATAAATTCAAACATTCGAATACCATAATATTAGCTACAACATTGGGTATATATGAATAGCACAGTATAACTGATCTAAAAAATAGATTAAACATAATTGAAGTTAGAGCGAACTATTCAGTAAATTGAGTATATAACCAAATTGATGAACTAAATATTAAGTTCATCAACTTGTCTAGATCTTTACAGATCAAATTTTAAACAGCAGATGCTATATAAGGTCGATATGTGTCACTTATGTAGTATCTGCACCATTCTTCTCCCATAGATAACAGGATTTGCTGCATATCTAAGGGAACTCCTGTTAATCTTACAAACTCTGTACCAAGTGAATATGTCAGACTGATATTTGAGTTTGCAAGGTACTGATAAACTCTCATCAATGATGGTCTTGAAAGCTCGTTCTTATGGTCAGGTGTAGGAACTATAAGTCTTTACTCTTCCATCTTCTTTCTCATCAGATATTCTGTAGCAGAATAGATTAAAAGAGCTAAAGTCATTACCCACATCAGAGCATTTATTCTTGATGGACTTTCAAGGTACAAAGTGTTTACCAGTAATCTTTTATCTTTAAGGCATCTCCATTTTCTCTCAACTACAGATTGCTTCTTATAGATAGAAAGTAATTCTTTCATCGTCCATTTACGCTCTGTATCATTAGTACTGATGACGTAATAGGTTGAGTTTTCAACAGCAGCTTTAACGGCTTCACTGTTAATTGAAGCTACAGCATGAACTTTAACAGCAATAGTGACAGGCTTTTCATCTTTCTTAGGTTTGCCTCTACCTTTATGTCCTTTTACCTCTTCATAGGTAATGTCTGATATAGATACAAGCTTAAGCTTTGCTGTAATATCATCAATGCTCTTTTGAGCATCATCCATGCATTTACATGCTAGGTTTCAAGTTTTGTTAAAGCCTTTTGAAATTCTGTTCTCCTATAGTACATTCTCCACACCACATAGCTTTGACACCATCAGGCTCATTACTGTCTACAGGTACTAGCTTATCTTGCTCTTGAGCTAACAGATTAAAGTACTTTATTGCCTGACCGTAAGAGTCAGGTATTCTGGTTACAGCATACAGATGATGTAATGCCAGCTCTTTAGCATTATCACTGGTACATAAAGCACTGTCTGCTACCAGATATCTTAAGTCTTTAAACTGATCTTTAATTAGAGACCAGTAAGTAATAATGACATCTTTAAAACTGGTCTTAGCACTTGTGTGGCCACTAACACATTTTTCAAATAATGGCATATGACTTAACTCATCACATATCATAAGCTCATTTATCTGATTTAATTCAGGATGGCTGTCTCTACTGTATCCCTTATCAAGTACGATATCACAGCCATCTTCAACTCTGGTCTGACCTTCATAGTGGAAACTGGTTGAGCCTATATGTACTGAAACAGGGTTAAGCTCAAGTTTAGTTGCTACCGCTTGAGAACATCTTAGAAAAAATCTTTCAGGTCCAAAGTCTGCTATGGCATCTAATAGTTTTGAAAGAACATCCCTTTTTATGTCTTCTACATTAAGCTCTTCATTACCAGTTAAAGCTCTTACAGGTTTTCCACGATAAAACTCTGAGGTTCAGTACAGTGACTGGTATGGTACATTTAATACCTGACAACACAATAGCTTCACTAACTCACTTTGAGTTACCTTTACATGTGAACCTACCTTTCCAATACAGAACTCAATTACTGTTGCTAAACCAAAGTAATCAAATCCTGCCGCTGTAAGTCCAATGTTTCCTGGCTCTGTTGAAAGTAAATCGCCTGTGTTATCAATATGTACTGCCATCATCGTGATCCTGTAATATCATCTTTGATGGCTATCTTTTAACCTAAGTTGACTACTTTCTCATGCTTGTAAAACTAAGCGTGATCTTTGTATCACATTGTGATAATGTGAATATTGTAAAGTAATCTAAAACTCACATAATTAACATTATCAGATTGATTTATTTTAAATAATTGATACATTAATTACGCTTTTTTAAAAAGCGATTGAAAATCAAATACTAAAATAAGTTAGAATATATTCCTAATTTTTACTGCTTAATGTCAGATTTATTACTATAAAAGTAGTTACAAAATGTAATAAAACACCATTTCATTAACCACAAGACAATTCAAGGTAAGTATTTAGTATTTTTTCCGAGTTTACCGAGTACACCATCACATACAGAAGCAAACACTAATTTAAAATTATGAAAAGTAATTGAAAATTTCTTGGGATATTTAACTATCTCTAACAAAGATTTTACAATAATTTTAAATGCAAAAATCAAAGCAATTATCTTCATGTTATGTTTTAAATAAGTAAAAATTCTGTTTCTAAAACCATAATAAGCTTTCCAAGAATACAAATAAGGATTTGTCTTTAGAACACTATAATTATTCGTTTTATGATTTAAAACTGCAGAATTTACATTAAGAATTCTTGTTAACTTAGTTGATCTCATACAATATTCGGTATCGTCAAACCAAATAAAAAAATCTTTTTCAGGCAAACCTATTTTCTCAATGAGCGTTCTGCTAAAGACCACACCACAAAATGAACTAATATCATATTCAAAGTTATCTTTTTTATATTCATCAAGAGTAACTTGAATCTCTTTTTTATTTAACCTTCTTCTATGGTCCGTTACAATTTGACCATTTGTTGTAACCGTACCACTCAACGCCAAATACTTAGGATTATTCTCTATTGATTCTTTTATTTTCTCTAAATAATCTAGATTAAGAATAGCATCATCGTCTATAAAAACAAACCAATTTGAGTTACTTTCTAAAGCAAGTTTTACTCCTTGGTGAAAACCACCGGCACCGCCAACATTGCAATTTTCATGATAAACTTTCAAGTAATTTATTGTCTTAACTTTGTTATTTAAGTAATCATAAGTTCCATCATTACTGCAATTGTCTACTATTGTTACATTATTTGGGATGTACGTTTGGTTTAAAACGTTATTAAGGCACTCTTTCAAAAGAGACAACCTGTTATATGTAACAATAATTACTGAAAACCTAACCATTATAAATTTCCTTTTGCGAGATTAACAATTAGTCCATCACAGCCTTGTGCTATAACCAAAATTTAACCAGTTTTAGGCAGATTTATCTGCCTTGTCTTGTGGCTTATTTTATTAAGCCACGACCCAAAAGCCTCAGTTGTTACCAACAAAGGCGTTCTTTAACAATGTGATTCAGAAA
>ERZ857521.914-NODE-914-length-40248-cov-4.144876_pt1 | contig 40248 bp, 36 predicted proteins | sample MGYA00519701_ERZ857521 | MGnify/ENA primary metagenome ERZ857521 (study PRJEB31778, sample SAMEA3449346) | human gut metagenome | biome: human gut; feature: human-associated habitat; material: faeces | place: United Kingdom | collected 2010/2012 ...
CGTCTTCTTCGCCTACATCATCACCTCGATCTCGGCCTTCTACGGCTATTACGCCCGCGGCAACTCGCTCGAGGTGGGCGCCGCATCGACGCGCGCCGTGGTGGCCAGCTCGATCGTGATCCTGCTTTTCGACCTGATCCTGACGCAAGTGCTGTTGATATGATACGAGCCGAACATATCGTCAAGTCGTTCGACGGACGCACGGTCCTCGACGATATCTCGGTCGAGTTCGAGACCGGGAAGACCAATCTGATCATCGGGCGCAGCGGCTCGGGCAAGACCGTGCTGCTGAAGACCCTCGTGGGGCTGCACGAGCCCGATGCGGGCGACGTCTGGTACGACGACGTGAACTTCACGCGGCTGGGCTTCCGCGAGCGCAAGACGATCCGCAAGGATATCGGGATGATCTTCCAGGGCGGGGCGCTGCTCGACAGCTCGACCGTCGAGGAGAACGTCAAGCTGCCGCTCGACCTCTTTACCTCGAAGAGCGAACGCGAGAAGATGGAGCGGGTGAACTTCTGCCTGCAGCGCGTGCGGCTCGAGAACGCCAACCGCCTCTACCCGGCCGAGTTGTCGGGCGGCATGATCAAGCGGGTGGCCATCGCCCGGGCCATCGTCATGAACCCGCGCTATCTGTTCTGCGACGAGCCCAACTCGGGCCTCGACCCGCAGACCTCGATCGTCATCGACAACCTGATCCACGAGATCACCCAGGAGTACGGCATCACGACGATCGTCAATACGCACGACATGAACTCCGTGATGGAGATCGGCGAGAAGATTGTATACATCCACAACGGCCGCAAGTGGTGGGAGGGAACCAAGGACGATATCCTGCACGCCGACAATCCGGAACTGAACGATTTCGTCTTTGCCTCGGCCATGGCCAAGCGCGCCAAGGCGGCGGGCATTCATTAAAAAATTTACGATTTTTATTGCGTAAAATTTAGAAAGTGTGTACTTTTGCGCGTGGAAAAACGACGCGAGTTTTTTACTAACAAATAAATCAAAACATTATGGCAACTATTAAGATTGGTATCAACGGCTTCGGTCGTATCGGCCGTATGGTTTTCCGTGCTGCCTGCACGCAGACTGACAAGTACGAGATCGTAGGCATCAACGACCTCTGCCCGGTAGACTACCTGGCCTATATGCTGAAGTACGACACGATGCACGGCCAGTTCAAGGGCGAGATCAACTACGACCTCGAGAAGAGCCAGCTGATCGTGAACGGCCACGCCATCCGCGTAACCGCCGAGAAGGATCCCGCAAACCTGAAGTGGAACGAGGTGGGTGCCGAGTACGTCGTTGAATCGACGGGTCTGTTCCTGACCGAGGAGAAGGCTCAGGCTCACATCGCAGCCGGTGCCAAGTACGTTGTTATGTCGGCTCCCTCGAAGGACGCTACGCCGATGTTCGTATGCGGCGTGAACACCGATACCTATGCTGGCCAGAAGATCGTTTCGAACGCATCGTGCACCACGAACTGCCTCGCCCCGATCGCCAAGGTTCTGAACGACAAGTTCGGCATCACCGACGGTCTGATGACGACGGTTCACTCGACCACCGCTACGCAGAAGACCGTAGACGGTCCCTCGATGAAGGACTGGCGTGGTGGCCGTGCCGCTTCGGGCAACATCATCCCCTCCTCGACCGGCGCTGCCAAGGCCGTAGGTAAGGTGATCCCCTCGCTGAACGGCAAGCTGACGGGTATGTCGATGCGTGTTCCGACCCTCGACGTATCGGTTGTGGACCTGACCGTAAACCTTGCCAAGCCGGCGAAGTACGATGAGATCTGCGCTGCCATGAAGGAGGCTTCGGAAGGCGAGCTGAAGGGTGTGCTGGGCTACACCGAGGAGGCTGTCGTTTCGTCGGACTTCCTGGGCGATCCCCGTACGTCGATCTTCGACAAGGCTGCCGGTATCGCTCTGACCGACACCTTCGTGAAGGTTGTTGCATGGTACGACAACGAGTGGGGTTACTCGAACAAGGTTCTCGACCTGATCTCGGTGATGAAGGCTTACAACAAGTAATCTGACCCGCAAAAGACCATAGTTGGAGGGATCCGCTTCGCCGGATCCCTCTTTTTTTGCGATGCTCCCGGGCACAAGACCGGAAGCATCGCTGTGTTTTGCTTTCGACCGGAACGGGCAGGACGGGCGGGGTCGGATGGGGACGGACGGCATGAAAGGATACGTCCCGCAGTTTCCAAATCGGAACTGCGGGACGTGTCGCTTGGGAAAAAACTGTCGCCGGACGTCGGCCGACGCAGGCCTTTCCTTATTGGGCTTTTGTCGCTTCGCCCGGCAGCGGGGTCGCCTCGAGACGGCGGTTGGCGTCACGGATCAGTTCGGCGGTCGTGTCGTCGTCGTAGACACAGTAGAAGCCCTGCGGCTCGTGGGCCGGGTCGCAGCAGAAATCGTCGCCGCGCTGCCAGTTGTGGTGGGCCGGACGCGCTTCGCCGGCCCAGCCCCAGAAGTTGCAGCCGGCCAGCAGTCCGCCTTCGGCTTTCGAGCCGATAACCCGGTCGAGCAGGTCGGTATAGTATGCGTCGCGCAGGCGGGTCGGTGTGCCTCGGTCGAAGCGGACGCTGTCGCGCGGGAAGCCGAACTCCTCGACGACCACCGGCTTGTTGAGCCGCTCGGCGATGTCGAGGTGGCACTCCAGGTACTCGCGGGTCAGCTGCCGGGCGTTGTCGAACTCCTCGTCGAGGTGCCCGGCCGTGGCCCACTGCCAGTTGTAGGGCCAGATGTGGAGATTGACATAGGAGATCTCGGGGAAGGCGTGGATGCGCTCGGTCAGCAGCGTGTCCACTTCGCAGCCGAACAACCCCTCCGAGCCGGTCGAGATCATGTGGTTGGGATCGAGCGAGCGGATCAGGCGGGCCGTGGAACCGATCCAGCGGGCGAACTCCTCCTTGTTCTCATCGCTGAATGCGCGGGGTTCGTTGCAGATCTGCCACGAGAAGATGGCGGGATCCTCGCTGTACTTCCGGTTCGTGTAGCGGTTCGTGCGGCCGACGATGAAGCGCACGTGGTCGGCGAACATCTCCCGGGCCCGCTCGTTGGGGATGAAGCCGGCGACATATTCGCGGAAGGGGTTCCATCCATCAATCCCCGGGATTGGGGCCTTCTCCTCACCGGCCCACATGAGGTATTGCGAGTAGCCTCCGGACCACTCCCACGAGTTGGTGAGGTAGAGTACGACCTTCATGTCGCGGCGTGCCGCCTCGCGCATGAAGTAGTCCAGCCCGTCGAGCAGTGCATCGTCGTACTCGCCCGGTGCGGTCTGCAGGATGGGCTCGATCTTGCAGGGTACGCCCTCCTCGCCGTCGGCACCCACCAGCACGCGGAGGTTCGTCACGCCGCGGTCACGCAGTGCGTCGAGCTCGCGGGCCAGACGCCCGCGGTCGCCGTCGGGACCCTGCGATCCGAGGATGGGGCCATACCAGAAGTTGGTGCCGATGAAGTAGTAGGGCTTGTCGTTGAGCAGGAACTGTCCGTTTTCGACCCGGACGAAGGAGTCGGCCGCCGTGTCGGCCGTGCCGCAGCCCGAAAGGGCTATTCCCGCCAGCAGCATGAGGGGTAGCAGTTTCGTTTTCATCGTTGTCGTGAAGTTTTTTTGTTGAGGGTTTCGGCTGCGGGTCACTTGCCGTCGGCTGCCACGCGCAGCTCGATCGAGGCTCCCGACCATTGGTTGATCCGGCGCTTTTCGCTCCGTATGCGCCGTCCGTCGCAACTGATGCGCAGCTCGATGTCGAAGGGTCTCGTGGCGTCGATATCGTTGTCCGCAGGCAGCGTGTGGGGGATGATGTAGACGTAGAGCATGAGGTGGTCGCAGGGGTCGGTCGTCAGTGCGATGTGCCGCCGTCCGGCCTGCGTGGCGGGCGGCTCCTTGAGGTTGGCCCCGACGGGGGCGATCTCCGAGGAGGCCGAGGCGAACCCCGTGCGGTTGTCCGCGGCGTCGAAGCAGCCGCACATCAGTGCGACGTTGTAGCGCCACCAGCCTTCGTAGCGGCTGGTGACCTCGATCGTGAATCCTCCCCCTTTGTCTGCCATATTCCACAAATATAATACAACTCGTGCGCAATGCCAAATTTCCGGGGGTGCGAATCGGATGATGACGCTAAAACTCGCGGTTTTCTTTGCAGTTGTCCTATTTTTTAGTAACTTTGCGCACTAAATGCGTACAAATGGAGGTAGCTGAAGGATATTCGATTGCCTACCGAGGCCTTAAAAACGGGACCCATGAGTTCCGTTTCGAGGTCGGCAAACCGCTGTTCGAGGCCTTCGAAAGTTCGGAGATCAAGGACGGACGGTGTGTCGTCGAGGTCACGCTCGAGCGGGGCGAGACGATGCTTACGGCCGATGTCCGCATCACGGGCCATGTGGTGGTCGCCTGCGACCGCTGCCTGGAGGATTGCCGCATCCCGATTGACTTCGAGGGGCAGCTGCTGGTGAAGTTCTCCGACGAACCGCGCGAGTACGACGGCGAGGTGCTGTGGCTCCTGCCGGGCGAGGACGAGGTGGATCTTTCGCAGTACATCTACGAGAGCATCGTGCTGTCGCTGCCCTATCAGCGCGTGCACCCCGAGGGAGAGTGCGATCCCGAGATGCTCAAGCGTTTCCGGATCGTCTCCGACGAGGAGTTCTCGGCCATCGAGAACCGGGCCGAGGAGCATGCCGTTCCCGAAGGAGAGTGGGCCAAGCTGGCGGCGCTGCGCGAACGGATGGAGGCCGACGAAGCGGAGGAAAACGGCGGCACAAAATAAAAGGTACAGAAATACGTTAAACTCATAATACAAGTAGTAAAATGGCACATCCTAAACACAAAATCTCGTCGACGCGACGCGATAAGCGCAGAACCCACTACAAGGCTGTCGTTCCGACGGTCGTAACCTGCTCGAACTGCGGTGCTTCGGTGCTCTATCACCGTGTATGCCCCGAGTGCGGATTCTACCGCGGTAAGCTCGCCATCGAGAAGAAGGCCGACGAATAGGCCGGCACGAAAGAGGACTCCCTGCTGGAGGGACTGCCTCTTTTTTAGTATAAGCGCGGCTTTCGGCCCGCGGGCCCTGCCGGACGGCTCCTCGGAACCGTCCGGATGCGTTGCGGGACGGAGCCGGGATAAAAACCAAATCGCACGAGTATGTTAAAGATTGGTATAGATGCCATGGGGGGCGATTTCGCTCCCGAAGCAGCCGTCAAGGGGGCTGTCATGGCGCTCGACGCGATCGGGTCGGACAGCCGTATCGTACTGTTCGGCGACGAAGAGAAAATCAAGGCGGTGCTGGCTGCCGAGAAGTGCCCGGCCGAGCGGTTCGACATCGTGGCGACCACCGAGGTGATCGAGATGGGCGACCATCCGGCCAAGGCTTTCCAGAGCAAGGCCGATTCGAGCATCACGGTAGGTTTCGGCTATCTGGCCAAGGGCGCAATCGACGGATTCGCCAGCGCCGGATCGACCGGAGCCATGATGGTCGGTTCGATGTATGCCGTCAAGCCCATCGAGGGGGTGATCCGTCCGACGATCTCGTCGATCGTTCCGACGGCTTCGGGGCGTCCTGCCCTGTTGCTCGACGTGGGGCTGAACGTGGACTGCAAGCCCGAGGTGCTGGCACAGTACGGTCTGATCGGTTCGATCTATGCCGAGGCGGTGCTGGGCATCGAGCGTCCCCGTGTCGCCGTGCTCAACATCGGCGAGGAGGAGACCAAGGGCAACGCCCAGTCGAAGGCAGCCTATGAGCTGCTGAAGGCCGAGCCGCGCATCCGTTTCGTCGGCAACGTCGAGGGGTCGCACATCTTCTCGGGCAAGGTGGCCGACGTGATCGTCTGCGACGGTTTCGTGGGCAACACCGTGCTGAAGATGGCCGAGGGGCTCTACCGCATCAACAAGGCGCTCGGGGGCGGCAACGTCTTCTGGGACTCCATGAATTACGAAAACGTGGGCGGCACGCCGGTTCTGGGCGTCAATGCGCCCGTCATCATCGGCCACGGATGCTCCTCTCCCAAGGCGATCCGCAGCATGATCCTCTCGACCGAGCAGGTCATCAAGGCCGGACTGACGGCGAAGCTGCAGCGGGTATTTCAAAATCAGTAACACAAAACCAGGTAAAAGAGAAGTTAATGGGTAAGATAACAGCAGCGATCACGGGAGTGGGCGAGTACCTTCCGGATTACATCCTGACCAACGAAGAGCTGAGCCGGATGGTAGACACGACCGACGAGTGGATCATGTCGCACATCGGCGTCAAGACGCGCCATATCCTCAAGGGCGAGGGCGTCGGAACCTCCTACATGGGAGCACGTGCGGTGATCAATCTTCTGGACAAGACGGGGGTGGACCCGATGGATATCGACGTGGTGATCTGCGCCACGGTCACTCCCGACATGTTCTTCCCCTCGACGGGCAACCTGATCGCCGACCAGGCCGGTTGCAAGAACGCATTCGCATACGACGTTTCGGCTGCCTGCAGCGGTTTCCTCTTCGCCCTGACCACGGGTGCCAAGTTCATCGAGGCCGGCACGAGCAAGAAGGTGATTGTCGTCGGTGCCGACAAGATGTCCTCGATCATCGATTATACGGACCGTTCGACCTGCCCGATCTTCGGTGACGGTGCCGCAGCCGTGCTGCTTGAGCCGAATACCGAGGGCTACGGCGTGATCGACTCGCTGCTCCGTTCGGACGGTTCGGGCGAACTGCAGCTCTACATGAAGGCCGGTGGCTCGCGCTATCCGGCATCGGCCGAGACCGTGGCCAACAACTGGCACACGATCACGTGGGACGGACACGCCGTCTTCAAGGCTGCCGTGTCGAAGATGGCCGACGTGTCGGTGGAGATGATGGAGCGCCACAACCTTTCGTCGGACGATATCCGTTATCTCGTTCCGCACCAGGCCAATCTGCGCATCATCGACGCCACGGCGCGCCGTATGGGCATCACGGCCGACAAGTGCATGATCAACATCGACCGCAACGGCAACACGACGGCGGCAACGATCCCGACTTGTCTCTACGATTACGAATCGCAGCTTCGCAAGGGCGATAACCTCATCCTGTCGGCATTCGGCGGCGGGTATACGTGGGGTGCCATCTATGTGAAGTGGGCATACGACGGACACAAGGAGTAATCCTTCTGAATCCGTGTACGGAACGGGGCGGAGATCCGACGAGGGTCTCCGCCTCTTCGTTTCCCTGCCGTGCCGCCATCCGGCCGCGTCGTTCTTCCTGTCTCCCGTTTGCGGGACCGGGGCTCCCGGCCATCCCGTTTCCCGTGCCGGTCCTGCCCGGTCTGTTTTCCGCTTCCGGCATGCGGCGGTTCGGGGAAAATCGTTATCTTTGTTCAACACAACAGACGCAGCTATGGACAACCGACTGAACCGTATTCTCCACAACAAACCCGTCAAGCTGTTCTACTTCGTGCGGAACCTTGCCCGGTACGCCGTGCCGCACCGCCTGCTGCAGAAGCGGCTCGAAGGCGTGCTGGCCGAGGTCGCGTCGCGCGACGATCGCGACTACATCCTGCAGCGCGTCGATTACTACAACCGCCTGCCGACCGCCAGCAATTACCCCCCCCCTTCTTCCACGGGCATGCATCCGCTCGGAGAACATCGCCTCGGCCGGGGTGTCCGCACGGCTTATTTCTTCGATTCCTACGAATTTACGCGCTGGTTCGACGATGGCCTGCTGTGGAACATGATCCCCGGCGACGTGACCGAGGTGCCTCCGATTCCGTCGGTCGTCAAGAGCCGCCCGATTGCGGGCGACAATGCCAACTCGGTATTGCTCAACCTCGACAAGTTCCGCCACTTCGTCTTCCTGCGCGACGACATTCCGTTCCGGGCGAAGGAGGACCGGGCGATCTTCCGGAGCGCGATCAACTGCCACCACCCGAACCACGTACTGCGCAAACGCTTCATGGAGCGCTATTTCGGCTCGGCATGCTGCGATGCGGGCATTTCGAACCGCCATCCGTCGCTGCCGCCCGAGTGGACGAAGCCCCACATCTCGATGTATGACCACCTGCGCTACCGCTATATCCTGGCCATCGAGGGCAACGATGTAGCCACGAACCTCAAGTGGGTGATGTCCACCAATTCGCTGGCCGTCATGCCGCGGCCGACCTACGAGACGTGGTTCATGGAGGGTACGCTCATTCCCGGCTACCACTATGTGGAGATCCGGCCCGACTATGCCGACCTCGAGGAGCGTATGCACCACTACAGCACCCATCCCGAGGAGGCCGAGGCGATCGTGGCCCACGCCCACGCCTATATCGACCAGTTCCGCGACCGTCGTCGCGAGCGGCTGATCTCCCTCCTGGTGCTCAAGGCCTATTTCGAACGGACGGGACAACTGCGCTGATCTGCCCCGATTTCGGTTTCCTTTCGGAATCGGAGCGTACCTTTGCCTGAAAACTGAACGTATGAAACTGCTGATTGTCGAAGACGAACCCTCCCTGCGGGAGATCATGGTGCAGACGCTGCGCCGCGAACAGTATGTGGTCGAGCAGGCCGCCGACTACGCATCGGGGCTAGACAAGATCGCCGCCTACGATTACGACTGCATCCTGCTGGATATCATGCTGCCCGACGGCAACGGCCTCAAACTGCTCGAAGCCCTCCGGCAGCGGCAGCAGCGTGCCGGCGTGATCATCATCTCGGCGCGCGACTCACTCGACGACAAGATCGGCGGACTCGAACTCGGGGCCGACGACTACCTGCCCAAGCCGTTCCACCTGGCCGAGCTGAGCGCCCGGATCCGGAGCGTCATGCGGCGCCACCAGCGCGACGGGCAGGCGAGCCTCGAGGCGGGGAACGTGCGCCTGTGGCCCGACAGCCGTCGGGTCGAGGTTGCCGGGCGTCCCGTGGAGTTGTTGCGCAAGGAGTACGACATCCTGCACTACTTCATGACCCGCCCGAACCACACGGTCGATAAGGCGGCTTTGGCCGAAGGGGTCTGGGGCGACCACATCGACCAGGCCGACAATTTCGACTTCGTCTATGCGCAGATGAAGAACCTGCGCCGCAAACTCCAGGCCGCGGGGGCCGACATCGAGATCAAGTCGGTCTACGGCTTCGGTTACAAACTGGTCCGTCCATGAGACTTGTCTACCGCATCGTCCTGCACCTGGCATGGGTGCTCTCGCTGCTGCTGGCGGTGTGGGCCGTGCTGTTCTATTTTGCCCTGACGGCCCGGATCGACCGTGAGGTGGACGATGCGCTGGAGGTGCGCGCCGAAGTGATCATCCGTCAGGTGCTTTCCGGACACGCCCCCGCATCCGAAGGGGGCGGTACGAGCGGGTACAAACTCTTCGAGGTACCGGCCGGCTATGCCGCTTCGCGCCCGCAGACGGTATTTTCGGACGAGCAGGTCTATATTCCCGAACGGGACAATGAGGAGCCGGCCCGCGTGCTGCGGATGATGTTCCGCGACCGTGCGGGGCAGTGGCGCGAACTGACGGTGACGTCGCCGACGGTCGAGAAGACCGAACTGGTCGGGGCCGTATTGTGGTGGATCGTCGGACTGTACGTGCTGTTGCTCGGGCTGATTCTGATCGTGACGGCCGTCGTCCTGCACCGCACGATGAAGCCGCTTTACGCCCTGTTGCGGTGGCTCGACGCCTATACGGTCGGTGCGGCCAATCCGCCGCTCGAGGCCGATACGAAGGTCGTGGAGTTCCGTCGGCTGAACGATGCCGCCCGGCGGTATGCCGCCCGGGCCGAATCGCTGTTCGACCGGCAGAAGCAGTTTATCGGCAACGCCTCGCATGAGATGCAGACCCCGCTGGCCGTGTGCGGCAACCGACTTGAGATGCTCGTCGATGGCGGATCGCTCACGGAGGAGCAGCTGGGCGAGATCGCCAAGGTCCAGCGGACGCTGGGGTATCTGGTGCGGCTCAACCGGTCGCTGCTGCTGCTTTCGAAGATCGAGAACGGGCAGTTCCCCGAGTCCGAGCCGGTCGATGTGAATGCCCTGGTGCGCAGTACGGCCGAGGACCTCGGGGAGATCTATGCCTACCGCGGGATCCGCTTTACGCTGCTCGAAGAGGGGCAGCTGACCGTGCGGATGAACCCGTCGCTCGCGGCGAGTGTCGTGGGCAACCTGCTCAAGAACGCCTTTGTGCACGGCGATGCGGACGGCGAGATCGTCGTCCGTGTGGACGCCGGCAGCCTGAGCGTCGCCAACAGCGGTGCGGGCGGGGCGCTCGACGGCGAGCATGTCTTCGACCGCTTTTACCAGGGGACGAAGAGGGAGGGTTCGACGGGGCTCGGGCTGGCGATCGTCGATGCCGTGTGCCGCCTCTACGGCATGCGGATCGGGTACGGCTACGCGGAGGGGCGTCACTGTTTCACGCTCCGGGTTGCGGATTGACGCGGCGTTTCAGAAACGTTTCAGTTTCGCAGATTAGCTTTGTGACGGAAAACAACGAGAAGAAGAGAGTAACATATGAAATCAAAAGCAAAACGAATCGTGGGTTGGATGGGAGCGTCCCTGCTGACACTCGGCCTTGCGACCTCGTGCATGGAGCGGGACCGGCTGATTACGGCCGATAAACTGCCCGTTGCAGCGCAGGCGTTCCTGGCCGAAAGCTTCCCCGGAGTGGATGTTTCGTTCGCCAAGGCAGAGACCGAGTGGTTCTCGACCGAGTACAAGGTGGTGATGGTCGATGGCATGGTGGTGGTGTTCGACGGAAAAGGGAACTGGACCGACATCGACTGCAAGTACGGGGCCGAGGTGCCGGCGCGGCTTATCCCTTCGCAGATTGCCGCCTATGTAGCCAAACACTTCCCTGAAGCCCGGGTGCTGAAACTCGAACGCGACCGCCGCGATTACGAGGTCGAGCTCGACAACGGCTTCGAGATGAAGTTCGACCTCGACTTCCGGCTCATCGATCTCGACGACTGATCCGGGAGTCTGCGGATCCGCTCCGGACGCCTTGCGTTGCCGGGCGCCGCGGTCGGCCTGCGCGAAAACCCGCCCCGGCGGATTTTTCGTCGTATTTGTTGCCGGGGCGGCTCAAAGTTCGGAAAATGTCCTATATTTGTCGTAAGAGAACGGATCGAATCCTTAAATTACGATAAACTATGTTGAGTCAGCAATTGCACGAAGCGCTCAATGCGCAGATCAACGCCGAGATGTGGTCGGCGTATCTCTATCTTTCGATGTCTGTGGACGCCGAGGCCAAGGGGCTGAAGGGCGTTGCCAACTGGTTCTATGTCCAGTTCCAGGAGGAGCAGGACCATGCCCGCATCCTGATGAACTACATCCTTTCGCGGGATGCGGAGGTGCGTTTGCAGCCGATCGCCGAGGTCCGCACGTCGTGGGACTCGCCGCTGGAGATGTTCCGCGATACGCTCGAACACGAGCAGAAGGTGACGGCGATGATCAACAATCTGGCCGCCATCGCCGCCGGAGACAAGGATTATGCTTCGTCGAACATGCTCGTTTGGTTCATCGACGAGCAGGTCGAGGAGGAGGAGTCGGCGCGCGAGATGATCGGCGCCTGCGAGGCCGTCGAGGGCAACAAGTTCGGGCTTTACATGCTCGACAAGGAGCTGGCCGCCCGGACCTATACGCAGGCCGCTCCGCTCGCGTCGTCGAAGTAGCCGGCCTTCCGGCAGATATGCGGCGTCCGGATTTCCCGCAGGGGAGATCCGGACGCTGTTGTTTCCGCATGTGGGGAGTTGTGCTCAGAAGAGCGCTGCGGCCCCTTCGAACGAGAGCAGGATGACGACATAGCGCAGCGCCTTGCCCGCAAGCATCGAGATGCCCGTGAGCCACACGTTGCTGCGCATCAGTCCGAGGACGATGGCAAGCGCCTCGCCGATGGTCGGCAGAAAGGCGAAGAATCCCATCAGGGCGCCGCGCCCGGCGAGGAATTTCCGGGCCCGGGCCAGTTGGCGGGGTGTGATGCCGATGCGGGTGATCCACTCGGTGCGGCCGAGCGAGCCGATCCAATAGCAGGTCATGCCGCCCAGCGTGTTCCCGAGCGATGCCGCGATCAGGCAGCCGACGGGGTCGAGGCCCATGCCCGTGAGGATGACCATCACCGCTTCGGAACTGAAGGGCAGGATGCTCCCGGCGATGAAGGCCGAAAGGAAGAGCCCCACGTATCCCCACTCCACGAAAAATTGCGCGATTGCGTCCATGCGGTTATCCGATTTTGTGCAAGAATAGTCTGCTTGCGGGACAAAGATAGCTTTTTTGCCGCAAAGCGCTTGCGCGGGATCGGGCGAATGCGCTACATTTGTATAACAAATCTCCTGAACTCATGCGAAGAACCTTTCTGCTCATTGCCTTGCTGGCAACGGCTGTCGGGTGTGCCCCGCAGCAAAAACAACTCACCGATTATGTCAATCCGCTGCTCGGAACAGCCACGCTGTGGGACAGTGTCGATCTGGGCTTCCGGCCCACGAAGCGCACCTGGGGAGCCGAGGTCTTTCCCGGGGCGTCACTGCCCAACGCCCTGGTGCAGGCGAGTCCCGTCACCATGTTCCACAGCGGCTCGGGCTACCAGTACGAGGATACGGTGATCTACGGGTTCACCCACTCGAACAAGGGTCACTGGAACCTGTGCCACATCCCGCTGCTGCCCGTAACCGGAACCCCGACTCCGGAGGATTACTGCTCGCCCTACAGCCACGACCGTGAGACGGCCGCCCCGGGCTACTACGAGGTCTTCCTCGACCGTTACGGCGTCGATGCCGAACTGACGACGACGCTGCGCTGCGCCCTGCACCGCTACACCTTCCCCGAGGGGGCCGAGCCTTCGGTGCTGGCCGACCTGCAGCGCTCGAACGAGCGGGTCCGCGGTTGGGAGATCCGCAAGGTGGGTGACAACACCTTTGCCGGATGGCAGCGGACCGGCGAGACGATGTACTTCTACGCCGTGGCCAACCGCCCCGTGACGGGAGTCGAACCGGTTCGGGAAGGCGACCGCGAGATCCGCATCGTGCGCTTTGGCGAGGGAGAGGGGCCCCTCGAACTGCGCATCGGATTCTCGTTCGTGAGCGAGGCGAACGCCCGCGGGAACCTCGAGGCCGAACTGCTCGGCCGCTCCTTTGCCGAGGTGCGTCAGGCGGCTGCGGATACGTGGAACGACCTGTTGGGCCGTATCCGCGTCGAGGGCGGCACGGAACGCGAGAAGGGACTCTTCTACTCGTCGCTCTACCGTGCGTTCCTCTGGCCGGCGCTGCGCAGCGACGTGAACGGCGAATATACCGACGAACGGGGCGAAGTCGTCCGCGATGCGAATTTCCGTTACTATACAAGTCCCTCCTACTGGGATGACTATCGCAACAAACTGATCCTTCTGGGACTGCTTGCCCCCGACGTGGCGGCCGATGTCATCAGCTCCGATACCGACCGCGGCGAGAAGCGCGGAGGCTTCATGCCGACCTTCTTCCACGGTGACCATGCCTCGGCATTCGTGGCCGGCAGCTACCTGCGCGGCATCCGGGGCTTCGACGTGAAGCGTGCCTACAACCTCGTGCTGCGCAATGCCACGGTGCAGGGCCCGAGCCGTCCGTGGCTCGACGAATACATCGCCCGCGGCTACATCCCCGAGATGGACTACGACCATCCGGTGACCAACACGGTCTGTCGGGCGGCCGTCACGAAGACACTCGAATACGCCTACGACGACTACGCCGTGGCGCTGCTGGCCGAGGCGCTGGGCGACAGGGAGAACCACGACCTGCTGATGGCCCGCACGAAGAACTACCGCAACTGCTTCGATCCTTCGACGGGACTCATGCGCGGCCGCCTGGAGGACGGGTCGTGGATCACCCCCTTCGAGGAACGTTATCCCTACTACGAATACATGTACCGCGAGGCGAACGCCTGGCAGCAGACCTTCTTCGCCCCGCACGACACCGAGGGGCTCATCTCGCTCTACCCGAGCCGCGAGGCCTTCGGCGAGCAACTCGACCGCCTCTTCTCGATCCCGTGGGAGGGGTATGAGGTCGATAACCTCTCGTGCTTCATCGGGCAGTACTGCCATGGCAACCAGCCCGACCACGGCTTTGCCTACCTCTACTACTTCATCGGCCGCCAGGAGCGTTCGCAGGAGCTCATCGACTACATCCTCGACCGTTTCTACGGCATGGGCCCCGAAGGACTGGCCCTCTGCGGCATGGACGATGCCGGGGAGATGTCGTCGTGGTACGTGCTGAATGCCATCGGCCTCTATACCTACTCGCCGGCCGATCCGGAGTACATCGTCACCGTGCCGCTGTTCGACCATACGGAGGTGGCGCTCGGCGACGGACACCGTTGGACGATCCGCCGTGAGGGCGAGGGGCGCCGGATCGAATCGGTTACCTGCAGCGGAAAGCCTGTCGAGGGGTGGTTCGTCGCCCACGATGCGCTGGGCGAGGGCGAGCTGGTAATCCGCACGGCTCCGGATGCGGAATGATCCCTGTCCGGACGGAGACGCAAAGGGCGGGCGAACCCGATGAGGTTCGCCCGCCCTTCGTCTTGCGGTGCGGCTGCCGGGCTATCCGTCCCGGCGCATCGAGAGCGAGATGCGGCCCCGGAGCGTGTCGATACCCGTAACGCGCACCTCGACATGCTGCCCAAGGCGGACCACCTCGGCCGGCGAGGCGACGTAGCGGTCGGCCAGCTGTGAGACATGCACCAGCCCGTCCTGCTTGATGCCGATGTCCACAAAGGCGCCGAAAGCGGTGATGTTGGTGACGATGCCCGGCAGGGTCATCCCTTCGCGCAGGTCGTCGATCGTCCGCACGTCGGGAGCGAAGGCGAAGGTGTGCAGCTCCTCGCGGGGGTCGAGCCCCCGTTTGTCGAGCGCCTCGAGGATGTCGGTCACGGTGGGGAGCCCGGCCTGCGCGGTGACGTAGCGTTCGGGGCGGATCGTGCGCCGCAGCTCGCGGTCGGCGAGCAGGCGCTCGACGCTTACGCCGGCATCGGCGGCCATGCGTTCGACGATCGGGTAGGATTCGGGGTGCACGGCGCTGTTGTCCAGCGGGTTCCGGCCTCCGACGATGCGCAGGAACCCGGCCGCCTGCTCGAAGGCCTTGGCCCCGAGGCGCGGTACCTTCTTCAGCTCGCTCCGTGTACGGAAGTCTCCGTTCGCGGCCCGGTAGGCGACGATGTTCTCGGCCAGGGCGGGCCCGAGGCCCGAGATGTAGGTGAGGATGTGCTTCGAGGCGGTATTGATATTGACTCCCACGCGGTTCACGCAGCTTTCGACCACATCTCCGAGCCGGGCCCGGAGTTTCGCCTGGTCCACGCTGTGCTGGTACTGGCCGACGCCGATCGACTTGGGGTCGATCTTCACCAGCTCCGACAGCGGGTCGATCAGCCTCCGGCCGATGCTCACGGCGCCGCGGACGGTTACGTCTTCGTCGGGGAACTCCTCGCGGGCCGCGACCGATGCGGAGTAGACCGAGGCGCCGTCTTCGCTGACCGTGTACAGTTCCACACCCTGAAGCTTCAGTCCGCGGACGAACTGTTCGGTTTCGCGGCCGGCCGTTCCGTCGCCGATGGCCATCGCCTCCGTGCGGTAACGAGCCGCCAGACGGCGGAGCGTCTCGGCTGCCTCGGCCGTGCGCGACTGGGGCGGGTGGGGGTAGATGACCGTATGGTGGAGCAGGTTCCCCTGTGCGTCGAGCGCCACGACCTTGCATCCGGTGCGGAACCCGGGGTCGAGGGCGATGACGCGCTTCTGCCCGAGCGGTGAGGCGAGCAGCAGCTGGCGGAGGTTTTCGGCAAAGATGCGGATGGCCTCGTCGTCGGCGCGCTCCTTGGCGGCCGCGAGTGTTTCGCTCTCGATCGAGGGGCGGATCAGCCGGCGGAAGGCGTCGGCCGCGGCTGCTTCCAGCCACGTGCGGGTCGTTGATCCGGGGCGGATGAACCGGCGGCGGATCCGTTCGATGATCCGCTCCGCATCGACCTCCACCGAGACTTTCAGGATGCCCTCCTCCTCACCCCGCAGCATGGCCAGCAGGCGGTGTGACGAAACCGATCGGACGGGCGTCGCGGCATCGAAGTAGTCGGCGTATTTCGCGCCCTGCTGCTCCTTGCCCTTCGCCACGCGCGCATGCACGATCCCCTCGCGCGAGAAGTTGCGGCGCACCTCGCTGCGGATCCGGTCGTCCTCGGCCATCCGTTCGGCGACGATGTCCGAGGCTCCGGCCAGCGCGTCGTCGGCAGTCGGCACTTCGGCCGTGACGAACCGCTGCGCCTGTCGCCGGATGTCGGGCGTGTGCTGCGCCATGAGCAGGTTGGCCAGCGGCTCCAGCCCCCGCTCGCGGGCGGCTGCGGCGCGGGTCCGCCGGCGGGGCTTGTAGGGCAGGTAGAGGTCCTCGACCTCGGCGGCGTCCCAGCTCGCCTCGATCCGTGTACGGAGTTCGCCGGTCAGCCGTCCCTGCTCTTCGATCGTGGAGAGGATCGTCCGTTTGCGGGCCTCGAGTTCGGTGAGCCGTTCCAGCAGGTCGCGGACGGAGCCGACGGCCACCTCGTCGAGCGAGCCGGTGACCTCCTTGCGGTAGCGGCTGATGAAGGGGATTGTGGCCCCCTCGCGCAGCAGGCGGACGGTGCCTTCGACCTGTGGCAGGGGAATCTGGAGTCGTTGTGAGATGATCTGTTCGAGCATGATGTGTCGGTTCGGAGCCTTTTTCCCCGGTACTGCCGGCAGGTCCGAGGCTGCAAATATACCAATTAATTCGACCGCCCGAAAGACGGCGGTGCGGGGGAGGGTGCCGATTCGGCCGGAGAGGCAGGAAGTGGCTTGCCGTCAGACGGCAAACAGGCGGCAAAACATTTTGCCGCCTGTTTGCTGCCTGGAATCTTGAGGCCCGAGGCCGGAAGATGATCCTATTTGAGGCCCTTCAGGCACTCGGAGACGTTCTTCTCGATCCGCTGCAGGATGGCCTGCGTGTCCGTCGCCCCTTCGGCCTTGACGAACTTCTCGCCGGTGATCTGCTCGTAGAGCTCGACGTAGCGGTCGGTGATGCCGCCGACGATCTCGGGGGTCATCTCGGGAACCTGCTGTCCGGCCTGTCCCTGGAAACCGTTGGCCATGAGCCACTCCCGCACGAACTCCTTCGAAAGCTGCTTCTGGCGCTCGCCCCTGGCCAGCCGCTCCTCGTAGCCTTCGGCATAGAAGTAGCGCGACGAATCGGGGGTGTGGATCTCGTCCATGAGGTAGATGACGCCGTCCTTCTTGCCGAACTCGTATTTCGTGTCCACGAGGATCAGACCCATCCGGGCGGCGATTTCGCAGCCCCGCCGGTAGATCGCCCGCGTATATTTTTCGAGCTGCTCGTACTCCTCGCGGCTTACGAGCCCCGATGCGATGATCTCCTCCTTCGAGATATCCTCGTCGTGGCCCTCGGCGGCCTTCGAGGTCGGGGTGATGATCGGCTCGGGGAACCGCTGGTTCTCGACCATCCCTTCGGGCATCTCCACGCCGCAGATGGTCCGCTTGCCGGCCTTGTACTCCCGCCAGGCGTGGCCCGAGAGGTATCCGCGGATGACCATCTCCACCTTGAAGGGCTCGCACTTGCGGCCCACGGTGACCATCGGGTCGGGAACGGCGATCTTCCAGTTGGGAAGGATGTCTGCGGTGGCATCGAGGAACTTGGCGGCGATCTGGTTGAGTACCTGTCCCTTGTAGGGAATGCCCTCGGGCAGGACGACGTCGAAGGCCGAGATCCGGTCGGTCACGACCATGACGAGGTATCGGTCGTCGATGTCGTATACGTCGCGGACTTTGCCCACATATTTGCTTTTCTGACCTTCGAAGGTGAAATCGGTGCGTGTGATAGCATTCATTGTGTTTGCAGGTTTATCGCCTGCAAAGATACTGTTTTTGTGCGAATATGGAACCCTCTGCGGCAAAAACGGAGCCTTTGCGGCCAAATAACCGCCGATGGCGGGGAATGCGGCCCTCGGAGGAAGCGCGGCAGCAGGTAGGCGCCGGAATGCAAGGTGCAAAATCCGGCGAAAAGAGGGGGAAGATTGCCGATTTCTTGTTATTTTTGTTGGTCCTGTCGCGCATGGGGACAGCTTCGGACGGATGCAGTCCTGCGCGCAGGACTGCATCCGTCCGAACCAAACTTCAGAAAAATGCACCATCATCCGAAACTTCGCCTGCTCCTGGGAGCCCTCGTTTTTTTTCAGGCCGCGGAGGCTGCATCCCGCACCGACGGGACGACAGAACCGTCGGGCAGCCTGCTCGAATATGTCGATACCCGGATCGGTACCGACGTATGGCGGAAACAGTCCACGCTGAGCAATGCCGAACGCCCCCACGGATTCGTCTATCCGGGCGTGGGACTGCCGTTTGCAATGACCCAGTGGTCGCCCCAGACCGCCGAGAACGACATCGCCTATGCCTGGCAGCACGACAGGCTGCAGGGGTTCCGTGCCACGCACTATCCCAACGGCGCGGCCATGTCGGAGTACGGAGCTTTTACGATCATGCCGTCGGTGGGGACGTTGAAGGTCGATGCCGCCGAGCGCGCCTCGAGCTATTCGCACGACAGCGAGACGGCCAAACCCCATTACTATGCCGTGAACCTCGACGACTACGGCATCCGGGCTGAGCTGACCGCCGCCTCGAAGTCCGGCTTTTTTCGTTTCACCTATCCCGAGTCGGAGCAGTCGCACATCCTGATCGACAACCCGCGGAGCGACAAGGGCAGTTATTTCCGGGTCATTCCCGAGCGCAACGAGATCGAGGGTTTCACCACGGTGGCGGGGCGCGTGGGCAACCAGGGTTACGTGGGGCGGGAGTTCGCCTGCTATTTCGTGGCGCGGTTCAGCAAACCGTTTGCGAGCTGGTCGATCGTCCCCTCCTGGGACGAGACCCCCATGGAGCAGCTTTTCAGCCGGGGGCTCGAAGGCGAGTACTTCGACAACATGACCCTTTCGGGTACTCCTCGGGCGACGAGAACGGATGAAAAGATCGATTTCGAATGGGAGGGGGCTCCGATCTCGGGAATCGGTCCGGACAACTTCTCGGTCCGGTACCGGGGTGTGCTCCGGGCGAGAACGTCGGGAACGCACCGCTTTTACCTGACGAGCGACGACGGTGCCCGCATGTTCATCGACGGGAAGCTGGTCATCGATGCGTGGTACGACCACGGGCCCACGACCGAGATCTGTTCGTGCGAAATGGAGGCGGGCCGCGAGTACGAGGTGGTCGTGGAGTATTACGAGCATACGAACTCCGCCACGTTGAGGCTGGGGTGTATCGAGCCGAAAGACTTCGATGCGGAGCGTCTTGTGCAGATGGCCCGCAAGGGCTCCTCGGCCGCTGCCGTCTGCGTGTCGTTCCCGACCGAGAGCGGGGAGGAGGTCGAGGTGAAGATCGGTACGTCGTTCATCAACTTCGAGCAGGCCCGCCGCAACCTTTGCAGCGAGATCGGCGACAAGAGTTTCGAACAGCTTCTCTCCGATACGGGAGAGGCATGGGAGGAGGCGCTCGGAAAGATCCGGATCGAGACCTCCGAGACGAACCGGGAGATATTCTACACGGCCTTGCAGCGTTGCATGCTGCTGCCGAGAGACATCACCGAGCAGGGTTACCACTACAGTGCGTTCAACGGGAAGATCATGCCGGGAGTCATGTATACCGATTTCTCGCTGTGGGACACCTTCCGCTCGCTGCACCCGCTGCTCGTCCTCCTGGAGCCGGACCGCGTCAATGCGATGATCGAGGCCCTGCTCAACTCCTATGACGAGGGCGGCTGGATTCCCAAATGGCCCAGCCCGGGTTATTCGAACATCATGCACGGCACCCACGGCGATGCGGTGATCGCGGATGCCTACGTCAAGGGCCTCCGCAACTACGACGAACGAAAGGCGCTCGAGGCCATGATGAAGAATGCCACCACGAAGGGAACGGGACATTACGTCGCCCGGGTGGGGATTCTTGATTTCATCCGGCTCGGGTACGTCCCGACGGACAAATACGGCGAGTCGGCCATCCGGACCCTCGAGTTCTCCTACGACGACTTCTGCATCGCGCAGATGGCCCGGGCCATGGGCGACGGGGAACTCTACGGGCGGATGATGGCCCGTGCGATGAACTACATCAATATCCTCGATCCCGAGACCCGGATGGTCCGCGGACGCAACAGCGACGGACAGTGGCGCGATGCGAAGGATCCCTCGATCAGCGGGTGGGCGCAGGGCTCCGACCGCGACCGGGAGACCTATTTCCGGAACATCACCCTCTTCGTCCCGCACGACGTGCAGGGCCTGGCCAACTTCATGGGCGGCAACAAGGCGCTGGAGGAGTATCTGGACTATTTCTTCGACAACGATTTCTATTATGTGGGCGACGAGTATTCCATGCATTCGCCCTACCTCTACAACTTCATCGGCAAGGCGTGGAAGACGCAGCGGACCATCCGTCGGCTGCTTGACTACAACTTCACGAACGACTCCTGGGGCCTGCCTGGAAACGACGACTGCGGGCAGATGTCCTCGTGGTATGTGATGGGGGCGATGGGTTTCTACCCCGTCTGCCCGGGAATTCCGGCCTATCAGATCGGCAGCCCCGTCGTGGACCGTCTGGAACTTTCGCTCGCCAACGGAAAGACGTTCACCCTCATAGCCGAGAACAATAGCCCGGAGAACGTCTATATCCAGTCGGCCAAGCTGAATGGGAAACCCTATACGAAATGTTGGATCAGCCACGACGACATCATGGACGGGGGCACCCTGGTGCTCAGGATGGGCAGTCGTCCCAACCGGAAGTGGGGCGCTTCGGCGGAGGATATCCTTCCTTCGGTCAGCGCCCCGGCCGGCGAATAGCCCCGTTCTTCTTCAGCCCCTCGGGAAGCGGCCGTTGATTGTTTCGACGGCCGCTTCCCGCGTTTCGTTCCTTCCTGCCCTGACGCCGTCGATCGTCGGCTCCACTTCGAGGTCAAACCAGACTCCCTGCTCCTGCACGCACCAGCCGCCGGGATAATGCCAGTCCAGGCCGGAAAAACAGCTGCGGATTCCGCCGGGCAGGACGAACTCCGAAACATTGCCGTTCGTCCCGGCCGATTGCGTTCCGATTACGGTAACATCCGGATTGGTCTGCATGCATTGGACGCAATGTTCCGCATGGCTTTGCGCGGTGGCAGCAATAATTATGACAACCGGTTTGCCATACTTTTCCGACCGGTTCCCCGATACCTCGGGGCAGAAAAGGAGAAACGCCCTGGAAACTGCACGTTCGGGCGCACGACTTTGTGGAAATGCGGATGGTTGTCTGGTATGATCCGGCTGTAGATAAACTCCATGAATTTTCGATGCAGAAAAGCGGTGTAACTCGTTAATTTTCTGTTAGTTACGGCATTAGCCGATGCCACGAAAAGACACACTGTAAAGAGGCGGCAAAACCTTGTTTGACGCTTCATTTCATGTGTCCGATATTCTCGGAAAAATGTAAAACTCGGGTTCGGAGTCCGATTTTGGGCGGTTCTTTTCCCTCGCTGGAGCGGGTCGCCGGAGGGGTGTGACTCCATGAGCAAAGGTAGTAATTTTTGCGCGAACTCCAAGCCTTGGCGGAGGATTTTTTCGCCGGAGCCTGGAGTTTCGGATGGGGGGGTGGCGGTTTGGGTGCGGCTACCGGACAATCTGGTAGCGCCCCACCTTGCGTGGTTTCGAGGCAGGGTACTCCCCGTCGATGTATCCCAGAATGACGAAACATTGTGCCTCCGTCGTGTCGGGGATCTCCCACTGTCGGCGGATTGCCTCCCCTTCGGGGGTTGAGAAGGTCTCCGCGGCGCGCGCCAGCAGGCACGACGACAACCCGAGCGCCGTGGCCTCCAGCACCATGTTTTCGGCCGCGCAGAAGGCATCGGCCCCGGCATAGAGAAAGTGTTTCGGCCCGAAGATGGTGATGACGGTCGGAGCACCGTAGAATCCGGAGCGGATGGAGGGGTCGTCGATGATCGAGGGCTGCTCTTTCGATACGAAGGTTCCCGCCAGGCGCGAGCGGTCGAGGCAGGCCGCATTGAGTTTACCGAGGGCCTCGTTGAGCGTCCGGTTCTGGCAGGCCACGAAGCGGGTGCGCTGCCCGCCTCCGGCGCTGGGGGCATACGCCCCGGCTTCGAGGACCTTCAGCAGCGCCTCCTCGGGCACCTGTCTTTCGGTATATCGCCGGATGCTCCGGCGGTATTTTATCAATTCAAGCAGTTCCATGGTCTTTTATTCAATCGCTTTCCAGCACTGCGGGTCGGGGGCGTAGAAGTTGTGCGTATAGCCGTAGGCAACGGCCGGGCAGCCCCGACAGAAGCGCAGCAGTTCGCAGCGGGAGCACTTCTCGAACCGCTCGTATTGCCGGTAGGCCTCCATCTCCGGGCCGTTGTAGAGGTCGTAGATCGGCTTGCGGAACAGATTGCCCACCGGACTCTCGAAACGGCGGCAGGCCATCACCTCGCCCGTCGGCAGGATGGTCATGTGGCAGTCGGCGCAGTGGCAGCCGTCGTAGATGGTATCCGCGTCCAACCCCTCGGGTATCTTGAACAGCCCCTTTTCGTAGAGGAAGAGGGTCCAGAGGTGGTCCTTCAGATTGAAGGTCGTGCCGCTGTCCCGGTACTGTTCGAACTGGTGCCAGACGCGCTCCAGAAAATCGCGGTACTCCAACGGCTCGATGTGGGTGCTTTTCTCGAAGGAGGTGGGGCAGTAGCGCCCGAATGCGAAGATGTCGACCCGGCGGGCCACCACCAGGTCAATGATCCCGGGGATTTCGTGCAGATTCGTCCCCGACACGGTGGTCATGACGGCGCAGCGGATGCCCGCCCGGCGGATGACGTCAATCTTGTCGAGGGTCGCGTCGAACGAGCCGGGTTTGCGGATGGCGTCGTGGGTCTCCCGGAGGCCGTCGATCGAGAGCTGGTACTTGTCGCAGCCGTACTCCTTCAGCCGGGCGCAGACGGCGTCGGTCAGGTGGAACGGGTTACCCAATATCGTGAAGGGAATGCTCCGCTCCCGAAGCAGCGCCAGAATATCCCAGAAGCGGCTGTGCAGAATCGGGTCGCCGCCCGTGATGTAGAAATAGGGCTGGCGCTTCATGCGGCGGCACATCTCCACACAGTCCGCCACGACCTGCCGGGCCTTCTGCAGTGGCATCTCGACCAGCCGGGGATGCCCCTCCGCGAAGATGTAGCAATGCGCACAGCGCTGGTCGCAGCTGTCGGTGATGTGCCACTGGAAAGCGAAGTATTCCATCGCGGAGGGCTATTTCTGCTGGTTTTGCTGGTTCTGCTGGGGTGCGGGGGCCGGAATGGCACCGAGCTGCTGCAGCATCGTGAACAGATCGGGCAGACCGTGCTCGCGGATGATTTTGCCGTCTTTCAGTTCGTAGATGTTCATCGCCGTCACCTTGACGGGTTTTCCCGTTGCGGGCATCCCCATGAAGGGCTGGGTCTGCGTTCCGCTCATCGTAAAGCGGATCATCACCTTGTCACCCTCGGCGATGAACTCCTCGGCCTTCCACTGAACGTCCGGCATGGCGCCGCGCATCATGTCCAGTACGGCGATATAACCCTCGAATCCGTGCAGCGGTTCGGCGGAGGTCGGGGCGTAGAAAATCACGTCGGGCGAGATGATGGACTCTCCGAGGGTCCGGTCGCCCGTGTTGATGAAGCGGATAAACTGCTCCATGACCTGCTTGTTGGCTTCGGTTACGGTGTGCTGCTGGTCGGCGGCGGTGTTCCCGCAGGAGATCATGCAGATGGCTGCCACGATGGCGGACAGCACGGTCATTGCTTTTTTCATGGTTTGTCTGTTGTTTTTATCGGTTTTATCGGTGGAATGGATGTTTGTCGGGAAACCTCCGGCGGAATCCCGGTTGGCCCGCTGGAGGAGATCGCTAAAATGGCCGTCTATTTGTCCCCGGCCCCGCAGGCCGAACCGCAGGCCGTCGGTTTGGGTTTGGGTTCGGGCTTGGTGTCGCCGTCGCCTGCGCCGCAGGCCGAGCCGCACGCTCCGCTCGGAGCCGTCGTTTCCTCTTTTGCACAAAGATAGCTCTGTGCACTTCTCCTGGCGGAATAAACTCCGCTGACAGATGTTCTCTTCATACCGGTTGTTTTTAAGTGTGAATTCCGCAAGTGGGGTGTCCCGTTCGGAACGTTCCCTCCCTTGCGTTTGTCGGTGCAAAGTTATAATGTAGTCTGTTGTTTTACAACGGGTTACAAATTCAGCCTATAGTAACCTTTTTCTCGCTTTTGCAGGGAATCAGACCGTTAGGATGGTGTTAAAAAATATATTTTTTTCATCGGGGGTGATATGCCGGTTTTTATTACTAACTTCGCTATTGGAAGTAACTGTTCATTTACAAGCCATGCTGCGCAAGGAGGAACGAAATTCGATTATTGAGATCTGCCCGGTACGTAACGTGATTGCCCGTTTCGGCAACAAATGGGCGTTGTTGGTGGTGCTGGTGTTGAGCGAGCACGAGAAGGTGCGCTTCAACGAACTGTGTAGGTTGATTCCCGATGTCTCGTCGCGGGTTCTCTCCGGCACGCTGAAGACGCTGGAGGCCGACGCGCTGGTTTCGCGCACGGTCTATCCGGTCGTTCCACCCAAGGTCGAGTATCGGCTGACGGAGCTGGGGCGCTCCCTGGTGCCGTTGATTGCGCAGCTGACCGAGTGGGCGCAGACCAACATCAAGAAGATTGTCGAACACCGCAGACAGTTCGAGTCGGAGGAGGCCTCCGGCAAATAACCGCAAGAGTCGGACCGGGAGCCGGGGGCTTCGTCGTGCCTCTAATCCTACGATAAGAAAAAAGCCCGGCACGTCGGAACGTGTCGGGCTGAAAATGAGGCGTTGTGCCTTATTTCGTCTCGGGGAAGTTGTCGTTGGTCAGCAGCTTGCCCTGGTATTCGCCGGTCAGCGTCTTCAGGAAGGTTACCATCCGGTCAACCTCTTGCTGCGTCAGCTCCTCGCCGACCTCGTAGCGGGCCATCGAGACGACGGCGTCCTCCAGCGTAGCCTGCGTGGCATCGTGGTAGTAGGGGGCCGTCAGAGCGACGTTGCGCAGTCCGGGCACCTTGAAGCGGTGGCGGTCACGCTCGTCCTTGGTCTCCTTGTAGCGGCCGTTGTCCTCGATGGTGAGCTCCGTACCGCGGTCTGCAAAGTAGTCGCGCTTGATGCCCATCAGCTCGTACGATTGTCCGCCCATGTTCTCACCGACGTGGCACGTGGCGCAGTTGTACTTCTTGAAGAGTTCGTATCCGGCGATCTCGTCGGCGTTCATGGCCGTCTTGTCGCCCTTGAGGTACTTGTCGAAGCGCGAGTTGGGCGTCAGCAGCGTCTTCTCAAACTCCTGGATGGCGTTGGTGATGTTGGCCTGGTTGATGCCGTCGGGATAGACCTCCGTGAACTCCTTGCTGAATGCGGCGTCAGCCTTCAGCTTCTCGCAGATTTCGTCGAACGACTTGCAGGCCATCTCCACCGGGTTGACCGGAGGTCCGGCAGCCTGATCGGCCAGCGTGGCGGCACGTCCATCCCAGAACTGCACGAAGTTGTAGTAGGCGTTGAAGACCGTCGGGGCGTTCACGCCGCCCAGCTGTCCGCCAACACCCTCCGAGAAGGCCTTGTTGTCGACACCTCCCGTGTTCAGACCGTGGCACGAGGCGCACGAAATGGTGTTGTCGGCCGACAGGCGGGTATCGTTGTAGAGCTTGTTACCCAGCATCACCTTGCGGATGTCCACCGGAATCGAGTCCTGAATCGGGCGGATCGTCTCGTTAGCCCACTCCTGGTCGGCCAGCGGGTTGGGGTAGAAGGCCTCACGCTGCGACTTGGCCCATGCGAGCGCCATCTGCGTCTCCTTGTTCGTCAGCGACGCACCCCAGTGTACCAGGTAGTACTTGGCCAGCGGCATCGTTCCGTCGGCAATCACCTTCTCGACCTTCGCCAGGTCCACTTCGTTGATCTTCTCTCCGTTCTTCAGCGCCTCCATCATCGGAGCCATGTCGAACGAACGGTAGCCCAGCCGCACATCCTCCTGCACCAGCTTGCCCGCTACCGGGAAGTTGGCATAGAAAGGCAGCTTCGGATCGGCCGAGTGGCAGGAGATACATCCGCTGCTCGCCACGATCTGCTCCATTTGCGCATTGCTTTCGAGGTCGGCCGACGGTGCCTTGTTCACCAGCCGGTAGACGACGCAAAGCACGATTATCACTACCAGCACGGATAGAATAATCTTTGAGCCTTTTTTCATAACAAATGAATTAAAATTAAACAGTTTATATAACTAAGAACGTGAATACATGTGAACACTCTGCCGGGCCGCCGGGAGGTAGTTGACCCCGTACCAGCACATCTGCAGCGCCAGGAACGAGACGATCAGAATCCAGTAGAGCGGCCGAGAGGCGTTTTTGCGGAACAGACGCAGGTGGACATAAAGCAGGTAGCCCGCCCACGTCGCCGCGGCCCAGGTCTCCTTCGGGTCCCAGCTCCAGTAGTGGCCCCAAGCCGCCTTGGCCCAGATCGACCCGGTGAGCATCCCGACGGTCAGAAAGGCCAGTCCGGTGTAGACCAGCTTGTCGGTCGCCTCGAGGTAGTCGGCCCGACGTTTGATGAGCCCCATGCAGGCGAGGATAAAGGCGCACCCCAGCACCGAGTAGGAGAACATGTAGACGGTGACATGCGGGATGAACCACGGGCTCTGCAGGGCGGGCATCAGCGTCTGGTCGTGAATCTCGGGTTTCAGGATGTTGATGAGGGCGAAGACCGTCGCCACCACCGTCGAGAAGCTGAGGATCCAGGGGTAGCGCCAGCGCAGGTAGGTCAGCAGTCCGGATACGCTCATGAAGAAGGAGTACCACAGCCGGGTCTCCCCCATGGTGCGCAGCGGCGGACGCTGCATGTAGAGCCAGAACCCCGCAATGAATGTCGCGAAGACCAGCATACCCAGAGCGGTCAGCAGAATGGCCCCGCGGCGCCGTTCCCTGCTGAACAACGCCACTCCTGCGCCGGCTGCCCACAGCACGATGGAGACCAGCGCAAACCATTCGAAATTATCCCACGTGAACATCATACTCGCACACTTTTACAATACGTCTTTCGTCACCGCGATGTTTCACAAAGTTCCTTATTTTGTCTGTTCGGGCCGGCCAGAAACAACAGGCAGCCTCCGCACAGCATCATGACCACGCCCAGCCACATGACGGACTTCAGCGGCTCCCGTACAATCTGCACCACGCAGTAGCGCGGCTGCTCCGACTGCACGTCGTACGACGTCAGGTAGTAGTCCTCGGCCCAGTTGGCAGCATAGGGGTGGTTGACCTCCAGCCGGGCCGGCTTTCCGTCGATCGAAATCTCGGCAAAGAAGTGGCGCGGGGTGCCGTTGGCGTAGTGCTCCACCGTGAAATCGTTCAGCTGCAACTCCTTCGGCAGGTAGATCTTCGTTCCCTCTTCGCTTACGGCCTCGTTGTTGGGGCGGTCGCGGAAGACCGGGATGCGCAGCGTCTGCTCCTCGGCGCTTCCCACCACGCCGGCAAAGAGCGCCAGCCACAGCCCGGCATGGTTGAGGACAAAGCGCCAGCGGTTGCGCCCCGGGCGGAAGCCTCGTCGCAGGGTAATCATCCCCAGATGGGTCAGCAGGGCGAACAACCCCACCACGAAGATCCAGGAGGTGGTAAAGTGGTAGCAACCCAGACGGGCGAGCAGCCCCGAACGTTCGGCAGCCTCCGCGGCCGAGAGCTGCGGGAAGAGCCCGATGACCAGACTGCCGGCTATGAGCCAGCCCAGCGTCCAGTAGGTGCATTGCGGCGAGAGCCACATCTGAACGAACTGCGACGAGCGGTTTTCCTTGTAGGCATACACCATTCCTGCAATCCAGAGCAGGGCTATGAGAGCATCCAGCGGGAAGGCGAAGAAGGCAAACGGGAAGTTGCCGAATGCGCATTGAATCACCACCGAAAGCAGCAACAGCAGGATGAACAGATGTTTAGCCTCGAATTTCATATGTCGGTCATCTATCTAATCGGCGCAAATATAAAAAAATATCGTTTACCCGGTTACTCCAAATAGTGCGTTTCGGGAGATAAACGGGCTGCCGCTTGGAAGGATTTGTCCGTGCAGGCGGCAACAATCGTTGAGGCAGTTGGTAAACTTCGAACTCGGGAGACGGTCGCTGGTGCGCTTAATCCTTAGGGCGGCCGTAGAGGTGTCTGAGGGGGATCTTACCCTAAATTCGAAATTATAAATGCGAAATATTTGCAATTGCGAATTATTTGCATTATGTTTGCACCAGAGAAATGAACAAAACGATGAACAACGAAGGACTGCAAAAAATCAAGGAGGCGGGGCTGAAGCTGACCCCGCAGCGCCGCGAGGTCTACAAGGCAATGCAGGAGCTGCGCCACGCTACGGTGGAGGATATCATCGAACGGGTCCAGTCCCGCAACAAGGAGGTGACCGTTTCGACCATCTATCGGATTTTGGACAGCTTCCGTTCGGCAAACATTTTGTCGTTCATCTATCACCCCGACACCGGGAAGTGCTATTACGACATCACGGTGGCGGAGCACCATCACCTCTTCGACGGCAAGTCGATCGAGGACTATGCGGATCCGGAGCTCTCGCAGCTGATCCGCGAATACCTCGAACGCAAGCACTTCCCGACGGAGGAGATCGGTAAAGTACAGGTACAGGTAACACTTAAAAAGAATGTCTAACTTAAAACCGCAATTTGTTATGAGAAGTATCACAACATTCGATCTGCAGTATGCACACCGTTTCTACGGTTTTCAAGGAGAGGCTCAGTATCTCCACGGCCACACGGGACAGTTGACCATTGAGGTGGAGGATAGCATCGAGGCGGGCGTGAACATGGTTTACCCCTGCAACGAGATTCAGAAGGTAGCGTGGGACGTGCTCCGGAATTTCGACCACGCGCTGGTACTGCGCGAGGATGATCCGCTGCTGCCGGCCGTTCTGGACGTCTACGAGAAGCAGGGTATCCGCAACGGACACCCGCAGAACAAGATGAAGGGCCCGGCCTTCAAGACGGAGCTGGCTACGGCCTATCCCGATTGCCGTCTGGTAGTCACGAAGGAGACGCTGACGGTTGAGGGGATGATCAAGATTGTCTACGACCTGCTGAAGGAGAAGCTCAACATTGCCAAGATTACCTTCACGAGCGGTGTGAATGCGGCCTCGGCGGAGTTCGTGACCAAGAACGACATCGACCGCTGCCCGCTGTGCGGCGTTGCACTCAACGAGGAGGGTGTATGTCCGAAGTGCGGGTACCGTAAGAAGATGTAGCCGTCACACTCTGTGGATAGGGTAGTCGGGTTCCGATTTTCGGAACCCGACTTTTTTATATTAATTTTTACAAAGTGGTTTGGTGGGCTCTCATAAGTTATTGATGTAAGATTTATCCGACATTGAATCTGTATTGTTTGAAGATTTGACGGGCTTTCAGAATATTTTCGTAATTTTATACATCCAAAGTTGATTGCGTATGCAGCTCCCCGAATCCGAACAACTTACGACTGGCTGTCTTGGGCGAATTTTCGATAAAACGGTGGCGACGTATAAGTATTTCTGGTTTCTCTCCTTGATGCAGGAACATGCTCGGACGGGAAATCTTCGGATGGATGTTTGGGAACTGGTGATTCGGATGGTGGCTAATGCCTGGTATCCGATTCACTATTTCAGACTGTCGTTTGGCAAGAGTGACTCATTGTTCGAGATTGTGACAGAACTTCAGAAAGAGACGGACTTGCCCATTGATGCAAATCAGAAGATAATTATTGAGGAATTACGTGGTCGGTTAGGAGAACAGACGATACGAAGTCGATTGCGTGTTCTTACGCTCAATGTCCCGTATCGTTTCCTTCGCCCCTGGATTGATACCTCTGATGATCGGGAGATGATTTGTCGCTCGCAGACGTTGGAGAATAGCTGTTTGTATGCACTGTATAAGGATCGCAGTTCTTTTTACATAGAACTTAATCCGTCTTGGGATTCCTATCTGCATGCCCATTACGGTATATTGGTCGATTTCGCTTATTGGAATCTGACACAGTTCCTCCAAGTGCGGAATCCGAATGTCCCGGCTATATCCAATAAGTTGATAAAGCCTGAAACGCGGGCACCTCTTACAGCGCAACATCAGTATTGGAATACAATTATGCAGATTGCAGGTCCGATAGAATGTATCTATACAGGACGACAGCTCCATACGGGCGAATACGAACTGGATCATTTTATTCCGTGGAGTTTCGTTTCGCATGATTTGCTTTGGAATCTGGTGCCGGCTGATGGAAGTGTCAATTCGTCAAAAAGCGATCGATTGCCAGATTTGGAGTGTTACCTTCCTAAGATGGCGCATCTGCAATATCACGCTTTGCAGACTTATCTGGAAGCCGGTCGAGATAGTCGCATATTGGAGGACTATCTATCGTTGGGACATACGCCTCGAGAACTTGTACTCATGAATGAGGAAAACTTTCTGGAGCTTTACAAGCGTACCTTCGGGCCGATGAACCAGATTGCGTTGAATATGGGATTTGAAACCTGGAAAGGTTAAAGCGATGGACACGATAAAGATAAATCATCCCTATCTGACGGCTATTAGGAGGACCCGGTTGTCGGCTCCGGCTCGTTATCTACTTCATCATGATTTGCTGAAGGGACGGATTCTCGATTTTGGATGTGGCCTTGGTTTTGATACGGATGAATTGAGACGGCAGGGACATGATATTACGGGGTATGATTGCTATTATCGTCCTGGGTACCCCGAAGGAAAATTCGATACGATTATGTGCATTTATGTCTTGAACGTGCTGGAACCTTATGCACAGGCCGAGGTAATGATGGATATCGACCATTTGTTAGCTCCGTACGGGACAGCCTATTTTGCCGTTCGTCGAGACTTGACAAAAGAGGGATTCCGTATGCATCCCATCTATCGAAAATACACTTACCAGTGTAACGTCCAACTACCTTATCCAAGTCTGGTTTGCAATTCATGGTTTGAGGTGTATCGGTACCAATCCTAATAAGCGTTTTTAGAATGATGAAGGGGGCCGATTCTCATTTATTCATTATGCTAATTCCCAGTTTTTGATATATCTCCGGAATAGTCTCCTGTACGTATTTGTATGCTTGAGGAGCATAGATAATGTCTTTCAATGTTGTTAATGACTTAGGTATAGAAAGCTTGTATACCCTCTTGACATGGATAGCATATGCCGATTGTTTTTCTCGGTAGTAATCCATGAAAAATGTTTTTGAGACGCCGGAGTAATCCTGCGTCTTCTCCCATATGGTATTGGGATTGTCGTTCAATACGATATCTACATCTATAAAAGCAACAATTGCTTTAATGGGGGCTGTGGCATATACGACAATATGTTGAATATCAGTAGGAACATACTTTCTGTATTCATAGCGTTTTTGACCCGATAATATCTTTTCAATGTGCCGAGGATGAATTGACAGTATGATGGTGCTGGTTTTCATGTATCAATTGTGAATATTGTTCATTGGTGATTTTCCGGATACTTTGGATATAACCGTTTATACCAGCCTGTGAAAGAGCTTGCGCAGAAATTTCATGCTCTAACGCAATATAGCGGAATAAAAGTACCAATGTCTTTTTTCGTAAGATATCTTGCAGTTCCAGATAGTTAAAAACGGTTCGTTTGGCAATGAATGGAAATACTTCATCTATATTATCGGACAGCAGTGTATCCTCAATAATTCCCATACATTGAATTGATTTCCGATCGTTACTTCTATAAAATAGGACGATGTCTCCTTTTCGAATCGATTTAATTTTTGCATGGCACAAATAGGCCTTTTTAATAGTGTTCCCTTGGCATGAATATAACGACTGATCCTTTTCAAACAAGGACCCTTTCATGCTACTGAAATCTGGGAAAAGATCTTCGTGGTAGCGAGGACGAATGGGGATGATGAACTTTTGTACCGTGTCATTATCCTGGAAATAGGGATAGTATCTTATCAGAGAATCCAGACTGCTACAAGTACAAGTTTGCAGTTTCATGGGTTTGATATACACTTCATCCTGTCTATACTGACCAAGACATGAGAAGCCGTACTCTAGGCAAAGGCCGACCAATGTCTTTTGCTCTTCACCGAAAGTATGAAGATATACCCAGTCCATTTTATTTTTGACACAATAATCAAAAGCGATATACAGAAGACGTTCTCCTAACTTCTTCCCTCGCGCCTGAATGTCTACCTTGAATGTGCATAACTTTAGAATATGACCGTGGATAATCTCACCTTCGTCTGTTAGTTTGACATCTTGTTCATGTTTATAAATGCATATCGCAACAAGATCTCCTTGGTTATTTTCAATGCACCAACATTTTCGTTTTTCAACAGCACACTTTTGAAACCAATTATCAAAGCCCTGGTAGGATCGGCGCAGAGAGTCAAAAAAAGGCTGATCTTTGTCAATTTCATATAAAAAACGCTCTTTGACCCCTGTATAATCAAAAGACAGAGTTTGCGCCGAATAGCGTCTTAGAAGGTGCAGAACTTGGCCAAGCCGATATACCTTGTCTTGGATTCCGAGGCGAGAGGCTTTACGATGGATTCCTTCGTCGTTTGTAACGAGCAGATGTGCAGCTCCCCGGTACAATGCGAATAGGATATGGTTGTCGACCCTGTCGTTATCGTTATTTTGTGTCAACCCAAGTTTTTGACATTCCAGGTCAGTCAGAACCGGAGGATTCTCAATCTGAGAGTATTGCTTCAATCGCGATAACACAATACGTTTTCGTTCTTGATTTTTGTCCCTTTGAATATCTTCTACTTGTATTGGATGGATATAAAGACAGTGTTGCTGCTCTGCGGAAAGTTTTCGCAGTTCAGCAAAGGCTGAGTCAAGAACCTTGCTTGTGTCCTCTAACGGGATGATGATATTTGTGTCTAAAAGGATGTTCATAATCGCATTCCTTGGGTTGCGACAATCAACTCTCCAAAGTCTTTATAGCTTGTTTTAGTCTCTGCTGAGTTTGCTGCATTTGTTTAATAAAATCCTGGTAAGACTTTGCGTCGGTCGGAATCGGTACTCCGAAGAGATGGATGGTTCCGCCGTAGCCGCGCAGCGCCCCCAGTGCCCTTACAACAGGTTGAACCTGTGTCGCCTGTTGCGGATGGATGAATCCGCCTTTTGAGGCTTGTTCGACATACATATACGAAATGAGTTGATGCATGTCATCTCGATTGATGTGCCCGGAATCCAGCTTCTTGTATTTGGCATCCAGAATAAAGTCCTCTTTGATATAATCCGGATATCGTTTGCAACGGCTGGATCTCTCCATTTCAGATGAGGAAGCCTTCTCGAAGAGGTAGATGCTGCCTTTGCCCAAGCGGTTTTGAGGATGCCGGAATCCACAGTCGTGGAGCAGTGTTTTATAAAGAAACTCCTCCCAGAGCCAGGACCCACTGAATAGAAGGCCATAGATGTCATCCTTGTTTTGACCGTACTTCAGCCCTCGGTGGGTGAGAATCTGGATGCAAAGTTTCTGCAGCTCACGATAGGCGACGAAGTATGGATGCGTTACCGGCCGCAGGTTGCTGGAGATGATCTTTCTTCGCGCCAGCAGACTGTAGGATGGGGTTATCTGACAGATCTGCAAGACAAAAGCCTCGGTATCTGGATCCGCTTTCAGAACGGATGCCTGCGGGGTGGTCCGGATGCATTCAATCGTATGACGAATCAACTGTGTAAGTTCATTGTCATAGGAAAACTCCTTAACAGAGTAGGCAATTCTTCCCGTAAATGGAGTATTCAGTCGGATTTGTTTGGAAATATCGATGACTCCTTTGACATTTGCATCGTTGTGCGCAATAGTTTTGTATTTTTTGTAAATACCCTGTTTGAGCGCTCTTTTCAGGTAGTAAGGGAATAAAAGGGTCAGGAAGTCGAAGATCCGGTTCTGCGATGACGCGTGTTTCAGATCGAACAGATTGATATCGAAAACCCGCTGAACCATGTAATGCAGGAAATAATCCTCCTGATCTGCTGCTGCAAACCGGGAGTTGATGGTCAGCTGACTGTTGCCTCGACCGATGAACCCCATGAGGTCTCCGGCTTGCAATTGGGTATCATCCAACGTGCAAACGGACTGTTCTCCAATGCCGTTTTTGAGAAGATGCTCTACATCCGGGAAGATAAGCAGATTCGAATGCTTCTTATTACACAGGTCCTGGATGGAACGGTTGGCGAAATGTCGGAAGTTTTCGATATCGGACACGGCGATCTCCGGGACTGGAATTGTCCCGTAGTCCCGTATCCGATATTGTCGTACCTCTGAATTAGTTTTCACCATCTGATTCAGCTTGGTCTCTCTTTGTCAAATCGTAGGCAGCCTTCAGAATCTGCATATTGGCTTCCAATTCGTCGGATCCGCGAAGGTATTCATACAGAAGACCTTTGAGGTGATAATTCCACAGCAGTTCCCATTTCTGTCCGGTATTTTTCTGATAAAGTTCGAGCTTCTTGAAATAGGCCGGGCCGATATGATAGGCGGAACTCAATCCGTCGATCTTTTCAATCGCAGCATTCAGATTGATCAATCTCGTTATTGCTTCGGTCTTGTCTGCACCGAGAGAATCCAGCATCCCGAGTCGTTCGGTGGCCTTCACCTCTTTCCATGCGAAGCGGCGCCGCATGGCGAAATCCATTGTATCGACACTCCGGTCGATATCGTTCATCGTCCCGATAATATATACGTTCTCCGGGACAAAGAAGCCATTGTTGAAGGGAGAATCTTCCACCAGATTCTGGTATTGGGTGAAAATCCGTCCCGATTCTCCCCGATATCCCGGGTCGATGGAAAAGAACAGCTCGCCGAAGATCTTGGAGATCTCACCTCGATTGATTTCATCGATGATAAAGACATAGTTCTTCTTCTCGACGGGAGTTGCGTCGGCCGTGACCTTCCCTACATAATGTTCGTATACATAATGGAGTGTTGCCCAATAGGCCGATGCGTGACAGCCCTTTATTGCCTCAGTTACCGCTTTGTATATGTTGGTTATCTCGTCCAGCGCTTTAAGGTCCTTATAGGTCTCCGACAGTTTCTTCAAGCGGTTGTATGAGACGGTGTAGGTCTTTTCGCTTTCGGAGTCCTTCGTCTTGAGAATGATGTTGTTATTGTCGGATACTTCCACGATTTTCATGGCCACATCTTCGGATCGCAGCGGCAATTCATTTCCGGCGATCTCCCCGTTTCGGATGTCATCGGTGAAACGCTCATACGCCTCTTTGAATATCCGCTCGGCCGATATCTCTTCCGGTTTTTTCCGGCTATCCACCCAGTTTTCCAGCGCCTTTTCGCAGAATTGCTTGAAAACACCTTGCCGGAGTTCGAATCCGATCTGGTCCGAAGCATTGCTCTTAACTGGCCGCAGACCCTCGACGAAGTCCGTATAGTCATACGAAGGGTGGAACTGAACCATTTTACACTGTTCTTCGCTGATGGCGCCCATAGCCTTTGCAATCTGTTTGGCAAGATAGGTCTTGCCGGTTCCCGGAGCGCCTGTAAGAATCAGATTCTTGTTGGCTTTCAGGAGCTGAACGTAGCTCTGAATCTCTTCTTTCTCATTAAATGATTCCAGCATATCCTTGTAGGTGTTGAAAAAATCTTTTAATGTATCATTCGGCTCCTGATTGTCGAAAAGTCCTAACTCGCTCAAAGTGCGGGTTAATTCCGCTTTGGCGTTGGAGCCTTGTTCCTGGGTCAGAAACAAGGAATCAATATGGTACGTGTCACCCGTGTTGATCCAATGAGGTCTGACATTGATCCAGGTCCAGTTCCAATTCATGTAGCAGCGCGTTGTCGTATAACCTCTTGCATCTATATTGATGTGGATCAGATCTTTGCCATACTGGCACCAATTCTCGATTTGATGTTGGATATTGGCGCCGGCATACCCCTGTCCGGAATATTTAAAATTGGGGATAGGGGCGATATAGGTTTGGTATCCGACGTGAGATGGATTCTGGTTGACAGCCCATTCCAGATGGGAGACAAAGTACTCCAGAAGGTGTTTGAATTGGATATATTCGTTCATAACAAGGCAATAGCTGTATGAGGTTTCTACAAAGTTAGCAAAAAATAATTGTGGTCATGGCTATTTGCGGCCTGTCCTACGGATTTATTCCACAATCTTCGATAATTGATCTTTGATTTTTGTTTCTTCGTCGGTCCCCGTGGTCGAGAGGCGCAGCAACGGTAGGCCGTAGCGGTCGAGGATGCGATCCTTCATCCGGTCGCGTTCGGATTGGTGGGTTCCTTGTTTGTGAAACTGGTAGCCGTCGGTCTCAATAGCCAGGACGGGCCGCTTGCTCACCCGGTTGTAAATCAGAAAGTCGAGGTGTGTGGCTTCGTTCGAGGCATAGCGGCGCTCCTCGTCGTTGAGAAGCGTCCAGTCGCGGATCAACTGTCGCAGCTGCTGGTGGCAGAGGACGCCCAGATGCTGGAATGCCGGGTCGGCCTCCAACACACGCTCCAGCAGGGCATAGGTCAGATTCTCGGAGTCGAACTCCGAGATCCGGCGGTGCCGCTTGAGAAACTCCCGTCGCGCCTCGGCGTAGGGTTCGTAGAGCAGGTCGAAAACCGAATGGATGGCGCTCTCCGTGATCTTGCAGCCGTTGTAGTCGATGTAGGCCAGCAGGTCAGCGATGTTGCGGCTGTCGGGCTGTTCGTTGCTCGAGGTGACGAGCGTGAATTGCCGCTTGGCCCGCGATACGGCAACGTTCAACAGATTGGGATCATCCGTGAAGACGGTAATCTGATCGTCGACGGTCGACAGGATGATGGCCTCCTTCTCCCGCCCCTGGAACTTGTGGACCGTAGCCACATCAACGCTTCCGCCCAGTTCGCGGTGGAGCGCATTGACCTGCTCGTTGTAGGGGGAGATAATGCCAATCTCGGCCGGCTCGCAGGGGAGTGACGGCAGCACCTCGCGCCGGATCGTCTCGATCTCGCGGGGATTGAACGCTCCCCGCGCGTGATGCCCCGGGGCAGTCCGCCACGCTGTGATGACGTCGGGTTCGCCGCGATCCTCGGTCATGATCAGCAGGCGCCCGCCGTAGAAGCGCTGGTTGCAGAAGTTGATAATCTTCGGATGGCAGCGGTAGTGTTCGCGCAGCAGCGTCTGCGGCGCTTCGGGAAAGACCCGACAGACGGACTCCAGAAAACTCAGCGCGGCGCAGTCGTAGCGGGGATCGATCGCGTGTTTGGCGGCGATGGCCTGCATGCGGAGCCGGTCGGCATCGGTGATGACATTGGGCAGCTGCATCGAATCGCCGACAATCACCGCATTGCGGGCGCACATCAACGCCAATGCCCCTGTTTCGGACGACACCTGCGAGGCTTCGTCCATGATCACGTAGTCGAAGAGCGTCTCCGCCCGGAAATTCGACCGCGAAGAGAAGGTCGTGCTCAACACGACGGGGTACTCCTTGAGCAGCTCGGGGGTGATGTGCTGGAAAATCGGTCGCTTGTGTCCCTTGCCATAGCGGGCGGCCAGTCGGCTGCGCAGGTAGCGCATTGAGTCGTCGCTCAGCCGGGCCACCATCGCCGGAGCATCCGACGTGGCAAGTTGCTTTTCAATCCGGTCGATCTCCGTCGAGAGTTCCTCTTGCCGGACCTGGTAGTAGCTGCGCTGGAGGAGGGGGATCAACCGCTGGAGATCCTGCCGCTCCGGATGGCGGGGAAATCCGTCGAAGAGGCGGCGGATGCGGCGTTTGAGCCAAAACCATCGGATCGCCTCTCGCCATCGGTCGAAGAGTCCGTTCGGCTGCCATTCGACGGCGGCCTGCAATTCGTTCCACAGCATTAGCAGCCGGGCCGACGGCATCTGCCGACGAAGCGTCACGGAGGGATCAATCGTTGTCTCCTGCTCGAAATGGAGTTGCTCGGTTTGGAGTCCCGACAGCTCCTGCCGGGCACGGGCCAGCCGCTCTTGCCGTTCGAAAACCGTTTGTAACGATTCAGCCTCGGACTGAATGGTGCGGAGGAACTCCGGAGAGTCGGTTTCGGCCGAATACCACGAGTCGATCTCGGCCGGGACGGTCTTGTCGATGGCCTGCGTTTCGACGAAGGCTGTCTTTCGCTCACGGCTGCCCAGCAGGGCGGTGAGAAATCCCAGCCCCTGCTTCTCCAGCTTCTCGACCACGTTTTCGATGGCCGAGTTGTTGTTCGAGACGACCAGCACGCTCTTCTCCTGCATCACAAGGTTGGCCACGATGTTGAGGATCGTCTGCGTCTTGCCGGTTCCCGGAGGACCCTGAATGATGCTGATCTGATTTCCAAAGGCTGCCTGGATGGCTCTCTGCTGGCTGGCGTTACACCCGAAAGGGTAGATGAGCGGCGGCACAGGGAATTGTCGGGGCGAGTCCTTGCCGGGATTCAGGTAGAGGGCCGCCGCCGAACGGTCGGAGACGAAGTCGATTTTCTGGTACTGCATCAGCAGCAGTTTCTGCCCGTCGTCGGTCTTCAGAGGGTTGAGTTCCGCCACGTCGCGCAGATAGGCAAAGCGATCCTGTGCGGGCGGCTCCTCCAGACACGACCGAACGAGTTCGACATCTGCGCCCTTGTAGTGGGCTCCGGTGCCATTGGCGTATTCCACATACCAGAATCGCCGCGAGCCTTGTTGGAAGGCGGCGATGTAGGAGAGAGGCTCTATCCGGCGGCCTTTGTGGAGCAGATGGCAATGCTGCGGATCAAATACTACGGGATCCTTCAGCCACAACACTTTGCTCGGGACATAGGAGTAGGTCTTCGGGAAATTGCAGAAAATGACCTGGCAGCGGTTGGGCCTTGAGGTGTACCAACAGCGTTCGACGGAGTCGGTTTTGTCCTCTCCGTCGATGATAATCCGATTTTCCCGAGGATCGTACATCCTGAATAGCGGTAGGTCTCGCTATTTTAGTTTCTTGCCGCAAGAGAAAGCCTTGTCAACCGTAGCCCCTAATTCGATATATTCGAGATGAATGGGGTCGAAGCTGATCGGGCGCAACTTGCGCAGGTCGATTTGTCCGTCGGTCAGAATGCTTTCGTCGGCCGAGATGTTGACGATACGTCCTGTCAGATGGCAGCTTGCGGGGTCATAGGAGAGAAGTTCGCATTCGAGCGTCATGGGCAGTTCGTCGATCATCGGGGCATTGACGTGTGTCGAAGGAGTGGCATGAAATCCCGCCCGGGCGAGTTTGTCGGGGACTTTGTTCCCGGAGACGATACCCGCATAGTCGCAGGCTGCCACTTGATCGACCGTAGCCATGCTGACGGTGAAGGCACGTGTCGCAAGGATATTTTTCGTGGTTTTATGCCCGGCTGAGAGGCAGATTCCGATTGTCTCATCGGTAAACATGCCACCCCAGGCGGCATTCATGACATTGGGCACACCTTGTTCGTCGTAGGCTGCCACGATCAACACGGGCATTGGGTAGAGCCAACTCTTTGATCCAAAGTCTTTTTTCATATTGTTTCGTGGAATTAGTCCGTAAATTTTACGAAAATTACAAGAATTTAACGACTCGACAAAATCCGAATCTTGATTTGAAATGGATCTCACAACGTTATTCCCCTGAAAAAAGGAATCTTGTTGATATTGTTGGCCGATTAGTATGAAAAAAAGCAAAATGGCTACAGTTATTTTGTTGAGGTGGTTATCTTATTTATTCTCAATATACGATTGTATTTATGTTGATTATCAATAGTTCGCGGTTTGAAAGGTGGAAGCCTCAGAAATTTACTTAAATCGAAGCTTTTAACTTTTTTTGACTCACCAAGCGAGCAAAAAATAGCCCTTTCGAGCCCCGACATACCTCGTCTGCAAGATAGGGCGTGTCGGGGTTCATTTCGTCAGGGGCTTATTTTGCCAAAATAAGCTGTAAAATTGAGGATAGATTCACGGATAATTTTTGGGCTTTCAGGTTGGGGGCGAGATAGAATTTCTTTATGTTCGTTATTAACACAACTAAAATAAGGTTACATTATTTGTATGTTAATAGTCTACATTCATAGCCTTCCATAAACCTCGGTGAAGTAGTATTGTGTCTGATTTTTCGAATGCTGTAGATCGATTCCTATATTTAAATAATACTCTAGTAGTATTGTTTTCTTTATAATAATGAGTGTGACCAATAGCGCTACAATCATAAAGAATATTTAATACATATAAGGGGTCTATATCTTTTAGAGCATATACATCATTATTTTAGTAGATGACAAAATATAAATTATGTTGTTATATGCCTAATTATTAGT
>ERZ857521.915-NODE-915-length-40214-cov-4.021913_pt1 | contig 40214 bp, 35 predicted proteins | sample MGYA00519701_ERZ857521 | MGnify/ENA primary metagenome ERZ857521 (study PRJEB31778, sample SAMEA3449346) | human gut metagenome | biome: human gut; feature: human-associated habitat; material: faeces | place: United Kingdom | collected 2010/2012 ...
AGCTTCACTCCGGCTGCTTCCACCACCACCGGAGAATCACCCGGATCAAACAAGGTCTGCTCCAGACGGGAAAGGTGCATCTTCCGATACCGTCCCATCAGCGCTCCATGGCTTGTCACTGCCGCTGTATTATACACCCGGTCCTGGTCCCGTTCGGTGGTGCCGAATACCATCGTACACCCAAACTCCCAGGACATTGCCTGTATTCCCTGCACAAACGGAGATTCTGTCAGCGGCTGGGCTGTTTCCAGCAGCGTGGGACGGTCAGGGTAGAGATAGCCGCCGTCACAGAGCTCCGGCAGGACCACCAGCTCCGGACAGTCCTCCTCCAGCGCCCGGCGGATCTGCAGGAGATTCTGCTTCCAGCAGCGGCTCACATCCAATTGCACAAATCCCACTTTCATCGCTGTATTTCCTCCTTACAGCTTGAGCGCGCCCTGCTCCAGCATGGACTGGAGGGCGAGTTTGAGGCCTACCTTGCCCGAGGGATAGGTGAGGGCGCCCTGCATCCAGGCGGCAAAAGGCTCCCGGATGGGGGCATCGGCGGACAGCTCAATGGAAGCGCCCATAGTAAAGGCGCCGGCTGCCATGATGACCTGGCTCTCATAGCCGGGCATATCCCAGGGCTCGGGGGTGACATAGGCATCCACCGGCGCACCCTTCTGGACGCCCTGGCAGAAGGCCACCAGCGACGCCTCATCGCCCAGGGTGATGGCCTGGATAATATCGGTGCGCTTCTCGTCCCAGCGGGGAGTGACCGCATAGCCCAGATTCTGGCATACCGCCGAGGTGAGCACCGCTGTCTTGACTGCCGCAGCCACCACCGTAGGCGCCAGGAACAGGCCGATGAACATATTGCGGCTCTCGCCCAGGGTACAGCCGACCTCCTTGCCCACGCCCGGGGCAGTGAGCCGGTGGGCACACAGCTCCACCAGATCGGCCCGGCCTGCTATGTAACCGCCGGTGCGGGCAATGCCGCCGCCGGGGTTCTTGATGAGCGATCCGATGATGAGATCGGCTCCCACCTCAGTGGGCTCCTGCCGCTCCACAAACTCCCCGTAGCAGTTGTCCACCATGACGATGGTGTCCGGACTGGCCTTCTTCACCAGCTCCACCACCCGGGCGATCTCTGCCACTGTCACCGACGGACGCAGGGTATAACCCCGGCTGCGCTGGATATAGGCCACCTTGGCTCCCTGTACCGCTGCCGGAATGGCATCAAAATCGATGTGTCCGTCCGGAGCCAGCTCCTGCATCTTGAAGGTCACGCCCCATTCCTTGAGGCTGCCATGGCCTTCTCCCCGGAGACCTACCACCTCTTCCAGGGTATCATAGGGGCGTCCGGTGAGGGACACAATGGTATCCCCGGGCCGCAGTACGCCAAACAGCGCTGTGGTGAGGGCATGGGTGCCGGATACGAAGTTGTGGCGGATCAGGGCGTCCTCACAGCCGAAGATGTCTGCCAGTACCGCATCCAGGGCTTCCCGTCCGATGTCGCCGTAGCCATAGCCGGTGGTGCCTGCGAACATGGGCTCACTGACCCGATTCTTGATAAAGGCAGCCAGTACCTTCTGGGCATTGTAGTCGGCGGTATCGTCGATCTGCCGGAAGATGCCGGCACACTGTTCCTCGGCCTGACGGCAGAGGGTTTCGATCCTCTCATCTATGGTGAAAAACGGTTCTTTCATGGTAGTTTGATCTGTCCTCTTTTCTGTAAAAATCGTATGGGAAATCCGGCTCCTGCCGGAGAGAAAACATATTTGGGGAGGCGGGGCGCCGGGCTACCGTGGGTAATACAAAGCTGAGCAGCGCTCAGCGCAGGGGGTGAAGCCCAGGCCGGTGTAATATTTTACCAGGCCGGGTGCAGCGGCGGGAGGTTTTCTTCTGAAAACTCACAGCCGCCGGGCAGTAACGCTTCAGCACTTCTGTCCCGCCCCGGATTTGGCAAAGCCAGATTCGCAGTGCCTTAACGCCTCAGTACCATCGACCCAAGGGTCACTCCGCCACGAATTTGCGAAGCAAATTCGCAGCGCCACAACGATTTATCGTTGTGGCCAGTATAGGGCTGAACACCGCTCGGCGCAGGGGGTGAAGCCCAGGCCGGTGTAATACTCCACCAGGCTGGGCTCGGCGGCGGTGAGATAGGGGGTGCAGTCCAGATAACGGATATACTCCAGGCACCGGCGGATGCACTGCCGGGCCAGACCCTGTCCCCGCCAATGGGGGAGGGTCGCCACCGAGCTGATCATCGCCGACACCGGCGAGATATTGTATACCCCGGCGGTGGACACCAGATGTCCCTCCCGGGTGAGCCCGCAGAGATAGCTCTCCGCCTTCTTGATCCGGGCAAAGGTATCCACATACCACCCCGGGAAGGGGCTGTTCTCCCGGAAGCCCTCGAAACACTGGCAGATCACCTCATACATCTCCCGCAGCTCCCGGTTCTCCACAAAGGCATCGGCATCGCTGTCCAGATGGTCGCTGTATATAAAATTCCGCTCGCTCAGCACCGCTGCCGGCGGGAAACCCGGCTGGCCTTCCCGGTCAAAGTCGTAGGTCATCACCGTCTGGCGCTGACGCAGCCGGTAGGGAATCCGGGGAAGCAGCTCGTCCATAATGGGGGAGAGGCACTCCACCTCCATGGCGCCGCTGCCCGCTATAAACTCCGCCAGCTCGTCAAAGTCCACATCCAGATCACAGGCAATGCACAGCGTCCCCTGATACCGGGCCGCCACTCCATGGGGATAGCCCTCATGGGTCTCGGAGGGCGGGAAGTCGGGGTTCTTTTTGTCCGAGTAGATGATCCACAGGTCACAGAAGGGATAGGCATTGGCATAACAGCAGTACCAGCTGCAGATCCTCGCCCCGATGATCGGTTCCACACAGCAGAGGTCGAGAAATTCCTCCCCCTGCAGGGGATTGAGATAGGCGATCACAGTTCGCCTGCCCGGCTCACTGCCAGACGCACCAGCCGCAGGGTATCCTCAATATCCCGCTCCGAAGCGGTCACCGCCTGGCTGTGCAGATACCGGCAGGCCACTGAAATCCCCATGACCTCCGAACCGGCTCCGGCAGTCTGTACGGTCCGGGCTTCGTTGCCGCCGGCAATGAGGGTCTTTTTCTGGGTGGGGATTCCCGCTTCCGCTGCCAGCTGTTCCAGCCACTGGGTCAGCCGCCGGGGATAGATGGTGCCCCGGTCCATATAGGAGATCACCGGGCCGGCTCCCACCACCGAAACCTTCTTGGCTCCGTCATTGCCTGGGAGATCGGACGCCGTAGTGGTCTCGAGGATCAGGCCGATGTCCGGCTGAACCGACCCCGCTGCCGCCTTGGCTCCGATGCAGCCGTTCTCCTCCTGGACAGTGAAGGCGCCGGTGAAGCTGTACTCGCTCTCCGAGAGGAGCAGTTCCAGCAGGAAGGCACAGCCCAGACGGTTATCCAGCGCCTTGGCCCGGACAAAGCCCTCCCCGAACCGGGCATAGTTCTGAGCAAAGCTCACCCGGTCGCCCAGGGTGACGGCGGCTTCGGCCTCTTCCCGGCTCTTTGCGCCGATGTCGATATAGAGGTTGTCCGCTTCGGGCGGGGCCGTGCGCTCCGCTGCCTTCTGCTGATGAACTGCCTTGAGTCCCACCAGGCCGGGCAGCAGCTTCTGGCCCACATACACCCGCTTGCCTGCCATTACCTCGGGGGAAACGCCTCCCACCGGGGCAAACCGCAGCAGACCGCTGTCCTCAATATAGGTGATGAGATAGCCCACTTCGTCCATGTGGACGGTGATGAGAAGGGATTTTGCCGGGGTCTGCCGTCCGGTCTTCTTCACAATGAGATTGCCCAGGGCATCCACCCGGCAGTCACAGTCCTCCCGGCCCTGGAGCGCCTGGAGCAGATACTCCCGCACTGCGTCCTCCTGTCCCGATACTCCCGGCAGTGCCGTGAGTTCCCGGATTCGCTGGGTCAGTTCCATGTCAGTTTCCCTCCTTCGCAAGATCCTTGGCAAGATCGGTGATATAGGCGCAGAGCAGTTCCGCTGTGGCCTTTACATCTTCCGGCGCCACTGTCTCCACCGGGGTGTGCATATACTTCTGGGGAATCGAGAACAACACGGTACGCACCCCGCTGCCCGATGCCGCTATGCAGTCCGCATCGGTGCCGGTGCTGCCGCCCATAACCTCAAACTGCAGGGGCAGTTCCTGTTCCTTTGCCACACGGCGTACCCGGTCGGTTTCCCCATTGTCGAGAATGGGGGCAATGCCCAGCATCACGCCGCCGCCCATCTTGCCGCAGTTGCGGGCGGGGACATCGGGGGTCACCGCAAAGGACACATCCAGTGCCACCGCATAATCCGGAGCGATCTCCCCGGCGGCGGTCACAGCTCCCTGGGAGCCCACCTCCTCCATGGTGGTGAACACATAGGAGAGCTCCAGCGGGAGATCCTTCCCGGCCAGCTCCTCCACCGCCAGGATCACTGCCGCACAGCAGGCCCGGTCGTCCAGCGCCTTGGCGGATACGCTGCCGTCCAGCAGCACCGCCGGTTCACAGTCGATGGTCACACGGTCGCCGGGGCAGACCAGTTCCCTGGCCCGTTCGCCCGAAAGACCCAGATCCACTGCCACTTCGTCCGAGGCAGGGAGTTCCTTTTCCTCTTTGCGCAGATGGGGCGGCACTGAGGAGATCACCCCGGAGAGCGGCCCCGACGCGGTATGCACCGTCACACAGGACGAGGCATACAGCTTGCGGTCCACTCCGCCCACCTGGTTCACCCGCAGGAAACCGTCCTCCTCAATATGGGTCACCAGAAAGCCCACTTCGTCCATGTGGGCAGCAGTCATCAGCTTTTTGGGGGCGCCGGCATTCTGCACGGCAATCACATTCCCCAGCGGGGTACGCCGGCAGTCTGCCGCCGGCCTGAGCAGTTCCTCAATCTTTTTTGCAATGCCGCCCTCATCACCGGATACCCCGGTACAGGCGGACAATTCCAGCAGCAGCTGGCGGATTTCCTCTATGGTTCGCATGAAACGCCTCCTTCCTGTCCTGTCCCTGGCCGGACAGGACGGGCTTTGTGTAAAATTTATGTAAAGCACCGGTTTTGGGGCGTTTTTCTGCCCGGATCACCGGTTTTTTCTTCTTATAGTGGGAGGGAGTTCTGTCCCGTCTCAGGACAGCGCCCGTACCAGCTCCTTGAAGTGCTGTCCCCGCACCTCGAAGTTCGGATAGGCATCAAAGCTGGCACACGCCGGGGAGAGGGATACAATATCCCCGGGGACAGTCTCCTGCCGGGCCAGTGCCACCGCTTCGGGCAGATCCTTCGCCCGGAGAATCCGGCACTGAGCCGGGTCATACTTGGGACTTGCCTTCACTGCCGCTTCGATCTTATCAGCGGTGGGACCGGTGAGGATCAGCAGCTTCACCCGCTCCGCCACCGGGTCTGCCAGCGGTTCAAAGGGGATCTTCTTGTCATAGCCGCCGGCGATAATGCAGAGCTTCTGATTGAAGCTGTACAGTCCCGCAATGGTACGGGTGGGATTGGAGGCAATGGAGTCGTTGTACCACTTGACGCCATCGAGCTCCCGCACGAACTCGATGCGGTGCTCCACTCCGGCAAACTCCCTTGCCCCGGTGCGGAACAGCTCCGGGGAAACCTCGCCCCACAGCGCTGCAATGACGCCGAGGTAGTTCTCTACATTGTGCATGCCGGGAATGCGGATCTCCTGCATGGGGAAGAGCGCCACATCGCCGGTTTCATCGATATGATGGAGGACACCGTCGGTGTCGAGATATGTTCCACGGGAAACGATTTCCCGGCGGGAGAACCAGTAGAGATCCCCCCGGACCTCCTCGGGTGATGTCATTATCCCAGTTGAGCACCGTCCGGCTGAAGGCGTCCTGATGGCGGTAGAGATTCTTTTTGGCGTCCACATACTCCTGCATATCCTTGTGCATATCCAGATGGTTGGGCGCCACATTGGTGATAAGGGCGGTATCAGGACTGCGGCGCATGGAGATGAGCTGGAAGCTGGAAAGCTCCACCACAGCGGCATCTTCGGGCTTAACCTGGTCGATGACCGGCAGCAGCGGCGCGCCGATATTGCCGCCCAGATGCACTGTCCGGCCCGACCGCCGGAGCAGTTCGGCGATGAGGGTGGTGCTGGTGGTCTTGCCGTCCGAACCGGTGATGCCATACACCGGACAGGGACAGAGCGCCAGGAAAAGTTCCAGTTCACTGGTGACTGCCACACCCCGGCGGCGGGCTTCGGTGAGTTCAGGGGTATAGAACTTCATGCCGGGGGTACGGAAGAGCACCTCCTCGGTGATGTCCCGGAGGTAATCGGCGCCCAGCATGAGCCGGACTCCCATCTGAGTGAGCTCCCTGCCGAAGTCGCCCAGTTCCTCAAGGCTGCGGCGGTCCCGGACGGTGAGCCGGGCTCCGGCAGCGGCATACTGACGGATCAGCTCCCGATGGCTGACACCCACCCCGATAAAGCCAATGGAGCGGGTCTTGATCATGCTGTGGTACTGTTCCAGTGTAAGTTTCATAGGAAACGCTTCCTCTCTGATTGGGTGAAAATTGGGATTCTTTCTCCCTTTTATTCTATCCCCGATTCTTCTTTTTTAGCCGGGGCCAGGGCATAAAGATTCTGCCTTGCGGCAAAAAGTTCCCCTCCCCGGACGGCACCCGTTCCGGGACAGGATTTACAAACCCCATTATAATCGTTCCCGCCGGGGATGGCAACCTTTTCCGGCCTGGAGAGCGGAAAACCGCCCTGCTCCGGGAATACGGGGCAGGGCGGGAACAGGAAACCATCAGCGGTGATACTTGCCGGTGAGGGTGACAGGGGTGACTTCCACCAGGGCTGTACCGGCGATGCGGGCCTCGGGAATGGGCAGATCCAGAAGCTCCGGGGCATACTTTTCGGTGATCGCCAGGAAGATGCGGCGCTTTTCGGCGGGATCGTCCACCAGCCGTGCCTTGCCCCGGAGGACAGCGCACTCATAGGCGGCGTCGGCCTGGCAGGGATTCTCGGCGCCCTCGGTGAGGATTCCGCCGAACTCCCATACGGTAAAGCACACCCGATGATCCCGGGCGATATTCTCCAGCTTTTCTCCGGCGGGCAGGCCATGGAACCAGAGTTTGCCGTCCTGCCAGAGATAGTGCACCGGCACGCCATAGGGTGCGCCGTCCGCTCCTGAGGTGGAAAGCACACCCACCTGTCCCCGCCCGAGCAGGGCGATGGTGGCTTCGGGTGTCATGGAGAACTCCTTCATACGATGCTGCATAACTGAAAATCTCCTTTCATACAGGGCCTTGTTTGCCTCTATCTTACCACAGCGGCCCGGGGGCTGTCACCTGCCGGAGCGCAAAAAAACAGACAGCAGGATTTCTCTTCCCGCTGTCTGCTTCAAAGACAGGATTACAGCTCGATCTTGCCGTAAAGCGGCTTGTCCTCGGCTTCCTTCAGGGGAGCCTTGGGAGCTGCCGGCTTCTCCGCATTTACCGCGGTATTCTCAACCGGACGGCTGTCCCGGCGGCGGTCGCCGCCGCGTCCGCCCCGACGGCCTCTGCCGCCATGTCCGCCCCGGCGATCCTGCTGGGGTTTGCGGGGATTCAGCGAGCTGATGACTACCCGACGGTTGGGCTCCTCTCCGATGGAGGTGGAGGCTGCGCCTTCCACACCCGCTACCGCCGCGTGAATGATCCGGCGGTCATAGGGGTTCATGGGCTCCAGGGTGGTGCTGCGTCCGGTACGGACCGCATTCTTTGCCATCTTCACAGCCAGTTCTTCCAGGGTCTTGGTGCGCTTCTCCCGGAAGTTGCCGCTGTCCAGGTTCACCCGGACATACTCGCCTTCGCCCCGGTTGGCTGCCAGGCCGGTGAGTACCTGCAGGCTGTCCAGGGTTTCGCCCCGGCGTCCGATCACAACGCCCAGATCACTGCCCTCAATGAGCAGCACCAGGGTATCTTCCCGCATCTTCGGGGTGATGGTGAAGTCCTTGACTTCCATGGCCTTGATCACTTCGGTGAGATAGGCCGCTGCCAGCTCTGCCTTGGGCTTTACTGCCTCGGGGATCTCATCGCTCAGCTCGGGCAGGGGACGCATGGGCTCGATCTCCGGCTTCTTCTCTGCCGGCTTCTCGGCTCTGGGCTTCTCTGCCTTCTCGGCCCTGGGCTTTTCCGGCTTCGGTTCCGCCGGCTTTTCTGCCTTGGGCTTCTCGGGCTTCGGCTCATTCTTCGACTTCTCCGCACGGGGTTCCGGCTTCTTCTCTGCCGGCTTTTCCGCAGGCTTTTCTGCCTTCTTCTCCCGACGGCCCTCCTGGGGACGGTTGGCACGGGGTTCCGGTGTGCCGTCCTCCCAGGTCACCTTGACCTGAGCCGGTGTGGTACGCAGTCCAAAGAAGCTCTTCTTGGCCAGTGCCAGGATCTCAAACTCGATTTCCGAACGCTCACAGCCCAGTGCCGCACAAGCTGCTTCGATTGCTTCGTCCACCGTTTTGCCGGTGCCGATATATTCTCGTTTCATCTGTGTTCCTCCTCTTGATACAGACCGCTGTATAACTGCCGGGACATGAATCCCCGGCGACGGGAACCGTTCCGATGAACAGATCTGCTCTTATTCCAGATCCTCGTCCGAAACTTCCACATATTCCTCGCCATAACGCTCGGCGTCACGGCGACGGGCTGCTGCCAGCTTCATACGGTTGATCTCCTTCTGGGAGAGCGCCTTTTCGTCCACTTCATCGTTCTCTACCAGATCGATCAGGGTCTCTTCCTCTACTTCCACCGGAGCATTCCGCTTCTTGCCTGCCTTGGCAGCTTCCGCAGCCTTGCGGTTCTTTTCCGCCTGCTTTTCCTTGGCTGCCTTGCGGGCTTCGATCTTCTCCTGGCGCTCAGCTTCCCGCTGGGCTTCCAGTTCAGCCTTGGCCTTGGCTGCCATCTCACGGGGATTGTAGAGCTTGCCCAGCACATACATCTGGATCAGAGCCAGCGCGTTGGACAGTACCCAGTAGATACCTACGCCTGCCGGTACCTGGAAGGAGATCCACACCGACATCAGCGGCATCATGATCATCATCGACCGGTTCATGGCAGCGGTGGAACCTTCATTGGGCATGGCATTGTTCTTCATGGACAGCCAGGACATCAGGAAGGAAGTCAGGCCCGACAGGATCGGAATGAGCAGGAAGAGATTGAGTGCGAAGCTCGGGGTAGTACCCAGGTCCAGACCAAAGAAGGTAAAGTCGAAGTTCTGGATCTGGCTGACAAAATCGCCGCCAATGGACGAAAATGCCGCGGGATTCTGTGCCACCGCGCTGATGACACTCATTTCCTTGCTGTACCGGCTCATACCGCCTTCACCCAGTACGCTCTGGGCAATGGAAACAGCATTGGAAATGGTAGCCGCATCCATGCGCAGCAGATGGGTCAGGGGGTTATAGATAACATCGATCAGACCAAAGAGAATGGGGAACTGGATCAGGGTGGGCAGACAACCCGACATGGGGTTATAGCCCTCTCTGGCATAGAGGTTGGTGAGCTCCTCATTCATCTTCTGGGGATTTTTGGCGTATTTCTTCTGGATCTCCTCCATCTTCGGGCGGAACATGGCCATCTTGACCATGCCCTTCTGCTGCTTGATGGAAAGGGGCAGCAGGATCAGACGGGCCAGCACAGTGAACATCACCAGGGCCAGACCATAGTTCTGTACCAGCGAATAGCAGAAATGCAGAATCCAGCCAAGCGGGATACCAAGTATTCTCATTCTGTGTACTCCTTACAGTGGATTATTTCGGACGGTTCATAGGTCCCCCGGAATTTTCAGGGATCACACAGGCTCTGAGTAGTAAAAAGGAGGGGGCGAACCTGTATGATACGGTGTTTTGGTCAGAAAAGGGGAGTCCTCCGGGGGAACGGGGACCCTGCCCTTTTTCGGGGAAATGCGGGACGATCAGTCCGGTTCGGATTTTCCGCGGAAAAAATGGAACTCTTCCGGGACAGGATCATATCCGCCGGGGAAGAGGGGATTGCATCGCAGAATCCGTTTGACAGCAAGAAACCCGCCCCTCAGTACGCCGAAGCGACTGATCGCCTGGAACGCGTAAGAGGAGCAGGTTGGATAAAACCTGCAGTGGGCAGGCGTATATGGACTGATACATCTCTGATAAAACCGGATCAGGGCCAGACACAGCCCCTTGAGGGGATTTTTCATCGGGCATTCTCCTCAGTCCGGGCAGCATCGGCCTGCTGCGGCAGCATAATGGAACCCAGCTGATTTTTCATCACAGCCAGGACTTCCTGCATTTTTACCTCGCCGGTGGCGCCGCGGGCGACAAATACGATGTCATACCCCTGACGAAGCTGCGGCTCCAGAATACGATAGGCTTCGCGGATAACTCGTCTGGCGCGGTTGCGTCTGCAGGCTTTGCCGATTTTTTTGGTGGCAGTGAAACCCACCCGGTTCACACCCAGCCGGTTCTTGAGGACATAGGTCACCAAAAGACGGTGGACCCGGCTCTTGCCTTTGGCATAGGCCCGTCTGAAATCCCTGTTCTCATTGAGCGTAACCGACTGCATGCAAACTCCTTCTGGCTTTCCCTGCCTGATGGTCTGCCGTAAGGCAGCAGAAATTCTGGATTCTTACCAATAACAAAACAGGACCACAAAGCGATCGTTTGCGGTCCTATAATATCTTAGTAAGACAGTCTTTTTCTGCCCTTGGCTCTTCTGCGAGCGAGCACCTTGCGACCATTTTTAGTTTTCATTCTCTTGCGGAAGCCATGCTCCTTCTTTCTCTGAAGCTTCTTGGGCTGATAGGTTCTAAGCATCAGGACACCCTCCTTTCAAAGCGAAACCTTGCAAGAATATAGTATAGCTTATCCCAAGCCCCGCTGTCAAGGCACAAACCCACATTTTTTCCCGGAAAATCGCCTTTTCCCAAAACTTTTTTCCGGTTATTTCCGGCATCCGCCCCAGTTTATGGCCCGATGGGCTATACTATTTATATATAATAGGCTGAAAACCCGTTGAAATCTTGAAAAGAGCGTGAAACTATGGTATCATTTATGAGTGAATTTTGAACAGTTTCCGGCTGTGTAAAATCCCGGAAAATTCGTGGAAGATGAGTTTTCCACATTTTCCACCAAGTTATCCACACCCTTCTCCCACCCTTTCCACAGAGCAGTTCCGGAGAAGTGGAATCAGTGAAAAACCAAAGGAAGGAAAGAGTTGAGTTATGGAGTCCTTTGCGGAAGTTTTTACCCTCGTCAAAGAGTACTGCAAAAAGGAAGTCAGCCCCGTGCCCTATGACCTCTGGATCGCCCCGATCCAGCCGGTGGGCTTCGAGGACGGCAAAGCCAAGCTCTCGGTGAACAGCAGCTTCATGCAGGACGTGGTCTCCAAAAAGTACATGGATGTCCTCACCCGGGGCTTTTCCGAAGTGATGGGCTTCCCTGCGGAAGTGGAGATCCTCTGCGTGGAAAAACCCACCGAGGTCAATCCCATTCTGGCGGCTGAGGAACAGTCGGTGGCCTTCAACCGGTACAGCCCCGAGGAGATCGAAAAGAGCAGTCAGGGCGGCGATTATGAATACACCTTCGCCACCTTCATTGTGGGCAACTCCAACAAGTTTGCCCATGCCGCTGCCCAGGCCGTGGCTGCCAATCCTGCCAAGGCCTACAATCCGCTGTTCATCTACGGCGGTTCGGGACTGGGCAAAACCCATCTGATGCTCGCCATCATGAGCGAGATCAAACAGAATCACCCCGATTACAACTGCATCTACATCAAGGGCGAGGAATTCACCAATCAGATCGTGGACGCCATCAAGAATGACACCACCAATGAGTTCCACAACAAGTACCGCAGTGCCGATGTGCTGCTGGTGGACGATATCCAGTTCATCGGCGGCAAGGAGCGTACCCAGGAGGAATTCTTCCATACCTTTGAAACGCTGCACCAGAACGGCAAGCAGATCATTCTTACCTCCGACCGGCCGCCCAAGGAGATCAAAACCCTGGAGGACCGCCTCAAGACCCGGTTTGAATGGGGTCTGCTGGCGGACATCCAGCCCCCGGACTTCGAAACCCGTGTGGCCATTGTCCGCCGCAAGGCCGAGCTCATGGATCTGGATATGCCCCCGGAGGTGAGCGAGTACATCGCCAACAAGCTCAAGTCCAATATCCGGCAGCTGGAGGGCGTGGTGAAGAAGCTCAAGGCCTATAAGCTGCTGGTGGGCAGCCCTACTACCATTCTCATCGCCCAGAATGCCATCCGGGACATCTTCAATGACAGCCAGCCCATTCAGGTGACGGTGGAACGCATCATCAGCGAGGTGGGCCGCACCTATGGCGTCACCCCCGATGAGATCCGCTCCCAGAAGCGTACTGCCCATATCTCCACCGCCCGGCAGGTGAGCGCCTATGTGATCCGGGAGATCACCCAGGCATCCATGCAGGCCATCGGCGATGAACTGGGCAACCGGGACCACTCCACCATCGTCTATGCCATCGGTCAGGTGGAAAGCCGTATGAAGGAGGATACCCACTTCAAGGAAACGGTGGAAGACATTGTGAAAAATATACGGGACAGCTAAACTGCTCCCGGCAGAACCCCCTTTTCAGGGGAGTTTTCCACAGGCCGCCGGTTCTGCCCGGGTTTTTAACATATTCACTTATCCGGACGGTGGAAAACTCCGCCGGACTCCACTGGTGCTTTTCCACCGGATTTTCCCAGAAAACACCGGAAGTTCTCCACCGCTTTGAGAAGTTTCCACGCTGCCCCGGACCCGCCGGCGGGAATCCACAGCCTTTTCCACAGGCTCCGGACAGCGCCGCACCCTCAAAAAACCGCGTCACTATGCGGTTTTTTCCGGTTTTCAAGGTTTCGGCGCCCCCTACTACTCCTACTAAATATTATCTACCTGTATAGATATATACTCCGCTGTTTTTATGATGGATCAGCTGCCTGCGGCAGTGTCCTTCGGGGAAAACCAGCCAATCCACTCTCAGTGTACCCTCCCAAACCAGGGTTGATTCACTCAGAGTGGAGGGGTTGTCCCAGGGCGGAGGACCCTCCTTGATTCCCTTCAAGGAGCTGTACTGAAAGGAAGGTTTTTGAGATGAAGTTTTCCTGCGACAAGGCCGTGCTCTCTGCCGCGGTCTCCAATGTATCCCGGGCGGTGACCACCCGCACCGCTCTCCAGGCCCTGGAAGGCATTCTGATCCGGGCCGAAGGGGATACCCTCACCCTCACCGGCTATGACCTGGAACTGGGCATCACCACCGTGATCCCCGCTGCGGTATCCGAAGAGGGCAGCATCATTCTCGGCGCCCGGCTGTTCGGTGAAATGATCCGCAAGCTGGAAGGCGGCGAGGTATTCGTGGCAAGTGACGACAAGCTGCTCACCGAGATCCGGGGCGGCGGCGCCGAGTTCACCATTCTGGGCATGGATGCCGCTGACTATCCCGAGCTGCCCGGCCTGGGCGATGCCGAGAGCCTCACCCTGCCCCAGCACGCCCTGAAGTCGATGATCGAACAGACCCAGTTCGCCATCTCCCAGAACGATACCAAGCCGGTGCACACCGGTTCCCTCTTTGATGTGATGCCCGACAGCGTCACCGTGGTATCGGTGGACGGCTACCGCATGGCAGTGCGCCGGGAACTGTGCGACACCGGCCTGGAAACCCGCTTTGTGGTGCCGGGCAAGACGCTGGCGGAGATCGCCAAGCTCCTTTCAGACGAGCCCGCCGGTGAGGGAGAGCCGGAAAAGACTGCCTCCATTCAGGTATCCCGGCAGTATATCCTCACCACCATCGGCAGTTACAGCCTGGTATCCCGTCTGCTGGACGGCGAATTCCTGGACTATCAGGCTGCCATTCCCCAGGGCTATACCACTCAGGTGACCGTCTCCACCCGGGAACTCATCGCCGCGGTGGACCGTGCCTCGCTGATCATCTCCGACCGGCTGCGCAGCCCCCTGCGTCTCAAGTTCGAGGAGGACAGCCTGCGCATCACCTGTACCACCTCCCTGGGCAAGGCCTATGATGAAGTGCCCTGCCATATCGAGGGCAATGCCCTGGAGATGGGCTTCAATAACAAATATGTCCTGGATGCCCTGCGGGCAGCGGACTGCGATGAGATCTGCCTGCAGATCAGCGGACCGCTTTCGCCCATGAAGCTGGTGCCGCCGGAAGGGGACAGCTTCCTGTTCCTGGTACTGCCGGTGCGCCTCAAGACCGAACAGTAACCGATCATACACAAAGGAGGAAGCCGCTATGGAACGTGAACAGATCGCCATCGACAGCGAGTTCATCAAACTGGACAGCTTTCTGAAATTCGCGGGCCTTGCCCAGACCGGCGGTCAGGCCAAGGACGCCATTCAGGCCGGCGCTGTGCTGGTAAACGGCGAAGTCTGCACCATGCGGGGCAAAAAGCTCCGTCCCGGGGATATTGTCACCACCCCGGATATTCCCGATCTGGAATTCGAGGTCATTGCCCGTGCGGATCAATAGCCTTTCCCTGGAGAATTACCGCAATATTATCCGGTGTGACCTCACCCCCGGGGAAGGGGTCAACCTCATTGTCGGCGACAACGCCCAGGGCAAAACCAACCTCATGGAGGCCATCTGGCTGCTCACCGGGGAGAAAACCTTCCGCTATGGTCGGGAACATGATATTCCCCGGCTGGATATGGACCGGGAAACCCAGCGCACTCGGGTCTATGCCAATGTCTTTGCCGAGGGACGGGATCAGGAACTGGAATATATCCTCTGGCCCCGGCGGCAGGTGAAGATCAACGGCATCACCGAACCCGGACGCAACGCCTTTTCCGGCAAGCTGTGCTGTGTGATCTTTTCCCCGAACCATCTTTCCCTGGTGCGGGACGGCCCCGCGGAACGCCGGGATTTCCTGGATGGCGCCATCTGTCAGCTGCGGCCCCAGTATATCAAGGTGCTCAGCGATTATAACCGTGCCCTGGCCCAGCGCAGCACCCTGCTCCGGGAGGCTTTCCGGGACCGCAGCCGGCTGGATCTGCTGCCGGTATTCGATTACCATGTGGCACGGCTGGGAAGCCTGATCCAGGTCACCCGGCAGAGCTATCTGACCCGCCTGGCAGAATATGCCGCCGGGTTCCATCAGGGGATCTCCGCCGGGAAGGAGGAGCTTTCGGTGCGCTATACCATCGGCGGCACCGGCAGCGGTATCCTCGACCCCGAAGGCAGCCGGGAAGAGCTGGAACAGGCTCTGCTCTCGCTGCTGGAACAGGGGCGGGAAGAGGATCTCCGGCTGGGCAGCACCGGGGTAGGCCCCCATCGGGACGACCTGGCACTGCAGCTCTCGGGCCGTGCTGCCCGGAACTTTGCCTCCCAGGGACAGCAGCGCAGCATCGTGCTGTCGCTGAAGCTCGCCGAATGTGAAATGATCGCCGATACCATGCACAGCCAGCCGGTGGTGCTGCTCGACGATGTGATGAGCGAGCTGGACCGTTCCCGCCGGGAATATCTTCTCAATCGCCTCACCGGACGGCAGGTGTTCATCACCGCCTGTGACGACAGCCTTCTCTGGGAAACCAGTGACGCCGAAGTCGTCGCGGTCCGGAACGGGGAATTTTACCCCGGAGGCTTTCCCATCTGTGAGGAGGAAGGATAATGTACCTGCATCTGGATACCAATACGGTGATCCGTACCCGGGAGATCGTTGCCATTCTGGACATCGAGAACAGCTCGGTCTCCAAAATCACCCGGGAATTCTTTGCCGCGGCCCAGAGCCGGGGCGAGATCATCTATCTCAACGGCACTGAACTGCCCAAATCCTTCCTGCTCTGTGAAAGCGATGGAGTGGGACGGGTCTATGTATCCCATCTGGCGCCGTCTACTCTGCGCCGCCGGGTGGAGAATACTGCCGCGGCCCTGCGCTGACTTTCCCTGTCCCATACAGGAAACGGGGGAGGACAGCCGGCACGGCTTTCCTGAAATTTCGCGTCTGCCATTCTGCTCCTGTTCTGTGCCGGCAATGCCGGAGCGGGACAGGAACCGGTTGTTTTGTATACTATGTCCGTTCCGGCACAGACGCCGGACCGGGCGACCATCAAAGGAGAATCATCTGTGGAAAACAAACCTATCAGCGAACAGTATGACGGCAGTCAGATCCAGGTCCTGGAAGGCCTGGAAGCCGTCCGCAAGCGCCCGGGCATGTATATCGGTTCCACCGGTCCCCAGGGCCTGCACCATCTGGTCTATGAGATCGTGGACAATGCCATCGACGAGGCTCTGGCGGGGTTCTGTACCCATATCGAAGTGGAACTGCTGCCCGACAATGTGGTCCGGGTCCGGGATAACGGCCGTGGTATCCCGGTGGATATCCAGCCCAAACTGGGAATTCCCGCAGTCACTGTTGTATTCACCGTGCTCCATGCCGGCGGTAAGTTCGGCGGCGGCGGATACAAGGTGTCCGGCGGTCTGCATGGCGTGGGTGCTTCGGTGGTAAATGCCCTGTCCACCTGGCTGGAAGTCGAGGTGCGCCGGGACGGACGGTGCTGGAAACAGCGCTTTGAATACGGCAAGGCCACCGGTGACCTCTATGATGCCGGTCCCGCTGATGAAAGCGGTACAACTGTCACCTTTGCCGCCGATCCCGCCATCTTTGAAACCACCCTCTATGACTATGAAACCCTGCTCACCCGTCTGCGGGAACAGGCTTTCCTCAATGCCGGCGTGCGCATTACCTTCACCGACCGCCGGGGCGAGGAACCGGTGAGTGAATCCATGTGCTATGAAGGCGGTATCAAGAGCTTTGTGGACTATATCCACAAGCGCCGCGGCGTGGAAGTGCTGCACGATGAGATTATCTACATCTCCGGCGAACAGAACGGTCAGATGGCAGAGGTCGCCATGCAGTACAACGACACCTACAATGAACTGGTGCTGTCCTTTGCCAACAATATCCACACCCCCGAAGGCGGTACCCATGAGGCCGGCTTCAAGGCGGCACTGACCCGGGCACTCAATGACTATGCCCGCAAGAATGCCATTCTCAAGGACAGCGACAAGAACCTCACCGGCGATGATGTCCGGGAGGGTCTCACTGTGGTGATCTCGGTGAAGCTCACCGATGCCCAGTTCGAGGGCCAGACCAAGGCCAAGCTCGGCAATACCGAGATCCGTTCCCTGGTGGACGGCATTGTCTATGAAAAGCTCAGCTACTTCCTGGAGGAGAATCCCGCTGTGGCCCGCACCATTCTGGACAAGGGTGTCGGCGCGGCCCGGGCCCGGGAAGCTGCCCGGCGTGCCCGGGAACTCACCCGGCGTAAGTCCGCCCTGGAGACAGCCTCGCTGCCCGGCAAGCTGGCAGACTGCTCGGAGCGGGATATTGACCTCACCGAGATCTACATCGTCGAGGGAGATTCGGCGGGCGGTTCTGCCAAGAGCGGCCGTGACCGCCGGTACCAGGCGATCCTTCCCCTGTGGGGCAAGATGCTCAACGTGGAAAAGGCACGGCTGGACCGTGTCTATGGCAACGATAAGCTCATGCCGGTGGTGACCGCTCTGGGCACCGGCATCGGCAGTGAATTTGACCTCTCGAAGCTGCGGTACGGCAAGGTCATCATCATGGCGGATGCCGATGTGGACGGTTCCCATATCCGCACCCTGCTGCTGACCTTCTTCTTTAGGTTCATGCGTCCCCTCATCGAGGAGGGCCATGTGTATATTGCCCAGCCGCCGCTCTTCAAGGTAGCCAAGGGCAAGAAGGTATACTATGCCTTCTCGGACGAGGAACGGGACCGCTACATCGCCGAGCTCACCGAAAACGGCGGCAAGGCGGAAGTACAGCGGTACAAGGGTCTTGGTGAGATGGACCCCGAACAGCTCTGGGAAACCACCATGGACCCGGCAACCCGGACCATGATCAGGGTCACCATGCAGGACGCTGTGAAGGCCGATGAGGTATTCACCATTCTCATGGGTGACAAGGTGGCTCCCCGTAAGGAGTTCATCGAACAGAACGCCAAGTATGTTTCCAATCTGGATATTTAAGGAGGTGCGGCATGGCTGAAAAAGAGATCATTCTCGAACTGGACTACCGCATTTCCCCGGAGGATTTCTATACCTTTTCGGTGCGGTCGATGAACCGGCAGTATGCGGCCCGGGCCAAAAAGACCAACTTCACCGGCATTCTCAAGCTGCTGGTGGGCATTCTGGTGCTGGGGTATGTGATCTATGCCCGGCAGACTGCCATGATCCAGTCCCCGCTGATGAATGAAGTGGTATTGGTGCTGGCTGTGGTGATCTTTGGCTATGGGGTGTACTGTTTCTCCTATTACCGGTGGATCTTCCCCTATCTGGTGAAGAAGTATGCCCGCAGCGGCTACAAGAACTCCTCGTACCTCCAGAATCCCATCAGACTGCGGTTCTACTCCACCGGCTTTGATGAGGAGAGCGAACAGAATACCCTGTCCTTCCGCTGGCAGCAGTTCAAGCGTGTGGTGCTGGAGGAGGATATCTATATGCTGGAACTGAGAGAGGGCGGTCGTACCCTGCTCATTCCCCGGCACGCCCTGGGAGAAGAAAAATTCCTCCTGGACGAACTGATCCGTACGGTCTGCGGCAAATATAAACTGCCGCTGGACACCACCTATTGATCGATACAGGAGGAAAATCCCATGGAAGAGAAAACCCCTGTGGGGAGCAATGCCCCCATCGAAGAATCAACTGAAAAGAAAACCTCCCCTGCGGGGAGCAATTCGCCTTCGCCGGCCCCTGCGGGGAGCAGTTCGGCTTCGCCGGCCTCAATCGAAGAATCTGCTGATGCGGCAGAAGCAGCATCGACTGACGCAAGCGTGGAGAGTGCTGGTGCAGAAGAAACTGCATCGGCTGATGAAGCCTCTGCGGCGGAAGCTGTTCCGGACGGGGAAGAGGACGAGAATGCCCAGTGGGAAGCCTATGAGCGGGAACAGGCGGAGATTGAAGAGAGCCGCCGCAAGCCGGGCAAATACCGCTGGGTGATGAAGCAGGACGATATGCGGGAAGCCATGCTGGCACTGGAAAAGGCCAAGGGACGCTACCGCATGTATACCATCGCCGCCTATGTGATGTGTGTATTCGCGCTGGTACCGGCAGCGGACTTTATCCTGACCCGGAGTGTATTCTCGATGATGGCAGCCTTTGCGGCAGCTGGATTGGGCATCTGGATCAAGGGTATTACCAGCCGTGCCGCCCGGGGCGCTATGAAGCAGATGAATCCCCGGGGCATCAAGTTCTCCATCGAGGCGAAAAAGCATGGCCTGCAGGTCAGTGATATGGTCAACAAGGCTTCGCTGATGCCCTATTCCTTCTTCAAGGCCGCCTATGAAACCGAGGATTATCTCTCGCTGGTGACTGTGAAGAACTCGGCTCTGCATATCAAGCGGGACGAGGGCAGTGCGTCCTATCGGGCCCTGCGGGAAAAGCTCCAGCAGGAACTGGGCGAACATTTTGTGTCAAAGAAGATCCAAAAGAACAAGTAAGGAGCGAAATTGGTGACTGGAATGGAACAGGAAAACAATAAGATCATCACGGTCGACATCGAACAGGAGATGAAAAAGAGTTTCCTGGATTATTCGATGTCGGTAATCGTGAGCCGTGCCCTGCCCGATGTGCGGGACGGCCTGAAGCCGGTCCATCGCCGGATTCTCTATACCATGTATGAAAACGGCCTCTCTCCGGAGAAGGCTTACCGCAAATGCGCGGATACAGTCGGTGCTGTACTGGGACGGTATCACCCCCATGGTGATGCTTCGGTCTATGATGCCCTGGTGCGTCTGGCACAGGACTTCTCCATGCGCTACCCCCTGGTGGACGGACACGGCAACTTCGGTTCGGTGGACGGCGACCCGCCGGCAGCATACCGATATACCGAAGCCAAGATGAGCAAGATCTCCACCGTGATGCTCACCGACATCGACAAGGAAACGGTCGACTTCGGCTCCAACTACGATGACCGTCTGAAGGAGCCTTCGGTTCTGCCCAGCCGGTTCCCCAATATCCTGGTGAACGGCAGTACCGGTATCGCCGTTGGTATGGCAACTAATATCCCGCCCCATAACCTGGGCGAAGTCATTGACGCGGTGGATCTGCTGCTGGATAATCCCGATGCCGGTCTGGATGAGATCATGACCTGCATTCAGGGTCCCGATTTCCCCACCGGCGGCATTATCATGGGCCGGAGCGGTATCCGTGCCGCCTATGGCACCGGACGGGGCAAGATCACCCTCCGGGGCCGTGCCGAGATCCAGGAACACAAGAACGGTCGGGAAAAGATCGTCATCACCGAGATCCCCTATATGGTCAACAAGGCCCGGCTGATCGAATCCATCGCCGGTCTGGTCAAGGAGAAGCGCATCACCGACATCAGCGACCTCCGGGACGAATCCGACCGGGACGGCATGCGCATTGTAGTCGAGCTCAAGCGGGACGCCAATGCCCAGGTGGTACTCAACCAGCTGTATAACTATACCCAGCTTCAGGATACAGTGGGCGTTATTATGCTGGCTCTCCATGACGGTCAGCCAAAGGTCATGACCCTCAAGGAGATCCTCACCCATTACATCGACTTCCAGGAGGAGGTCATCACCCGGCGTACCCAGTTCGACCTGCGCAAGGCCAAGGAACGGGAACACATTCTCGAGGGTATGAAGCTGGTTGTGGATCACACCGACGAAGTGATCCATATTATCCGCCACTCCGAGGATCAGACCGATGCCAAGAAGAACCTCGGCGAGCGGTTCGGTGTCACCGATGAGCAGGCCAGCGCCATTGTAGCCATGCGTCTGGGCCAGCTGTCCGGCATGGAACGCATCAAGATCGAGGAAGAACTGGCTGAGATCCTTAAAAAGGTTGCCGAGCTGGAGAGCATTCTCAGCGATGAGCAGAAGCTCAAGGCCATTGTCAAGAGTGAGATGAACGCTGTCCGTCAGAAGTATGCCGATCCCCGCCGTACCGAAGTACAGGCTGTGAGCGGTGAAGTGGACATCGAGGATCTGATCCCCGAAGGCGACTGTGTCATCACCCTGACCCATCTGGGTTATATCAAGCGTCAGCCGGCTGATACCTACAAGACCCAGCGCCGGGGCGGACGGGGTATTTCGGGCATGAGCCAGCGGGACGAGGACTTCGTGGAAGAACTGTTCCTCTGCTCCACCCATGACTATATCCTGTTCTTCACCGACCGGGGCCGTGTATACCGGCTCAAGGGCTATGAGATCGGTGAGAGCAGCCGTGCCAGTGTTGGTTCCAATATTGTCAACCTCCTCCAGCTGGAGAAGGGTGAGAAGGTCACTTCCATGATCCGGGTGCGTCCCGAGGACGAGGGTAAGTTTGTGTGCATGGTCACCGAACAGGGCGTTATCAAGCGTACCGAGCTGTCGGCTTACCGCAATGTGCGCAAGATGGGCCTGATCGCTGTTTCCCTGGACGAGGGCGACCGTCTGGCCTGGGTACGGCTCACCAGCGGTGAGGATCAGCTCATTGTGGCAACCCGTCAGGGTATGGCCATCCGCTTCAATGAAACCGATGCCCGAGTTCTGGGCCGTACTGCCCGGGGCGTGCGTGCCCTCAATCTGGAAGAGGACGATATTGTTGTGGGCATGGTGCCGGTAATGGAGAACACCACCGTCCTGACTGTATCGGAAAACGGACAGGGACGCCGTACAGACCCGGCAGAATACCGTCTGCAGAGCCGTGGAGGCAAGGGCATCAAGAACTATGATACCCAGAAGAACGGGCCGGTAGCGGGCGTTCTGGCAGTCGGGGAAGAGGACGATGTGATCCTCATCAGCGATGACGGCATTATTATCCGTATCCCGGTGGCAGAGATCTCCACCCAGAGCCGGTATGCCGGCGGTGTGCGTGTTATGCGCATCGGGGAAGGCAGCCGTCTGGTATCCCTCTGCCGGGCTCCCCATGAGGACGAGGAGGAAGCTGCCGCTGAGAGCGAAGCTTCTGCTGAGGCAGAAACTCCCGCTGAGGAGACTGCGGACAGCACCGAATCCCCTGTGGAAGAATAACATTCTGCTATAATCTGACAGAATACTACAAAAAGGACTGCTCCTGTGCGGGGCCGTCCTTTTTTCATGCCTGTGTATGGGGCGGGGGTAGTTGTATGGTGGTAGCGAGGGCGGGTGCGCCGATCTGCTGAGAGGATTGGGGTGTAATCAGCAAGTTCGGCAGGAGCGTGCGGCTCGGGGGCGTGGTGGCTGTGCAGTGGTGAGAGTGTGCGTGCTGTCCCTGGTGCTAGTGTCTGATGGCCTGTGCGGGAAGCGGGGCGGCGGGTGCCGGTGTGTGGGGGGGTGCGGTGTGATTGGCGTGTACGGCGTGTGAGTGCGGCTCCGGGGAGCAGTGGCTGTACAGCGGCGGGTGCGGGTGTGCTGCCCCTGGTGCTGGCGTCTGGTGGCCTGTGCATGAAGCGGGACGGTGGGTGTAGGTATGCAAGGGATTACGCTGTGAAGCGGCGGGTGTGGCAGGAGTGCGGCTCGGGGGAGCGGCGGGGTGCGTGACAGGGTGTGCGGATTTATGCATCAGGACGAGGGGGCGGAACATAGAAAGACAGGGGAGAGGGGAACAGCGGAAAACACTCCGGTCTGGAATAAATGTCCGGAATACTACACAGAGGATAGGCAAGGGGCAGAAAATTCCTGCCTTTGGCAGGTCGGGAAGATGCTGGAAAATCTGGATTTTCATTGATTTGACAAAATTTAGGCAAAGTTTTCTGTCTGTTTTGACTATATGATAGATAAATCCTACAAACAGACTATGGTATTTTATGAATTTCCTTAGAAAAGCAAACAGTTTTGATGGATAATGATTGAATTTTTTTGGAAACCATGTTAAAATTTTATTACAGCTAAGTCAACTGCAATGAATTGAGAAGGTACAGCGTGTCTGGTCGGCCAAGGGGGATTTACTGGGTCGGGTCCGGCGCTGATTTTTGACGAAAAGGGGTTTTGACAGATGGCGGATCTGGAAACAAAAAACAGTGCCGTCGCCACCGAGGAATCCGGTGAACGCAAGGTAAAAATGCGTTCCCTGGCTCTGGATCTGGTGCCGATGGGCTCCGATGAAGAAAATCGCATGGCGGATCTGAAAGTCACCAAGACACTCCCGGAAGGGATCGAATCCAAAATGCTGTACAGCGATATTATCCATATCGCCTGGCCTTCCCTCGTAGAGCTGACCCTTACACAGCTCGCTTCCATGGTCGACCTGATGATGGTAGGTCAGCTGGGTCCCTGGGCCCTGACTGCCGTGGGTCTGACCACACAGCCCAAATTCCTGCTCATGACCATGTTCATGGCAATGAATGTGGGTGCTACTGCCATGGTCGCCCGGTACAAGGGCGCCGGCAATCAGAAAAAAGCCGATGAAGTCCTCCGGCAGGCTCTGCTGATGACTTTCATTCTGGGCTGCGTCTTTGCGGTGATCGGCTTTATTGCCGCTCCCTGGCTCATCAAGTTCATGGGCACCAGTGAGGATCATGTCCTCCAGGCCGGTGTGGATTATCTGCGCATCCAGATGATCGGTCTGCCGGGTCTGGCTCTGACTTCTACCATCACTGCTACCCTCCGCGGTGTTGGCAACTCCAAGACTGCGATGATCTATAACGCTATGGCAAATATCATCAATGTCTTCTTCAACTATATGCTCATCTACGGCAACTTCGGCGCTCCCAGAATGGAAGTCGCCGGTGCGTCGCTGGCTACCATTATCGGTCAGTACTGCGCTATGTTCATGGCCTTCTATGCTGTCATGAATGGCCAGCAGTATATTATCCTCCGCTTCCGTGACGGCTTCAAGCCCAACAAGGAAGAGATCAAGAAGATCGTTGACATCGGTGCCCCTGCCATGGTGGAACAGGTGGTTATGCGGATTGGTCTGATCATCTACACCCGCACCGTTGCCGGTCTGGGTACCCTGCCCTATGCCGTTCATCAGGTCTGCCTGAATATCCAGTCGCTCTCGTTCATGAACGGTCAGGCCTTCGCCGTTTCGGCTACCTCCCTTACCGGTCAGAGCCTCGGCAAGAAACGCCATGATATGGCTCAGGCCTATACCACCCGTACCCGGAAACTGGGTATGTGCGTCTCCATCTTCCTGGGCGTTGTATTCTTCTTCTTCGGCGGTCAGATCGTTGCCCTCTACTCGGGCGGTGATCAGTCCCTGGTGGAACTGGGCGCTGTCATCATGATGTTCGTCGCCGTGGTTCAGCCGTTCCAGTCCTCCCAGCTGATCCTCGCCGGTGCCCTGCGCGGTGCTGGTGATACCAAGGTCACTGCTGCCATCACCTTCATCACCGTACTCCTGGTGCGTCCCGCTCTGGCGATCTTCGCCATCAATGTACTGGGTATGGGTCTGGAAGGCGCCTGGTATGCTCTGGTTACTGACCAGATCCTCCGGTCGCTGCTGGTTCTGCTCCGGTATAACTCCGGTGCCTGGAAACGCCACACCATGTAAACTTTCAACTGAATACTTCTTTCCTTTGCCGCGTCATGCACCCCCCGCATGGCGCGGACTTTTTTGTTTCACGGGGAACAGAACTGGGAAAGCCGGGCTCCCGGAGCCTTGGTCATAGAATGTTCAGAGATCGGATACGAAATATGACAGCTTTTTCACCTAAGGTATGGTACTATAATTCTTGCAATCCTTTCTTTTTTCTGTTGCTTTCGCTCGGTGGCTTTTGACCGGCGGAAGGATAATTCTCTCTCTTTTTTTCTGTACTGCGGCATGGTTCGTCGCTCCGGGATTCTTTTTCCGGATCGGGGAACCATGCCGCATTGTTTTTCCCCGGCGATGCCTTGCAGGGACAGGGACTCGTGTGGTACAATGAACTATTATACAGGTTTTTTTCGGCTGCTGATGGTCTGGTTCTGCCGGCAGCTGTGTGTTTTTTGTCAGGAAAAAAGGGAGCGATGTTATTTTGCGTTACGAAGCCGGAACCATTGATGTGGCGGTAATCGGCGCCGGTCATGCCGGTGTGGAAGCTGCCCTTGCCGCTGCCCGTCTGGGGTGCAGTACCATGCTGTTTACCCTCTCACTGGACGCTGTGGCCAATATGCCCTGCAATCCCTCCATCGGCGGTACCGCCAAGGGACATCTGGTGCGGGAAATCGATGCTCTGGGCGGCGAAATGGGCAAGGCTGCCGATGCGACCTTCCTCCAGAGCCGGATGCTCAACCGGGGTAAGGGACCGGCGGTGCATTCCCTCCGGGCTCAGATCGACCGTCCGGCCTACACCCAGTATATGAAGCACAAGGTGGAGCTTCAGGAGAACCTGACCCTCAAACAGGCGGAAATTGTGGAACTGCTCACCGAAAACGGGGAAGTGACCGGGGTTGTCACTGCCCTGGGTGCGGTATTCCGTGCAAAGAAGGTGATCCTGGCCACCGGTACCTACCTCAAGGGACGGATCTATGTGGGCGATGTGACCTATGAAGCCGGCCCGGACAACCAGCGTCCTGCCGCACAGCTCTCCGAAAGCCTGCGGGCTGCGGGCATCAAGCTGCGGCGCTTCAAAACCGGTACCCCGGCCCGGATCAAGAAGAGCTCCATTGACTTTACCAACCTGGAAGTCCAGGAGGGGGACGAACCCATTGTGCCCTTCTCCTTTGAAACCGATCCCAGCGGGCTTGTGAACCGTCAGGTGTGCCATGTGACCTACACCAATGAGCGCACCCATCAGGTGATCCGGGAGAACCTGCAGTATTCGCCCCTGTACAGCGGCAAGATCGAAGGTGTCGGCCCCCGGTACTGTCCGAGCATCGAGGATAAGGTGGTGAAGTTCGCCGATAAATCCCGGCATCAGATCTTCATCGAACCCATGGGCGAAAATACCGAGGAGATGTATATCCAGGGTATGTCCTCATCGCTGCCCGAACAGGTGCAGATCGCTCTTTACCACACGGTGGAGGGCCTGGAACACGCCGAATTCATGCGCAATGCCTATGCCATCGAATATGACTGCATCGATCCGCTGGATCTTAGGCCCACGCTGGAATTCATGTCGGTGAAGGGGCTTTATGGCGCCGGACAGTTCAACGGCACCTCCGGCTATGAGGAGGCCGCCGCCCAGGGACTGATCGCGGGCATCAATGCCGCCCGGGCAGTCCAGGGGAAGGAGGGCATCGTCCTGGCACGGTCCCAGTCCTATATCGGCACCCTCATCGATGACCTGGTCACCAAGGGGTGCAGCGATCCCTACCGTATGATGACCAGCCGTTCCGAATACCGTCTGCTGCTCCGGCAGGACAATGCCGATACCCGTCTGACCCCGCTGGGCCATGAGATCGGGCTCATCAGTGAGGAACGGTACAGGAAATTCCTGGAAGATTGTGCCCTCCGGGATAAGGAAATTGCCCGGGTGAAGGCTCTGACTCTGGCTCCGTCTGAGGCGTTCAATGCCTACCTTGTTTCACGTGAAACGGCACCGCTCTCCACAGGAGCCAAACTGGCTGATCTGATCCGGCGTCCCCAGCTGGGATACCGGGAACTGGCAGCCTTTGACCCGGAGCGTCCCGATCTGCCTGACCGCATTGCCGAGCAGGTGGAAACGGAGATCAAATATGAAGGCTATATCAAAAAGCAGCTGGATCAGGTAGAGCGGATGCAGAAGCTGGAACAGACCCGCCTGGAAGAGGACTTGGATTACAGTGCCATTCAGGGGCTGCGTCTGGAGGCGAGAGAGAAGCTCAGTCGGGTGCGTCCTCACAGTCTGGGACAGGCGTCCCGGATCTCGGGCGTCAGTCCGGCGGATATTTCGGTGCTCATCATCTATCTGGAACAGCAGGGGAGGCAGTAGGCATGATCGATACCGCACGTTTCAGTGCAGCAGCGGCAGCAGAGGGTTTTGAACTCACAGCCCGGCAGCTGGAACAGTTTGACCAGTATGCGCAGTTTCTGGTGGAATACAATGAAAAAGTGAACCTCACTGCTATTACCGACCCGGAAGGCATTGAAGTGAAGCACTTCCTGGACAGCCTGATGCTGCTCAAGGCAGTGGAGCTGCCTGAGGGGGCTTCGGTGATCGATGTGGGGACCGGAGCGGGATTCCCATCGGTGCCGGCAAAGATTGTCCGGAACGATCTGCGGCTCACCCTGCTGGATGGGCTCAACAAGCGGATTGTCTTTCTGGGCGAGCTGAGCCGCCGTCTGGGACAGGAGAACACCGCTCTCCATGCCCGGGCAGAGGAAGCAGCCCGGGGGGAGCTCCGGGAACAGTTTGACCTGGCAACTGCCCGGGCTGTGGCGGATCTCCGGGTGCTGGCGGAATACTGCCTGCCCTTTGTGAAGGTGGGCGGGGTGTTTGCCGCTCTGAAGGGACCAGACGGCCCGGCAGAAGTGGAGGCGGCAAAGAAGGCCATCAGTCTGCTCGGGGGAAAGGTGGAGGCAGTGAAGTCCTTCACACTGCCCGGACAGCAGGCCCGGACTGTGGCGGTAATCCGCAAGGTACAGCCTACCCCGGCGAAGTATCCCCGGCATGGGGGGAAAATATCAAAGCAACCGCTGTAAGCGGCTGCTTTGCGCAGTGAATAGGGAAGAGTGAAGAGAGAATAGTTTTGGTGTGCCGCTTTGCGGCACCGATTGAAAGCGACGGCTATGCCGTCGCTTTTTTGCGTATTGCGGGAGTGACTCTCCATAGGGTTGATATTGTGAGAGGGCAAAAAGGCTTTGCATACCTGCCTCACCCTCGGGGGTCGCCAGAGAACTGATTCCCCCGCAGGGGGCCAGAGAATTGATTCCCCCGCGGGGGGCCAGAGAATTGATTCCCCCGCGGGGGGCCAGGGGCTAAAAAGAGGCAAATTTCTCGCAAAAGAGGTGGTATGCTGGAGAAGGAAACAAAAACCGGCAGGAAAGGGGAAAGCGGACATGAGGACAAGCTGGCTGGAACGGGGTGGATTCTGGGACAAAGGCAAAAAACAGGCGGAAAAGCCGGAACTTCCGGTGATCCGGGAGCTCCCGGTGGAGAGCGTCCGGCCCAATCCCGCCCAGCCCCGGTTGAGCTATGAATCGGGGGCCTTAGAGGAACTGGCAGAGAGCATCCGGGAAAACGGCCTGATCCAGCCCATCCTGGTGCGCCAGCTGCTGGACGGCGACTATGAGCTCATCGCCGGGCATCGCCGGTGGATGGCAGTCCGGAAGCTGGGACAGCCCACCATCCGGGCCATTGTGGAGAACCGTACCGACACCGAATCGGCAGTGCTGGCCCTGGTGGAGAATATCCAGCGGCGGGATCTGGACTGCATGGAGGAGGCACGGGCCATCGCCGGTCTCATTGAGTCCACCGGCATGACCCAGCAGGAAGCTGCCCGGCGTCTGGGCAAAAGCCAGCCTGCAGTGGCAAACAAGCTGCGGCTGCTCCGTCTGCCCGGCTGGGTACAGGAAATTGTGGAGGAGGGGCAGCTTTCGGAGCGCCATGCCCGGGCTCTGCTCCGGCTGGAACGGGAGGAGGACCTCCGCCGGGTGCTGGATCAGGTGCGCCGCCGGAACCTCACTGTCGAACAGACCGAAGCCCTGGTGGACGACTGTCTGTCCGCCCCTAAAGAGCCTGCCACCCGCATTGTCCTGCTCCGGGATTACCGGCTGTTTGTCAATACCCTCAACCGGGCTGTCCAGACCATGGCACAGGCCGGTATCCGGGTGGAACAGGAGAGCCGGGAAGAGGGCGAATATGTGGAGTACCGCATCCGGGTGCCCAAAGTCCAGGCCTATCGTCAGCCGGTCCCGGCCCGGCATGCAGGCGATCCCCTGGCGGCAAAACGCTGATTTCTTTGTCCCCTGGCAGCAGTGTCAGGGGCATTTTTATGGGTGTTTCTACGATTGTTTCACATGAAACATCACACACACTTCGGTTCAGCAGCCGAAAAATCGTCATAAAGGGGTGAATTTTCCCCCAAAGCCAGGGAATTGACTGGGGACAGGCGTTGAAAACCCTGGCTTCTTATGGTACAATAAATCTATATCGACCGTTTTCGAAACGGCAAGGTACGGACGAATACTTTGGATATAGATTGGGAGTAGAAGCAAACGATGGGGAAAATCATAGCCATAGCCAATCAGAAAGGCGGCGTGGGTAAAACTACCACGGCGGTGAATATCGCGGCTTCCATCGGGTATTATGGATACCGGGTGCTTCTGGTGGACGCAGACCCGCAGGGGAATGCCACCAGTGGTTTCGGCATTCAGAAACGCACCGTTGACCGCAGTACATACGAGGTTTTGCTGGGTCAGTGCAGTGCCCGGGACGCCATTCTCACCACTCCGTTCAAGGGAGTGGAACTGATTCCGTCGAGTATGGCACTGGCAGCAGCGGAACTGGAACTGGCAGATATGCGGGATCGGGTCATGCGGCTGAAGGAAGAACTGGTACGGGTCAAAGGAGAGTATGACTTTGTACTCATTGACTGTCCGCCGTCGCTGGGTATGGTAACCCTCAATGCGCTGTCGGCCTGTGATTCGCTGATTATCCCGATCCAGTGTGAATACTATGCATTGGAAGGCCTGAGCCAGCTGGTAACTACCGTCCGGCAGGTAAAACGGCTCTACAATCCCGGTATCGAGATTGAAGGCGTACTGCTCACCATGTATGACGGACGGCTCAATCTCACTCTGCAGGTTGTGGACGAAGTAAAGAAATATTTCCCGGAAAAGGTATTCAAAAATGTAATACCCCGGAATGTACGGCTTTCGGAGGCGCCGAGCTTCGGACAGCCGGTGCTGTATTTTGACCGCAGTTCCAGGGGATCGCAGGCGTATGAAGCCTTGACAGCGGAGATCCTGGATAAGAACAGAAAGGGCTGAAGTTAAAGTTGGCAACACGCAAAGGCGGCCTTGGAAAAGGTCTGGAAGCACTTTTTGTAGAGAATGAAACCGATGAGATCACCCCGTCCACTCTGAAGATCGGGGAGATTGAACCCAATCGTGGACAGCCCCGTCATGATTTTGATGAAACAGCCTTGGCGGAACTGGCGGATTCCATTCGGGAACATGGGGTACTCCAGCCCTTGCTGGTGCGGCCCATGCCGAACGGGAAGTATCAGATTGTCGCGGGAGAACGCCGGTGGCGGGCGTCCCGGATGGCCGGGCTCACCGAACTGCCGGTGATTATCCGGGATCTGGACGAAGCAGCCGCCATGGAAGTGGCACTCATTGAAAACCTCCAGCGCAGTGACCTCAATCCCATGGAAGAAGCCATGGGGTATCAGGAACTGATGCAGCAGCATGGATATACCCAGGAGCAGGTTGCCAAGCGGGTGGGCAAATCCCGTCCGGCAGTGGCAAATGCCCTGCGTCTGCTGGCGCTGCCTGAGGAAACTGCCCGTCTGGTACGGGACGGAAAGCTCAGTTCGGGTCATGCCCGGGCTCTGCTGGGCCTGCCGGAAGCCGGTATGATCCCCGCTCTGGCAGAGCGTATCTGTCAGGAGGGACTGTCGGTGCGGGAGACTGAACGGCTGGTAGCTGGCTGTAAGGTCACCGGGACAGCACCCAAGGCAGCTGCGCCCAAATCCGACTGGGGAGAGGACAGCTTCTGGAAGGAAGCAGAACTTGCCATGGCAGAGAGTCTGCACCGCAAGGTGAAGATCAAGGTGGGACGGGACGGAAAAGGCACTCTGACGGTGGATTTCTTCTCCCGGGAAGATCTCACCGAACTGGCCCGACAGCTCTGTGAATAAAAACGCAACTGGACAGGGGGACCCGGGTAACGGGTCTCCCTGTGTTCATACCGTCCCGAATCCGGCAGAACCGGGGGACAGACCCTGGGAATTGGGGGAAAGGAGCGAAGAAATTCTGATGATTGAACCGCAGATGAAAAATCCATATACCTATTGTTTTACCACCGAGGTGCCCTATTATCAGTGTGATCTCAGCGGCAAGATGAAACTGTCCTGGCTGCTGAAAGTGATGGAACGGGCTGCCGGAGAACATCTGGAACATCTGGGACTCCCGTATGACCGGCTGTATCAGGAGGGGATTGTCTTTCTGCTCTCCAAGGCCGGGGTACGGATTCACCGGTGTCCCACAGCCGCAGATCTGCTCTGGGTGGAAACTTCCCCGCAAAGTGTCCGTGGAGCACAGTATAACCGGGAAATCCGGGTCTATGCCGAGGAAAACGGCGGCCCTGGAGAACTGCTGGCGGAGATCCATACCGTATGGTTCATGGCAGACCCGGTGGAGCGCAAGATCCTGCGTCCGGAGAAGTTCACCCATCCGCTGCCCACCATTCCGCCCGAGGAGGCCATGGAACCCTTTGGCGCGGCCCGGTTCCGTGTGACCGGGGAAGAATGCGGGGAACAGGCTTTTACAGTGCGGTACAGCCATCTGGATGTGAACGGACATCTCAACAATACGGTATATGGGGATCTGGTGTGTGATGTGCTGCCCTTTGAGGAGCTGGTGAACCGGGGCATCCGGGAATTCCGGATTGTATTCCGGCATGAGGCCCGGTATGGGGAAGAACTCGGGCTGCAGCTGTTCCATGACCGGGAAGAGGACTGCTGGTATGTGACCGGACACCGTGCGGACGGCCCGTGTTTTGAGGCCCAGGTGATGCTGAACGATACGGAACAGAGTGAGGATTCCGTCCGGTAAATTGACTGGTTTCGGCAAACTTTCGCAATTTAATTTGGTGAAGCAAACGAAAAAATCTTCATTTCCCATAAAAAAAGAGAGGTTTTTTGGCGGGAAAGCCGGAAAACCATCTTGAACTGTCCGGGGAATAGTGATAGAATAGAAAAAATAAATTTTTGTACTTCCTGGGGGTCATTGGTCAGAAACGGAAAACAGGAGCCGGATCAGACCGGAATATGACTTTCAGATCATAGGAGTATAAAAATAGATTTCAAAACAGGGATTAACCGCAAACAGGAAAAAATTGAGAAACGGGAGGAGAAACAAGAATATGCTCAATACCAACTTCACTGAGAAATTCTGCAAGGAAGGTCTGACCTTTGACGATGTTCTGCTGATTCCGGCTGCATCGGAGGTACTTCCCAATCAGGTGGATGTATCTACCTGGCTGACCAAGAATATCAAGCTCAACACCCCCATCATGACAGCTGCCATGGATACTGTTACCACAGCGGATATGGCGATTGCCATTGCCCGTGAAGGCGGTATCGGTGTTATTCATAAGAATATGAGCATCGAACAGCAGGTGGAAGAAGTGGATCGGGTCAAGAGAAGTGAGAACGGTGTTATTGTAGATCCGTTCCATCTCTCTCCGGAGCATTTTGTCTTTGATGCCGATGAACTGATGAGCAAGTATCGCATCAGCGGCGTGCCGATCTGTGAAAAGGGCAAGCTGGTGGGCATCATCACCAACCGTGACCTGCGCTTCCTGTCTGATTACAATATGAAGATCAAGGAAGTGATGACCAAGGAGAATCTGGTAACTGCTCCCGTCGGTACTACTCTGGAAGAAGCCCAGAAGATCCTGTCCGCTCATAAGATTGAAAAGCTTCCCATCGTGGATGCGGATGGCAATCTGCGTGGACTCATCACCATCAAGGATATTGAAAAGGCTGTTCAGTATCCCAATTCCGCCCGTGATAAGAACGGTCGTCTGCTGTGTGCCGCTGCCATCGGTGTAACGGGTGATGTACTGGATCGTGCCGCTGCTCTGGTAAATTCCCACGTGGATGTGCTGGTACTGGATTCCGCTCATGGCCACAGCAAGGGCATCATCGACTGTGTCAAGAAGGTAAAGTCTGCCTTCCCGAATGTAGACCTCATCGCCGGCAATGTCGCTACTGCTGAGGCTACTGTGGCTCTGATCGAAGCCGGTGCGGATGCTGTCAAGGTAGGTATCGGCCCTGGTTCTATCTGTACTACCCGTGTAGTAGCCGGTATCGGTGTACCGCAGATCACTGCTATCTATGACGCTGCCTGTGCTGCTTCCAAGTATGGCATTCCGGTCATCGCTGACGGCGGTATCAAGTACTCCGGCGATGTAGTCAAGGCTCTGGCTGCCGGTGCCAACACTGTAATGCTCGGTTCGCTGCTGGCTGGCTGTGAAGAGGCTCCCGGTGAAGTGGAAATCTATCAGGGACGCAGCTTCAAGGTATACCGCGGCATGGGCTCTCTGGGTGCTATGGCTCAGGGCTCCAAGGACCGTTACTTCCAGCAGGATAACAAGAAGCTCGTTCCCGAAGGCGTTGAGGGTCGTGTACCCTTCAAGGGCCCGGTTTCCGATACTGTATTCCAGCTCATCGGTGGTCTGCGTGCCGGTATGGGTTATGTGGGCTGCGGCACCATCTTCGATATGCATGAGAAGGCTCAGTTCGTCCGCATCACCGGTGCAGGTCTGAAGGAAAGCCATCCTCACGACATCTACATCACCAAGGAAGCTCCGAACTATTCGGCAAGTTTCTAAAAACTTGCCGAATACGGCTTGCCAAAGCAAGCCGGACGCCTGCGGGCGGGATTCCGCTGCGCTGGCGCTCCGCTCAAATGTGGTAGGGAACCCATGGTTCCCCCCACAAACGCCCCCCTCCTTAATGAGGCGGGGGATTGATCGCAAGAAGAACACCCCGGATTTTCCGGGGTGTTTTTGTTTTCCGGGAAGTGCGGCGGGGAATCCGCTTGCGTGGGGATTGTGCTGGGGAAATGGTGCTCTGGCATACTGACCCGGCTCACCGGGGACGCCAGAGAGTTGCCCCCCACAGGGGCACCCCGGATTTTCCGGGGTGTTTTTGTTTTCCGGGAAGTGCGGCGGGGAATCCGCTTGCGTGGGGATTGTGCTGAGGAAATGGCGTTCTGGCATACTGACCCGGCTCACCGGGGACGCCAGAGAGTTGCTCCCCGCAGGGGCACCCCGGATTTTCCGGGGTGTTTTTGCTTTTCCGGGAAGTGCAGCGGGGAATCCGCTTGCGTGGGGATTGTGCTGAGGAAACGGGGTTCTGGCATACTGACCCGGCTCACCGGGGACGCCAGGGAATTTCTCCCCGCAGGGGCAGTGTAGCGTGCCTTGCCGCCTTTCCAAAATCTGTGCCGCTTTGCGGCACACCACAGTTATTCACTTTTCACTATTCACTCTTCACTGATTTCCAGCCTTCACGTTTCATGCTATAATAGGCGATAGGAAAAGGAGGGGGATCATCATGCATCTCAGACAGTTTGAGGCCGGGGATCTGCCGGCGGTACAGGAGCTGTTTGCCGGGAGCATCCGCACTGTCTGCCGGGGGGATTATACCCCGGCACAGCTGGAGGCCTGGGCGAACCGGGCCGGGCGCATCACAGCCAAGCGCCTGCTGGACTGCTATACCCTGGTGGCAGAGGAGGAGGGGCATCTGCTGGGCTTTGGGAACCTGGAGCCGGGCGGACATCTGGACTGCCTGTATACGGCAGCGGACAGCCAGCGCCGGGGAGTGGCAGCGGCGCTCTGTGACGCCCTGGAAGCCGAGGCCCGGCGGCAGGGGGAGGAGCTTCTGCGGGTGGAGGCTTCCCGTACTGCCCGGGGCTTTTTTGAGCGGCGGGGGTATCAGGTGGCAGCAGCCCAGCTGGTGCCGGTGGATGGCGAGGAACTCGAGAATTTCCGCATGGCGAAGAAACTGGGCAAGACTGTTTCACACGAAACAAACGCATAAAACAGTGCGGATGGGGGAAACTGAAACTGTCCGGACGGAATCAGCTGACACAGCCAATGCAAATTTCGGAGAAAAAATGAAAAAATCCCGAAACTTTTTGGAAAAACAGGGTTGACAACTCCCCACTCATACGGTATAATAAAATTCGCCTGATAAATCAGGTGTGGAGTGATATATGGCGGCATAGCTCAGCTGGCTAGAGCATTCGGTTCATACCCGAAGTGTCGTTGGTTCAAGTCCAATTGCCGCTACCACTCTTTTTTATTATTCTCTGGCCCGTTGGTCAAGCGGTTAAGACACCGCCCTTTCACGGCGGTAACGCGGGTTCGATTCCCGCACGGGTCACCAGAATAAAAAGAGAAGGACGAGCAGCTTTGTTGCTTGTCCTTTTTTCTTTATCCAAATCCTGATTTTACCACGGCAGAAAGGAGTGCTGTCCCATGTCAAGCCGGCCCCGTCTGGCACAGCTGTTCATCTGGCAGGGGTGGACCCTCCTGGCTGCTCTGGTACCGTCCCTCACCGTTTCCCTGCTGTGGACCCCCGGTACCCTCCTCTGGAAGCTGGCAACTGTCCTGTGGGTGATTCTGTGGGGACTCCGGTTGGCAGTCTGGCTGCCGGTACGCTTTTTCCGGCTGGGCTATCAGCTGGAAGCCGACCGTCTGCTGGTCACTGACGGCGTTCTGTTTCCCACGGTGCGCATCTTTCCTCTGGCGGCTCTCCAGACTGCTGCTGTATCTGCCGACCCGCTCCAGCGGCTCTGCGGACTGCGTACCCTCCGACTGACTGCCGCCGGAAGTCAGCTCACCCTGCCCGGGCTCACCGCTTCAGAGGCTGTCCGGCTGGCGGAAGTGCTGCTGGAAGGCGGTGACCGTCCATGACCCGCCTGCGCCATACCAACCTGGTGAATGCGCTCTTTTATCTGCCCCGTCCGGCAGTGGTACTGGTGCCGCTGCTGCTCAAGGGTCTGACCCTGATCGTCACCCTGGGTGTGACCGCCTGGCTGCGCTCCACCTGGGTGGACCTCTGTGTGCTGGCGGCAGTGATCGGCTATACCCTGCTGCGGTGGAGTGCTCTGCGGTATGCCCTGGACGGGGAAGTGCTGCGCATCCGGGAGGGGATCTGGTTCCGGAAAACCACCGCCATTCCGGCGGACCGGATCTCGGTGGTGGCATCGGTGCGGCCTTTTCTGCTGCGTCCGTTCGGGGTATGTCTCATTGAAGCGGACACCCCTGCGGGCAGCCGGGGGAGGGCGGATTTCCGGCTCTATCTCTCGGCGGCGGATACCCGGGCGCTGTTTCACACCCATTCCGATGGGGATATCGACCTGCCTGAACAGCAGCAGTACCGTCCCCGCAATGCCAGTGTGCTGCTGCTCTCGCTCTTTACCTCCAATTCGCTCATGGGGCTGATCCTCCTGGCGGCGATCCTCCAGAACCTGGGCAGCATAGTGGGGGAGGATCTCAGTCACCGGCTGATGAACCAACTGGGTGCCCTGGGCGAACTGCTGGCCTTTGGTGTACCGCCGGCGGCTGCCATGCTGGCACTCACTGCCGCCCTGGGGTGGAGTGTGGCTTTTCTCAGTGAGTTCCTCCGCAACAAGAACTTCCTCACCGTCCGCACCGGACGGGTACTGGAAGTGCACCGGGGACTCTTTACCCTGCGCAGCTGTCTGGTGCAGACAGACCGCATCCGGTTCGTCCAGATCCGGGAAACTGCCGCGTCCCGTCTGCTGGGATTGGGGGCGGTGTATCTCCATGCGGTGGGGGTGTCCCGGAAACAGGAGGACCTCCTGCCGGTGATCCCGGTGGTGCGCACCGAACAGCTCCCGACCCTGCTCCGGGGCCTGCTCCCGGAGTTCCTGCCCGGCCCGCTCACCGTGCGTCTGGCTGAGCGCTCCTTTCTGCGGTTCACCGGCCCGGCTCTGGCTGCCATGACCGGTTCGGTCGTTGGAGGCTGGCTGCTGGGACAGCTCTGGAAGGAATGGCAGCCCCTGACCGGCTGGCTCACCCTGGCGGCCTTGCTGCCGTCGATCTGGTTCTTGATCGTGCGGGTGCTGGACTGGCAGTCCTCAGGGATCGGATATACAAATGGTGATTTTACGCTGCGATATTCCAAACGGTTTTATCTGCACACGGTGGTGATTCCCAGGGCAAGCGTAGTGGGAGTGACCTTCCGGCAGAGTCTGTTCCAGGCATTCCGTGGGAACTGCGACCTGTTATTGGACACCCATTCCCAGGGACGGCGGCGGCACCGGGTACGGAACCTGCGTCTGGAGGAGGCAAAGGCTCTGTTCCGGCAGGCGGGGATCTTTTCATAACGAATCGGAATATTCGAGCAAAATAATACAGAACAAGGGTCACCAAACCCTACAAATCAGAATATAATGGAATTATAATACAGATTGGAATGCAGAAAGCGCAGGGAAAATCCTGTGAATTTGTAATATTTCGATAAAATATTACAAATTCTGCATCGGGCCGGACCAGGGAAACCAGTTCCCAGACCCGGCAAAATATGATAGAATAGAGTGTATCAATGGGACAGGAGTGATCGGCAGTGGAGATCTTGGCGCCGGAGCGCTATGAAGAACTGGAAGAATTTGTAGCCCATCACCCCCGGGGAGAGTTTACCCAATCCCCCCGGTGGCGGCTGGTGAAGGAGAACTGGGACTATGCCGCGGTGGTATCCCGGGACGCAGACGGAAAGATCAAGGGTTCGATGGGAGTGCTGATCCAGAAGATCCCGGTGCTGCATACGGCGCTGCTCTATGCGCCCCGGGGCCCCATCTGTGACCCCCATGACTGGGAGACCATTGCCGACCTCAAGGCGGGAGTGGATCAGCTGGCAAAACAGTACCATGCCCATGAGTTCAAGATGGACCCGGATATTCCCATGGCAGACAGTGAATTCATCGCCGAGATGAAGAAGCTGGGCTTCCGGTACAGCTATGGCCCGGATGGCTTTGAAGGGATTCAGGCCCGGTTCAATTACCGGCTCTATCTGGAGGGCCGGGACGAAGCTGCCCTTCTGGCAAACTTCTCCCAGGGGGTGCGCCGGAATATCCGCAAGGCGGAAAAGGCAGGCGTGGAAGTGAAGGTAGTCGGGGAAGAAGCCCTCGATGACTTTGTACGCATCATGCAGGTCACCGGAGAACGGGACGGATTTTCCACCCGCCCCAGGAGCTACTTTGTGAAGTTCCTCCGGGGACTGGGAGAGAATGTCCGCCTCTATGCCGGGTACTATCAGGGCAAGATGATCTCCGGAGCGGTCTGCACCAACTATGCCGGCAAGACCTGCTATGTCTACGGCGCTTCGGACAACAGCGACCGGGAGGTCATGCCCAACTATCTGATGCAATGGGAGATGATCCGCTGGGCAGTGGAAACCGGCTGTACTGTCTATGACTTCCAGGGCGTTTCGGGCAATCTGGACCCCAATTCCCACATGTATGGGCTCTATCGCTTCAAGAGCGGCTTCCGGGGCAGTATGGACGAACTCGCCGGAGAGTTTGATTACATTTACAGCCCCCTGCGCAAGAAGCTCACCGATACCGCCATTTCCCTGCGGGCCTGGATGCGCCGCCATCTGCACCGGTAACCCCCGCACTTTTATAAAAAACCAAATCCCCCGCCTTGACCGGGCTTTCCGGCAGGCGGGGGATTTTTTTGTGTGGCAGACGGACGGGTGGGAGAGGTTCCGCCCAGCGGGGCGATGGCTCTGCCCGGACCGCCGGAAGACGGGCTGCGCAAAGGTCAGTCCGCGGACTCCGAAGAGAAGGGCAGGGCTCCCGGTAGATCGGGGCAGTGGGGCGTGGGTTCCGGCTCCTGACCGGGGCGGAGAAGTACCGCCTCCTGATCCAGGATCACCTGGTTCCAGTACATGCCGTCATTCCGGATCACCAGACCGCCGTCCAGTGTTTCCAGATAGACAGTGTTGCCCCGCTCATAATTCAGGCTGTACGACTGACAGGGCAGGCCGTTGATGCTGCCGGGGCACGCTGTGACTTCCCGCAGCACCTGCTCCTGATAGGGCGATTCCGGGTCCAGAGCCAGCAGATGATCCCGGACAGACGGGTCCCAGGGTTCGTCCTGCTGGTACTGGAGGTCCGGGCTGACCGGTTCCCGGATCAGCGGTACAACACCGGCGATCTCCCAGCCCACACGATTTTTCCAGACTGCTGTTTCGGTGAGGCTGGTGCCGGCATGGGCGTCCAGACAGGTATAGCTGTCGCCGCCGTCATAGAGCAGGAAGGTATAGCGGTTGCTGGCCAGTCCATGGCTGGAACCCAGCAGGAGCAGTTCGGCTGGTTCCCCGGCTTCAAAGGCAGTTACCCAGGCTTCCAGCTGATCCGCTCCCTCCAGCACGGTACGGAGGTCATACATCACCACCGGCGTACCGGTCGAGGCCTCATATTCCTCCGCCCAGACCAGAAGATCCTTGTCCAGCGTGTAATCCGGGTACAACGGCAGTCCGGTTTCCGCCCGGAATACCGGCTCGGTCAGCACCACTTCCACCGGGGCGGACGGCTCCGGCTCGGGAGCTTCGGCAGGAACACTGTGCAGCGCCAGGGTCAGCGCTGTAAAGAACAGAATCCATAGGGGCATGAAAATCCCTCCTTTTCTTTATTATAGCACAGCTGCCGGATATTTTGGCACAGTGCAGTGATAAAGCACACCGGACACAAAAAATCCCCTGTCCGGTCAGTCCGGGACAGGGGAGTGTGTTTGGGAGGGGTAAATCAGAATGAAAACTCGGGGTGGTCCCGGTCAATGAAGCCCACGGTCACCGACGCACCCAGCAGGGTCTTTGCCAGCTCTGCCAGTTCGTCCCGGGCTGCCAGCACTTCTTCCCGGTTGTGATCCAGGAAGCCATCCACCGGATAGAGCACCGACCGGGTCTCGGGCGTGATCTTGCCGGTTTCGCTCTGCCGCCAGGTCCAGCGCCGGGTACGCACTTCGCCGCCCGATACATAGACCACTTCGCCGGGATCGGGGAGTTCCGGTTCGCCGCCGCCAAAGGGCAGGAACCGGTCACCTTCCACCGCCGGACGCACCTCCAGTACACCGTCCCGGAAGGTGGCGATGTCATGGGCGCCGATGGGCAGACGGTGCCGCAGCGATACCGCATTGCCCAGATCCACCAGCGTATTGATGGAGGGCATACCTTTGCCCTTGGCAATCCGGGTGAGCAGGGCTTCAATGGAACAAGGGTATTTGTTGGGGTTCTGTCCCAGGGCACGGAAGGCCTCCCGATAGGGCAGGATCTCCGGGGATTCCTTGAGGGCAACGCCGGCAAGGGCAGCCTGACAGTCGGTGACTGCCTCAGCCAGACGGGCGGCAATGGCTGCGTCAGCCTCAGGCGAGGGGACAGCATCCAGCACAGCCACCACACCGAAGCAGGCAGTGGGGAGCTTTTCAAATACAGCAGGGGAGATGGAAAACTTCATGGCGTGACACTCCTTTGTTTGGAATCAAGAGCCGGGAACTCCCGGCAGCAGACAGCATTATTATACACCCACCCAAAGATTTTGTCGATAAAACCACCTGCGGTGGAGGCAATTCTCTGGCGCCACCTGCGGTGGAATCAGCTCTCTGGCGCCACCTGCGGTGGAATCAG
>ERZ857521.920-NODE-920-length-39929-cov-4.775242_pt1 | contig 39929 bp, 32 predicted proteins | sample MGYA00519701_ERZ857521 | MGnify/ENA primary metagenome ERZ857521 (study PRJEB31778, sample SAMEA3449346) | human gut metagenome | biome: human gut; feature: human-associated habitat; material: faeces | place: United Kingdom | collected 2010/2012 ...
GCTACCATCTTCATATGCCATCTTATTTTTGGAGGACATTTACTGAATATCCCTAAATAATATAGACTTAGCCAACTAATTCATACATAAGTATTGTGAGTTAGTTGGCTAAGCTAATGTTTACTTCTCTTTGAATGCCTTGCAGAAAGTAGTCATTAAAAGTATGCAAAGGCCTAACAGACCGACAACCAAATAGGCTTGCTTCATGTCGAATGCTTGGGATATAGCTCCGATGAGGATAGGGGCAATTAATGATCCGATAAAGCTGATACTGGATAGAATGCTTAAGGCAATACCTACAGGGGTGTGTGACTTGGCTCCTACCAGACTATAGATTGTAGGAACTACGCAAGAAATTCCTAAACCGACTAACATAAATCCGAGTGAGTTAATGATAACTTTCAGTGCCATGTCTTCAAATAAGCCGCCTAATAGGGCTGAAGTGAAAAATCCGGCGAAAATAAAAGCACCGGCCAGTTGAAGAACACGCTGTTTCCCTAATTTACCGTATGCCCAGTTGGCGAGGAAACGGCCGACAGTCATCATGATCATAAATACCAGAAAACCTATCTGGAGAGATTTGGGAACTTGCAAAACCGATTCAAAATATAATCCGCTCCAATCGAACATCGCGCTTTCCACAACCAGTCCGAATAGCCCGGCCAATCCGAATTGAATCAGCAATATTTCCGGTTTGCGGATAAAACTGAGCAGGGCCGGAGCTTCTTTCTGCTCGTTCTTTGTTTCCACCTCTTCAAATTGGCGAACTTTATCTTCTTGCAGATATTTGCGACCTAAAAGTATGATGCAGAGGATAATCAGGGCAGAAATGGAAAAATGAATAAAGGGCTCAACGCCACTGACGATCATAGCAAATCCCAGTAAAGCACCCAGGCAGGCCGCCAAGCTCCATCCTCCATGAAATGAGGCCATAATGGTGCGCCCGTAAAGACGTTCGATTACAATTCCTTGTGTATTGAGGGAGATGTCGCATAAATTCCAAAAAACGCCAAAACTGAACAGGCAGACTCCCAACAGGTAGATAGAAGAAACGGTTCCGATAGCAAAGAGAGACAAGGCATAGCCCAAGACACTGACTTGGACCATGATACGGCTTCCTAACCGGGAGACCAAATAGCCTGCCAAGGGGATGGCAACAAACTTTCCTACTGGAATCAAGAACAAGACCAACCCCCAATAGAATACGTCATATACATCAAACAGCGCTTTTACGTCAGGAATACGACTTGCCCAACTGGAGAAACAAAAGCCTTGCGCTAAGAAAAAGGAGAGAACGGCCAGCCGGATCCGTTCTTTGGGATACTTTACAACTTCTTTGTTATTCATGATAAATTGTTTATGTCATTTGTTTGATTGCACAAAGGTAGCGAAAAATCAGTATCTTTGTCCAAGTATTCAGTTCTTTCGTTTTGAGAAGGCTCGTAAACAGAGAATTGTCAATAGGTTGTATAAAAGTAATGATGTGTATGAAATATGGATTTGTGAAAGTGGCAGCAGCCGTTCCGCATGTGCAAGTGGCTGACTGTTCTTATAATAGTCTACAGATAGAGAAACTGATGCGTCGTGCGGCTGATAATGGAGTGCAAATAGTTGTATTCCCGGAATTGTCGGTTACAGCGTATACTTGTTTGGATTTATTTACGCAAGAGGTTTTGCTTCGGAATGCGGAGGAAGCTTTACTGCAATTGGTGGAAAATACGGCAGACCTTCCGTTATTGGCGTTTGTCGGACTTCCGTTGCGTGTGGATAACAAGCTGATAAATGCAGCGGTCGCGATTCAAGAGGGAAAGATTATAGGGGTTGTCCCGAAGACGTATCTGCCGAATTACCGTGAATTTCAAGAAAAAAGATGGTTTACCTCGTCAAGAGATTTACAGGATGACTTTATTGTGATTGGCGGGAATCCCTATCCGATGCAACAACAGATGTTGTTTGTGGCGGCTGGGGTATCGGTTGGCGTGGAAATTTGCGAAGATTTATGGATGCCGGTTCCACCTAGTTCGGAGTTGGCTATGTTGGGGGCCGATATAATTGTGAATTTGTCGGCTAGCAATGAAACGATCAGCAAGCAGGCTTATCGGAAACAATTGATTGCCCAACAATCGGCTCGTTGTCTTTGCGGGTATGTTTATGCTTCGAGCGGCTTTGGAGAATCGACAACCGATTTGGTGTTTTCCGGCAGTGCCCTGATCGCGGAAAATGGCGTTATTCTTGCTGAATCGAAACGCTTTTCGATGGATGAGCAACTGGTGATATCTGAAATTGATGTGGAATATCTTCGGCATGACCGTCTGGTTTCAACCTGTTTTACGGAGGGATGCCGGCAGCTAAATACAGACCGTGGATTTCAATTGGATTTTCAATTGGCAGAATATCTGAGAGAAGAGGCTAATCAATTGACCCGTATCGTAAATCCTCATCCTTTTACTCCGAGCGGGAAGGCTTTGCGTGAGCGTTGCGAGGAGATATTTCAAATGCAGGTGTCCGGCTTGGCAAAACGGATAGTTCATACTCATGCACAAACGGTGGTTGTCGGCATTTCCGGAGGGCTGGACTCTACGCTGGCATTGTTGGTTACGGTTATGACTTTTGATCTGTTGCGCATTCCGCGTAACCGGATTATAGGTATAACCATGCCGGGGTTCGGAACGACCGGCCGTACTTATCGGAATGCGGTAAATTTGATTCATTCGTTAGGCGTGACATTTCGGGAGATTTCCATAAAAGAGGCTTGTTTGCAGCACTTTAAAGATATTCATCAAGATGCCCGTATGCATGATGTTACGTATGAGAACAGTCAAGCGCGTGAGCGGACACAGGTACTTATGGATGTGGCCAATAAGGAAAATGGTTTGGTCATAGGTACAGGCGATTTGTCTGAATTGGCATTAGGTTGGGCTACCTATAATGGTGATCATATGTCAATGTATGGAGTGAACGCCAGCATTCCGAAGACTTTAGTGCGGTATTTGGTGGAATGGGTAGCAGAAAATAGAGTAGATGAGGAGTCGCGGGCTACTTTGTTGGATATTATAGACACCCCAATCAGCCCGGAGTTGATTCCAGCAGATGAGCAAGGAAATATCCAACAAAAAACAGAGGACCTGGTCGGCCCTTATGAATTGCATGATTTCTTCCTGTATCATTTTTTACGTTTTGGAGCGACTCCGGCTAAAATTTATTATCTGGCTCAACTTGCATTTGATGGAATTTATGAGAAGGCGGTGATACGTAAATGGTTACGTACATTCTTTTATCGTTTCTTTCAGCAGCAGTTTAAAAGGAGTTGTTTGCCGGACGGACCTAAAGTGGGAAGTGTCAGCTTGTCTCCTCGTGGTGATTGGCGTATGCCAAGTGATGCAATGGCAAATCTTTGGTTAAATGAAATAGATAAGTTAGAATAAACTGTGCGCTGATTCCTCAAAGAGTAAGATTTTGTAGTGATAAAGTGACGGTTTATTTGGGTAATTCTTTTTTTATCTATACCTTTGAAAGCGTATAGGAAATTATAATAGAAATAAGTAAGATGGATGAACAAATCAAACAAATAGCGGAACGTTTGCGCGGTTTGCGTGATGCGTTGGAGCTTTCGCCCGAAGAGGTGGCTCAGGCATGCCAGCTCTCGATGGAGGAATACCTGCAGATGGAAAGCGGGACAGTAGACATTTCGGTGAGCGTGTTGCATCAAATAGCCCAGACCTATGGGGTGGAACTGACCACATTAATGTTTGGCGATGAGCCGAAGATGAGCTCTTATTTCGTAACACGTAAGAATAAAGGCGTGGCGGTAGAACGTGTGAAAGCCTATAAGTACCAATCTCTTGCTGCCGGATTCGCGCACCGCAAGGGAAATCCGTTCCTTGTTACGGTGCACCCGAAACCTGAAGGTACGCCCATTTACCGGAATACGCATCCAGGACAGGAATTCAACTATGTGCTCCGAGGGCGTATGTTAATCGAAATAAATGGTAAACAACTGATACTCGAAGAGGGCGATAGCATCTATTTCGATTCCGAACAGCCGCACGGCATGATGGCATTGGACGGCGAAAAGGTTTGTTTCTTGGCTATTATCTTATAATTAATGGTGAATGAGGAATTAAGAGCGAAGCATGTGGCAGGCGATATGCTGGCGTTCTCCCTTTGACTCTTGATTCTTCATTCTTAATTCTTCATTTAAACGATTATGTTAGAAAGATTCGTTGAACAGACTTCTTTTACTTCACAAGAAGATTTTAAGCAACATTTGAAAATAAAAGTGCCGGAGAATTTCAACTTCGGGTATGATGTAGTAGATGCTTGGGCTGCAGAAGAGCCTGATAAGAAAGCACTGGTTTGGACGAACGACAAGGGCAAGCACATCGACTTCTCTTTTGCGGAAATGAAACGCTATACAGACCAGACCGCGGCTTATTTTCAGTCTTTAGGCATCGGAAGGGGCGATATGGTGATGCTCATTCTTAAACGCCGTTATGAGTTTTGGTTCTCGATTATAGCCTTGCATAAACTGGGGGCGGTGGTGATCCCGGCTACCCATCTATTGACGAAGAAAGATATTGTTTATCGGGCGAATGCAGCTGACATCAAGATGATCGTATGTGCTGGCGAAGAGGTTATTACAACGCATATCCAAGACGCGATGCCACAGTCGCCTACGGTGAAAGCTTTGGTATCGGTGGGTCCCTATGTGCCGGAAGGATTCCATGATTTCCACAAGGAATGGGATAAGGTTCCGCCTTTCGAGCGTCCGGCGCATCCGAATAGTAACGATGATATTTCTCTCCTCTATTTCACCTCGGGTACCAGTGGCGAACCGAAGATGGTAGCACACGACTTTACTTATCCATTAGGACATATTACGACAGGATGCTTTTGGCATAATCTCCATCCGGGCAGTTTGCATCTTACGATTGCTGATACTGGGTGGGGAAAAGCTGTTTGGGGAAAACTTTACGGACAATGGATCGCCGGAGCAACAGTATTTGTTTATGACCATGAGAAGTTTACGCCGGCAGATATGCTTCAAATGATACAAGATTACAAAGTAACGTCTCTTTGTGCTCCTCCTACTATTTTCCGTTTTTTAATTCGAGAAGACCTTACGAACTATGATCTCTCGTCTTTACAATATTGTACAATTGCCGGAGAGGCATTGAATCCGGCCGTTTATCAGAAGTTTTATGAGCTGACGGGCATTAAGTTGATGGAAGGATTCGGGCAGACGGAAACGACATTGACAATTGCCACATTCCCATGGATGGAACCTAAACCCGGTTCGATGGGTGTACCGAATCCGCAATATCAGGTGGATTTGCTTCGTGCGGATGGTACTCCTGCCGAGGATGGAGAACAGGGGCAAATAGTGATCCATACGGAGAATGGCAAGCCGATCGGCCTCTTCAAGGAATATTATCGGGATGCAGCTAAGACACGCGATGCTTGGCACGATGGATTGTATTATACAGGTGATGTTGCTTGGCGTGACGAAGATGGTTATTACTGGTTCGTGGGACGGGCGGACGATGTAATCAAGAGCTCCGGCTATCGCATCGGCCCGTTCGAAGTGGAAAGTGCATTGATGACTCATCCGGCTGTAGTGGAATGTGCCATTACCGGTGTACCCGATGAGATACGCGGGCAAGTGGTCAAGGCTACTATTGTATTGTCTAAAGAATATAAGGATAAAGCGGGCGAGGATTTAGTGAAAGAGCTTCAGAACCACGTCAAGCGTGTAACGGCTCCCTACAAATATCCGCGCGTTATCGAGTTTGTCGATGAATTGCCGAAAACCATTAGTGGGAAGATCCGAAGAGTTGAAATCCGGGATAAAGACCATAACAAGTAATAAGGAACAATTAAAAACGAAAGGTCTCTCGCCGTTTTTTAGCTTTTAATTTTTAACTTTTAATTGATTAACATGCGAAATTTCACTTGTGTACAAGATTTGGGCGACCTGAATCAGGCGCTCTGCGAAGCGTTCGAGATCAAGAAAGACCGCTTCCAATTCTCCGAGTTGGGTAAGAACAAGACGTTGCTCATGGTGTTTTTCAATTCCAGCCTCCGTACACGCCTTTCTACTCAGAAGGCAGCGATGAACTTAGGCATGAACACTATCGTTTTGGATGTAAACCAAGGAGCATGGAAACTCGAGACCGAACGCGGTGTTATTATGGATGGAGATAAATCGGAGCATCTCTTAGAGGCCATTCCTGTCATGGGATGCTATTGCGATGTGATTGGTGTCCGTTCCTTTGCCCGTTTCGAGAGTAAAGAGGATGATTATACCGAGAAGATCCTGAACCAGTTCATTCAGTATTCAGGTCGACCCGTATTTAGTATGGAAGCCGCTACGCGGCATCCACTCCAGAGCTTTGCCGACCTGATTACGATTGAGGAATATAAGAAGACGGAGCGTCCGAAGGTGGTCATGACGTGGGCGCCTCATCCGAAAGCACTTCCTCAAGCCGTTCCCAATAGTTTTGCCGAATGGATGAACGCCACGGATTATGAGTTCGTCATCACCCATCCCGAAGGCTATGAGCTGGATCCGAAGTTCGTAGGACATGCCCGTGTGGAGTATGATCAGAAAAAGGCATTGGAAGGTGCAGACTTTGTCTATGCCAAGAACTGGGCGGCTTATCAAGATCCGAATTACGGGAAAGTAATCAATAGGGATCGCTCATGGACGGTTGATGCTGAAAAGATGGCGCTTACGAATAATGCTTACTTCATGCATTGCCTCCCTGTGCGCCGGAATATGATTGTGACGGACGATGTGATTGAAAGCCCGCAAAGTATCGTAATCCCTGAAGCCGCTAACCGCGAAATCTCCGCTCAGACGGTATTGAAGAAGATATTGGAAGGGTTGCAATGAAACAGATCTTTTATTTGCTTGCCATCCTCTTGACGGGGATGGCAAGTTGTTCTTCTCCCAAGGAAAAGTTGCTTATAGCGTGTGGCGATGATAAGGTAGTAATCATCGATGCGGGGAAATCAACGGAAGATAGCACGCATATTGTCTGGCGTTGGCAAGTGTCGGAGGCTGTATCCCAACTTCCTCCGGAATGCCAGAAGCTAATGGTGCCTTTAGATGAGTGCAAACCGGTGAATGAAGGAAAGGAGATCCTTCTGACCTCATCGGGTGGGGGCGCACTTTTGCTCGATAAAGAGACGAAGGAATGCCGTTTTTATGCTTATGTCCCGATGGCGCACTCCATTGAAATGCTTCCGGGCGGACGTATTGCCATAGCGCTCTCGACTCACCCGAAAGGAAATAGCCTCGAGCTATACGATGTCGACAAGCCAGAACAAGTGCTTTTCCGCGATAGCCTTTATTCCGGTCATGGTGTTGTATGGATGGAGGAAAAACAACGTCTTTATGTGCTTGGCTTCGATGAGCTAAGAGCCTATGCGTTGGCACAATGGGAAACCGATTCTCCTTCGCTCCAATTGGAGAAGACGTGGAAACTTCCCATCGAAGACGGGCATGACTTGGTGCGCATTTCTGACCATGAATTAGGGTTTAGTGGTTATGAAGATGTTTACAAGTTCGATTTGACGGACGAAGCATTCGCCCTCTTCTCGCCGATGCAGGGCAAAAAAGATATCAAGTCATTCAATTATGATGTCCAGACCGGTTATCTGGTCTATACACAAGCCGAAATCGATTGGTGGACGCATCATATCTATATCGAACAACCGACAAAGGTGCTTACGGTCAAGGATATCAATCTTTATAAGGTCCGTACGTTTTAATTCTTTAGTTTTTAAGTTTATAAGTTTATATATTTCTTGGAATCTATTTGGCTTAAAATCATCCAAAGAACAGAAATACATAAACTTATAAACTAAAGAACTCATTTTCAATACTGCACCACAAACTCATCACCTTGATTCAGGTCGATATCGAGTATATTGTCGATTACCGGGAGTGATACCGGCTTCTGATTTTTCAGCAGACTGATTGAGCCGGTCGATGTATCGGGTAGCTTGATCCGGAACGATCCGGGTACATCCGCTTTGAGCATAATGCTTACAATCTTTCCCTCTTTCCATTCGGCTGACACCTCGCCTCCGCCACGTACTTTTAATCCTTTAAAGCTTCCGTTCTTCCAAGCCGCAGGTAAGGCCGGCAGGACTTCTATATAACCATTTTGGCTTTGTATCAACATCTCGGCTATTCCGGCACAGGCTCCGAAGTTACCGTCTATCTGGAAAGGTGGATGAGCACAAAACAGATTCGGATAGGAACCTCCTCCGTCAGACATGTTCATGGAGGTATCGGTGCAGGGCTGCAACAGATTATTCAGTAATCGCCAAGCATGGTCTCCATCATGCAAGCGGGCCCAGAAGTTGATTTTCCAAGCCATCGACCATCCGGTACTTTGGTCTCCGCGAGCCTCTAAGGTCTTCCGGGCCGCTTGGGCCAATAACGGTGTAGTTTCCGGAGATATTTCATTGCCGGGATACAATCCATAGAGGTGTGAGACATGGCGGTGGTGCGGATCAGCCTCTTCATAGGGTTGCAACCATTCTAAGATGCGTCCGTCTTGTCCGATAGTCGTAGGCATCAATTTCGCCCGTTTGGCTTCTAAGGTTTGGACAAAATCAGAATCGGTATTCAATATTCCGGCTGCTTCGATGGTGTTGGTAAACAGCTCGCGGATAATCTGATTATCCATTGTTGAGCCGGCACACACATTCACGGTATTGCCATTCGGAAGTTTATAGGAGTTTTCCGGCGAGGTGGTCGGAGCCGTTACCAGGTAATGTGAACGTGGGTCTTCAACCAGCATATCCACAAAGAACAGAGCGGCACCTTTCATAGTTGGATAGACCCGGCTTAAATAAGTCGTATCTTTTGTATATAAATAATGATGATAAAGGTGTTCGCATAGCCAGGCGGCAGACGTGTTGGTCGCACCCCATGACGGATGTTCGCCCGGGGCGGTGAAGTTCCATACATTCCCCAAGATATGTGTTACCCATCCTCTGGCATTATAATAGCATTTGGCTGTCCGTTCTCCACTCGGAACCTGTCGGCAAATCCAGTCTACCAGCGGAAGGTGGAGTTCAGAGAGGTTGGTCACCTCGGCGGGCCAGTGGTTCATTTGCAGGTTTATGTTCAGGTGATAATCTCCGTTCCACGGAGTATGAATCGTATTACACCAAAGTCCTTGCAGGTTTGGAGGCAATAACCCTTCGCGTGCGGAAGATATCAGCAGGTAACGTCCGAACTGGAAATAGAGAGCAGCCAGCGAAGGGTCGTCCGGATCCTGTTTATAGGCAGCCAGGCGTTCGTTAATGGGCTGATTAGCGTAGGGCGATGTTCCCAAATCCAATGTCACCCGGTTAAACAAACGATGATATTGGTCGATATGTTCTGATTTCAAAAGCGGATAATTCTTTTCTCCGGCAGCATTGATTTGGGCAAGCACTTCCTGTTCCGGTTCCTTTCCGAAATAATCGGTGGCCATTCCTACCAATAATACAGCTTCCGAAGCCTCTTTTACCGAGAGGGAGGCCGAATCGCTAGTCAGTTGCCCCCCCTTAGGCAGGAGGATGCGTACCGCCGAGGCAAAGCGCATTCCTTTTTGGGCAGTGGTATCGACACCGTCCGGGAGTTGCCCTTTCATCCAAAGTACGTTTTTGTGTACGAAGCTGGCGGCATGTTCCGGCCGATCTATTTTTACGGAGAAACTCAAGGATTTGTCGATATCCGCAGATAGATAGATAACCCCTATGTCATCTGAGAAAGAAGCGAAACTCTCGCGGATATAATTGACCCCTTTATGACGGAAAGTCGTGGTGGCGATGGCATTGCTTAAATCCAATTCACGTCGGTAACTCTGTTCTGCATCCGCAAGATCCGATTCGTATGTGTAGTCAATCGTCAGGTTCCCGAAGAGCTGAAAACTTCCGTAAGGCACGTTCGCCCCGTTTCCCAATCCGCTTCCTGCCCCTTTGCATACGAAAGTCTGATACATCAGATCCTGCGCCTCGTCATTTTTCCCTTCAAACAGAAGGCGCCGGATGGAACTTAAGGCATAATACGCATTCGGATTATCGGTGTCCTGTTCGCTTCCCGACCAAAGAGAAATCTCATTCAGCACGAATTTCTCTCGGGATATGCCCCCATCGGGCATCAGTCCCAACCGGCCGTTTCCCAAAGGAAAGGTCTCTTCCCAGACCTTTGCCGGCTTGTCAAAAAAATAGGTCAGCGAGTTTGAGTTTTTCATTTCCAGCTCCTTGCATGAGGACAATAACGTCCCGACAAGCAGGAGAAAAAGCATACTTACTCCGTAGGTTGTTTGTGTTTTCATCATCTTGTTTCGTTTTTAGAAGCTCTGCATATCGCAAAGACGTTTATAATATCCGTTTCGTTTTAATAATTCTTCATGGCATCCCCGTTCCACAATCTCCCCTTCGTGCATGACGCAAATCTCATCGGCATTCTTGATGGTAGAAAGGCGATGGGCAATGACGATGGTGGTACGGTTACGCATCAAGTTTTCCAAAGCCTCCTGTACCAAGTGTTCCGACTCCGTGTCTAAGGCCGAAGTAGCTTCGTCTAGAATGAGTATCGGCGGATTCTTCAGGATGGCGCGTGCGATGCTGATACGTTGGCGCTGGCCTCCGGAGAGCTTTCCGCCCCGGTCTCCGATGTTGGTGTCATAGCCATGCTCTGAAGCCATGATAAATTCATGCGCATTGGCTATACGTGCCGCCTCTTCCACCTGTTCGCGTGTTGCGCCTTCCACACCGAATGCGATATTGTTGAAGAATGTATCGTTGAAAAGTATCGCTTCCTGATTTACATTCCCCATCAGGCCACGCAGGTCTACCAGGCGCACATCCCGGATGTCGGTCCCGTCTAACGTTATTTCTCCCTTTGTGACATCATAGAAGCGGGGGAGAAGGTCGACCAACGTGCTCTTGCCCGAACCAGACTGGCCTACCAATGCGATGGTCTTGCCTTTCGGGATGGTCAGGTCGATATTCTTCAATACCCAATCGTTCTGATAGCGGAACCATACCTTATTATAATGTATCGCTTCGTTGAAGACTACCGGTTTGGGTTGGATCGGATCATTGATGTCCGATTGTGCCATCAGTATCTTGTCGATACGGGTCATCGAGGCCAATCCTTTTTGTATGGCATAAGCCGCTTTGCTCAAATCTTTTGCTGGGTTGATCAGGCTATAGAAAATAACCAGGTAATAGATGAAGGTAGCCGCATCGATACTGCTGTTGTTGCTCAGGATCAACGAGCCTCCGTACCAAAGGACAATGGCTATCGTGGCTGTTCCCAGAAATTCGCTCATCGGGTGTGCCATCTGTTGGCGCCGGTAGACGCGCGTAATGGTCTGGCGGAACTGCTCATTGGCCTGTTCGAAGCGATGTTGTATCTTGGCCTCCGCGTTGAAAGCCTTGACAATCCGTAATCCGCTGAGTGTCTCTTCGATTTGGCTCATCAAAGCCCCCCATTGTTGCTGGCCTTCCAGCGATTTACGCTTTAGTTTCTTTCCGACCTGTCCCATGACGTATCCGGCAAAAGGAAGCAAGATAAATACAAACAGGGTCAATTGCCAGCTGATGATAATCATCCCGACCAGGTAAATGCAGATGAGAATCGGGTTCTTGAAAAGCATATCCAGCGAACTCATTACCGATGCTTCTATCTCATTTACATCTCCGGATATACGCGCCAGGATATCCCCTTTGCGTTCTTCAGAGAAGAACCCGAGCGGAAGCTGGGTGATTTTCCGGTTGATCTGATTGCGTATGTCGCGCACTACGCCTGTCCGGATGGGAATCATCATAAAAAACGCCAGATACATGGTCGCCACTTTGAAGAAGGTCATTACCACGAGGAAGATTCCCAAAACGATAAGGGTGAACGAACCTCCTTGGGTCTCAATCAGATCGCTGACAAACCAGAAGAAATTGTTCTTCAAAAGCTCCGGGATTTCTTTCAGGGCTTCCCAATCGCCGAAGTTCCACACAATCGGTGTGTAGGTATAGATATCTTGGTCTATTTTGAATAAAATCTGAAGAATAGGTATAATTAGGGCAAACGAAAACAGGTTCAGAATTGCCGAGAGAATATTAAAGAATACGTTTCCTACCAGATATTTCTTGTATGGTGGAACAAAGCGTCGCAATATGCGCAGGAAATCTTTCATATTATGTGTTACTAATGAATTAAATTCGGGCAAAGATAAGGGATTTATTTATTGTTTGAAAAGAAATTGCTTTTTTTGCCTGGAATCTATTGAAAAGGACTTGTAATTTGTATTGGATTTATTCTTCCATTTATGCCGGGAAAAAATCGTCTAACAGCTGTGTACGTTGCGTCTAACAGCTGTGCAACTTGCGTCTAACAGCTGTTAGACGATTTTTTTGTTGGATTAAAAATCTAATTTTAAAGGTCGATAGTTCGTCAGTCCTCCCTTAAAGAGAGCACACATCAACTTTCATTTTTTGATTTATGTTGAAAAATAGTATAAGAATTATGTGTACAAAGTAAAGAATCTCAGTTGTAATCATTACTTTTGCAGTTCGAAATAAAGTCATCAGAACAGACAAATGAATAATAAGGCTGACAAACAACACGAATTAGACAAACGCTATTTGCGAATGTCGATGATATGGGCGGAAAACTCCTATTGTGAAAGACGCAAAGTCGGAGCTTTAATCGTCAAAGACCAGATGATTATATCAGATGGATATAATGGCACGCCTTCCGGATTTGAGAATATCTGCGAAGACGAGCACAATATCACCAAGCCTTATGTGCTTCATGCGGAAGCCAATGCCATAACGAAAGTGGCGGCTTCATCGAACAGCAGTAAAGGCGCTACGATCTATATTACGGCTGCGCCTTGCATCGAATGCGCGAAATTGATCATCCAGTCCGGAATCGTAAGAGTGGTCTATGCGGAGAAATACCGTACGGAAGAGGGATGCGACTTATTAAAACGCGCAGGTGTGGAAGTAGATTATATTGATTTAAACGAAGAATAAAGGAAGTCTTATGGGCAAAAACAAACGGTTGGCCATTGGGATGCCGATTCTCATCGCCGCATGTATTGCGTTGGGAATTTTTATCGGGAATCATTTCTGGTTTTTGAACCAGGGTAGAAACCTAAGTATGTTCGGCGGTACGAATAAGATCAGTGCCGTGTTGGGGATTATCAGAGAGCAATATGTAGATACGGTGAATATGCAGGATCTGGTGGAAGGAGCCATTCCCAAGATATTCAGTGAGCTGGATCCGCACTCTGTCTATATTCCGGCTAAAGATGTAGCTAAAAGGACGGAAGATCTGGAAGGCTCTTTCAGCGGAATAGGTGTGTCGTTCAATATGCAGACAGATACGATTCTGGTCATCGAAGTCGTTCCGGGAGGCCCTTCGGAAAAGGCCGGAATCAAGCCTTTTGACCGCATAGTCACCATTAATGATACGGTCTATGCCGGGACAAAAACCGATGATGAGAAAATCATGAAGCTCCTCCGGGGCATGAAAAACAGTACGGTTGAGTTAGGCATCAAGCGCGACAATAATCCGGAACTGCTTCATGTGCAGGTGACACGTGGCGATGTGCCGGTCAATACGGTAGATGTGGCGTATAAAGTAAAAGAGGGCATCGGGATGATTAAGGTCAGCAAGTTCGGCCGTACTACTTACAATGAATTCATTACCGCTATTGCCAAGCTGAAACAAGAGGATTGCCGGGCATTCATCATCGACCTGCGTGGAAATACAGGCGGATATATGGATGCGGCTATCAATATGATCAATGAGTTCATGCCGGAAGGACGCCAGATTGTGTATGCGGAAGGAAAGGCTTTCCCCCGGCAAGACTTCTATGCCAATGGTACAGGTACCTGCAAAGAAAGTCCGATAGTCGTGCTTACGGATGAGGGCTCGGCTTCTGCCAGTGAGATTTTCTCCGGAGCCATCCAGGATAATGACCGCGGACTGATTATCGGCCGCCGCACCTTTGGAAAGGGGCTGGTTCAATCGCCTATCCAACTGAATGACGGTTCGGAGCTGTTGCTTACCGTAGCCCGTTATTATACACCGTCCGGACGGTGCATCCAGAAACAATATAAACTGGGCGAGACCGATGATTATGACCAGGATATTTATAACCGTTACCTGCATGGCGAGTTTGATACGGCTGATAGTATCAAGCTGGACGATTCTCTGAAGTATCTGACGGTCGGAGGACGTACCGTATATGGTGGCGGAGGCATTATGCCGGATATTTTTATCCCGCGTGATACCGCAGGTATTACCTCTTATTTCTCTAAAGTCATTAATTCCGGTGTATTATACCGGTATGCGTTGGAATATTCAGACCGGCATAAATACGAATTTTCCGAATATGCCAACTATGAAGAGCTTTGGGACTTTCTGAAGTCTCAGCCGTTGGTCAACGACTTTGCAAATTATGCAGCTAAAAAGGGAATAAAGAAGCGTCCTTATCTGATTGCCATATCACGTAATCTGATAGCTAATCAGTTGCAAGCCTATATCATCCGGAATTTCTTTAAAGATGATGGCTTTTATCCGGTATTCTTGAAAGACGATCCGACTTTGCAGAAAGCCGTAGAGGTTATAGAAGCAGGCAGAGCCTTTCCCTTATGACGATAAGCGAAGAGAAACAACGGATAAGAAAGGAGATTGCTTTGCAGAAGAAGCAATATCCGACGGAAACGTTAGTATGCTGGTCCGAACAAATCATCCGCCTTTTGGAGCAGAGCGAACTGTTCCAAAAGGCAAATGCTCTGGCTTGCTATTACGCGCTTCCGGGAGAAGTACAGACAGTGGATTTTCTGGACCGGTGGTATCAAAAGAAGCGTATGGCATTGCCCGTTGTGCAAGGAACGGATTTACTGCTGTTGCCTTACGAGGGGAAAAAATCGGTCCGGCAGGGGGCGTTCGGAATTTGGGAACCAATTATTCGTCCTGATAGCATTTCCTTAGAAAAGGAGATAGACTTGATTATTGTCCCAGGTGTGGCGTTCGACCGCCAGTTGAACCGCTTGGGACGCGGTAAGGGATTTTACGACCGGCTACTGGCCACTGTAAATGTCCCGAGAATCGGGATTGCCTATTCTTTCCAACTTCGGGATAAGATTCCGGCTGAAACATTCGACCGGAAAATGGATCTGCTTATCACAGAAAAGGAAATCATCGGATAACCAAATCAAACAGGAACGCGTTTCCGATCTCTTTATTAATACTTTCTTTAAGTTTCTCTTTGGTAAGCAACAATTCATTGCGCAGTACGGATGAAGTCAGTGATACGTAAAGAATCCGGTCACGCACATAGATAGTCCGTGTATAGTGCGTCACCATAGGCCCTAAGAGCTGCCTCCAGGCATACCGGATACGGGATTCCATGATTTTCTCATAGAGCTCGGTGTTATCTTCGAAATAATCCCGTAAGATTTCACCGATAGATTGTGCATTTTTTCGTCTCATCTGTTTTTTATCTCCCTGTAATAGAGGCTATATTCCCCTGTTCGACTTCAAACAAAGCAAACTCGTGATTCATCGCTTCCAGAATCTCATCCAAATATTTGCGGTTCGTATCAGTAATGAATATTTGCCCGAACTGATTATCGCTGACCAAGCGGATGATCTGAGCTACTCGTTGTGCATCCAACTTATCGAAAATATCATCCAAAAGTAAAGCTGGAGCGGTAGCACCTTGTCGTGCCAATAAAGCATATTGCGCCAACTTCAAAGCAATGAGAAATGTTTTCCGTTGTCCTTGCGATCCGATGCGCCGAATCAGGTAGTCGTCCAACGTCATCTCCAGGTCATCTTTGTGAATACCGACAGAGGTGTATCCCAAAATAAAATCGCGTTCCCGACTGATTTTGAGTTTCTCCTCTAAAGGCCCGTCCTCCATGGGAGATATATATTGTAATCCGACCGACTCGGCCGAACCGCATATCTGTTGGTGATACCGGTTGAAAAGCGGAACCAATACTTCAACCGTTTGTTTCCGCTTGGCATAAATCACCTCGCCATACAGTTGCAACTGCATATCCAAGACTTCAAACAGCGAATAATCGCGTGTCTGCTCTTTTAGTAACGTATTCCGTTGTAAAAGCGCCTTATTATATTGTATTAAGGCATGCAGATAGGTTTTGTCCTGTTGGGAAATAATCAGATCCAAAAAACGACGCCGTTCACTGCTCCCTTCCTGAATCAAATCCGAATCGGCTGGCGATACCATCACTAACGGAAGCAGGCCTATGTGTTCAGACAACTTGTCATATTCCTTTTTGTTCCGCTTGAACTGCTTGCGCTGCTTCCGGCGAATCGCACAGAACAGCTCTTCTTCCCTGCCTTCGTAATCATACCAACCCTGCAATACGCACATCTCTTCGCCATTTCGTATAATTTGGCTGTCTGGCGTATTGAGATGACTCTTACAAAAAGAAAGGTAATAGATCGCATCCATCAGATTGGTTTTCCCCATTCCGTTATTGCCGAAAAAGCAATTGATTTTCGGAGAAAAAAACGCTTCCGCCTGAATTATATTCTTATAATTGACAATAGAAATCCTTTTCAGTATCATCTTCTAACACGTTATGAGCCTACAAAAGTAAAAAATATACTTATAAATGCAGATTATTCAGCAAAAAAAACTACTTTTGCGCTTTGAAGTAAAAAAGGCTTCGTTTAGAGTGATGAGTTTTTACGTTTTTTGTTCTTAAATCGAAACAGAACTCAAAACTCAGAAACTCAAAAGTCTGAAGAATTCAAGAAATAAATATTAAAATAACAATAAATAAATTATGGCTACTAAAGAAAAGGAAACCGTAGAAGTAGAAGAACTTGTTTCGAAATCGGAACTATTTATTGAAAACAATTCAAAGAAAATCATGCTGGGCATTTTGGCTTTGGCGGTTATTGTCGGCGCATTCTTTGGTTACAGACATGGCTATTTGATTCCGCAGCAGAAAAAAGCGAGTGTTGCCCTGTTCAAAGGGGAGCAGTATTTCGCTAAGGATTCTTTCCAATTGGCTTTAAATGGAAATGGAGCTGATTATGAAGGATTCGAGGCCATCATCGACCAATACGGAAATACCCAGTCCGGTAACTTGGCGAAAGCATACGCAGGCATCTGCTACTTCAAATTGGACCAGTATGACAAAGCTTTAGAAAAACTGAAGTCGTTTGATGCTAGCGACAAGATGATTTCTCCGACTATTATCGGCCTGATTGGAGATTGTTACGTAAACATGGACAATGCCAAAGAAGGTGTTGCTTATTTTGAGAAAGCAGCAAACGCTGCAGATAATGAAATCATCAGCCCGATTTACTTGAAAAAAGCAGGTTTCGCTTATGAAAGCATGCAGCAGTACAACGATGCGGTAAAGGTGTATACCCTTATTAAAGAGAAATACTTTAATTCGATGGAAGCAGCAGATATCGATAAGTATATCACTCGCGCTACCGCATTGGCAAAATAAAAAAATCAAAAACAAGGTTTCAGCCAGTCCATAACCTACAGGCCTGCTGAAACCTTTATTATTTTCATTAGAAGATCACTCATTATGGCTACAGCTTATCAGAATTTATCAGACTACGATTTTAACAGCGTTCCGGATGCATCAGAAATGAATATCGGTATCGTTGTTGCCGAATGGAACAGACATATCACAGAGAAACTTCTGGAAGGCGCTTGCAATACGTTGGAAAGACATGGCGTAAAGCCGGAAAACATTTTTGTCAGACGAGTTCCGGGAAGCTTCGAACTGACTTTTGCAGCAAAAAGATTAGCAGACACTAAAGATATTGATGCTGTCATCGCTTTAGGATGTGTTGTAAAAGGAGATACACCGCATTTTGATTATGTGTGCTCCGGTGTAACACAAGGTATGACGGAACTGAACTTGATGTATGATATCCCTTTCATTTTCGGACTGTTAACTACAGATAATATGCAACAAGCAGAAGATCGGGCCGGGGGGAAATATGGTAATAAAGGAGACGAAGCTGCAATTACTGCAATAAAAATGATAGATTTTTCTTGCAAGTTACAAAATTAATATATACCTTTGCAGCGCAATTAGGGAAGGGCAGTTACCAGAGTGGCCAAATGGGGCTGACTGTAACTCAGCTGGCTTACGCCTTCGGTGGTTCGAATCCATCACTGCCCACAGAATAATTTGATTTGCGGAAGTAGCTCAGTTGATAGAGCACTAGCCTTCCAAGCTGGGGGTCGCGGGTTTGAGCCCCGTCTTCCGCTCATCGGAGAGAAGCCATTTCTAAGTGAGGAAGAGGTTTCTCTTTTTTCGTTTTTCCGGGGGTATTCGGATTGATTAAGAAGCTGTTTTGAATTTCTTCGGAAATCGGAAAAAGGTGGAATAAGTTCAAAACAGCTTTTTAATGAAATTGTTTAGGTTGATATTATAATATTGAGGAAATGGAAACGAATTCGCTACTTGCGCCCTTGTTTTTTGTCGTAATCTGTCTGTTTTTCGGCGCAATTCTAAAATCAGTATTGAAAAAGACGAACTTCCCTTATACGGTCGGGTTATTCGCTTTGGGTATCTTACTCGGATTGTTGGACCGGTTCGGTGTTTTGCAAACTGCAGGAATATTGAAACCGGCGGTTGATTTTGCCGGAAATATGGATCCTGATTTGATTCTTTATATTTTTCTTCCCTTGTTGATATTTGATGGCGCTTACGAACTGGATTTGCATGTATTCCGCAAGTCTTTGTTAAACTCCACTCTCCTTGCCGGGCCGGGTATGGTTATATCTATGTTCCTGATTGGAGCGTTGATTATGGGACTGGCCTATTTTGTCCCGGAATGTAGCGGATGGAATTGGAGTTATGCGTTGATGTTCGGAGCCTTAATCAGTGCGACTGACCCGGTTGCTGTGGTTGCCCTATTAAAAGAACTCGGTACAAGCAAACGCTTTTCTACACTAGTTGATGCCGAATCCATGCTGAATGATGGAACCGGTATCGTCTTGTTCATGATTTTCTTCGGAGTTTACTCCGCAACGGGAGGAACCGAGATGTCTCCTATTCTGAACTTCCTGCTGGTTGTATTTGGAGGTGTCTTATTAGGTTGGGTAACCGCCCGATTCACTATCTGGTTTCTGGATAAGGTAGGCGGTGACGAGTCGGTGCAGAACAGTGTGATTATCGTATCCTCTTACATTACGTTTATCTTGGCGCAAAGCTTTTTGGATGTATCCGGGGTTATCGCCTTGGTGGCATTTGGCTTGACAATTACTTATATCGGACGTCCTCGCCTGAAACCGGAGGTCAACCGGTTTATGGGCCAATTTTGGGAACTGATGGCTTATATGGCCAATACGCTTATATTCATCATCGTGGGAATTGTGATCGCGTTGAAGGTCGATTTAACATGGAGCAGTTTCTTATTGCTGATAGCGGTATATATTGGTGTCAATATCGCCCGTATGCTGATGATTGCTGTTTTGTATCCGTTTATGAAAAAGGCCGGATACGGATTGACTATGCGTGAATCCTTCATCTTAGGATGGGGCGGATTGCGTGGTGCATTGGGATTGACTTTGGCTTTGATGGTTTCATACACACTGGCCATTCCGGAAGATATCCGTCGCCAAATATTGCTTTTTACCGGTGGTATCGTAACACTTACCTTATGCGTAAATGCCACTACCATGCGTTGGTTCTTGCAAAAGCTGGGACTGACTAAGGTTCCTTCGGCCAAAATGTTATTGGATTACAGTATCAAGAAGCAAATAGCTGATAGCACGGAAAAATATTTGGATAAGCTGAAGAAACGTGAAGCCTTGGAAATGTCTAACTGGACTTTGGTCGAGAAATTCATGCCGGAACAGGAACAGGCTCCGGATGTATCTATCCTGACACGGGATGTCCTTGCCGATGTCCGCCTGCGCGTATTGAAAAAAGAGAAAACCGCTTGTTGGAGTTTGTACAATGAAGGTATCATCTCTAACGTCTCTTTGCGTATCTTGGTAAATGCCTTAGACGAACAATATGATCGGGATGGACACATGTCTTTATCTCAGCGAAAATGGATCTTCAAATATTACAGACAGCCTCTTCTCATCCGTCGGCTTAAGCAGATTTCGGTCGTGAAAAACTGGTGGGACCGATTTTCGCATGAATGGGTCATCAACGGATATGATTTAGGACGTGGATTCATCATCACTCAAAAAGAAGCGTTGAAGCTGGTGGAAGAATTCGAGCAATCCGAGGTCCTTTCTACCGCAGAGAAACAGGCTTTGGGGCAGTTGCGTAGTGAAATTCAAGAAAACATCAATCACATCGGAGAGGTATTGAACTCTCTTTCCCGGGAATTCCCGATATCTTATCGGTGTGGTGTGACTCGTAAGGCTATCCGTATGTTGCTTGCTAATGAAAAGCGTGCAGTCAATCAGTTCGTTAAAGACGGACTTCTGTCGGAACAAGAGGCTAAAGTGCTGGATGATGACCTGGATGAGCGTTATGACGGATTGACAACGTACCGGATAAACCAGCTTCTAAGCTGAGTAAATAATAAAAAGTGGTGTTAAAAATTATCTCTTTCCGCTTATTATGGAAAGAAATGAAAAATAAATCACTAATTTTGTGTTCTCGAATTTTAACGTAAACAACTAAATAAAAATGACTGAAACAAAACGAATTAAGCGTGCACTTGTTTCTGTGTACCATAAAGATGGTCTGGATGAGATTTTAAGAAAACTCCATGAAGAAGGAGTTGCATTTGTTTCGACCGGTGGAACGAAGGCTTTTATCGAATCATTAGGTATTCCGTGTGATGCCGTAGAAGATTTGACGGGGTATCCTTCCATATTAGGCGGACGTGTGAAGACTTTACATCCGAAAGTGTTCGGGGGCATTTTGGCCCGGCGCGAAAATGATGGCGACAAAGAGCAGTTGGCTCACTATGAAATTCCGGAAATCGACTTGGTCATCGTTGATTTGTATCCATTCGAAGAAACAGTCGCTTCGGGTGCAGAAGAACAGGCTATTATAGAGAAAATTGATATAGGCGGAATCTCTTTGATCCGCGCGGCTGCAAAGAACTTCAAAGATGTAGTGATTGTAGCTTCCAAGCATCAATATGCTCCGTTGATGCAATTGCTGAACGAAAAAGGTGCAGAAACGACTTTGGATGACCGTAAGTGGTTTGCCAAAGAGGCTTTTGCAGTCTCTTCGGGATATGATACCGCTATTTTCAATTACTTCGATAATCGTGCCGGTTCTTATTTCCGTGCAGCCGTAGACGAGCCGATGCACCTTCGTTATGGAGAAAATCCTCATCAGACAGGCCGTTTCTATGGTAAGTTCAATGAGATGTTCGAACAATTGCATGGTAAAGAAATTTCTTACAACAATTTGCTGGATATCGATGCGGCGGTCAACTTGATCAATGAATTTGACGAATTGACATTTGCCGTGCTGAAGCATAATAATCCGTGTGGTGTGGCTTCACGTTCTACGGTATTGGAGGCATGGAAGGATGCTTTGGCCGGTGATCCGGTTTCTGCATTCGGAGGTATTCTGATTACCAATGCAACGATTAATAAAGAAGTGGCTGAGGAAATCAATAAGATTTTCTTTGAAGTCTTGATTGCTCCGGCTTACGATGCTGATGCCTTGGCTATTTTGGAACAGAAGAAAAACCGTATCATCTTGGTACGCAAGGACTGCAAGACTTGCCCGATGCAATTCCGCTCTTTGCTGAATGGGGTATTGATGCAGGAAAAGGATTTGAGTATCCAGACAGATGTGGATTTGGAGCCGATGACCAGCAAACAACCGTCTGAACCGGAAGTAGAAGATTTGTTGTTCGCCAATAAGATTGTTAAGAACAGCAAATCCAATGCAATTACGTTGGTTAAGAACAAACAATTGTGTGCAAGTGGCATCGGACAGACCTCTCGCGTGGATGCATTGAAGCAGGCCATCGAAAAAGCGAAGTCTTTCAATTTTGATTTAAATGGAGCGGTGATGGCTTCGGATGCTTTCTTCCCATTCCCGGATTGTGTGGAAATAGCAGACAAGGCGGGTATCACGGCAATCATCCAACCGGGTGGATCTATCCGGGATGATCAGTCTGTGGCTTATTGCAATGAGCATGGATTGGCAATGGTTAAGACGGGAGTCCGCCATTTTAGACACTAATAGGGTATCTATTCATTGATTCACTTAGGTGAATTATGGCATCACATAGGTGAATCAATGAATGTATTACTATAAGTAGTTTTTTAGTTTATCCGTTTATGAGGTCTTATAAGTCCTTTAGTTTCTAAAAAAGCCTGTAAACGGACAAACTCAAAAAGACTGAGAACTAAATATTTAATACAGAGAATCTATAGTTCAAAAAGGAAAAAAAGAATGGGTTTATTTTCATTTACTCAAGAAGTAGCGATGGACTTAGGTACTGCCAATACGATTGTGATATGCAATGGTAAGATGGTAGTAGACGAGCCTTCCATGATCGCCTTGGATCGCCGTACAGACAAGGTGCTGGCAATCGGGAAAGTGGCTCGTGAGATGGCTGGAAAGGAGCATGACAATATCCGCACGATTCGTCCGTTGCGCGAGGGCGTGATTGCCGACTTCTATGCAGCAGAGCAAATGATGCGCGGCCTGATTAAAATGGCAAGTAACAGAAGCCGCTGGTTTACACCTTCGCTCCGTATGGTGATTGGTATTCCTTCAGGAAGTACGGAAGTGGAAATCCGCGCTGTGCGCGATTCGGCTGAGCATGCAGGCGGACGCGATGTCTATATGATATTTGAGCCAATGGCCGCTGCCCTGGGTATCGGCATTGATGTACAGGCCCCGGAAGGGAACATGATTGTCGATATAGGTGGAGGAACAACCGAAATCGCGGTAATTTCATTGGGAGGTATTGTATCCAATAAGTCAATCCGTATCGCCGGAGATGATTTGACTACGGATATAGTAGAGTATATGAAGCGCCAGCACAATGTGAAGGTCGGTGAAAAAACGGCTGAACAAATCAAAATTCATGTTGGATCAGCTTTGACAACATTGGAAAATCCACCGGAGGACTTTGTCGTTCACGGTCCGAATCAGATGACGGCTTTGCCTATGGAGGTGCCGGTATCTTATCAGGAAATAGCGCATTGCTTGGATCGTACTATCTCGAAGATGGAGGCAGCCATATTGAGTGCATTAGAACAGACACCGCCTGAACTTTATGCAGATATCGTTCATAACGGAATCTATCTGACGGGAGGCGGGGCTTTGATGCGGGGATTAGACAAACGTCTCTCTGACAAGATGAATATCACATTCCATGTATCGGAAGACCCGTTGCATGCCGTTGCACGCGGAACGGGTGTCGCTTTGAAGAACATCGACAAATTCAATTTCCTTATTCGGTAAATATAAGTAGGTTGGATATTAAGTGTCGTTCATAGCTTGATATCCAGCTTTTATGTATAAAACAATATGAGAAAATTGCTCGATTTCCTGTTAAGGAAAAAGCATTGGTTCTTATTTATTCTGTTTGAAGTCCTATCTGTCGCTTTGATTTATAGGAATAACTCCTACCAACGGAGTGTTATTCTTAGTTCGGCTAACTTTGTTTCCGGTTATGTGGTTTCTCTTTCGGGAGAGATTCAGTCTTATTTCAATTTGCGCGAAATAAACCGGGACTTGCAGGAGCAAAACGGCCAGATGGAACTAAAGATTTTGGAATTGCAAGAACAAATAGAATCTATGCAGGCAGATACGGTTACGTTTAAGGGTGCTGTAACCGATTCGGTCATTCCTCCCTTTCCTTATCAATTTATCGCAGCAGAGGTGGTGAACAATAGTATTGCTCATTTCTCTAACTATATTACCATCAATAAGGGCAAGCGCGATGGAGTAAAACCGGATATGGGAGTGGTTTGCGAAAGCGGAGTCGTTGGCATTGTTTCTAATGTATCCGAACGTTTTTCGGTGATTATCCCATTACTGAATCCAAAATCGAAAATCAGTTGTAAGATATTAGGCAATAACAATTTTGGATATTTATCATGGGATGGACGAGACGCATCATTCGCCACATTGGAGGAAGTTCCACGTCACTCTGAGTTTGAAAAGGGAGACACCATCGTCACGAGCGGCTATTCCGCTATTTTTCCTCCGGGATTGATCGTTGGAGTCATCGAGGATTTTGGCAAAGAACATGACGATAATTTTTATGCGTTGCGAATCAAGCTGGCTACGTCATTTACTACGTTACGCCATGTTCAAGTGATAAAAAATACCCTGCAGGAAGAACAGATTAATGTAGAAAAGGAAGCAAAGAAGAATGATTAATAACATAATCCGTACGGTCATTTATTTTCTGATATTTGTTCTGTTGCAAGTATTGGTACTGAATAATATCCATTACCTGCGTGTTGCGACTCCGTTCGTCTATCTGTATTGTTTGCTGAAGATGCCGGTGGGAACCTCACGGAGTCTGATACTGATTTACTCTTTTATAATCGGATGTACCATCGATATGTTTTCCAATACACCGGGGATGCATGCAGCGGCCTGCTCACTGGCAGGTTTTGTCCGTGCGCCCTTGATCCGTTTTCTGCAAGGTGAGGAATTGCCGGACGGGATTTATCCCTCTTACCAGACTTTCGGCAATGCTGGGTTCATCCGTTATGTGGCACTCTTTGTAGCGATTCATCACATTGCCTTATTCTTGATAGAAGCGCTGACCCTGTTCGACCCATTCTTTCTGTTGTTACGCATCGGAGCGAGTGTTTTGACAACGGTTCTTTTAATTTGTGTTATTGAATTATTCAATTTTGAATCTCAAAAAAGTCAGTGAACAAACAAAAATATAAATATGAAAACAGGCGTTTTGTCATTGGATGTGCCGTCATTGTATTGGTGATTCTGTTCATCATCCGTTTGTTCTATTTGCAGGTTATCAATAACGACTATAAACTCAGGGCCGACAGCAACGCTTTTTTGAAACGAACTATTTATCCTTCTCGCGGCATTTTGTATGACCGGAACGATAAGCTATTGGTCTACAATCAGCCAGCCTATGACATCATGCTAATCATGCGGGAAATACAGCCGTTTGACACATTGGATTTCTGCAACATAGTAGGTATAACTAAAGAACAATTCTTGAAACGGATGGCCAATATAAAAGATCATCGGCTCAATCCTGGTTATTCCTCATATACTCCGCAAGTGTTCATGAACCAGTTATCGGCACAAGAATGCGGCATGTTGCAAGAAAAGCTATATAAATTTCCGGGGTTTTATGTTCAGAACCGTACTATCCGGGAATATCTTTATCCGAATGCTGCTCTACTTTTAGGAAATGTGGGTGAGGTTAATCAGAAAGATATCGAGAAAGACAGCTATTATGTTGCGGGTGATAATGCCGGGCGCACGGGGGTGGAAAGTTCATACGAAAAATATCTACGTGGAGAGAAAGGCGTAGAAGTTCTGCTACGGGACGCACACGGACGAATCAAAGGGCGCTATGAAGAAGGCAAACTGGACGTTGCTCCTGTTTCTGGTAAGAATCTGAAGCTTTCGATAGATATTGAACTCCAAGCCTACGGTGAGAAGCTGATGCAAAACAAGCTGGGCGGAATTGTCATGATTGAACCGGAAAGCGGAGAGGTCCTTTGCATGGTTTCCTCGCCTACCTATGATCCCAATCTGCTGGTCGGACGTATCCGGGGGAAAAACTATAACAAATTGCAGAAAGATCCGCTTAAGCCGCTGTTCAACCGTCCTCTGATGGCGCAATATCCTCCGGGATCAACATTTAAACCGACGCAAGGGCTCATCTTCCTGCAAGAGGGGGTTATCACTCCGGAAACTAAATTCACGTGTGCACATGGATATACCTTTCGCGGAGGGAAACCGGCCTGTCACGGGCATCCGTCTCCATTGCCTTTGGTCGGAGCTTTGGCGACTTCTTGTAACTCTTTCTTCCCTTGGGGATTGCATTATATGTTGGACGATCGTTCCCGTTATCCTTCGGTACAACAGGCTTTTGATGTCTGGAAAGATTATATGGTTTCCATGGGATATGGATATCGGTTAGGCATTGACTTGCCCGGTGAGAAACGGGGATATATTCCTAACAGCAAGGTTTATGATAAGATTTATCGTGGGCGTTGGAATTCCAGTACTATTATCTCCATTGCCATCGGGCAAGGCGAAATATTGGCGACCCCGCTGCAGATATGCAATCTGGCGGCAACCATAGCCAACCGGGGATATTATATAACACCGCATGTTGTCAAAGAGATTCAGGACACTCCATTGGATACGCTCTATACGCAAAGGCGCTATACTAAAGCCGATGTGAAATACTATTCTTATATTGCTGAAGGAATGCGTGGGGCTGTCATTGGTACTGCTTACGGAGCCACTTGCCGGGGAGCGAATCTGCCGGATATCGAAGTGTGTGGAAAAACCGGTACGGCCGAGAATCCGCATGGAAAAGACCATTCTATTTTTATGGGATTTGCGCCTTATGATAAGCCTGAAGTGGCTATTGCGGTCTTTGTTGAAAATGCCGGGTTCGGTGCAACATACGCCGTTCCAATAGGACGCCTGATGATTGAAAAATACTTGCGAGGGAAGATTCTTCCGGAAAGTCAAGCTATAGAAGATTATATTGTTAACGCTGTAATTTTGCCGAATGCCTTATAGTACAAAAAATAGTTGGAAATCAATCGACTGGGTCACTCTGGTATTGTATCTTCTAATGATTACAGCTGGATGGTTGACGATTTGTGGAGCAAGCTATGAATTTGACATGGCCAAACTATTCGACCCATCCGGACGCCCGGTCAACCAGTTAATTTGGATGGGGATTTCACTTGTAGCGGCTTGCTGTATTTTAATCATAGAACGGGATTTTTATGAAGTATTCGCCTATCTGATTTACGGAGGAATCATACTCCTGCTGATTGCAACTATTTTCTTGGCTCCGGATATAAAAGGATCCCGTTCCTGGCTGGTATTAGGCCCGATCCGTCTGCAACCCGCCGAATTTGCCAAATTCGCAACCGCCTTGGCTGTTGCCCGGCTTATAGGTACGTATGGCTTTGTGCTGACCCAATTTAAGAATTTCATGTTGGTCTTGGGTATCATTTTTCTGCCGATGATTTGTATCCTCTTGCAACAGGAAACCGGTTCGGCATTGGTCTACCTTGCATTTTTCTTGATGCTTTACCGCGAAGGCATGTCCGGCTATTTTCTTCTCGCCGGAGTATGTGCGGTTATTTTCTTTGTTGTAGGTATGAAGTATGCAGAAGTGACTATGGGGGCAACGGTTTTAGGTACATTTTTGGTTTCTGTGATTGTACTTGCAGTCACGATTATTTTGGTGTATGTCGAACGAAAGGATAAGCAGACAGTCCGGATTTTCACTTATCTTTCTGCGGGCGTTTTAGCCATCAGTGCTGCTGTTTCTTATTTCTATCCGTTTGATCTGAATATAGTTGTCCTTGCCTTATTAGGAGCTATCATCGCTTACTTAATCGGACTTTCCATTTATCATTGGGTATGGCATTATGTATTGATTGCCTTTTTCGCTTTTGCCTCTATCGGATTCCTTTTCTCGGTCAACTATGTGTTCAATGATATTTTGGAACCGCATCAACAAGTGCGTATCAAAGTTTCGTTGGGACTAAAAGATGACCCAAGCGGAGCCGGTTATAACGTCAACCAATCAAAAATTGCCATCGGATCCGGAGGTCTGACCGGAAAAGGGTTCTTAAACGGGACACAAACAAAATTGAAATATGTACCCGAACAAGATACTGATTTCATTTTCTGTACAATTGGTGAAGAGCAGGGATTCTTGGGCTCTGCAGTCATATTGATACTGTTTGGAGGTTTCATTCTCCGTTTGATTGTGCTGGCAGAACGGCAGGATACGACCTTCGCTCGAGTCTACGGCTACTCAGTCGCATCCATATTCTTTTTCCACTTGGCCATCAATATCGGAATGGTACTGGGGTTAACCCCGGTTATCGGCATACCGTTACCCTTCTTCAGTTATGGAGGCTCTTCTCTTTTAGGCTTTACCATTCTGCTTTTCATTTTTCTGCGCTTAGATGCTTCTCGTAAAGAGAGGTAAAAGAGGATATTTACCGTTTGAGTTTTCCTAAAAACAACAGATTGTTATCGTTGTCGTGCAAGGTTTGCATAAATGCCTTCAGTTTTTCTTTTTGATCGTCCGGACAATCCCCCGAAGCTAAAGTCTCTTCCAGGGCATCCCGTAGTTCTGCCGGTTCCCAGTTCTGAAAGAAATAACCGTCTTGGGTTTGCGGATAAAACTCCAGATTCCCCATAAAGTCATTGACAAATTCCACTTCATATCCTACGGGCTGTTCTTTGTCCACTAAAATATTCCGTCCTCCTTCACCTACAATCGTGACAAAGTAATGATGCGGCCATTCGTTGAAAATGAAAAAAGAGTCTCCCTTTTTGTCCGGATCCATTGACATGGTAAATGCGGCTTGTATTTTATTGGTCTGGCTGTTATAATGATAGAGCGTATCCGTATGCGTCATCATAAACGGGAAATCAGTGAAATTACGGTATGACCATATTTCGTCATTAAAGCCTACCTGTATGCCCTCTTGATTTTTCATATTGGAAGCAATCTCGTCTACATAGACGTATTGGACGCTGTCCGGATTTTGAAGTTGTACATTGGCTCCGGTAAACATGTCTCCCGCATCCCGGAAACAGAGCTGCACCAAAGATAGGGTGGAAGCATCCGGTGAAAGAAACATACGCCCCTTATTGATTTTTTCTCCAAAACGAAGTTTGTCTATATATTTCCCGGTCAAATCATAATGCAGTACATTATCGCCTACATTCGGTGTAACATAAATACTTTGGTTCTTTTCATCCAATAAAATGTCATAAATATAGTTATACTCGCCAGGACCTTGCCCAATATTACCTACGTTTCCTATGTATTTGCCGGATTTATCAAATAATTTTATAGGATTTCCATCTTGCCTGATGCAAATATAATTATCAGAAAAATACATCCAAAAAGCTTTGAAAAAAGCCTCATCTTTATTATCAAAACGAATGACTTGGAAATCCTCTACCAGATCACTCAGTTTCACGGTCTTTTTCTCCGTTACCTTTGCCTCATCCAACACTACGATTTGAGTATCATCCAGTTTTACGGTAGTTACATTTTGAACAGACGAACTACAGGCGTATAGGAATAGGCTTACACCCATTATATATATATTACATTTCTCATTGTCAAATTTTTACTTATTGTTTTTTTAGTACATAAATCTATAAATTTGAGAATATAAGATAATATCTCTATTCTGATTTTTCAGTTAGCTATTTCTTTCTTCTTTTCTGCTATAAGACAAATTGGTTTATTACTATAGTATATTGACATAACAACAGCTAGCGAAACTGTTTGTTAGAATCAATCATACATTTGTTTCCTGTTATTGATTCATTTTCTGTGTACAAAAAAATAAAAAAAACTAATAAGTTGGGTGGACACTTTGCATTTTTTTGAGGGTGGGTAAAATGTTTATTTTTAATGAGTTAATATATAAAATAGGGAAAGGTTAACTGGACACTTTTCTAAAAGTGTGCGTAGATAAGCATTGTAAAAGCGTTGAATGAACTGCTCTAATACCCCTTTTCCCGGTCCTGCATATACACCGTGTGGTGGCAAGCCGTTCCGGGTCATGTTGCTTAGAAACATACAAAAAAACTCGTTTTGGGCCGATGAAATAAAGAAATTTACTACACCGGCCCTTCTTTCGTTTCAGAATCTCCCGGGAGGAGGTCCCATTCTTCCACCGTGGCGCGGGCCACGCGGACGGTCGGCATCCGGCTCTCCACCGCTTCCACCTTTAAAGATGTTGAAACGGTAAATAAAATGGAACATAAAGTAGCTGTTCAGCGTATTGTATTCTGAGTCCCGGATACTGCTTGCTGTTATACTTCGTGAAATGTTGCTGCGTTGTTGTAAGATATCATATATCTTAAACCGCAAGGTCCCTTGATTGTTTTTCAGGAACGATTTTGAAACAGAAGCATTCCAAAGCACTTCCTTTTGTTCATAGCCTTCCGCATAACCGGAATTGGCAGACCAGTTGATGTCGCTCTCTATCTTAAAGTCAAGAGGCAGGTAAATAGTTGTATAGCCTCCCACACCATAATTGAACGTATTTAGATCCTGTTGCCCCTGCAACGAGTTACGTGTCGAATTGTAACGGAAATTTCCATTTAAGCCAATATCTAAATAGGAGGAACGGAAATCGATGCCGGCACGCTCGGTAGCCCCCAGGCTTTTGCTCCGGTTCTTTTCGCCATTGACAAAACTGTTGGTGTTTCCCCAAGAAACCATACTATTGCTACTGATGGAGAATTTCTTGTTTCGGAGCGGCGTATTGACCATTACCCGTCCGTTTAAACTATAGTTTCCGTTTACATTCTCGTAGGTGGTACTCCGTCCTCCGGTCGTTCCATCGAAAATCGTTTTGCTTACGATATCGTTCAGCGTATAACTTCCGTTCAAGGAAGCCATAAGCGCACGTTGCTGCTCTGGTTTGAACTGATTGAAATCGATGCGCATGCTGTTGGTATAACGAGGTTTCAAATCAGGATTACCGGTAATGATATTCAGCGGATCCGAATTATCCACGACCGGTTGCAATTGCGTCATGCTTGGCTGGCTGGTTCGTCCGTTATAATGGATACGCAAATTGGTCTGCTTATTAAAACGGTAATTAAAACGAATCATCGGGGAGACATTGATCACACTCCGGCTCAGGTCAGACAATACCGTGTCCCCGATAAAATTCTCGCTTCGCGAATAGGACGGATCCAGGTTGATACCTATCGTATAATTGAACTTTTCCCGTTGCGACCTGAAACTCAAGCTGGCACGCTGGTTGATATAACTATTCCGGTAATTGCGGCTATATGCGGTATCCAGTACGTTATACTCACCGGTTTCGGCATCCTGCGTATAGGCATTCTTCAATGACTCTTGCCTCTGCTGGGAGAAGCTATATGTCGCTTGCAGGAAATTATTCCTTCCCAATGGTTCGACCCACGATACATAAGCCCGGTAATTAAAACTCTTGTTATCATAGCGGATATGCTGGTCGATCAGTTCCGAACGGTTCTCTTGCAGGTATTCCGTGTTGGAGTAATTTACCTCATTATTATATGAATCATTCACTCCTCCGGAAAACGAGAAGCTGAGCACACGCCCTTTACTGTTCAATTTCCGGCTGAACTCCAGCCGTGCACTTAAGTTATATCCCGCTCCGTCCGAGAAGACATTAGAGTTACTCCGGTTCAAGGTGTCCTGATCTAGGCGTGTTTGCGTCTGTTGTGTCTGGGTGGAATGGCTCCGGCTATATCCGAAGTCGGGTGTAAAGAACAATTGCGTCAAGGTATCCGGACGCCAGTCCAACCGGAAATTCATGCCGGTATTATCACTCCGTGTATTCGACAACACCTGATTGCTGGAATACGAGACGCTATCTCCCGGCAAAAAGGTCTGTTCGTTGCTCTTGCTTTCCGCTTCATTGTCTGAATGCGAATAGCGGGCATTACCTCCCAACGTGACTTTCGAATTGAACTCTTTGCTGAAGTTCAATCCGCCATTTCCGGAAGAGGTGATTCCGGAACCGCCACTTCCTCCCCGCAGGCCTCCCCGCATTCCGGAGAACATTGACGAGGCCAGGTCTGAGAATCCCATGTTGTTGGTATTGTTCGCTCCACCCATCAGGGTGATCTGGTCATTTCCATAAAAGCGGTTTACCATCGCATTGCCTTCATACCGGTCTTTGCTCCCGTACCCCGCATACGCATTCCCGAACCAGCCTTGTTTCATTCCCGGTTTGACCGTAAGATTCAATACTGTTTCCTCTTCGCCATCATCAAATCCGGTCATCTTCGCCATATCGCTTTTCTTATCCAGCACCTGTACCTTGTCAATCATCTTGGCTGGAAGATTCTTGGATGCTATTTTGGGGTCATCCGAGAAAAATTCTTTGCCATCCACCATGATTTTCGAGATAGACTTGCCGTTTACCGTTACATTTCCGTCAGTATCGACCTCCACACCCGGCATCTTTTTCAACAAATCCTCCAGCATAGAGCCTTCCGTGACCTTGAACGAATCGGCATTATATTCCGTTGTATCATTACGTACCACTACTTCCGGGGCCTTTCCGGTAATCACGGCAGTAGTCAGGTGTACTCCGGAATCATCCATCTCCAGCGTACCAATGGCCAGTGGATTCTTCTTCCCGTCAACCGCTATATTCCGGTAAATCGGCTCAAAACCGATATAGGTAATATTCAAGATGTAAGAGCCCGGACGCACATTCTTTAACGAGAAAGAGCCGTTGGCATTACTGGCCATGCCGCGCACCATCGCGCTATCTTTCGCGTTCAACAACCGTACACTCGCCTGCTCGACCGGCAAACGTGTTCCTTTCTCAATCACCTTCCCCGTGACATCTACACCATTTTGTTGGGCAAACAGGGGATTTGCCACAAACATCAACATCAACCAAATTCTCATTATCGCCTTCATGCTCTTCCGTCTGTTTTTATATGTAAGTCTTAAAAATAGACTTCCGGGCAAAAGCAATGTTTAAATTCACCGGAGGATTTTTTTATTTATTAAACATTCATCTCCAAAATATTTTACACTTTTACATAAATAATGGCACGTCCCGCTCCAAGTTTCCGGATAACGCCGGCGTTCAGCAACTCCTGTATGTCGTTACAAGCCGTAGCCCGGCTGCATCCGGTCTGGCGCATATAGTCACTCCGGCTTATATACTCATGTTTCTTCAGGAAATCCAGTGCCTTATTCTTGCGTTGTTCTTGCGTGTACTGGGTGAACGGAGCCTCGTCGGCCCGCTCAAAACGCATACCTTGCAAACGTTTCATCAACTTCTTGTCCGCCTTATAATGGATATTCCGGAAATGTACCGCATGGGCGTGCGCATTTTTCGGATTCTCTATCGGATCACATTTCAGCGAAATGCTGAATGTTCCCAATTCGTCAATATCCACGGTATAGCCTCGCTCCAAATACATGCCGATGGCTTGCGAAAGCGAATCCAGCAAACCTTTGACATCGCCCGAACTAAAGCTGCTCGCCTCCGATACATGCTGGATAATCTCTTCCGTCCTCACCACACCTTGGGTCACAAGCCGTGCGTGAAACCGTTTTTCCGCCCCCTCGTTCGTAGGGGCCGGATTCTCAAATAAAGCATATTTTGCACTCATTTCTCAGTAAATTTAGATTTTCAATCCTACAAAAAAATCGTCTAACAGCTGTTAGACGAAAGGTACACAGCTGTTAGACGCAACGTGCACGGCCGTTAGACGAAAGATACACAGCTGTTAGATGATTTTTCTCTCGGCATAAAGGTAAGAAGAAATCCGATATAAACCACAATTCTTTCAGCTATTTCTTTCAAACCGAATAAAAGGATAGGCACAGAGCGGTTGTAAATTCGGTTTCGAAGATATGGTGATTCTTATAGCTTGTGGGTTACACAACTTTAGAATCAATTACAAAATGAGCCATATAACAAATTATAATGTCTCATGAAAAAACAAATGTTCAGGCACGTTCAAAATAGTAAGTCAGATACCAAAGACCGTCTATTTTCGTGAACGTGTATTCTAACAGGAACCCCGCATCTTCAATCCAGATTTTATTAGCGCATTCGTTTTCTGACAAATTTCGTTCCGTCTTATATCCTCCCATGGCCTTGACCTGAGCCAATGTATGTTGGATAAAAGCCCAATTGTCTGGCGTAAGCCTTTCTGGTTCTTCATCAGGAAATTCTTCCGGTTTAAAACCTAAATTATCAAACAATATACGGGACATCTGGAATGCTGTATCTGAAACAAAACGGACTTCGAATTCGGAAAAATTCTCATTCGCCTTTTCTACGAGGGAAGGAGCCGCCTCCATAGTTTGTGCCATTTCAGCCCTGCGAGCAATTGGCAGATTATAAATAGTGATAGGATCATTTGCCTTACGTACTTTCAGATACAACCGTGAAAAACCCCAAGCCGATTCAGGTACACCTTTTATTTCCAATTGTACTTTCATAGGAACTTCCGTTGGGAAAAGGGCTGTCGCACCATAGTAATGCTCCTGATTGCCATTTGCGATACGGATTCCTATGCTTTCAGCATCGTATTGATTTCCGCAATCGTCATAGGCTAGTGTGGTATTTGGGGAATCACCACCTGCCCCTCCTAAAACAAACTCACGATCTTCTCCGTAATAAGTAATCAACATATCTACCACTACAGTGGAAGCCGATGCCCGGCAACGTACTACTTGTACGTCCATCTCCGGATTGGGAGAGACAACTCGAAATCCTTTTATGCCTCTTTTTTTGGAATCTTTTGATGAGCGAGACAATTGTTCAATTGTGCCAGCGACCTGTCCTGCCTTGTCTAATCCATTTATAATCTTATCAAAGAGTTGGGCTGATGCTTCTCCCAAACCACAATAAGAAAACAAGAGGAGTAACCATAAAATTCTTGTTTGCATAATGATTCTGTTTATAGGATTAAATTACTCATTAAAATAATCAAAGTTTACAAAAGACATATAACCATCTTCCCCCCAGCTATTAATAGACCAAAGGCGATTCTCTGTTACGGCACGCACCAATTTCCAGCCACTATCTTCATATTTCACGAAATAAGCCTGAAAAGGAATGGCTTTTTCATCAAATCGGTCATCGTTGCAATATGGAAACGCTGACGTTTTATCGACTTGTAACAAATCGAACTTGCAAATAGCTTCATTGCCGTTTATCTGTAAATCTCGTACATTTTCCACATCTAATCCATGCAAATAATAATAAGGACGTCCCCTGTAGGTACCGGCAAATACATCCTTGCAATCCGGCAATTCTTTTTTTGCAAACCCAACATGTTTGCAACTTAGAAACGGATGGGCGAGAATTAAATCTTTACATTTCTTGTTATCCAATTTCTCGGAACAGGAAGAAAAGAAAAATAAACTCCCTAACAGCACACATAACAAAGAAATCAATCTTTTCATAATTTGTAATAGTATTATACCCCTTTCCAGCCCTAAAAGAAGCGGTTTATATAAAAACGAAAGCGCGGAGCTGCAGCTATTCGTAAGTGAGGTACCTGAGAAAACCCTTATACACAAATAGACAGCAGTCCGCGCACGTATGTATGCGGAGACTGCTGTGCCATTCTCGTGTATAAATGAAAATTTCTCAGGTTTTCACTTACAAGAATAAGCACAACGCTTTATTTTCAATGTTACTATCAAAAAAGAGAAACGCTATTTTCTCTTACGCTACAAAAGTACAAAAAAGATTTATAAAAAAAGTATTTTTTACTTTTCTTGCTTTTCTTTTGTTTGTCTCTTTTGTTTTGGGCCGCAAAAAAGGATGGCTTACGTTAGAATAAAGCATAGCCATCCTTATAATGCAACCTCCTGCATTTTTTACTCGATGTTCTTCCGGATTTTTGTCAGGAATGTTTTAATGCCCTCCGTGTCCCGGCGCTTGATGATATCCAATAGGGTGCTCAACTCTTCTTGGATACGCTCTATCTGGTGTGGAGTATGCGGATTGAACAGGATTTCTGTCAGTAGATAATCGTCTTCCGAAAGCAGTCCGCGGGCAATTTTCATGTGCCTTTTGAATGTGGTGCCAGGAGCGTCCTGATGCTTCATCGTGGCTGCGAAGACCATCGTTGAGGCAAAAGGTATACCCAACGAATAGGCTACTACATGATCGTGCTCCTCGAAGGTGTATTCGCGGATATTCAGATGTAGTTTCTCGTAGATATCTTTAAAGAAAATCTTGCCTAAATGATCGCCTTCGGAGATGATAATGGTATTCTCCTTACTCAGATTGCCTAAATTGGCAAATGTCGGTCCGAACATCGGGTGTGTCGACACGTATGGGAAACCGCAGGTCTCATAAAATTCCTTCAGATACGTTTTGACTGAAGCGATATCGGAGATGATGCAATAGGGGGGCAAGAATGGAAGGATAGACTTGAATGCCTCTATCGTCTGGTTCAGCGTGACGCAATTGATGACCAGTTCCGGCGCAAAATCTTTAATCTCTTCTACCTGCTGCATCCGGAGGGCATTGTAAATAAACCGCATCCGTTTGGGATCACTTTCCAACACAGCGACCTCATGGTCAAAACTCAACAGATCGGTGAAGAATGATCCCATCTTTCCTGCACCGAGAATCAATATTTTCATAAATGGATGATTTGATAGTTGACAAGGCTTCAGACTACTGAGAGGTGTCTGTCGCCTTGTCTGTTGTTCCCTCTATTTATTCTTCGTTCATTATAATCATTTGCTGGCGTACAGACTCTTCGTGGATTTCCTTGAGTATTTCTTTGATGAACTCCGGATTCAAATCCATTTGAGAACCCATATCCGACCGTTTTTCCAGGATCTCGCTGTAGCGTGGAGCTTGCAGAATCGGCATGTTATGTTCTTTCTTATAGACGCCTATTTCACGGGAAACGCGCATCCGTTTAGCCAAGAGCTCAAGCAGTTGCTCATCAATGCCATCAATCTGTTTACGCAGCTCGCTGAGGTTCTCAGTTGTTTGCGTTGAATCGCGGATCACCAGCAGGTTCAATACATAATCCAGTACATCCGGGGTGATTTGTTGCGCGGCATCGCTCCAAGCAGCGTCCGGGTCGCGGTGTGATTCGATAATCAGTCCATCAAAGTTCAAATCCATGGCCTGTTGGCAAAGCGGAGCAATCAGTTCACGTTTTCCTCCGATATGGCTCGGATCGCAGAATATCGGCAGGTTGGGCATACGGCGGCGCAGCTCAATGGGAATATGCCATAACGGGAGGTTGCGGTAAATTTTCTTATCATACGAACTGAATCCGCGATGGATGGCTCCTAACCGCTTGATACCGGCGCCGTAGAGGCGTTGGAGTGCGCCAATCCATAATTCCAGGTCCGGATTGACCGGGTTTTTGATTAATACCGGGATGTCAACACCTTTCAGCGCATCGGCTATTTCCTGTACGGCAAACGGGTTCGCTGAGGTACGCGCTCCTATCCATAAAATATCGATACCGGCTTTCAACGCTTCAAATACATGGTCTTTGGTGGCCACTTCGGTTGCCACATACATGCCGGTTTCTTCTTTTACTTTCTTCAACCACGGAAGGCCGATTACTCCGATTCCTTCGAATCCTCCGGGTTTGGTGCGCGGTTTCCAGATGCCGGCACGGAATATTTTGATTCCTTTGGAAGCCAGTCCGTGTGCGGTTTCCATCACTTGTTCTTCTGATTCTGCACTGCAAGGTCCGGCGATTACAATCGGACGTTTCGGGTCAACACCCGGCAATAAGATTGATTCTAATTCCATTTGTTCCATATCTTTTTAGTTTTTAAGTTTTTACGTTTTTTAGTTGACGAGGTTTATGCGCTATTCCCTTTTGTTTCTGTTGCTTAAATCCCTTGTTCCTTGATCCTTCTTAATGCTTCCGCCAGCATATCCTGGTTGCAGCAGAGGGATATACGGATGAAACGTTCGCCTTGGCTGCCGAAGATAAATCCCGGAGTCAGGAATACATTTGCTCCATACAATACTTTATCGGCCAGTTCTTCACTACCGGAATAGGATTCAGGGATACGTCCCCAAAGAAACATACCGACCTGTTTTTCATCATAGGTGCATCCTAAGGTGCGCATGATTTCCCCGGCTAATGCCCGGCGGCTGCGGTAAACCTCATTCATCCGGTCATACCAGGCTTTGGGAGCCGCCAAGGCTTCTACCGCCGCATATTGCATCGGCTTGAATTGTCCGGAGTCGATGTTGCTCTTTACTTTTAAAATCCATTGGACGAATTGGGCGTTCGATGCCAACATGGCCATACGCCATCCCGGCATATTGTGGGCCTTGCTCATCGAATTCATCTCAATGCAAATATCTTTGGCACCTTCAACACTCAGGATGCTTAACGGATGTTCGTTCAGGATGAAGCTGTATGGATTGTCGTTACATATAATAATATGGTGTTTCCGTCCGAAATCCACCAACTTCCGGTAAAGATCCACACTGGCGTTTGCGCCTGTAGGCATATTCGGATAATTGGTCCACATCAGTTTGACGTTTGACAAATCCATTCTTTCCAATTCTTCGAAGTCGGGTTGCCAACCTAATTCCTCCTTCAGTTCATACGGAATCAGATTCGCCTGTACTAACTTGCTGACTGAACTGTAGGTCGGGTATCCCGGATTGGGAACCAGTACCCCGTCACCCGGATTCAGAAATGCCAGCGAGATGTGCAGGATGCCTTCTTTCGATCCGATCAGAGGCTGAATCTCATTTTTCGGGTTCAGTTCTACGCCATACCATTTCTTGTACCAGCCCGCGAAGGCCTCGCGTAGTTCCGGGATGCCGATGTAGGGCTGATACCCATGTTCGTTGGCATTCCGTGCATGTGAGCACAAAGCCTCGATAGTCTCGTCAGAAGGAGGCAAATCCGGGCTGCCGATTCCTAAATTGATCACATTCTTACCGGCGGCATTCATCTCTGCAACCTCTTTCAACTTCTTGGAGAAGTAATACTCTTGTACACTGTTGACGCGGTCAGCAGGAACAATCTTATAATCCTTGTCTTCCCTCTTCATATTCGCCTAATATTTTTAAGTCCTTAGTCAATGGCCGTATAGCATCGAGAGCCTGTCTATATCGGGTGTAATCATTGAATGTCAAGTTGATATAGAACAAATATTCCCATTCGCGGCCGATAATGGGTAATGATTGGATCTTGGATAGATTCATATCATAAAAAGAAAGTACCGATAGCACTTTGGAAAGGCTTCCGGCTGTATGCGGCAAAGCAAATACGAGCGAAGCCTTGTTCTTGATGCAGTCTTTCATCATTTCATCAGCTGTCCATCGGTCTGCAATCGCCAGGAACCGGGTAAAGTTGCGCTTGTTGGTCTCTATTCCCTCCGCCAAAACCTCCATGCCGTAAATTTCAGCGGCCAGTTTTCCGCAGATGGCTGCATGTCCTTGCAGCTTTTGTTCGGCTATCCAGCGGGCACTCCCGGCTGTATCTTCCTTTTCTACAATCTTCGCATAAGGGATGGTGTCCAGAAATTCGGTACACTGCATCAATGCGATAGGGTGGGAGTTTACTTCTTTTACATCTTCTAATTTTGTTCCCGGTAATGCTACCAGCGAGTGAGAAATGCGCAATTTGTATTCTCCGATAATGCTGAATCCGCTTTCCCGTATCAGTTCATGGTTTTGAAGCAAACTTCCGGCAATGGTATTTTCGATTGCCATCATCCCAACAATCGACGGGTCTCGCCGTATAGAAGTAATTACATCGCGAAAGGTGTTGCACGGGATGGTTTCTACCTCGTCTTGGTCAAAGTACCGGCGTGCCGCAATGTCGTGATACGAACCTGCAATTCCTTGTATTGCTACTTTTCTTTCCATTCTTTTTTGTTTTATGTCTATTCACAAAAAAAGTCCCACCTTAACAGGCAGGACTTCATATTGTTCATTGATTACATACATTCAATCATCTTCAACGCATTACATACAAACTCCTGCCTTCACCTTGCTATAAAAGTAAAAGTAATAAAAGTAATATGTAAAGCTAAATCGAGTCATGTTTTCTTTTATTCGTTTATTCTGGGAGCAAAAGTAACAAATTTTCCGTATATGCAAGAAAAAAATGATATTTTTTTTACTTTTTTCCATTCAAATGAGCAAAAAAGAGCTTCTGTTTGTTCTTTAGCTGTTTTGAGAAGCTGTTTTGAATTTCTTCGGAAAATATTTATACAG
>ERZ857521.932-NODE-932-length-39511-cov-27.295899_pt1 | contig 39511 bp, 45 predicted proteins | sample MGYA00519701_ERZ857521 | MGnify/ENA primary metagenome ERZ857521 (study PRJEB31778, sample SAMEA3449346) | human gut metagenome | biome: human gut; feature: human-associated habitat; material: faeces | place: United Kingdom | collected 2010/2012 ...
AATACGGTCAGGACTGCATGGAAAACGACTGCGTGACAAAAACAGAGTTCGGCCTTCTGCGGCGCTTGGACCCACCCTTTTCGGAGCAGCGGCAGGGACAGAGGATGATGTAAGCAAAAGCGGCTCGATCCATTTGGAACGAGCCGCTTGCTAAGCAGGCAAACTGGAATTTCACGTTGCAATTCAATCAGGATACGGCTTTTAGGATATAGGATACTCATGCCATTCCACATTGTTTTTTAGGTCTTGATTTTCCTTTTCGGCATTGTATTCTTCTTGTGTGGCTTTTTTGCCGCTTATCATGAAATTATCCATCGTGTATGCCTGCCCTGTGGCAGATAAGACATCAGTTATAACAAGGCCGTCTTGAGTGAAGCCGATAGTAGCAACGCCCTCCTTTGAACCCAAATCATCGGAATAGATAAAGGTGCCATCCGTTTTGAGGTTTTCAAATGTACGATAGTTTGTCCGATAGCCATACACATGGTCATCACTACTATGAAGAACTAAATATCCTCCGGTATCGCCAGTTACACCACAAACAAAAACGACCGCTTCTTCACTACCGTCACCATCCAAATCAATCATCGCATAGTTTTGAATAGCCATATAGGCATCATCCGGATTAAATAAAGATGGAATATCGGCTATATTAACAGAAGCAAAATCAGAGCCATCATTAGTAGCATAATAGAACAGCTGTTTGCCCTTCAAAACATCTTGCATATTAGCTGGTGTCGGATTACTTGAACAACTAACCAATGCTAAAACACCAACCAATGCCAAAACTAATGTTATCAACTTTTTCATAACAACACCTCTGCCAAATCTCGATTGCTTTACCTCATCATAGCATATCCCTCAGGAATGTGTAAAGCCAAATTCTACACCGAAAGGAGATCTTAACCTTGAAAGATGCAACGCAATTTCATATCCGACCTGCCCGCCCGGAGGAGGCGGGCTTATTTTATACCCCGCATTCCGAAGAAGATAAGCGGCTGGGTACCGTTGGCCATGTCCGCATGGACTTCGGGCGCAGCGGCAACGAGTTTTGGCATACCTGGTGGCCGAGGGACTCGGAGAAACTGAACAGCCCCGCATTCAAGTTGGAACTGCAGGAGGTCGTGGACACGCTGCGGGAGAGTGTGCTGAAAAACCGCTTCGCGATGGAGCGCTTTTGCTATGAGCACGGCGGAAAAATCGACGGCGGCTATGTACAGAATTACGGCTACATCGTGGAAACGGAACATTATCGCTACTGCCTGCGGTGCAACCCGTCCCCTGGAGATTACAATGGTTACCTCACCGCTTACGATTTAGCTGTCCAACGGCAGAACATGGCACGGAACAAGCCTCTGGTGGGCCGCGTCACCTATGCCAATGGCGACACGCAGGAGTTTACCGACGCCGAAGCCTTTCTCAAGTGTGTGCGGGAGGAATTGCCGTATCGCCCCACCACAGGCTTCCGTTACGAGGTGCTGACCGACGATTCCAACCTCCGCAAGCAGGTAGATGACATGATCTTTGACTTCTATGGCGAGGAAAATCCCCGTCAGTTGGAGGAATACCAAAAAACGCCCAAACAGGGCATGACAATGGGAGGAATAAGATGATGGACAGAAAAATGGTGAACTTTATCAAAGAACAGTATCCCCCCGGCACCCGCATCCGGCTCAATTCGATGGAAGACCCCTACGCGCCCATTCTCCCCGGCACGGAGGGTGAAGTAGACTTCGTGGACGATGCGGGACAGCTCCACATGAAGTGGGATAACGGCAGGTCACTGGCACTTATTCCCGGCGAGGACAGCTTCACGGCGCTGCCGCCCAAGCTGACCAGCCTCAAGTTGTATATGCCCCTAACCGCTGATCTCTATGAGCGGAACGAGAACGGCAATCTCGACGACAGCAGCACATTGCTGGAGGGCCGTGAGCTGCGCGGCTATCAGGATCAGATCACGGCGGCGCTGGTCAAAAACCGGATGCCGGAGGAAACCGAGCGCGGCATCATGCATTGGTATGATGAAGCCGACAGCGTTGACCGCAAGGTACGCTCTGCCGTCTTCACCGTGGAGAAGCGTGATCGCCAGCTCTGGGGCGTGGCGGAATGCCGCGTCACCGGGGAATTATCGGACACAGAACTGGAAACCTTAAAGGAGTACCTCACCGGACAGGCTTCGGACGGCTGGGGCGAGGGCTTTGAGCAGCGGGAGATTTCCGTGGATGCCGGCGGTGAATTGTATGTCCACTTTTGGAACTCGGACGAGTGGAGCATCCAGACGGAGCAGGAGCTTTTCTCCCCCAAGCTGGCGGAGGGACTGCCTAAGATGTGCTTCTCCACCCTCCCCGGCACCGGTGAGCTCATCTGTATCAAGCGCGGCGAGAGCGGCTACTATCCCAGCGACTGGTCCACGAACGATCCAGCGCATAACCGTGAGATAGCGGACTATAACAACGAGCGGCTTGGCGTGACGCAGGAGCAGCGGCTGGCAATGGAGTGCGGCAGTATGCACGGCTGGGGCGTCCCTGGTGCTGACCCCAGCTACTATGAGCAGAAGATGGGAGGAATGAAGTTTGGCTAAGAAAGTGTTTGCCATGTATCTGGCAAAGGAGGGCAATCCTAACAGCGATGCATACGCAAAGCTGGACTTGCCCGCCTCACCGTGGGAACTGTGGGACGCGCTGGACAAGATACGGCTGAACGAGGGCGAGCAGTTATACATGGAGATCGAAGACTACTATGCCTTTGCGTATCTTGCTCCCCATTTGGATGGGTTAGAGACTACGAGGAGTACGATCTGCTCATCGGCATGGAGGGCGCGAACCTCAAAAACATGCAGCGCATCTGCGGCGGTGATCCGGCGGGGAAGATGCACTGGCTGCTCGACTACACCGACCGCCCGGGTGACGTCGCCGACCCGTGGTATACAGGCGATTTTGAAGCGACGTGGCGGGATGTCTCAGAGGGCTGCAAGTGCCTTTTGGCAGAGATCGAAAAAAGCGGGATTTGATGGCATTTCAAGACGGGAGGCAGACGATGAGCGAGATCAAGATTCATATTTTCCACATCGGCAAGGTGTGCGTCGCGCCGGAGCTGCCGTTCGGCGGCGAGCATTACAGCGCGCTCAAGGCGTCTGGCGTGCTGGATAGAAAGTCGAAACGGCTCTGGCTGCCGGTTTCGGCCTATCTCATCGAGTGCGCGCACGGGAACGTTCTGTTCGACTGTGGCAGGCACCGCGATATGAGCCCGCACGGCGTCTTTGAGCGCAGGGCGCAGATCCGCTCGCTCGGCTCGCTGCCGCTGTATTTTACGAATCAGGTTGTTGTCGAAAGCAGTGCGGCCATCGACGAGCAGCTCGCGGCGCGGGGCGTCGCGCCTGTCGATTGGGACGCGGTGCTGCTCTCGCATCTTGACTGCGACCACGCGAACGGCCTCAAGCTGGTCGCGGACGCGAAGAAAATTCTCGTTTTGAAGGACGAACTGCGCTTCGCGGAGAACGGCTCACCCGTCAACCGCATCCGCTACAATGCGGACTGGTGGCGCGGCACGAAGATGCAGACCTTCGACTGGAATGGCCTTATGGGCTCCGCAGGCCGGTCTTACGATGTGTTCGGCGACGGGATGCTCGTGATGGTCAACATTCCGGGCCATTCCAAGGGCCTGTGCGCGCTCAGGATCACGGGGGAGGACGGGAGGTTGCGCCGACGGCGGCTACGCGAAAAAATCGTGGGAGCAGATGCTGCTCTCCGGCATCGCCGACGACCGCGCGGCGCAGAAAAAGTCGCTCGCGTGGATCAGGGCACAGAGTCGGGAGCGGAACTGCGTTGCGTGCATCGCCAACCACGATTTCGATGTCAAACCGGGTGCGATTACATTATAAAAGAGTGAACAGGCAGCGCCAGCGGCGCTGCCTGTTACTCATTTCAGGGCTTAATAATTTCTACCGTGGATGTTCGGAATTTGTTAAGAATTTTCACAGTGGAATCACAAGGTTTGCATGATATAACTTTTCCCACAGGCGGGAAAGAAACCAAAATGGGCCGGAGCTTCCGGCAATGGAGGAACATATTATGCAGACTGTCATCACGATCAACGCCGTCATTATGGCGCTATTTTTCGTATGCTATTCCTATCAATTCTTCTATGTGGCGGTGGCGCTGCTGAAGCGGAAAAAATTCACCTGCCGCAATGAAAACCACCGCATTGCCGTCCTCATCGCCGCGCGCAACGAGGAAAACGTCATCGGCCAGCTGCTCGACAGCATCCACGCGCAGAAGAACTATCCTATGGACCACGTGGACATCTACGTCGGCGCGGACAACTGCACGGATGACACGGCCCGCGTGGCGCGCGAGCGCGGCGCGATCGTCTTTGAGCGCCACGATACGGTGCATGTCGGCAAGGGCTATGTGCTCAATGAAATGCTCAAGCGCATCAAGCGCCCGGGCCGCAAGCACTACGATGCCTATCTCGTGCTGGACGCCGACAATATCCTCGACCCGAACTTCATCTCCGAGATCGAGAAGGTCTACTCCAGCGGCTATGAGATCGTGACGTGCTACCGCAACTCCAAAAACTACGGCGACAACTGGATCTCCGCGGGCTATGCGCTGTGGTTCCTGCGCGAGGCGCAGTATCTCAATAACGCGCGCATGCGCCTTGGAAGCAGCTGCGCCGTGTCCGGCACAGGCTTTCTGTTTTCCGACGGTGTGCTGGAAGCGTGCGGCGGCTGGAACTTCTTCCTGCTGACCGAGGACATCGAGTTTACCATTGACAACGTCGTGCGCGGGGAAAAGGTCGGCTACGCGGCGGACGCGGTGCTCTATGACGAGCAGCCCACGAGCTTTGCCCAGTCCTGGCGCCAGCGCATGCGCTGGTCGAAGGGCTACCTGCAGGTGTTCCGCAAGTACGCCTCCGAGCTCTTCTCCGGCATTGCGCGCGGCAGCTTTTCCTGCTATGACATGACGATGAACATCATGCCCGCGGCGGTGCTCACGGGTTTGAGCGTGGTCGTGAACATCGGCGCGGCGATCGCGAACGCGACGTCAGGCGGTTCGATGGCGGTGCTGGCGGTCTCCGTGCTGCAAACGCTGATGAGCCTGTACTTAACGCTCTTTGTGCTCGGCGCGATCACGACCGTGACGGAGTGGAAGAATATCCGCTGCGCGGCGTGGAAAAAGGTACTCTACGCCTTCACGTTCCCGCTCTTCATGCTCACCTACGTGCCGATCTGCATTGCGTCGCTCTTTACAAAGGTCGAGTGGAAGCCGATCTGCCACACCAGAGTGATGACGCTTGAGCAGATCGAAGAGCCCGGCCTGCGCGCATCGTAAAAAGCGATTTTCCATAAAAGGGGAGAGGGTGAAAACCCTCTCCTCGTTTTTTATTATTACCGTTTGTCGCCGGGCTTAAAAATGAGCGCCATCAGCACAGCAAAGACGACCGCTGCGGCGATGCCGCCCGCCGTGGCGCTGAGGCCGCCGGTCATCACGCCGAGCCACCCCTGCTCTTGAACGGCTTTTTCCACGCCCTTGGCGAGCGAGTAGCCAAAGCCGAGCAGCGGCACGGTCGCGCCCGCGCCGCCCCATTTGACGATGGGCTCGTAGACGCCGATGGCCGTCAGTAAAACGCCGCAGACGACATAGCCCGTCAGGATACGCGCGGGCGTGAGGGGCGTTTTGTCGATGAGAATCTGTCCGATGGCGCAGAGGATGCCGCCGCAGAGAAAGGCGTTCAGATAATCCACCGCTTATCCCTCCTTGCGATTCGAGAATACGACCGCGTGGCAGATGCCGGGGATGCTCTCGCCCTGAAATGTCGTCGTGGGGGAGAGCAGCGCGCCCGTCGGCGCGAAGATGATGCGGTTCCATTTGCCCTCGCGCATCCCGCGCAGCAGATACCCGCACAAAACGCTTGCCGAGCAGCCGCAACCGCTGCCGCCGCAGTGCATGTCCTGCGATTCGATGTCGTAGAGCAGAAGCCCGCAGTCGGTGTAGCGCTCACCGAGAGGGAGCCCATCGCGCGCGAAAAAGTCCGAGACGATCTGATGCCCGAGCCTGCCGAGGTCGCCCGTCACGATGAGGTCATAGTCTTCGGGTTTTGTCCTCGTGTCGCGAAAGAGCGCGCACAGCGTGTCATAGGCGGCGGGGGATGATGTTCCAATAGACCCATAAATATCAGCCAGCAGCACTGGCAAGGCCCTGTTCATCAATCAAATCAAGGAGTCGCTGATATTCGTCCTGGTATTTGAATTGTATTGTTATAGTGCCACCTTCGTGAACGTAGATCATTTCAATCAGTTCTACAATTACCTCACGAGTTAGAACTTGAATATTGCGATAACGAAGGAAACTGGAAATAAACTTGTTCTCTGAGACGGGGGCGGATTGGTACTTGCTGATCTCTTCTTTGATGTTGGCAATTGCAATTTCGATTTGCTCTAGCTGCTCACCAATCTTGGCTTTTAGTGAAAGATACTCGTCCTTGGACAGTATCCCTGCTTTCCAATCGGGGTAAAGGTCGATTCGACAGCGGGAAACCTTCTCGTATTCCTCTTCTTTTAATTGAAGCATCTTTTCAAGGCGAGAAGACTTCGCAGCTCGTACATTTTGACTTTTCAGGTCATTCACAAGCTGATCCATTGAAACCGCGAGATCTATTTGAGACTGGATGGTAGCAAGAACGGCGTCATAAAGCTGTTTTTCCCGAATGGTATGCTTGGTGCATAAATTGCGCCCCGCTTTACGGAAAGTCTGACAAACATAGTAGTGGTACTTTCCATACGACTGTGCTACACTCTTTTTCCCCATTGCTCTCAAGCAATCCGCACAGCGGATATACCCTGCAAATATGCTGACATGATTGATACCGGGTGAAGTCCGTGTGTCTCGCATTAAAAGCTGTTGTACCGTTTCAAATTTTTCGCGGTCAATGATAGCTTCATGCATGTTCGGAACAATCACCCAGTTTTCCTCGGGAACAGCAACGCTAATCTGCACCTTATAGCTTTTGGTTCGGTTTTTATTCTGAACCATATCTCCAACATAAAGTCTGTTTTTCAAAACTCGCTTTACTGAGGAATCAGGCCATGCGCTGTCCAACTGTCCGGCAGGATGCTTATAATTTAGGCCGCATTGGCGTTTATAGGCGCTGGGATTAGGGATTCCCATATGGTTTAGCCTTTTTGCAATGCCAATGATGCTCATTCCCTGCAAGAACCAGTCAAAGATGTTTTTGACGACTTCAGCAGCAACAGGGTCAACGATAAGATGATGGTGGTCATCAGGATCTTTCATATAGCCATATGATGCAAAAGAACCAATGAACTCTCCTTTGCTGCGTTTACGATCCAGCGATGAACGAACTTTGTTTGAAATATCACGACAGTATTCGTCATTCATCACATTTTTGAAGGAAACCAGCGCGTTGTTAATGGAGGCAGGATCTTTTATACTATCGATTCGGTCATTGACGGATATAAAGCGAATGTTCAGCATAGGAAAAATCATCTCAAGATACTGACCCACTAAAATATAGTTTCGGCCTAACCGGGATAAATCTTTGACAATGACACAGTTGATTTTTCCCTTTTTGATGTCTTCCATCAGACGCATGAAATCCGGACGATCAAAATTAGTTCCGCTCCAACCATCATCAGAGTAGCGATCAACAAAGGTGATATCATCGTTATGGGCAATATAATCATCAATGATGTCAAATTGCGTCCCGATGCTATCGCTTTCCTCTTTATCACCGTCCTCTCTTGAAATACGTGCGTAATCCGCAGCTTTCCACTGTTTTGCATCAGGCAAAACTCCCTGGCGTTTCCGCAAATATTCATCATATCGGTTTCTGTATGCCATATAAACCTCCTACTATAAGGCCGTATGATATGGCTATACTACACACACTAATTATATCATACGAAACAGCAAAATCAATTCTCCGAAATGAGCAAGTTATGGATACGGCGCTGTAAAGTATCCCCTGTATTTCCTGAATAAGTCACATGAACGCCAATACTACCGACACGGAATAGATACGGATTTTTGACAGCATCTACAAATGCTTTCATCTTATCGCCATCGGATTCTGACCGTACATGAATCTCTGTAATATCAACCAAAGTGTTCTTATTGAAAGCAGGAGACGAGAGGTAGTGTAAAGCAGATTCTTTCAGGTTATTATTCAAGTGCAGACCTCCTTTGTAAAAAATGATGTAAAAATTTTAACCATAAGCTGGAATTTGTATTCACTTGAAACTATATCCGGGCCATTTCCTGCGCCCTCGCTTCAGGCCGCGTATTTGCAGGTTGCCGCTGTGCGGCACTTCCCCGGCAGGTACGCAAACGCATACTGTCAGCCGATCCTGTATAACTCCCGGACGACTCTATGTGACCGCGCTATTCTATGCGGTGTTTTCAAGGTTCAAGGCACATCTATTTGCCGTTCACACAATAAATACGGAGAAACATAGACAAATTTTGCAAGTTACAGAAAAAGTTAATAGATAAGCCCTCGTAAAACGTTGTCGTTTTACGAGGGCTTAATATTTGTCCAATAAAATTCTATCACTGCAAAGAAAAAATATCAGCTATCCTGTCCAAAAATACACCTCGCTGTCGTATTTAAGAGAATGAAGGGAGGTGAGATTAGTGAAAAAGCGTTTCTTTTGCATGTCTCTTATTCTGGTGATGCTTCTTTCTGTTTCGGCACATGCGATCCAAAGCCGCAGCATTACCTCGGTGCCCCACCTGAGCTTCGATGGGAATAACGCCTCATGTGTAATTCAGATTGTCGGCGATAAGATGACAGATGAGATTTCGGCGACGATGGAACTCCGGTGTGGCAGCGATTTGATCGCAAGCTGGAACGGAAGCGGATCTGGCATTTTGAAGATGACAAAAAGTGCGGCAGTCAAAAAAGGAAAAACCTATACCATGGTTGTCAATTTTTCCGTGAATGGAACAAGACGGTCTCCGGTTACGGTCAGCGCGACAAATAACTAAAAACATTTTTCTCCGAGAAACCAGATATATTATATATCTTTGTTTGTGTGAGGTAAAAGGCAATGGAGAAAAGTGAAACAGCTTCTCGAGGAGGGAGAATTATTTCAAATAAAATCAAACTAGAAAATCTAATGAGAATTGTCCGATTAGTAGCTGCCATTTTTCAAATTGCAATAATAGTAATTGCTTTTATGTCAAAGCAGGTTATTGTTCTTAATATCACTGACCTAAAAGGGTATACGCCAGATTATATCCAATGGTATTTTTACGAATACACAGGAGTTCAAAATGAATCGGGTTTAATACAACTAGTCGAAGTAATAAAGGTTGTGAGTACAGTTCTCTTAACGACAGAAATTGCTATCATCGGCAGTTTTAGGTATTCAATGGGAGAAATGTCAGGAAAAGAGATATTTGCTTTTTCTGCAATTCACCTATCGATATATGCTTTGTCATATATAATGCTCTGTGCGTTGTTTAAGCATTATTACTTGTACTGGGATTTATTGCTGCCTGAGATTTTGAACATAATGGTTTGGGAAATGTCATCAAGAAAAAGAAAGAGAGGATTTTTAAAATGAAGTGCTTTAAAAAGTAGTAGCATTGCTGTGTAGCATTTGTACGATTATGACTATGTCGCTTCCGGCCTTTGCCGTAGAGTTTGAGAACAAAGGGAATAATACAGACATACAGTTCAAAAAGATAATGGAGTCTGTTTACGAACAGTTAGTGGCCCAGAACGCGGAGGATATGTATCCAGTATATGAAGAAATCATTAGTGCACAATATTATAACCAATTGGCGTTAACGAAAAAAGGGCCTGTTTCCACATTAGGAGATGAGGACGAGGTATATCGATATGCTCCATACGGGGGCAGTGTTACTTATAAACTCCCGAGAGAATGGGGCGTTGAGCCGTTACGCGTAGGTATGTTGTGTCTTGATGATAACAAGACTGGGAAATATGTCATTGACCTATTGGCAAGCGGTGACTCATTTAACGCGTATGATATGCTGGGCGAGATCATCGGTATGTCAAGTCTCAGTTATGCAATGTCAGTTTTTAACGTCATTGGAAAGATTTCGGATAAAAATTTGTACTCAAAAATAAAAGAAAATGACTATTGCGCAATGGTTATTAGCACGATGAATTATATAGATGGATCTAAAACATCGGTAATGTATGCATGGGAATCTCACTTTTGGATGTGTCCGCCGACAAATGCGTTTGACTTAGAGTATGAAATTTTTAAATCTTAATCGCAGAGATTGAAGGCAGAATAATATTTACTTAAGTAATTGACCCGTTATAATTACGGGGCAGATGCTTCTAACGCAACGAAAAAGGGAAAAGTAAGCGCTGGGCGGAAATCGCCCAGCGCTAATTTTTGCTAAAAGAAATTTAGGCATATAAAGAAGGTGAAATTGAGGGATGTTGATTATCGTTCTATGTACAGAGATGGAGTTGCGAGTCTGATCACTGGACATATCGGCTATGCTTTGTTACAATATAAATATAACAAGTAGGAGATGCAGGCCATGCTGATTTATCTTCAAACGATCGAAACAGAAGAAGACAAGAACAAATTTGAAGATATATACCGGGAATACCGCGGGCTTATGTATTACGTCGCCTACAAGCGTCTGCACCATGAACAAGATGCAGAGGATGTGGTACATCACGCTTTTGTGAAAATAGCTGAAAATATCAAAATAATTGATCCGGTGAGTCCAAAAACAAAGCAGCTCGTCGTAACTATAGTTGACAACAGAGTGACTGATATGCTGCGAATGAATGGCCACCATCCCACTGCGGAATATAACGATGAAATTCTTAATCAACTGAGTGCAGAACTTCACACAGATGATTTGCTAACAGAGGCTATTCTTAAGTTGCCGGAGCAGCAACGTCATGTTATCTGGTTGAAATATTATCATGGCTACAATTTGCGTGAAATTTCAAAGATGTTGGGAATTACGTTATCTTGGGCGCAGAAAATCGATCAGAGAGCGAAAAAGCAACTCGAGATACTGTACAAAGAAGGAGGCGGCGAATTTTGATCACTGATGAGCGACTACGCGCGGCTGCTGAAAAATCCAGCAACTTATATCTGCGTTATATGGAAGAAGGTTACGACGCGATTCGTCCTCATGAGTTTTCTGAACCGTTTGAAAGAAAAATCAGAAAGCTGAAAAAGCGCGCAGATCATCCTTATTTCTATAAAATGATGCACAAAGTTGCCGTTATTATACTTGCAGTCCTCATTGGCGGAAGTGCTTGGCTGGCCGTCGATACAGAGGCTAGAGCATCTTTTTTTGGATGGGTCAAAGAGGTGTACGAAGAGTTGTTTATATATCATTTTGAGGATGGGCGTACCAGCAATGAAGGAAAGAATAACTACTATTTAACTTGGATCCCCGAAGGATATACACAGATATTAGAAGATAGTGTAGGAAATACTTCGTCGGTCATTTATATGAATGACGAGGGTGAGATACTGAAATTCTATTATGCAAGTCCGCCAGATGAGACATTCTGGCAAATCGAGTCAACAAATACTGCCGTTGAAAAGGTAACCGTAGATGGCTGCACTGCCGACATTTTGATCAACGATGACGCTGCTATCGGTAACACAATCGTATGGATGACTGCTGACAACGCTGGATTTTTCATATCCGGGTTCTTCACTGCCGAAGATCTGGTTAGGTTAGCAGAAAGTGTTTGCGAAAAATAAATAGCCGTTGTGTCCAAAAACTCCCTCCCTTGTCGTATTTAGTTTTACGAGAAGGGAGGGCTGTTTTAGTAGAAAATACAGAGGTATAATTTTCAATGTATCCGAAGTAGATTAAGCTATGTTCAACAACAAAAGAAAGCGAGGTTAGTTAAATGAAACGTAAAATGGTGTCGTTTATTCTCTGCATCGCAATGTGCATGGCTCTCGCCATTCCTGCATTTGCTGTCGAATTAAGCCCATATGCTACTGATGAAGTGGGCAATTTTTCACAGATGATTGAGTTTGCTTTCTCGGATAATGTAGAAGGTAGATTTAGATATTCTTATAACGATGCTGCTGGAAATGTGGTCGATGGTATTGTAATAAAAGAAATCTCGACAGATGGGACGACAAAGCTGAACTTTGTAGAAGGCGATAAATCTGATAAGGTTGAAATTGATTCCATTAGAGACGTAATCTTAAACGGTAATTGCATTAAGGTGACAACGCAGGAATCATCAAAGCTAAGTACGGAATATGATATTGCTCCTTTTGCACATACCGTAAAATATCTTGACGGTCCGCCGGACGGGACAGTTGCAACTGATTATAGCAAACTAATTGGTACTCAAAAGAAAGACATTACATTTATGCAGGATTTGCTCGATATGACCTCCGGTGCATTTGTAACGGTCGTAATCGCTGCACTCGGATTTAATCCTCTTGGAGCTTTTGCGGCAGGAGTACTTTTAGGAAAGATTTGCCATATTGGTGGGACGGTGCACCCAGACGGTATCCACGCTATTTCTGTAAGAGTCCTTTCGTATCAGCGCCCCAGCGGTCCGGGGGTTATCGGGTACGGGACGGTAACAAAGTTGTACACAAAATGGTATGCAAGCGCCAATCAGCAGAACTATATTGAAGACGCTGATACGGTTGTGTATCGCTGTATGAATGGATAATAACATGGAAAAATTACCCAAGAATATCATACAGTATGTGATAAGCTTTGCACTATTTTTGGCCGTTATGATTTTGCTTCCAGTCAAGGCATATCCAAAGCACTGGAGCGATTTGCTTTTTATTGCTTTTGGATTTGCATTTTTCGCGCTCCGAGCGGTCGAGGAAAAGAAAAAATCTGCATGGTTTGATTTGTGCTGTGTGGGGGTACTTCTCTTAGAGAGTGTTCTTTTGCTGTTGATAGGTTGGCAGCTAAGTTGACCCTTCCGGAGTGTCACCTGATAGCGAACTTACTATCAGGTGACACTCCTTTTTAGCAGCGTGAGAGTGTATCTATGCTGATATATGCATAGCATTTGATGTTACTGCTGCTCGACGCCACAATAGCTAACAAAACCTATTTGAGACACAATATGAAGGATAAATAGTGTTGACTTGTCATATATATTGTGCTACACTATGCCTGTAAATGAGTTTTGCGCAATTTCCCTTTGGGCATAGGTCAATGATCTGTGTGTGGAGTGATCCACCTGCGCACGTTGTCAGGTTTGTACGTTTTTGTCAGTAGTATTGCTGTGCTATGAGAGCCGGCTGCTGCTGGCTTTTTTGTTTTACGGGGCACCGCCCCATGCTGCGGGAATGACGAGAGTTTGCTGTCAGGCAAACATACTGGATTTTACCAGAATCGTTGTTCCCACTTTTTTGCGCCCAAATGCCGAAGGGCTTTGAGGATATATCATCAAGAAAGGTGGAAACAAGAAATGAAATTCAGACGAAAATGGAAACCCGAAGGGCATCCCAGACGCTCCTTCCGACCGTACCACAGGTACAGAAAAAACGGCTTTTGAATAAGCCGTGCATCGGATATGAAGCCGAGGAGGAATGTATCTATGGAAAACGCAGCGTGCTACGCTCCGCAAATTCTTGTCAGCACAGAAGATCTGCCGCGTGAGCAATGGCTGGAATACCGGCGCAAGGGTATTGGCGGAAGTGACGCCGCTGCCGTTCTCGGAATTTCACCATTCCGCACTGGGCGGGATCTCTACTATGACAAACTGAATATCGTCACGGCAGACGATAACGAAAACTGGGTCCAGTTGGAGGTTGGAACTCTGCTGGAGCCGTTGGTTGCCAAGATCTTCGCCCATAAGACGGGCTATAAGATCTACCGCCGACCATTCATGTTCCGGCATCCCCAATATCCTTGGATGCTGGCGGATCTGGATTACATGGTGGAACTGCCGGACGGTACAACAGCCATCCTTGAGATCAAGACCACGAACTATAACGCCAAGGATAACTGGTGGTACAACGGCGAGGAGATCGTTCCTATCTACTACGAATCGCAGGGGCGGCACTACATGGCGGTCATGAACATTGACCGGGTCTACTTCTGCTGCCTTTACGGAAATTCGGAAGACGAGGCGATGATCCGCCGTATCGACCGTGACATGGCCTATGAAGAAGAACTGATTGCTTTGGAACGGGACTTCTGGGAGAATCATGTCCTAACAAAAACGCCGCCTCCCTATGTGGAAGCGGACGGTGACCTGATACTCGAAAGCCTGCGGCGAAAGCTGGGGCCTGCGGACAAGGACGCGCCTCCCGTGCTGCTGGGACAGACGCAGTTTGGGCAGCTGTTCATGCTTCTTTCCCTGCAAGAGCAGAAAAAGGCGCTGTTGGCTGATGTGAACAAGCTGGAAAAGGACATCAAGCGGTTGAAGGGTTGCTCATCGAGAGAATGGGAACAAGCTGCACCGCCGTGTATAACGGCTCTGCGGAGAGCTACACCATAACCTACAATCCGGTACGCTCCGCAGGCATATCGAAGGACGCCTTAGAGCGTTTGAAGGACGAACACCCTGATATTTACGATCAGTATGTCACGGTGTCCGAATGGCGAAGATTCCATGTGAAAAAAGCTGCCTTGCAGGCAGCGTGAAAAGAAACGGAGGTGATGTGCTGTGAGCATTGTTGCAGCACTGGACAAGGTACTGTTTTTCAATGCGTCCAGCAAATATTCTGTCCTTCGGATGAAGACGGAGGACAGCAGCATACCCACAGAGGCCCGGAGCCCCTATCGCTATCACGACCACTTGATCCGCTTTACCGCCGTCGGCATCGAATTGCCGCAGACGGATACGGTGAAGATCGAGATGGATGGAGAGTGGAAGGACGGAAAATACGGGCTTCGGCTTCAGGTCGATCATTGGCAGGAAATCGTGCCGCCCACATTGGAGGGCGTCCGCAATTATCTTGCCTCCGGTCTGCTGAAGGGCATCGGAGAAAAGACCGCCGACGTGATCATCGAAAAGTTTGGTGTCAATGCTCTGGAGATTCTGGAACATCAGCCAGACCGGCTTCTTGAGATTCGCGGCATTACAAAGGAACGGCTTGCGGAGATCAAGGACGCCTATGCGGAAACCAGCCGGATGCGTGTCCTGATGACCCTGCTGGCCCCGTTCAAGGTCACCCCGACGACCGCGCAGAAGATCTATCAGCATTTCGGCCCTGCCTGTGCGGACATCGTGAGACAGAGTCCCTTCAATCTCTGTCAGGTGCCGGGGTTCGGCTTCAAGAGGATTGACGCCATCGTACAAAAATCCGGTGGAGATCTGCGTGATCCGAAGCGCGTCCACGGTGCGCTCTTTTATGCGCTGGAGGACGCACGGACAAAGGACGGACATCTCTATCTGGAGGCGGAGACTCTGCTCAAAGCGGCTATGCAGCTGCTCAATGAGCGGATACCCCTCCCGCAGATGCGCGTCCCCATGAGCCAGGTCGAACAGGAACTGTCTGCCATGATCCGGCAGGACGAGGTGGTATCGAATCACGGCAATGTGTATCTGCCCAAGCAATTTCTGCAGGAGAGCGAAACCGCACAGAAAGCGGTAGAGCTGTTCCTGGCAAATCCGGCGGTGGTAGACATTGCGCAGCCGTTGGAGCGAGTGAAGCATAGCTTAGGGCTCAACCTGTCCAAACGCCAGTCAGAAGGCGTGGAAATGGTGTTCCGGCATAACCTGTCCATTATCACAGGCGGCCCCGGCACCGGCAAGACCACGGTTCTGAAAACGGTGATCGAAGTGTACCGTCAGCTCTATCCTCAGCAGAAGATCGTACTCGGAGCGCCCACAGGTAAGGCGAGCCGGCGTATGGCGGAGGCAACGGGGATCGATGAAGCACAGACGCTCCACAGCATTCTGGGACTTCACGGTGATTCGGAATCGAAGAAAGACCGGGAACGGAAACCGCTGGAAGCAGGGCTCCTGATCGTGGACGAGACTTCCATGGTCGATATGTGGCTGATCCATCAGCTCTTTTCCCGCTTGCGCCCCGGCACCAAAGTCCTTTTGGTCGGTGACGCAGACCAATTGGAGAGCGTGGGTGCCGGCGATGTGTTCCACGAGTTGATCGGCTCCGGCGTTGTGCCAGTCACGGTGCTGGATGAGATCTTCCGTCAGGCACAGGACAGCCTGATCGCCCACAATGCCCGTTTTATCAACGAGGGCAAAACGACGCTCTACTATGGTGAGGACTTTGCCTTTCATAAGGCAGAGAGCCAGGAGGAGACTGCCGGCATCATCCGTGAGCTTTACCGGGAGCAGATCGCCGCAAAAGGAATTGAGCAGGTGGAGATTTTATCGCCGTTCCGCTCTGAGGGCGAGGCATCGGTCAACAGCCTGAATGAAGCCATCCGCGAGAAGATCAACCCCGCAGCGCCGGAGACGCCGGAGATCGTGTACGCCGGAAAGATATTCCGCCTCAACGACCGCGTGATGCAGATGCGGAACAACTATGAGATCAAGCTGTATAACCGCTCCGGCAAGCAGGTCGGCGAAGGTGTTTTCAACGGTGACATCGGTACCATCCGCAAAATCAGCGGCACCAATGTCGTGATCGAGTTTGACGGCCGCTATATGGATTGCCCGCAGGTACTTCTGGATGATTTGGAGCTGTCCTATGCCATTACGATCCACAAATCCATGGGCTCAGAGTATGATACGGTCATTATTCCACTGCTGGCTGCCCATAATGTGCTCCTGACGCGGAATCTTCTCTACACGGCAATCACGCGTGCCAAGCGCCGCGTGCTGCTGGTGGGTGAAAAAAGGGCGCTGTATATGGCGATCCATCGGAGCCGAAAAGGAAAACGCAATACCATGCTGGGCGAACGCATCGCCCTCTACTATAAGGCAGTCACGCGCAAGGCTCTCCGTAACGAAGAGGGCGAAGAATGGCAGCGTGCCAGTTAATGTGAGATGAATGTGCAAAAAAACGCACAGTCATCTCTTATTTATTTTATGAAGGGAGTATCAAACCATGTCCAGAGAAAGAATTATGCTGACCCAGGCGATCCCCGCCGTGCAGCAGCTTCGCAGGGTGCAGGGCTTTGACCCGCTGCGCTTTCTGAAAAGAAACGCCAACGGCGGAATCGAGCTGGAGCCGCGCTATCAGCGGCTCTGGTTCCGATTGGCCTGCCCCGATGGAAAAATGCTGCTGAATCGGCTGCGTGTCACCGACCAGATCGCCGTTTATGAGGCGCAGGTATTTCTGTCCAGAGAGGACAACCAACCCATTACCAATTTTACCGCGGCGGTGGAAAAGGCTCAGGCTCCTGCCGGACGCTATGTGCAGGCCGCGCAGGACGAGGCGCTGAAAACGGCGCTGGATAATGCAGGCTTTGGCATCCAGCTCTGTGAGATCAACCCCTCTGCGGCGGTAGATGCACAGGCCGATGGGAAACAGGAAGTCGCAACGGACACTGTAAATCGTCAGGAGACTGCTCCGGCGGTAAATAGAGCCGCAGCACCGCAGCGAGAAGCGTCTGTCGGTGAAAATCATCCGGTGCAGGCAGTGCCTACACCGCAAGAGGTTCAACCGCAGGAGGAGGCAAAGACGCCCAACGTAAATCAGCAAGAGGTTCACACCACCCAGCAGACGGAAAGCGTTTCAGACGCCATGAGTCTGCTGCAGGCGTTAAGCGGCGGAACTGCGGCTTCTGAGCCTGATCCGGTTATGCCCCAAAAGGCGCAGGAGGTTCCCTCGGAAACAGCGGAGCCTGCTGTCATGGAGCGGGCTGAAACAGCGCAGACGGTGAAGCCTGTCGTGGTCGATATGCCGGCAGCGGCATCGACAGCGGCTGCACCGAAATATTCGGACAATATGACGGTGGACGAGATTCTTTCGCTGATGACAGAAGAGGAAGCTGCGGAGCTGGTCGTAACCACCGGCGTCAATAAGGGCTGGACGATGGCACAGGTTTCTGAGCAGCGTCCCTCCAGCCTGAAATATTACGCCTATCTCTGTGAGGATTGCGGCAATATTATGAAGGCTGCCGCCATGCTTCTGATGGGCGGTTCGCAGCAGTTAAAGGCAAGCTGACCGCTTTCCATCCGTAAATTTTGCGTCTTGGGAGGGATGCTGGTTTGAATTACGGGAAAAAGCATGATCTCCCCTTTGGCATTATGGATGTGGCCGGACTCCTCCGCCTGAATATCAGGCGGAGGGCTCCCGGTCAGGTGTATGTGGATTGTCCCATCTGCGGTGACCGCCGGGGGAAAATGAATTTGAACACAGAAAAAGACCTGTGGCGCTGTAACTACTGCGGTGAAGGCGGCGGAATGCTGTCCCTTTACGCAAAGGTGTATGGCGTCAGCAATTCAGACGCTTACCGGGAGATCTGCGACGCTTTGGCGGTAAACGGTTTTTCGCCGGACTATACCGTTCCGGAGAAAGCGGCGCCTGCGGAGGCCGAGCAGTCTGACGCAGCTTCTGTCCAGGAAGTGCATCAGACCCTCTCCATGCTGCTGTCCATGCTGACCCTCATTCCGGCGCACCGCACACACCTTCAGTCTGTGCGGGGGCTGTCCGACGATGAGATCACACGCTTTGGCTTCAAGAGTACGCCGCCCCCTTTCCTGTGCCGCTCCCTGACCAATCGGTTGGTCAAGGCGGGCTGCAGGGTGCAGGGTGTTCCCGGCTTCTATGTGGATGATAACGGCTGCTGGACGGTCAAATTCCATCAGCGGACATCAGGCATCATCATTCCCATCTTCGGTGTAGACGGTTTGATCCACGGCGCGCAGATCCGGTTGGATCACCCGCTCAAGGATAAAGACGATCCGCCGGAGAAAACGGGCGTGAAATACCTGACGCTGTCCTCCACGGGAAAACGCATGGGAACGACCTCGGGGAGCCCCATTCATTTTGTGGGCGACCCCTGCTCCCGCGTTGTATATGTGACGGAAGGCTGCCTCAAGGCGGATGTCGCTCACGCGCTGATGCACAGGACCTTTGTTGCCACGCTGGGAGCCAACAACACCGCCAAGCTGGATGAACTGTTTGCATTCCTGCACCGGAACGGAACGGAGGAGATCATCGAGGCGGAGGACATGGATAAGTACAGTAATGAAATGGTGGGAAAAGGCGCATCGAAGATCTATGCGCTGGCGGCCAGGCACGGAATGCGCTGCCGTAGGCTCACATGGAATCCCAATTATAAGGGCATTGATGACTGGCAGCTTGCGCTGCGCCGCAAAGAACAGAAAATGAAGGAGGATCCAGGAATGACATTTAAGGAGCAATATCTTAATGGCCTATGCGGGCTGGAAATGCTGGAAGCCTGTAAGGAAAAATGGCATGCGATGAAGGTGGACAGTATTTCCCTGCGGGACTATCTGGGGCTGACAGAGCAGGAATACGATGCGTATTTACAGACTGACCCCGGCGTTTCTTTTCAGAAGCTGTTGGACAGTCAGCGCAAAATGCAGCGGTTTCGTGTTTATCAGCTGGATTTGGAGCATGGCGAGACGCGCGCATTCGCCTTTGGCGGCATTGACGCGCTGCACAAGGCTGGCTTTCAGCAGCCGCCGGCGGCGGAATACACACTCGTTTACGACGGTGAGCTAACCTGCCCGGTCGGGCAAGATGAATGTGATATTCTGGAACGCATTTTTGCACGCTATAATCAGGCGTTCCCCCCGGACTATCGCGGCCGCAGCATTGCCCCATCCGATGTGCTGGAGCTTTATGATGAAAGCGAGCGCAGATACTTCTACTGCGATATGGCTGGTTTCCTGCAGGTGAAATTTTCTCCCGCGCTGGCAAAGAAGGCTTGAATGCAGGCTTTACCGCAGACGATCCATTTAGAAATGGACGAGCAGAAGAGAAAGCAGCTGAAAGCCATGCTGGGAATCTGTCAAAGACTTGGGGCGGAGACACGGTATCATCCGGAACACCGTTATTTCACAGCTATGGTCTGGACTGGATGGGATACTCCCTGTGGAATGGGAGAGGCCCTTGCTGTCCAACAGAAAATTCAAAGAACAGCCGCTCAGTATCCGGCCGTCGTGTGCTATTGCTTCGACCCATTCAGCACACTGGTCTATACGGTTTGAGCGCAGTATGTAAGAAGGGACGCCTTGTGCCATTGGCACAGGAGCGTCCTTTTCTCATTTTTTATTTAGGAGGAATGTACGAATGGGCGCTTTTTCAAATATGGATTATGAGCTTCAAAACAGCGAGGCTGCCGTTTCCAACGCCTTTACGGAAGATGATGCTATGGATATGCCGCAGGCGGCTCCTGTGGAACCAGCGACAGCAAGTTCTCCGACTGCAGCTCCTACCCCGGCAGCGGCGGCCAGCGAACCGGTGACTGCCCCCAATACCCAAAGTGAGGATGAGGCCCGCCGTGCGCACGAAGCGGCTGAAGCCAAGCGCAAAGCAGAGTGGGACGACAAGCAGGCGGAAAAGCGGCGGGCGGAACAGGCCGCGCTGGAAAGGTTGGACGCCATGGGCCCGGCAGAGCTGCTCAAGGCTGCCGCAAAGCGTGTGTCCGCAGATACGGAGAAGCTGACGCGGCGCAACATGAAGGAGAGCGTTGCCGAGTTTATCCAGACCAAGTGTATTGATGACCTCGGCTTTGCCCGGCTCACCATGCACCCTCGCAAAAGCATGATCCACTGTTTCCAGTACATCAGCCGGAAGGCATGGGATTATGTGCAGGACGAGCTGAAGGCAAACGGCGTTCAGCCGGGACCCGGTCAGCAGGCATACGGCTGCGATATTCCCGATGATCTCTGCTATCAGTGGGCGGAGGACTATTTCCGTGACCCCGATGCCAAGGAGGATCAGGGAGATGAAGAGGAGTTTGTTCCGCAGCCCTATCGCGGGAAAACATCTTCCAAGTCCGTTTCCAAGAAGAAAAAGGAAGAAAAGAAGAAAGAGCCGGAGAAGAAGGAACCGCCGAAAAAAGCGGAAGCCGATGATGGGCAGATCTCGCTGGGAGACCTCTCCTCCTTTGGGGAGGCAGCCTGATGTACGCTTATAAAGGCTTTGAGCCGGATCTCTCCTGCCGTGGTTATCGGTTCGTCATGGGAAAGAATGTCACCCCGGAGGCAAACTGCGCCAGCAACGGCTTTCACTGTGCGGAGAACCCGCTGGATTGTCTTTCCTACTATGGCGACATGAATCGCTCCATTTACTGCTTGGTGCAGCCCGGCGGGGATATTGACGAGGACGATCGTGACTCCAAAATTGCCTGAACGGAACTGACAATCCTGCGGCGGCTGACGAGGAAAGAATTCTTTCTTCATGCACTTGCCTACATGGTGGATCACCCAAGCCGCAAGGTGAGCGACAAGGTACAGCGTGAGCACAGCACCAGCCACAACGGCTATGCCATCGTTCGAGGCAAGACACCCGCTGCGTGTGGAAAACTGGGCGATATTCTCGCATTTGCCAGAGAGCGGCGTGAAACCGAAGTAATCTGTCAGATTGCGGTCGTTGAGGTCGATGGAGAAAAGATTCTGCCTGATGTATGGTATGACATTGATTTTGTGAAAAGAGAGGCGGTGCAGAAATGAAAAAAAGCAGTTTGCTGAAAATGAAGAATTTACCTGCGACTGAAGAAATGCTTGCGGTTGCCCGCGAGGATATGCCGGTCAAGGTCGGTTCGGGTTGGAACACTTCCTATCGATGCCGATACAGCGGTTTTGTACGAAGCGCGGTAGAGGGCGGCATTTTGAAAGTCACCCTGTATGACCCGGATGCAATGCGCCTTGGCAGAACGCTGCCGGTCTATGAGATCTTCATGGAGAAAGAAAAGCAGCAGTTTCTCACCTATGACCGTACCCGTAACGAGTGGCGGACGGCAAAGATCGACTACTTGGAATGGCAGGCGAAGGGATCCAATAACGTGTGGATCAGCACCGTGGATGATGCACAGATCCGGCAATATCTGGCGTCGGATGAAAAAAGCGTATATCGGGCTATTCTGCAATTTCAGCGCGCCGTTCGTGATGCTGAACTGGAACGTCGGCATAGAAAGGAAACCGATCCGTGGGATGCAGAACTGGCACAGACACCGCCGCTGCCGAAGGACTGGGAGCGGTGGGTCAATAAGGTGGGTATTCAGGAAAACTACATCTTCTACGATTACCGCAGAGGCGGCACAAAGCATGGCTACTGCACTTATTGTGAAAAAGAAGTTGCATTGAAACGGCAGCCGTATCACAACGCAGAAGGAAAGTGCCCGAGATGCCGCCATAAGATCACGTTCAAGGCGAAAGGGAAAATAACGGAGTACCTGCGCTCGCCGACCGAATGCGTATATCTGGCGCAAAAGTGCGGAGACGGGTTCGTAGTTCGCCAATTCCAAGTGAGCAGACAGTATCGGAAAGAAGAGCATGTCATCGTATCGAAAACCTCCGGCTTTGAAAAGCAGCGTATTTTCTATCGTGCTGATCTGACCTCTCACCCATATCATTGGGACTGGTATAAACAACGCCGCGTCCGGTGGGTAGAGGGCATGGACGAGTACATCAATACAGCTATGAGCTATTCCTATAACAAGTATTGCTATCAGCCGGGGAGCATCTATGGGAAAACGCTGTCCGGTTTTGCCACCCTTCTTGCAAGGACCGGATTGAACGAGTACATGAAACTTTGCCGAGGGAATGTAAGTCCTAACTGGTATCTGACTGTGAGGGAGAGGCTTCCGCGTATTGAGCAGATCTGCAAAGCTGGCCTTTCTCGGCTAACAGCGGAGTGCATGGAAAATGTCAGCACCGTAAAAAGGTGTATTCGAAAAGAGTCCGAAACAAGTCTTGCCAAGGCTCTGGCGCTTGATTCGCATCGGCTTTCGCGGCTTCGGTCGCTCAATGGCGGCGCCATTATGGTCGAATGGCTGCAGAGAGAGAAATGCAGCGGCAGAACCATTCCGGATCATGTGCTTCGCTGGCTGGAGCAGGAGAAGATCCGTGTTTCTGATATTTCCTTTATTCTTGATCGAATGTCTGAGCAGCAGGTCTGCAACTACCTGCAAAGGCAAAAAGCCGGCACGCAAGATACTTTTCGGCACATCATTTATAGGTGGAACGATTACCTCTCCATGGCGGACAAGCTGGGAATCGATACCAGCGACGAGATCGTATACCGTGTCAAGCTGCTGTGCCAGCGTCACGATGAACTGGTGGAGCAGCTGCGGAAAAGAGAACGAGAAAAGGAAGCTGCCGCAACAGCGAGGAGGTATCGAAAGGTTGCTGGCATCTGCCGTTTGATCAAACCAAAATACGAATACACCGGAGAGATGTATTCCATCGTCGTTCCGTCAGGTGTGCGCGATATTATGCGCGAGGGCGATGCGCTTTCCCACTGTGTCGGCAAGTCAGACCGCTATTGGGAGCGCATCGAGCAGCACGAGGCATATATCCTGTTCCTGCGCAAGACCGCAGAGATCGACAAGCCGTACTACACCCTTGAGGTGGAGCCAAACGGCACGATACGGCAGAAACGAACCTACTTTGACCGACAGAACGATGACCTCAAGGACGCAGAGATGTTCCTGAAGGAATGGCAGAAAGTTGTCTCCGAGCGCCTGACAGAGAGCGACCGGGAAAAAGCGGAAAAGAGCAAGATCCTTCGTCTGCAGGAATTCGAGCAGCTGCGGCAGGATGACATCCGTATTCATACCGGCGACCTTGCCGGTCAGCGGTTGGTGGATGTTCTGGTGTCGGATCTCATGGAAACTGCGGCCTAAGCCGCAGCACAACACATTTGAACAAAGGAAAGGAAGTTGTAGAGAACATGAAAAACGGATTTACGATCACGCAGCGCAACGCTGTGGTGGAGCAGCATCTTTGGTGCATTGACACGATCATGGCGCAGTACGCCGCATGGATGCAGGCGGCGCCCATAGACCCCGATGATGTGTACCAGTCTTTGGCGGTACGTCTGATCCGGGCAGTCAACAGCTATGATCCCTGCAAGGGGTATCTGAAAGAGTACATCCTCTCTCAGCTCAAGCGGGAGATGGTTCGTATCCGGAGTACGCAGACTGTCTATGGACTGACGCAGGCGCCAGCCAATATAGGCAGCACCATTGTTCCACTCACGATTGCTGCACAGCGGGAATCGTACTGGGAAATCTATATTGCTGTATAAAAGGAGTCATGTGAAAATGAAACAGTTGGGAAACCTCGCAGTTATTTGTGCCCAACGCCCGGAGCTGCTGTTGCAGCTCCGGGACGGTCTGGTCTCGGTACAGGCGAAAAACCGTGCGGCGATGGAGGCCGCATGGAACGATGACGCACGGATCGAAAAGATGATCTATGAACTGAACTTCGGAGCATTCTCTAAGGAAAGGCTGGTGTAAGGAATGGAGCAGAGTAAACAGCAACAGATACGGGAGTTGACAGACCGGCTGAATCGCTGCCGGTATGAATACTACAATCTGAATGCGCCGTCTCTGACGGATGCCGAATATGACGCGCTTTTTGATGAACTGAGTACGTTGGAAAAGGAAACTGGCTTCAGCATGACGAACTCGCCCACGCAGACGGTAGGCTGCTATCCCGCTGTCAGCGCCTTGGTGAAAACAGTGCATCTGATTCCGCTGCTGTCGTTGGATAAAACGAAGAGCAGTGCGGAGCTTCTGCGCTTTGCGGGAGAGCAGATGGTCATGCTGATGCTCAAGCTGGACGGCCTGACGGTAAAGCTGACCTATGAAAATGGCCTTTTGATGGAGGCAGCTACCCGCGGCGATGGAGATACCGGCGAGGACATCACGCACAATGTGCTGGGGATCTCCGGCATTCCGGATATGGTGTTTATCAGACGGCTGACAGCTATATTACTTTATCGCTCGTTTATGTAGAACAATTGCGCGAAATATTTACTCCTGGCTGTTTGGATGGATTTACAAGAAGGGATCAGATGGATAAGCGCCTGGAATTTGATGCGATTGTTTGCGGGGAAATGAAAAAGAAGACAACGAAAGAATGGACAGAAATATTTGAGAATAGAGAAATATGGTATTCTCCGGTAAACGAATATGATGATGTTCTGGAAAATGAGCAGATAAAACATAACCAGAGCATCCTGACTATGAAACATCCAGTTGCCGGCGAAGTAAGGGTGGTTGGTCATGCAAACAAATATGATAAAAAAACAATAGGAATCAGAAAAATGCCGCCGGAATTAGGGGAAGATACGGAAAGTCTGTTAGCATCAGCGGGGTATACAGATAAAGAAATTGGGAATCTTTTTGAGGAGGGGGTGATATTCACCAATCCACGCCAATAGTATGTTAGATTGAATCCAAGATTCATTATATTTAACGGGCCAATAAGATAAATATAGTTTAGACAATATTAACAAAAATATATTGTGAAAATAGTGAAATATAAACGTTTACAGAATAATAAGATTATGATATTCTACTAACAAGAAATGTAAAGGAGGTTAATGATTTTATTCATATAAATTAATATAGAAAAAAATATAAACGTTTATATATACATTAAATATTTTAAAGAGCAGATTATTTATTAAGAAGGGAGAAATTATAATGCTGGAAGGAATCAAAGTATTGAATTTTACACACTATCTTCAGGGACCGTCATGTGCACAGACATTAGCAGATCTGGGAGCCGATGTGGTAAAAGTTGAATCTGTAAAAGGGGCTTACGAGCGCGGATGGTCTGGCTGTAATGCCTACAAGAATGGGGTTAGTGTCTTTTTTATGCTGGCTAACCGAAATGAGAGAGACCTTTCCATTGACCTTAAGTCCCCGGAGGCCAAAGAAATTATTTATGATCTTGTCCGAAATCATGGCTATGATGTGATTATAGAAAATTTCAGGCCTGGAGTTATGGACCATCTGGGTCTGGGATATGAAACGATGAAAGAAATTAATCCGGCAGTTATCTACTGCTCCTGTACCGGTTATGGAAGCAGCGGTCCTTATCTCAAAAAACCGGGGCAGGATCTTTTGATTCAGAGCATGAGCGGTCTCACTGCTCTGTGTAGTAGAAGTGATCATGTACCGGAGCCCATGGCACTTTCGGCAGTTGATCAGCATGGAGCAACACTGGCGGCGCTTGGTGTGATGGCGGCAATTATTGACCGTATCAGAACTGGCAACGGTCACAGGGTTGAAGGGAGCCTGCTGGGATCGGCACTTGATCTGCAGTTGGAACCATTAAGCTACTATCTGAATGGCGGACAGCTTTCTGATCGTTGTGATACTGGACTTAGCACGAGATACCATCAGGCGCCATACGGAACCTATGAGACTAAGGACAAATATCTGACGCTTTCCCTGATCCCCATGGATAAACTGGAGAAGGCCTTCACTCCGGGCTGCTTTGATGGCTGGGATTCCAAACGGCAGATGGACGAGCGGGTGGCCTCTGATAAAATTATTTGTGATGAGATGAAAAAACATACAAACGATGAGTGGGCGGAGATCTTTGAACCGCTGGACATCTGGTATATGCCGGTAAATGAATATGATGAAATGCTTTTGGATCCTCAAGTTCAATATATGAATCAATTTCTCAAGTGCAGCCATCCGGTGGCCGGTGAAGTTACTCTTGTAGGACATGCAAACCGTTATGACGGGAAAATGCCTCCGCTTCGAATCATGCCTCCGGAATTAGGCCAGAATACGGCTGAAATTCTGGAAGAATGCGGCCTGGATGCAGAGCAGATTGCGGACATGGAGAATAGGGGAATCATTCATATCTGTAAGTAATAAATGATACGCGGTTATGTCATACGAGTCACTCAATTAAACAAAACAGAAAAAAGAGAGGGAACTGTTTATGAAAAAGAAAATTGTAGCACTGGCGTTATTATTGTCTATGGCAGTAAGCTTAGCAGGTTGCGGAACTAAAAAGAGTACGGCAGATCCATCCACAGGAACGCAGGATACGATCACGTTGACAATGGCCATGACGGATAGTGAACAGACGAACTACTATAAAGGTGCGATGAAAATTGTGGATGCTGTGAAAGAAGCCACCAATGGAAGAATCGTGATTGATGTCAAGCCGGGAGGAACACTTGGAAATGAAACGGATGAACTGGATATGGTGATTCAGGGGGATCTGGATATTGCAGCCTGCTCAAGCTCGGTTATTTCCAACTATATACCGGAGCTTTCCATTCTGGATCAGGCATTTTTATGGGATAGTCAGGATCAGGCTAATTATGCAATTAAGAATGAACTTGGCCAGCTTTTACAGGAAAAGGCAAATGCACAGGGATTCCATGTGATTGGATCATTTGAAGCCGGGTTTCGGGATGTATTTTCTACCCGCCCGATTGAGAAACTGGAGGATTTCAAAGGGCTGAAAATCAGAACTATGCAGAGCGAGGGGCAGCTGCAGGCATTTATGGCCTTCGGTGCCAACCCCGTGGCATTAGCTTTTGGAGAACAGTTTACCGCACTCCAGCAGGGAACCATAGATGCCTGTGAGAATGCAGTCGTAAACTGCTGGGATAATAAATATTATGAGGCTGGAGTTAATTCTGTTATTAATACACACCACTGCTTCCTTTTTATGCCTCTTTGTATGAGCGACAATGCATGGAACAAGATTCCAGATGACCTGAAGGATGTGTTTGTTGAAGCGGTCTGGTCTGGTTGTGAGCAGCAATGGCAGTTCCTGAACGAGGCAAATGCAGAGGCCGTTTCTAATTTGGAAGGTGTCGGCGTTACCTTTTATGATATTGATATGAATGCTCTCAAGGATGCATATGCGAAACGACAGGAAAAAGACGGGACAACGTATGATGAAACGTGGGTTGCTGCAGTAAAATCCGCGCATGATGCCGTGAAATAGATGCAGAGATGCTTTTTGAGAGGATGATAGGTTAATATGAAGATTTTTGGTAAAATCGAAAAATCAATTCGATGTATTACAGTATTGGAATTGTCGGCAGCAGCGATTGCCTTCGCGGTCATGGTAATCTGTTACTTTATTTCTGTGGTGAATAGAAATATAATTAAGCTTTCTGTGCCGTGGACAGAAGAACTGGCTCTCTACTGTATGGTATATATGGCGCTTCTGGGAATGGAGGTGGGGCTTCGGGACGGCACCCAGGTCTCGGTTACTGCCCTGACAGCCAAACTGCAAGGTAAGATGGCCGGAAAAGTAATTGAAATCATTGCCAGACTTGTGGTGATCTTCTTTTCATTCGCAATGCTGCGATACGGTTATGCATTGTTTGCAAAACAGATTCAGACAGGCCAGACGAGTCCGGTTATGAAAATTCCGATGTTTGCACTGTATTTTTCTCTGGTACTTTCTTTTGGGATTACAGTTATCACGCAATCATTGATTTTTATTGGAACAATATTTCATATTCCAACAGAGGGTATTGAACAGATAGATCCTATCATTGACAATCTGTTCGTACAGCCAAAGAAGGGAGAACATTAGGTATGGCGGCTGGAATTCTCCTATTTGTAGTATTTGCAATTGCAGTGGTAATTGGTATTCCTATCTCCATGGCATTAGGCGTAGGAACACTGGCTTCCGTATTTTTTGGGAATTTAGGTGTTTCCGCAGCCGTGGTTGCACAACGGATTTTTGGCGGGCTGCAGTCCACATCCATAATGGCAATCGCTTTCTTTGTTCTGGCAGGAAATCTGATGGCCAGTGGGGGCATTTCCAGAAGGATTGTGAATTTTGCCAACTGTCTGATTGGCAATATCCGGGGCGGTATGGGTCTGGCGTTGGTTTTAGCATGTGCATTTTTTGCGGCGTTGTCAGGCTCTGCTCCTGCAACGGTTGTGGCAATTGGAGCAATGCTCTATGCAGATATGGTAAAAGATGGCTATCCCGAAGCTAAGATTGCCGGTCTTCTGGTGGTTGCCGGAGGTCTGGGACCGATTATCCCGCCATCCATTATCATGATACTTTATTGTACACTGACCGGAGCGTCCGTAACCAGTATGTTTACGCAAGGTGTAATGATTGGCATAGTGATTATGTTTGTTCTGATTGTTGAAGTATTCTTTATGGCTCATAAGGAAAAATGGCCTAAAACTACAGTCCAGCGCAACATAAAAGAAGTGTTCAAGATCTTTGTAAATGCAATTCCTGCGTTACTGACACCGGTTATTATTCTCGGAGGAATCTATTCTGGCCTTTTGACTGCGACTGAAAGCGCTGCCTGCGCCTGCGTGTGGGCTCTGATTGCGAGTACTGTTATTTATAAAGAAATTTCTCTGATGGATATTATAAAAATCCTGATGAAATCCGCAAAAAGCTCGGCAATGATTCTCTTTATCATCGGCACTTCCACTGCGTTTTCATGGGTGTTTACCTATTGCGGCGCTTCAAAGGCACTGGTAGACATTGTGGTTGGGTTACAGTTGAATCAGACATTATTCTGTCTGATTGTTGCAATCATTCTTCTGATCTTTGGTACTTTTATGGAAGGATCCGCAATTTGTGTTCTTCTTGTACCGGTACTTTGGCCGATTGCCAGCAGCATGGGAATCAATGTAATACATTTTGGTATGATTATGTGTATCTCCAATGTAATTGGGACGATGACACCGCCGGTAGCGATCAATATATTTTCTGCGATTCAGGTGTCACGATCGGTTCGCGAGCTGTCTATTGGAGAAATTTCCAAAGCGCAGACGCCATTCTTTATCGGATATCTGCTTGTGTTTCTGCTCTGTGTATTTTCAGAAGGCTTCTGCACGTTTCTGATACGCTGAGATGTAAAACTATAAACTGTACTTGATTCTCTTTGATCAAGAGAAGGAAAGGAACGACCTATTTGCTGGAATTGTTAACCGATGTTATTATTATTGGCGGCGGAGGTGCGGCATGTCGGGCTGCTATAGAAGCCGCCGATTCAGGGGCCAGTGTGGTTTTGGTCACAAAGCTGACTCCAACAAAGGCCGGAGCCACTTGTTATCCGGTGGCTGAAATGGCTGGATATAATGCCGGAAATCCGGTTATCTGCCATGATGTTGAGAAGCATTATATGGATATAGTATCAGCTGGCCAGGGAATGGCCGACCCCAAACTTGCGGCAATTGTTGCATCCAAAGCACCGAATACAATTGAGCAGTTGGAGAAATGGGGTGTTCATTACGAGCGGGAGAATGGCGATTACTATATTTTTAAGAGCTGCTTTTCTAATTACCCGAGAACGCATGTGATCCGGGGGCATGGAGAGCCAATTGTATCGGCAATGTTAAAGCAGATTCAGATGAGACCGCAGATTAAAATCATAAGTGACGGGACGGTAATCGGCTTGTTAATGCATAATGGATTCTGCCGTGGGGCATGGGGATACATAACCGCAGGAGAAAAGTTTATTATTCATTCAGGAGCCGTAGTAATGGCCACAGGCGGTTCAACCCAGGCATTTGAGCGAAATCTTTCACCGAATGATGTGACAGGTGACGGCTATTCCTTAGGGTTTGAGGCAGGCGCTGATCTGGTAAACATGGAGTTTATGCAGATCGGGATTGGCTTTGTAAAGCCGGTTACCAATATTTTTAACGGGTATATCTGGGCGGGCCTTCCGACGCTTGTGAACGGTTTCGGAACAGCCTTTCTGGACCGGTATGTCCCACCGCAGATTACTGCCAGGGACGTTATGTATGAGCACCGGAAACATTTCCCTTTTTCATCCAGCGATCATTCCAAGTACCTGGAAATTGCAATTCAGGGTGAAATAGCAGATGGAAGGGGCACTGAAAACAATGCGGTCATTGTGGACCTGTCTAATTTGACGGATGATTATGTAAAGAATATAAAGGATGACTGTGGGATTCATCACATGTGGCCTGTTACGCGTGAGTATTTGGGCAGCAAGGGCGTTGATGTTATGAATACTCCAATGGAGATCTGCTGCTTTGCCCACGCCATCAATGGAGGGCTTAAAATAGATGAAAATGCCATGACAACTATTCCAGGCCTGTTTGCGGCCGGTGAAGTAGCCGGGGGACCACATGGTGCCGACCGGCTGGGCGGAAATATGATGGTCACATGTCAGGTATTCGGTGCAATCGCCGGTGCACGGGCCGCAATATGGGCTGTATTGAACCGGGCTGACAAGATTGGCAAAGACAGCAACAGCGAAGCCAAGGAGTACCTTCTGCGAAAAAATATAAACGCCTGGGGCATGATGAAAGAGCTTCAGAAGTTAAATCAGCGTAATCTGCTGGTTGGAAGGACTGAAAGTGGACTGAATCAGGTCCTTGAAACAGTGAAGCTTATCAATTCACAAATTGAAAGCTCTCCCTGTGGTAATCAGGTAGAACTTGATAATTTTGCACTGCACAGCGAATTGCAGGTTACTAATTTTATTGCATACGCGGCGCGGCTTCGAAAGGAGTCAAGAGGCAGTCATCATCGAAGCGATTATGAGCAGAGGGATGAAACATTTTGCAAGCCCCAAATCTTAAATAATACAATGAAAGATATTCAATTATAATATAGACAATAAAAGAGAGGAATACACTATGAGTAAATATCTGGATGACTGGCATATTGGAGAAACATATGTTACGGATGGAAGAACAATCACTGAGACCGATGTGGTTGCATTTGCAGCGCTGACCGGTGATTTTCATCAAAACCACACCAATGAAGAGTACATGAAAAATGGACAGTTCGGAAAAAGGATTGCCCACGGCCTGCTTGGCCTTGCATATTCCCACGGTTTGTTATTTCGTTTGAATCTTATTACAGATAATTCGATCGCACTGTTGTCAGTTCAGGATTGGAAGTTTGTAAAACCCATCTTTATTGGGGATACGATCCATGTTAAACTGACTGTAACTGACATTCGGTTTAGCAGGACGAAACGTGACCGGGGAGTAATGAATGTTCTTTTTGAAGTAATGAATCAAAACGATGAGATTTGCCAGTCCGGTACAAAGGTATTTATGATGAAGCGGGAAGTAAAAGAATAAGGCTTTATCTGAAAAGGTATTCAAATTTTGTCCGGTCGTTTTGACTATACAAGATTTGAATACCTTTTTGCAGAATTTACAGGGTTCGGACAGAGTTGCGTAGAATGATCCTGCCGCGGAGTTCCATTGATTCCGGTGGGGATTGACCATTAATACGCAGTATAAGATAGTTGATGGCCGCTTCTGCAATCTCATCCTCCGGCTGCAAAAATGTAGTGAGGGGAGGCGTAAGATAAGATGAAAGCATGGTATCATCATAGCCGACCACTGATATATCCTGCGGAATATTCAGACCGAGTTCATACGCAATTCGGTATACTTCAGCTGCCAGCATGTCATTGGATGCAAATATTGCGGTGGGTTTATCCTGATTTGTCAACAGTGATCGGAGCATTTCCTGAATACTCTTTAACTCTGATACATCCAATAGAAAGTTAGCTGCGTTTATTTCAAAAAGATTACTTTCCCGCAGCGCCTTTTCGGCGCCCTCAAAACGTTCCCTGTAGATTTGATTCCGAAAGCTCGGAAAAATCATGCCAATGCGTGTATGCCCATTGTCAATCAGATGTCTGGTCATCACGTATCCGCCATAAACATTGTCGGTTGGAATGCTATCCCGGACATCGTCAAAACGCCTGTTAACCAAAACATATGGGATTCCGGCTTTGGATAAACTTTTGATATGTGATACATCCTCGGAGCAGGGAAGGGCAATCACACCATCTACATCATGATTCTTTAACATGGTGACAATCCTTTTTTCCTGACTTACATTTTCATCTGTGTCGCAAAGGATAAGTGAGTACCCCGTTTTCTGGGCATATGTCTCTATGCTTTTTGTTATTTTTGGGTAATATTCATTTAAAATATTTGGTACAATCAGCCCTATGGTTTTGGTCATACCCTGTTTTAAACTTCGGGCTGCATGATTTGGATGATAGTCCAATGCCGCAGCAGCATCTAAAATAATTTGTCTTGTTTCCGCTTTCACATAATTTTTGTTATCAAGCGCCCTGGATACGGTACATATAGAAACGCCAGCCAACGCCGCTACGTCTTTAATTGTTGCCATTCGAATCCCCCCCTCATGCAATTATAAACCTTTATATATTTTTTATCTACAACTTTATCTGTTTTTATAAATGCCTCTTTTTCAAATTCTCGTAATATTTGCTGGGTGAAATTCCTGCCTTTTTTTAAAAGAGAACTAAAATACGGATAATTCTCATATCCAATCATTTCACACACCGCGGATGCCGTGTAAAGCCCGGTGCTTAGCAGCCGTTTGGCTTTCTCGATCCGCAGAGATATGATGTAGTCCAGAAAACCGATTTTATATTTCTGTTTGAATAGTTTGCTGAAGTAAGTGGTCTCGAATCCAATATGCTGGGCAACGGAGGAAAGGGAGAAGTCCTTCTCGCAATAGTGCTTAAGGATATAAGCTTCTCCCAGATCCATTACATTTTCGTCCCTGGCCTGGGCGGGGAACGGGCTGTTATGGTTGAAATCCTCCAGTTGTTTTATATACAGCTCCAGTTTGGATACATACTGATTCCTGCTGTCGCGTTTCTGGTAATCTTCTTTTATATTTGTAAGGATTTTTTGAAATTCCGCAATGTCAATGGGCTTTATGATATAGGAAAATGCGCCCAGCTCGATGGCCTGCCTGGCGTACTCAAACTCCGCGTAGCTGGTAAGCAGGACACAGTAAATATCGGGGTGCAGTTTTTTGACGATCAGGATCAGTTCCAGGCCGTCCAGAAAAGGCATCCGTATGGAGGAAATACCCTGTTGGCACATGAAGTAGGCGCAGGCAAAACTTTTGAAATGGTAGCTGCTTCGATGGAAGCCAAACGCCTGGGACTGTGCCAGAAATCTCTCTTTGTGGTTCCAAACCATCTGACCGAGCAGTGGGCGTCGGAGTTTCTGCGGCTCTATCCTTCCGCCAACATCTTAGTCACAACCAAAAAGGACTTTGAGACCCATAACCGCAAAAAGTTCTGCGCCCGTATATGCCCAAGCCATTAAAAAACGGATTGGCGTTCAGATTGACACGAAAGCAGTGGATAAAGAACTGGAGGGCTATCAGGCAAAGCTGAAGGAAGTTGATCTGAATAAAACAAGATTGGAACGGGAAATTGACAGTCTCCCTGCTGATGCAAAATACCGGGAACGAAAGCTCCATGATATTCCCGTACATCTGCAAACGGAAGCAGGAAATAGTTATCATCTGCATCGCCATCATATATTTGACCGTTATCAAGGTTTATTTCAAGCGGATAATCCTGAACTGGTGCAGCTTCTTTTAAGGGACAATCCGAAGCAATAAAGGTGCATACGCTCATAGAAATCCTCCGTAAAATTCTGATTTTGTCTTTACTTGAATTATAGCATAGTGTTGTGAACAAATCCACCTACTTCGACAGTCCCAAATTAACTTTACCCTGTGCTGCGTATTAAACGTGGCACAGGGCTTTTTTCGTTTCTGGCGATTTTGAGCGCCACAGTCGATGCCTTGTACGCAGGACGCATCTTTGCACTTCACGGAATCGAACGATAACCATTCAAACCGCAAAAGGTCACGCGAAACCGCGTACCAGCGGCACGACACCGCGAATCGCGGAACGGTGCAATCCATACGCGCAGACGGCAGATACTTCACGAATCCGACAGGCATTGATTTTTCTCACCTGATTTCAATCTCTTTTCTCCAAAAATCTCTGTGAATCCGGTCTGTTCGCAAAGTGTTTACAGTTTCATTTGAAAAACTGTCTTGACAATATTCATCGGAGAAAGATCCGTTCCTCCGTAAACAGGACGGATGAGAACATACCCTCTGTGAGCGCTCCGGACGATCCGTTTCGCGGTCCGGCAAGGACGTAAAGCGTGTGTTCTTCCTCATGGAAATAGAAGGAAGGCTCCAGATCGTCCTCCGGCTGGCAGGCAAACCAGAGGAAAACGTCCCGAAAACTCCATGCCCGTTCAAACATTTCGGTATCTTGGGGAGAGATGTCACTGAATACGATCACCGCAGAGACGAACATCTCCAGTTCATCGCAGGTGTGAGCCTGCTCTTCGGTCAGTTCTCCCTTTTTCGCACAGGCCGCCCAGTATGCATGGCGCTTTTGCATATAGTTATCATAGGGATCTGCAACTCTCTTATGCTTTCTCTTTTTATGCTTGCTCATTAAAATCCTCCGTTTTTATGATATCTGAGCCTTCCTGTGCAGCAACCTGACAGTCTATCTCCGATTCGGCCCGGCACTCCCCAAGATCCTCCAGCCCCAGCAGTGCGCCATGTGGTATCCTCGCTTCCGGCAGCGCGGCTCCGGGAGAGCTTTGAAGGTAAATGCGGTAACTGCTGCCAATCAGAAATCTTTGACGCCGATCCAGCAGGAGGTCATGCGCAGTGCCGGATTCATCCATCAGCCGGATACGCTGGTGACCGCCCAGGGGCGCTCGCCTGATGGTGACACACACGCCCTCCACCGTTTCATAGTCCCCATGACGAATCGCTTGAAACAGCAGAATACATCGAACGACTATGCAGGATGCCAATAAGGTGCTGAGCGTCAGAAGCGTTGGGTCGTGCAGGGCAATGCGGCCTGCCAGCCCTATCAGAAAAATGACCGGCCCTGCGGCGGTGGATAAGAGCCACCGCCGCAGGATCGGAGCAGGCCAGTTTTCAAACCCGCTCATGCACAGGCCCTCTCAAAGATGACCTGCTTGCGGAGGTACAGGTTGGCAACCGCTGCTGTCACAGACTGACAAGCTGCGGCAGTCCGCATTTCCGATACGATGTTGTCACTGGTCGTTTCCTGATCGCCGTACAACAAATCAAGCATTTGCAGGTCGCTGGCGGTATCCGGGACGCCGCGTTCCGCGCATCGAACCAACTCCGCCGTGGATAGAGGTGTGTGGCCGCTGAGCGCCATAACGCACCGCTCCGGCTCCGTGCGCCGGTCTCGCCGAAAGAGTGTCGCAGCCAGTGCGGGAGCGGTCCCGCTGCGCAGCAAGTTCAGAAAGGTCACCACCTTTAGGGGAAAACTGCTTGAAATGGGAACAACATAAAGCCCGCCGAGAAGGTCATAGAGCGCGTCAAAATCCGTCGTGCCGCTGCCCTTGGCAACAAGCCCCCGTGTTACGAGCCGGTCAAGGCAGTCTGAAAAGCTGCGCCGAGGGAAAAGCTCCATTCCGTTGGAGAGCTGTTCATAGAAGTCCTCTGCACGCTGCCGGTCTGTCAGCCGCCAGCACAGGGCCGTCCACAGCGTCATCTCCTGCGGGTCCATTCCAAACTCATGGTGATCCATGAGGATGACCGGATAACGCCGGCCCCCGCTATCGTGCCGGCAGCGGAAATGCCCCAATGCCGTATAAAGTGTTTTCTCTGCCATACGAACTCCTCCTTATGCGCTCTTGATATCCTGTTCCGTGCAGGCGGTATAGAACTCCCGCACGATCCGCTCCCGGCGCAGCTTTTCCGCCGCCCGTGAGATACAGGCTCCGATGTAGTTTGGTTTCTTTTGATACAGTTTGGCAATGTCCGCGCAGCTGTAGCCTCTGACCCGCAGCTCCATCGCTTCGATCCCAAGCCGGGCGGTGCCGTGGTAGCGGTTCCTGAAATGGGAGAGCAGGGCGTCGGAGGAAACATCAGAAATCAGATCCTCCGTATGAAAAGGGCTGACCGGCTCCGGCGCTCCCATCTCGGCAAAAGCATCCAGCGACAACAACGGCAGATTTTTTCGCGCAGATTGGATCTCACGGCAGCGATCCAGCAAATAATTTCGGATAACGGTTCTGGCGTAAGCGGGAAATGCTCCCATTTCCTCCTGATATGAAACCGCCGCGCGGCAAAGCGCGATACAGCCTTCCTGGTACAGATCATCATGTCCCATGCCGTCCACCGTCTCATTGGTCTTGATGCTGCGGCGAAGCACCTGTTCTACCAGCGCAAGGTGATCCTCCACTCTCTGGCGCTGGAGATCGTTCAAGGTAAATTCCATACTCATGATTTCCCTTCTTTCTGTGTTTGATTTTGCTATGCCGCTCTTGCTGCGGCGGCGCGAAACCTGCGGCTGAGCGCAATGACCTCGTCGCAGCGCGCAGCGGAGAATTTAGCGATATGCGCATCCTCGGCGGGAAGCCCCATAGACAGCTGCAGCAGGCGGTAGGCTTCTTTTCGGCTCATGATGCCATTCTTCCAGAGACTGTCCAGGGCCATATGCGCATCGTGCCGCTTTTTCCGCAGGGCCTTATCCGCCAGCGTCCCCATGGGCAGCATCGTTTTCCGGTGCGCGGCCACATAGCAGTCACAGGCGGGGTACCGTCCGCAGACATAGTATTTGGCATCGGGGTCTGGGGCCTTATCGCCATAAACCACGCTGGCCGGGCGAAGATACGCCCTGGAACCACAGGCAGGGCAAGTGATGTTGATTCGTTTCATACAAGATCTCCTTTCTGTTTCTGATATTTTGGAACGAGGGTGCAAGGTGATGAATCTGTGAGGTATTCCATCGGACACTGCTCAGAACTGGTCATTTCCCAAATCAAGTATCTGGAAAAGAGGGATGAGAAGGCGTCCTTGTTGAGCGTTCCGATGCATTCTCCCGGATCGATTCGCTCCCCGGTTTCTTCTTCAAACTCCCGAACGCCGACAAGCAACGGCGCTCCATCCTGTCGGATCGCCGCGAGACAACCGGAGCAGTCAACCTTGCAGGGATGTGGGCACGGCCCACAGGGGACATAAATGGCGTTACGCCAGTTTCCTTTGCAGCTGAACAGCAGTTCATACAGGTTTCGTTTGATTTGATCCATGGGAGCCTCCTAAAAAATCCCTCGTAGTATTACGCGCCGCTCAAGGGGGGGATCGTCCCCTTAAAATTTGAACTTTTTGTAAAGAATAGAAAAAGCGGCCCGCATATAGCAGACCGCTTGACAGTTTCAGAAAACTGCGTATAATATAAACAAGATTATCATAATATGTTTTATCATAAATGAATCGTAGATGCTGGAGGTGGCACAGGTGAACTTTATTGGACGAAAAGAAGAATTGAATACGCTGGAAAAGGAATTCCGCCGGGATGGCAGCTTTGTTGTGATCTATGGCCGGCGCCGTATCGGAAAGACAACGCTGATCAAAGAATTCATCAAAGATAAGCAGGCATTTTACTTCCTTGCGACAGAGGAAGTGGAGTCCCAGAGCATGAAGCGTCTTGCCGGCGTGGTAGCCCGCGTCACTGGAAATTCCATGCTGCAGAGGGTCACTTTCACAGACTGGCTGGATCTGTTCCGGGAGATCGCCAACTACCGGCCGGAGGAAAAGAAGGTGCTGGTCATTGACGAGTTTCCGTATTTGGTTAAGACAAACGCGGCCTTTCCGTCCATTCTGCAAAATGCCTGGGACGAGATCCTGAAGGACCGTAATGTTATGCTGATCCTCTGCGGGTCGCTGATCAGCATGATGCAGAAGCATGCCCTCTCTCACGATAGTCCGCTTTATGGCCGGCGCAGCGCGCAGATTCGCTTGAAGCCGCTGCCGTTTACAGACCTCTATGCCGTGCAGGGGCAGCCGTTCTCCCAGGCGGTGGAGCAGTATTCCGTAACGGGGGGCGTCCCGAAATATCTGGAGTTTTTTGAGCCCGGGGAAGACCTCTACCGTCAGATTCAGGAAGTTGTACTGTCCAAGAACGGATTTCTCTATGAGGAACCGAACTTCCTGCTGAAAGACGAGGTACAGTCCGCCAACAGCTATTTCTCCATCATTCGCGCTATTGCGGACGGCAACCACAAGCTGGGCAAGATCGCGGGTGCCCTGGGCATGGAAACATCCTCGCTGACGCCCTACCTCTCCACGCTGATTGATCTGGACTTTCTGAAAAAGGCAACACCGGTCACGGAGAAAAATCCGGAGAAGTCCCGAAAGGGCCTCTACTTCATTTCAGATAATTTCATCCGCTTCTGGTTCCGCTATGTCTATCCCTACAAGGGGGAACTGGAACTGGACAATCAGCAGATCGTTCTGGACGAGTTGGAGAAGGACTTTATTCAGAAATTCGTTGCCTTCTCCTACGAGGACGTCTGCAAAGATATCTTTGCCTCCCTGTGCCGGAGCAAGGCGGTGGACTTCGTACCATCCCGCATCGGCTCTTACTGGCTCAACGACATCAACGGTGATACGGAGATCGATGTGATGGCGGTAGATCACCAGAAGAAGCAGGTATTCGCCGGCGAGTGCAAGTACCACAATAAGCCGGTGGATGCGACGGTCTATTATGAACTGGAGGAAAAGGTAAAAAAGTCTTCGGAGCTGCGCACGGCTTTCCCTGGGTATAAGGTGCTGTACGGGCTGTTTTCCAAGAGCGGGTTTACGCAGCGGATGCTCGATCAGGCTGAAGGACGGGATGATATTCTGCTGATTCAAGAAGACCACATTTTATAAATAGCCGAAGCGGCTACACACGGCTTTCCCTGCATAGTCTGCTTCTTTTGTGCGCATTAAAACGCATTAGGGAATACGCAAGGACTAACGCTTGATTTTTTGCGTATAATAGAATATAATTGTATTGCAAACCAATACAATTATATTTGAAAGGAGC
>ERZ857521.933-NODE-933-length-39483-cov-21.144364_pt1 | contig 39483 bp, 18 predicted proteins | sample MGYA00519701_ERZ857521 | MGnify/ENA primary metagenome ERZ857521 (study PRJEB31778, sample SAMEA3449346) | human gut metagenome | biome: human gut; feature: human-associated habitat; material: faeces | place: United Kingdom | collected 2010/2012 ...
GTTTCATTCCCCGCATTCATTCCATACGCGCCCCTTGAGCCATTCCTCTGCTTTTTTATCCCCGTACTTCATCTGAGTGGCATATCTCCCCTATATTTATCGGGTGAGCCGATATGTGTGGGTCATCCTCACGTTCTAGCCTTTTCTCTTTATAGTGTTTTTCTCTCCAGGGCGTATCCTTTCTTATGGTCGGTGATCAGGAGGAGGAGAGAGCAGACGGTGCTCAGCAGGCCGAGGGTGGCGAAGAGGGTGAGGGCTGCCGTATAGGATACGGTTCCGTCAGCGGAGGTATGGCTGTCGATGACTTGTCCGACGGCTATGGGAGTAAGCATCAGCCCGATGTTCTGGATATAATAGATGATGGAGTAGGCGGTGCCGAGCTGGCGCAGCGGAACGATCTTGGGCACTGATGGCCAGAGCGCGCTGGGGACGAGGGAGAAGGCGATGCCGATCAAGATCATCATCGAGAAGGCGATCCATTGTGAGTGAAGGGAGGGGATGGCCAGGACGCCTTCGCCTATTACTACACCGAGACAGCCGACGAGCATGATCATGACACCATGGCCTATCCTGTCGTAGAGCCAGCCGAAGAACGGAGTGAGGACAATGGCTCCGTAAGGGATGATCGATACGTAGAGGCCGGCGGTTGTCTTGCTGACATCATATTGTTGTACCATCAGATCGGATGCAAATTTCATAAAGGTCCTGATGGAGGCATAATAGAATACACAGATAAATACGATCAGCCAGAAGCCGGGATTGCGTAGCACGGCGAGGAAATCGTGGAACGAGAAGGAATCCTCACCGGAGCCATCGGCTGACGGACCGTCCTGCCGCTTGTCCTCTTTTTGTCGAAGTGAGTTGCCGGCGGTTGGTTGTCCCTCACGGATGACAGTGTGCTTGCAATTTTTGTCGTATGATTTGTCAGCAACGCAATAGATGACAAAGAGGAGGAAGCCGACGAGCAGGATGGCCGCTCCTATGATTGTCAGGATCCTGATGCCGCCGATCTGTGCCAGAAGGGGAGCAAAGCTGAGTGAGGCTGCCGTGGCCAGACGGGCGATGGCAAGCTGCGTGCCCATGGCCGATGCAAGCTCGTATCCGGTGAACCATTTGGTGATGATCTTGGAGATGGTGATGCCGGTGATGTCGCATCCCATGCCGAAGATGCCAAAGCCAAGAGAGGCTATCAGCACTTGCGTCTTGATGGGTGAGGGGATAAATCCGAAGAAGGTGAAAGGCAGGTCGACGGTGCCTGCGGGGTCAAGATGACAGAAGGCGCCCCAGTTGATCACTGCTCCCAGGAGCATGGCACCCGTAGAAAGGAGTCCGGTCACCCGGATGCCACAACGGTCCAGGATAATGCCGCCGAAGAAGAGCATCAGCAGAAAGATGTTGAAGACGGTATAGCTGCCTACATAAAAGCCATACTCGGCGGCGCTCCATCCCAGTCCGCCTTCAGCGGCCGGCGCCATTAATGTAGTAGATACAGGGGAGAGAATATCCCAAAAGATATATCCCGTCATCATCACGACGGAGACGAGGAAGAGTACCGACCAGCGGCGTACTTTAGGAGAAAGCATGGGGAATAAAGGATATGAATGTATTATATTAATGTGTACGGTCTGTGGTTGACCGGATGTGATGACTTGTGATGAGCTTATCGGAAGATTATAAAAAATACGCGGGTCAAAAACGCACTGTGTTTGTTTTGACCCGCGGTTATTGATATTGTGATGCGTCTGACGCAATCAGTATGCTGTCAGAATGTGTTGTTTACAGCTTTAGTCGACAAGGGACTTAGGCCGTGCACATTTTATTTTTTGATGTTGGCTTCCTCGAGTCCATAGCCTTTCTTCTTGTCCTCACGCTTGAGCAGGAGAGCGAAGACGAGAGCGAGGATACCGAAGCAGGTGAAGATCACCATGGGGAGAGTATAGTCATAGGCAGGTGTGCCGTCGGCCAGCGTTGTCGGCAGCTTGCAGTACTTATCGAGAACGATACCGATGAGGAGGGGCACACCCATCAGTCCCCAGTTCTGCACCCAGAATATCAGTGAGTAGGCTGTTCCGAGCTGCTTCTCAGGAATGATCTTGGGCACGCTGGGCCACATGGCTGAAGGAACGAGAGAGAAGGCGATACCCAGGATGATCATCAGTATGACGGCGAATACCCAGTTGCTGATGAACGGCAGTGAGAAGCAGAGGTGGATGACGATGAGCATCACAGAACCGATGATCATCAGTGTGGCGCCCTTGCCTATACGGTCGTACACCGAGCCGAACAGCGGGGTGAGGAACAGGGTTCCCAATGGAAGGATGCTGGGGATCGTGCCGGCCCACTCGGGATCGACGTTGTATTTCTGCACCATCAGGTCGGTGGCATATTTCAGGAAGGGGAATACGGCGCTGTAGAAGAGCACGCAGAGGATGGCGATTAGCCAGAAGCCGCGGCTCTTGAAGATGGGAATGATATCTTTCATCTGGAAGGGATCTTCCTTCTCCTCGTTGTCTGCTGCGTTCTGTGCATCCAACTTGCGGTCCATGAACGAGTAGCTGAACATCGTGACGAAGCCGATGCAGAGAAGGATAAGGCAGAGGAGCACAGGCATTGATACGCTGCCGAAGTGCTTGGCAACAATGGGGGTCACACCGATGGCAAGCATCGTACCGATACGTGCAGTAGCCATCTCAAGACCCATGGCGAGTGCCATCTCTTTACCTTTAAACCATTTTACAATGATCTTGGAAACCGTGATACCGGCTGTCTCACAGCCCACGCCAAAGATGGCATAGCCCAGAGAAGCATAGAGCACCATCGTGTGCATGCCGGCAATCGTGTCGGTCATATTGCCGATATATCCTGAGATGGCAGCGTACTTGATGGCGCAGCCTACTACCATGACGAGGCAGGAGCCGATACCCGTGAAGCGCACGCCCATACGGTCGAGAATAATACCGCCGAAGATGAGCATCAGTAGGAATACGTTGAACCAGCCGTATCCTGAGGTGAAGATACCATATTCGGAACTTGTCCAGCCGAGCTCATTCTCCAGCATGGGCTTCAGGGGCGACATCACGTCGGTGAGCACGTAGCCGCACAGCATTGAGAAGGCTACCAGGGCCAGCGCTGTCCAGCGTGCCCATTTCTTGTCGCTGATTTTTTGAATTACTTCTGTCATATTGGTGATTGTTTGTTTTCTCTTACAATAACATGTTTCAATATAAATGATAGGGCAGTGGGCCGATATGCCCACTGCCTTTTTTCTTACTTCTTGAGCCAGCGGTCAAGCCAGTTGAAGAAGGTGCGCTGCCAGAGTATGCCGTTCTGGGGCTTAAGCACCCAGTGATTCTCATCGGGGAAGATGAGGAGCTCGGCAGGAATGCCACGCATGCGTGCGGCATTGAAGGCACCCATACCCTGATTGGCATTGATGCGGTAGTCCTTCTCGCCGTGGATGCAGAGGATAGGCGTATCCCACTTGTCTACGGCCAGATGGGGTGAGTTCTCATAGGTCTTCTTGGCGTTGGCCGTCTGATCCTTGTTCCAGTAAGCATCGTCATACTCCCAGTTGGAGAACCAAGCCTCCTCAGTGTCGGTGTACATTGACTGGAGGTTGAAGGCACCGTCGTGAGAGATGAAGCACTTGAAGCGCTTATTGTGATGGCCGGCGAGATAGTACACGGAGAAGCCACCGAAACTAGCGCCTACGGCACCCATGCGGTCCTTGTCTACGAAAGGCAGGTTGGCGGCTGCATCGTCGATGGCAGAGAGATAATCGTTCATGCACTGACCGGTCCAGTCACCGGAGATCTCCTCGTTCCACTCTGAGCCGAAGCCACCCAGGCCGCGGCGGTTAGGAGCGACGATGACATAACCGTGAGAAGCCATGATGTAGAAGTTCCAGCGGTAGCTCCAGAACTGTGATACGGGGCTCTGCGGACCACCCTCGCAATACAGCAGAGTGGGGTATTTCTTGTTGGCGTCAAAGTGAGGCGGCAGGATGATCCATACCAGTTCCTGCTTGCCGTCGGTGGTCTTCACCCAACGCTGCTGGATGGTAGGATCGGCGAGCTGCTTGAGGATCTCGCTGTTCTCCTCGGTGATCTGTGCCAGGTCGCTCTTCTTTTCCTTCTTGGAAGGAGTGAGCACATAGAGATCGTCAGGACGGAGCATCGAGTGACGGGTGACGAGGAGCTGCTTTGTATTACCGAGCATCTGCAGTGAGCCGAAATCATACCAGCCGTCGGTGAGCTGCTTTACGGCACCGGTAAGGTCGGTCTGGTACACCATGATGCAGGCATGCCAGCATCCGAGGAAGTAGAGGTGCTTAGAGTCGTTGCTCCAGCAATAGTCATCTACGCTGGAGTCGAAGCTCTCGGTGACATATTTCTGTTCGCCTGTAGCAAGGTTCATCACGCAGAGGCGGTTGCGGTCGCTTTCGTAACCATTGTGCTGCATGCTCTGCCAGGCGAGGTACTGCCCGTCGGGCGAGAACTTCGGGTTGACGTCGTAGCCCACGTGCATGTCACCGTCCTGCTTATTCACGGCCTGGTTGCGCATCGACTTGGTAGCGTCGATCTTGGGCTCTACATATCCCTCGGGCTTGCAGATGTTGCGGGTCTTGCCGGTTGCTACGTCATAGAGATAGATGTCCGCATCGGTGGAGATGGCATACTGCACACCCTCTTTCTTGCGGCAGGTATAGGCCACGGTCTTAGAGTCTGGGCTCCAGGCCAGCTGCTCGATGCCGCCGAAGGGAGCGAGAGGGCTCTCGTAGGGCTCGCCTTCAAGCACGTCCTTGCCGTCGTTGATCTTGCCGTTCTCGACATTGGCGACAAACGGATGTGCGATGCTCTCCACGTAGTGGTCCCAGTGACGGTAGTTCATGTCTGTGACAAGACGGCCGCTGGCCAGAGGCAGGTCATCGGGATTCTTCTGGATGGAGCCGTGATAGGGGAGGCTCTTGATGAGGATCACCTTCGATCCGTCGGGAGAGAAGCGGAAGCCCTCGATATCGGTCTTGGAGTCGGTCATCTGCCGGCGGTCCGTGCCGTCAGCCTTCATCGACCAGATTTGTCCGTTTCTGAGGAAGGCGATGCGTGTGCCATTGTCGATCCATGCGGGATCGGACTCACTCTTGTCATCGGTCGTCAGAAGTGTCGGCTTCTGTCCGGACTTGGCGGGCTGGATGTACAAGACGGTGTGGCTCTTGTTGAGCTTCACGGAGTAGTAGCTCACCTGATAGACCACCTGCTTACCGTCGGGAGAGGAGGCTGCCGTGCCGATGCGGCCCATGGCCCAAAGTGCCTCGGGTGTCATCAGATCGCTGGAGAGTTGAATGTTGTTCTTTCCTATCATATCGCTTGCGTGCGTTGTCATGCCGCATAAGAGCAGGGCGGCAGCAACGAGAAAAGATTTGATCTTCATTGCTCGTATGATTGTTATTGTTGATTATTGGGTGATTTCTTTAGAGTGGCCATCAGAAAGGGCATGCTTATTATGAGGATTGCCGTCCTGTAGGCGTATGCGTATCCGCGGATCAAAAAGCCGACTGCTGTCGCTTGATGATCCGCGGTGATGGCGTGCTACCCTTTTGGGGTGAATAGAATGATAATGATGTGCTACCCCTTAGGTCTTATCAATCCGGGAAGGATTGATGAGGTGTTCGTCTTAAGGGTCAGTCTTTATGCTCGCGTTTCTTTCTGAGCGCTTCCTGCTTGCGCCGGGTCTCTTCGAGCTGGCGCTGCTGAGCCTCCTGCATGGCCTGCATGCGGGCCATCATGCCGCTCATCTTCTTGGGGTTGGCGGCGTTCTCCTTATAGCGTGCCTCAAGGATGGCAAGCAGCTTCTCATCGTTTGTCGTCTTGCGGAGCACGAACATGATGATGGCGGAGAAGAGCAGAGAGATGAAATAATAGAAGTTCAGACCTGACGAGTAGTCATTGAAGATAAAGAAGAACATCAGTGGCATGAGCAGCATCATCCACTGCATCATCTTCATCTGCTCGGCCTGCTGGCCTACCATCTGGTCTTTCTGCAGCTGCATGGTGATCCAGCTGTAGATGAGCTGGGCGCCACAGAAGAGGATACAGGTCAGTGACAGGTGGTCACCGATGAGCCATAGATTCTTGTTCCACTCGAAGATGGGATCGTAGGTGGAGAGGTCATTCATCCACAGGAACGACTGTCCGCGCAGCTGGATGGCGTTAGGCACGAAGTTGAACATGGCGATCCAGATAGGCATCTGGATGAGCATGGGCAGACAGCCTGAGAGGGGAGATACCCCATACTTGGCGTATTCCTGCATCATGGCCTGTTGCTTCTTCATTTGGTCTTCCGGCTTGTTGTATTGTGCCGTGGCCGCATCGAGCTTGGGCTTGAGCACGCGCATCTTGGCCGAGCTCATATAGCTCTTCTTCACCATGGGATAGGTGATTGCCTTCAGCAGCAGCGTGATGAGGATCAGTACGACGCCCATGGGGAACCACTTCGAGAGCCAGTCGAAGACATAGATCGTGAACCAGCGGTTGATGATGCGGAAGAGCGGCCATCCGAGGTAGACCAGGCGCTGCATCTCCAATTCGTGGCCGAACGAGCTTTCCTTCTCCACCTTGCGGAGCAGACGGAAGTCGTTGGGGCCATAATAATATTCGAACTCCGTAGCAGTCTTACCGGAAGGATCAAAGAATGCCTTCATCTTGGCCTCATACTCCTTCAAGTAGCCCGATCCCTTCTCCTGCGGGATGGAGGTCATAAGCGCATTGGCCTGGAAGGGCTGCTTGGCGATCATCACGGCCGAGAAGAACTGGTTCTTGAAGGCCACCCAGTCAATAGGGTCTTCGATAGCCTCGTCGACCTTCTCCTTGCCTTCGTTGAGGTAGTCTGTTCCTCCGTCAGCATTGTGATAGGTCAGCGTGGCATAGCGGTTCTCGAAAGTGAAGCCCTTCTCCTGCTGGCGGCAACGGTCTTTCCAGTTGACGTCGAGCGTGGTGGTGTTGGGCGCGAAGACACCGCTCAGACCATTGGCACGCAGCTGCGAATGGAGCAGGTAGTTGCGTCCCAGCTTATAGTCGATGGTGAGCGACCGTCCCTGACCGGCGTCAGCAGTGAGCGTCACGGTAGAATCGGTCAGGTTCGACGGAGTGAAATAAAGGTCCTTCGTAGAGATATTGGCTTCCTTGGCCGAGAGCGTGAAGTTGAGGCTCTGATCCTGGGGACGGAAAAGGGTGACGGTGTTGCCGCCCTTGATGTTATCCTTATAGCCTTTGATGTAAGCGGTCGTCACGGTAGCGCCCTTGGTGGAGATGACCAGCTCTACCTTGTCGTTGGTCAGTACCACATTTTCTGCCTTGCCGTTGAGGGCTTGGTGGAAGAGGGCGGTTGTGTCGACCTCTACTTTTTGCATGGCAGCAGCCTGCTTGGCCATGCGAGCTGTCTGGGCTGCCTTCTCGGCTTTTTGGCGCATCACTGCAGCGATGGAATCCTGTTTACGCTGGGCTGCCAGTTCGGCTTCGGACGGACGTGTCCAATAGCTGAATCCGACAAGCACCAGGGCAATGAGGGCAAACCCGATGATAGTGTTCTTGTCCATTTATCTTTTTATTTCTTCTTATTCTTGATAGCCGTTTTCACGAAGTCGACGAAGAGAGGATGGGGCTTGAGGACGGTCGACTGGTATTCAGGATGGAACTGTGTACCGATATACCATTTCAGAGCCGGAATCTCAACGATCTCCACGAGGTCGCTTTCGGGGTTACGGCCTACGCACATCATGCCGTTACGTTCAAACTCCTGCTGGAAGTCGTTGTTGAACTCATAACGGTGGCGGTGACGCTCCTGAATATGCTCCTGCTTGTAGATGTTGAAGACGTGTGAGCCCTGTTTGAGCACACACTCGTAGGCACCGAGACGCATCGTACCACCCATGTTGGTGATGTTCTTCTGCTCCTCCATGATGTCGATGACGTTGTGCGGAGTCTTCTCGTCCATCTCGCGTGAGTTGGCGTCAGCATATCCGAGGACGTTACGGGCAAACTCGATCACCATCATCTGCATGCCGAGGCAGATACCGAATGTAGGAATGTCATGCTCGCGGGTGTACTGTGCTGCGATAATCTTGCCTTCGATGCCGCGCTGTCCGAATCCTGGGCATACGACGATACCGTCCTGTCCTGCCAGCTTCTCGGCCACATTCTCCTTTGTGATATATTCAGAGTTGATGAATGTCAACACCGTCTTGTGGTCGTTGTAGGTGCCGGCCTGTGAGAGGCTCTCGCGGATGCTCTTGTAAGCGTCCTGCAGGTCATATTTGCCGACAAGACCGATGTGTACCTCCTCTTTGGCGTTGCGACGGCGCTCGAGGAACTCTCTCCAGGGACCGAGTCCCGGCTTGGGTCCGATGGGCTCACCGCACTTCTTCAGGATGGCGACGTCAAGGCCCTGTTCCTGCATGCCGACGGGCACCTCATAAATGGAGGGCATGTCTTCGCTCTGGATCACGCAGTCGAAGTCGACGTTACAGAAGGCTGCCACCTTCTTGCGGATATTGTCGTCCAGATGCTTCTCTGTGCGGAGCACGAGGATGTCGGGCTGGATACCTACGCTCTGGAGCTCTTTCACACTGTGCTGTGTCGGTTTCGTCTTCAGCTCACCGGCAGCGCGCAGATAGGGCACATAGGTGAGGTGGACATTAACGGCACGCTTGCCCAGCTCCCATTTCAGCTGACGGATAGCCTCCATGTACGGAGCGCTCTCGATGTCGCCGATGGTACCGCCGATCTCCGTGATGACAAAGTCGTAGTGATATTTCTGGCCGAGGAGTTTCACGTTGCGTTTGATCTCATCGGTGATATGGGGCACCACCTGGATCGTCTTGCCCAGATAGTCGCCGCGACGCTCTTTGTCGATCACCGACTTATAGATACGACCGGTGGTGAGCGAGTTGGCCTTCGTAGTCTTGATGCCGGTGAAGCGCTCATAGTGACCTAGGTCGAGGTCGGTTTCCATACCATCTACTGTTACATAGCATTCTCCGTGCTCATAGGGATTGAGCGTACCGGGGTCAATGTTAATGTAGGGGTCAAATTTCTGGATAGTGATGTTGTAGCCTCTGGCTTGAAGCAGTTTGCCGATAGAGGAAGAGATAATACCTTTGCCGAGGGACGATACAACACCGCCCGTGACGAATATATACTTTGTTTCTGCCACAATAATTAAGTTTAGAACGTTCTATGAAATATTTCAAGGCAAAAGTAGTACTTTTTTACGAATTGGACAATACTTTGGCCAAATACTTTAAGTAAAATATAAAAAGTGCCCGGCCTTGCGGAAGATGTCCCAAAGGCTTAGCGCCTGACTGATAGGTACATCCTGCAAGACCGGACCATGCCGGCAGGGTCTGCCGGTGTCTTTAATTCATAATATAGGTGGATTCACGTCCCCCGTACAGCGATGAGAAGTAAGGAATTACCATCGCACGGGTGTGTGGGGGTTGTTGGGAACATCCATATATAGAGGTGTGTCCTCCCGTCTTCCTACCAGTTACAATTCCTTTGAAGGTCTGCCGGTAAGAGCCCCTGTGCAGCTGTGGAAAGTCGCAAGGGATTGTGGTCAGTCGGTTTCCCCTTTTGTAGGGAAGAGATAGAATATCCGGTCACGGTCGTAGTCGATCATCCACTGGTCGATAATGACATTGGGATCGAGGGCGGCTATCGTCAGTGTGTGGTTGCCTCCGGTGAGTCGAAGTTCCAGTGTGCGTACTGCCTGTCCGCGTGCCACATCCTGTGCGCGTTGTTGAGGACTGGTATCATCGTTAAGAGAGATGAGTAGGGGCTGTCCGCCGTCCACCTTGACAGTGATCCGTTGCATTGTCCCGTTATCGGGAAGGGTGGGGATGAGCGCAATATGCAGTAGGACATCACCTTCGCGGGCGTAGAAACGGTATTCCAACGACCCGCCGACCTGTAGGTCGACCGCTTTCATCGAGTGACCCAACAAGGGGATGGGCTGGGCTGCCGTAGCCTTGTTGTAGCGGGCCGCATTGTAGACGATGCTGCCGTCGGTAGTGAGTTTTGCCGTAAAGGGGATGGCTTGCCCGTATCGGCTGATTTCTGTCCGGCTGAGTGTATCGGGCAGCAGCGGAGCCGCCATCTTGGCCAGCCGGCCAGCCGGGTCAGCAGCCGGCCATTGCGACGGGAAGTTGAGGATGGCCTCATAGGCAAGGACGGAGCGGGCGGCCGATTCAAGGGCGTCGGTGTCATGGTGGAAACTTTCTTTTCTTCCAATGTGTCGGGCCTCTTGTGCCTGTAGTGTCATCTCTGCCATCTCATAGAGGAAGGCGGCGGGATATTCGATGAGTTGGCCGAATCCTGCAGCTTGTGTTGGTTCGATGTCATGTCCCATCTCTTGGATGCTGTGCCAGGTGTCACGGCATTCGTTGAGGTAGCGGTCAAGTTCATTTCCCAGCTCGTCGGCATTGAAGGGTGTGTCCTTCTGTGCTGTCATTTCCCATGGCTTTTGAGGCCATTGAGCAGACAACCGGTAGTAACGCGCCATGGGGCTCACGAGTCGTGCTCCGGTTTGTCTGCCGAATTGCTCCTGTAGCCATCGGTTCAGGTAGCGGTCAGCCTGGTCGCTGGCTGTGCCGTTGATATTCCAGGCCATGTCCATGAATAGATTTAGTTGCAGGGCCGACAGGGCGGGGTCGTTGCTTTGCGCCATCCAGGTGTCGCGAGTCTGTCCGTCCCAGGCTCTGTGTAATTCTCGTGTCATCAGTCCTGGTTGCACACCGTCGGTATGATAGAGCAGTCCATGGCTTTCTTGCGTTTTTTTATGGGTGTGTCCATGATTCTTTTGGGGCTTCTCTGCCTTCGTCTGTTGCACCGTAGGCATCAGATATCCGTAACCGTCATCATGACGGTCGATACGGGGCAGGAAATTCCAATCGAGATCACCGTGCCCTTCTTGTTTCTTGCGCTTCTTTTTGTTTCCCTTCTGTTTTGTTGCCATGTCTTGTTGGCCTTCGATGAGGAAACCGAACGCATCGGTCAGTTCTTTGTCATCTGTACCACTGATCAGATTGCCTTTGAGTCGGAGCAACAGACAGGCGAATGTCTGTAAGTCGCCGCCTGGATAACAGACGCCCCGGTAGGCTATGGAGGGGATCTCCACACGTTCCTGTGCATCGTCGATGGTCAGACGCTTGCGCTGTTGCGGGAGCAGACCGGCCCATTCTTTAAAAGGTGACACACCCGCCTGTCGTGACAAGTCCATCAATCCATAGGCAGCTCCTCGTCCGTTGCTGCCTACAATGACGATCTGTTTGCCGCGTACGCCTATCCAGAATGCATCGGGATGGGTGATGATCTGCATGTAGGGCACGCGCCACTTAGTAAGCTGATTCAGTTCGTCATCGGTGATGTGGTCGAGCTGATAGAGCTGTATGATGCTGTTGCTTCCCTGGCGTGCACGTTGTCCCGTTACGTCTTGCATGTCATTTTCAAAGAGGCGTGCGGCCGTCTCCACCACGACGCTCGTATTGCGTTGTAGAGAATAGACTATCGGTTTCCCGTTGTACCATACGAAGTCTTTGGCCTGCACCATAGTGGAGCAGAGCCAGGCGGAGAGAACGAGAAGAAATCTGATTTTCATTTTTTATATCGTTTGTATGCGAAGTTTTAGCAAGGAAAAGGATAAGGGGGACAAAAGATGATCTTATCTCATACTTTTGTCGGACCGTATTCTATTTAAGAGCAAAGATAGATAAAAATACGCAGATTTCTTGCTTTTTGACAAACAACCTTATTGGTTTTTAACGTTAATCATCAATCAACCATTAGATAACAAGGATTTATTTAACCATGAATTTGATGAAATTATTTATGAATCAGCAGAATAATTGCATTTTTAAAGGACGACTAGATATATGGATTGATATTGGACGTATGGGGATGGGAGGGCGACCGCTGTGATCTAGTTTTCCTGTCGGTGACCGGCTTGGCTCGTTGTCGGATGGAGCACGGAAATCGTTTTTTTGTGTTATGAATTCTTTGCTGCCTTTAATCAAGTATTTAGGCATATAGGGCACGTACGGCATCGGCAAACCGTTGCTCATGACTCAGTGCGCCCTTGCGTACCTTCAGACGGTAGTTGTACACGGTCTGTGTGGAGTATTGGAGTACTTCAGCAATGCTTGCACTGTCGTCCAGGCCAAGGCTGACGAGGGCAAAGATGCGAAGTTCCGGTGTGAGACTATTGGTGTCATCGGGTATGATCTGTGCGTCGGGACGTAAGAGACGGTTGAAACGTTCGACAAAATCGGGGTGAAGGGCGAGAAACGCTTCGTCAAACTGTTGATAGAGTCTCTCGGTGGCTTGGTCTTTTGTCAGTGAGCCTATAGCCAGTCGTTTGGCATCGTGCAGCATGTTAGCAGTGAGCATGCGGTTCATGTCCTTCTTGTAAGTGTGAATCTCTTTAACGAGCATGCCTAAGAGGGCGAAGGGCTTGATAAGTGCATTATTCATGGCATACAATCTGCTGTCCTGTTCGCTGATGCGGGTTTGAAGGCGTTTGATTTCTTGTTCTTTTTGGGTCACCTTCTCCGACAGACTGCTGATCTGTTCCTTGCCGCCGATTTCTTTGTCGGAGTAGGAATGGAGCTGATGCCTTACCTTATTATATAAGTAGGCAAGTATGAGAACCATTAGGAACAGTATGACGATGATAGTAAAGGAGAGTGTGCGCCGTTGGCGATCCTGTTTCTGATATATCTTCGTTACATTGTTGAGCACGTTGACCACCTCTAAGCTGCGTCCGATATCTTTATGAGTCGATATGTCTTCCTCGGCCAGTTGCAGGTAGTTGATGATGCGATCGGTCTGTTGCCTGACATATTTCTCGTTGAGATATTGTATGACGGCTATGATAGCCTGTGAGGAACGGTTGGCAGAACGGATGTCGGCCTCCGTGGCTAGCACGGCAGCCTCTATGTATTTGTCTTCTAGTCCTTTGCGTTTATATATCTGGGCGAGTACAATATAACAGAGTGCTAGCTTTCGGTCGTTATTCTTGTAATGTCGGCAGAGTTGTCGTATTTTTTGTTCTATGGCTGTCGTGTTGGCAGAGGGTACGGCGGATAACTTGTAGACATAATATTCGGGGTCGTCCTTACTGATATATGTCTGGTATTTTTGCCATGCCTGCTGGATTTCCTTGGTTGATATCATGCTGTTTCCCGATGTATAGTTCAGGTAGCTGAGCAGGTAGACCTTTGCGTAGATGGTACGTAGCTCAGGCATTACCTCTTCAAAGGGAATGAGCTGTATTTTTGAGATGGCGATGAAGCTGTCGCCACGGTCAGCTTCTACGTATGCCTTGTTGATGGCTGCTTCCTGCATCCATTCTTTGTTACCGTTTTTTTCACCTAGTGTATGACATTTTGTCCAATAGACGAGTGCAGAGTCGCTGTCGAATTTCATGTAAGCCTCTGCCAGTTGCTTGCAGGAGAGATAACGGTCGGTAGTATTCACAGCCACGTTCAAGTTACCTTTTAGGCGTTCGATCTCGGCTTGTTTCTTCTTTACGTAGACTTGGCTGTTGGCCACGGTGAGATCGAGCCGCTTCAGACTTTGTTCAAGTGATGAGGCGTGAAGAGGAACTGCTGCTAGAAGCAGGAGGATAAAGAGAAGAGGCTGTTTCATCTGTCGATATTATATTTAGGCGTATTTTATCCAAATGCAAAAGTAATATTTTTCAAAGGAAGGTGCAAATCTTGGTGGCGGTTTTTCATTTGCAGGAATAAAGATATAATAAGAGTTTACTATTCGTAGTTTGATAGTTGTTGATATTCAGTGATTTATAATGTATGTCCATTTACTTTTTATCTTCTTTGCTATTGCAACGTCTTTTTTGTATGTAAATAATCGCTAACTTTGCAGTACCTGAAATTTAAAACGGATGGTCCGTAGAAATGGAAAATTTTCATCGGACGATGTAACATTTTTAAACGAAATACTTTTTTAAAAACTTATAATATGAAAAGACAGATAATCTCTTTTGCAGTGGCTTTTCTGGCTGTTGCCGGAGCTTGGGCTCAGAATGGTCCGCGTGTCCGTGTAGAAGGCGGTATGATAGAGGGCCGTGACTCGTCAGGAGTAAAAGTATTTGAAGGCATTCCTTTCGCACAGCCCCCTGTGGGCGATCTTCGTTGGAAGGCACCTCAGCCGGTGAAAGCGTGGGAAGGTGTCAGAGAGACGAAGACCTATGGCAATGATCCTATGATGTACAATGCCTTTGGTGACATGAAGTTTCAAGGACCTAAGCACAGTGAGGACTGTCTCTATCTGAATGTATGGACACCGGCAAAGAAGATGGATGAGAAGCTGCCTATTCTTATCTATTTCAATGGTGGTGGCCTGATGTCGGGCGACGGTTCTGAATATCGTTATGAAGGCGTGTCACTTGCCCGTAAAGGCATCATCGTGGTGACAGCCAACTATCGCGAGGGCATCTTTGGTTTCTTTGCCCACCCGCAGCTCTCCAAGGAGACCAGCTACAAGGGTTCTGGCAACTATGGTTGGATGGATCAGGCTGCAGCCATTAAGTGGGTGTACGACAATATCGCAGCTTTCGGTGGCGATCCTAAGAAGATCACGATCGTCGGTGAGTCAGCCGGTTCGATGTCGACGAGTGCATTGATGGTGTCACCGCTTTGCAAGGACATGCTTCATCAGGTGATGGGCTCTTCCGGTTCGGTAGTAGGTACTGCCAAGCCGGCTACGCTGAAGGAGGCAGAGCAGCAGGGTGTGGCTTGGGCCAAGAAGCATGGTTTCAAGAAGATCAGCGAGCTGCGTAAGCTTTCGGCTGACTCTCTCAACAAGATCTCCGAATTTAGCGGTGTTCCTTGCTACAACATCGACGGCTATTTCCTCACGGAGGATCCTGAAGAGGTCTATAAGAGAGGCGATCAGGCACAGGTGGCTGTTCTTATCGGTAACAACTCCGGCGAGATGCCCATAGCCGCCATGCTCGGTGGTGCCGCTCCTACCGTAGCCAATACTCAGGCGTTTGCCGCAAAGTTCTTCGGTACGGACGGTAAGATGATAACGGATCTCTACAATATCAAGACCGATGCCGATGTGACAGGGCTGCCCGGCTATGAGCTTGGCGGTGATGTCTTCATCTCTTACAACACCTGGAAATGGTGCGATCTGCTGCGTCAGACGAGCAAGATGCCGGTTTACCGTTACATCTACTGCCATCCGCGTCCCAATATGCAGGTAAAGGGCAAGGCACCCGGACTGGCCGGTGGTACCGTTGATGTGGCAGAGGATGCTCCCGTCACACCTCCTGCTCCCGCTGCCGTGCACTCTGCAGATATCGAGTATGCTATGGGCAACCTTGCTACGAACACCATGTTCCCCTGGACAGCCGACGACTACGTCGTAAGCGCACAGTTCTCTTCTTATTATGTGAACTTCGTGAAGTACGGCAATCCGAATGGCCTGGGACTGGTCGACTGGAAGCCTTTCAATGAGGGCGACAGTCACTATGTGCTTCATATCGATGTCGATTCCAAGCTCCAGTCAGAGCCTTGGCGTCAGGCGCGCTATAATACTATTGACAAATTGCTTGATAAATAAACATTCTTTTTCTCCGTACGGCAGGGCAATCGGCTCTGCTGTACGCCGAGAGACTGCGCGTGAGCGTATTGTAGAAGTGATATTTACCGGTTTGCTATAGCGTATAGCACTATTACTTTTTTCTCATAAACTAATTACCTAACAACATTTTAAAATTTTCATTTATGAAAATGAATCTTTTCTCTGTTGCACTATTGGCTTCAATGGTGCCAGGGGTCGCTATGGCCCTGCCGACAGAGCCGGCAGACTCGACAGTAACGGAACAATCTTCTTCAAAAGAGCGGTGCTACGGGCTCGATCAGTGCTGCTGATCTTGTGACTGACACGTCGAACTATAAGAACTATCTGATGTCGGGCTCTTACATCCGCCCGTTTGAGATCAACCTGTCGACGACGATCAACTTCTAAAGATAGAAATCACTCAAATATTACGCATGGCAACTGTTTGAGCCACTATCGTTGTCATTAGCCTTTACGGCTGGTGACAATGATAGTGCCCATGGTTTTTGAAAGTTTGGGAAATGTTTCTTTTTTCAGATGAAGTCTCAGAAGAATGACGTATATTTGAGGAAGTGAAACAATTTATAAGAACAAGAACAGAATGAAACATAAATTCTTATCCCTTGGCATGCTGACGGTCTTGTTGGCTGCCAGCCTGCCCATGATGGCGCAGAACCGTGTGTCCGGTTATACGATCAACACCTCGACAGAGGCCAATACGGCGGTGACGACTTTCGGCAAGGTAGCCGGCTTCCGCGAGAACGGCGTCTATGTTTTCAAGGGTATTCCCTATGCTCAGGCTGCCCGCTTCGCAGAGCCGGAAGATCCTACGCCTTGGAGTGGCGTGCGTTCCTCACGTGCCTATGGTCCCACCTGCCCTCAGGAGTTCCGCACGGGCTGGTACATGGATGTGCTGGGGTTCTCTTCCCATTGGGACGACGGCTTCGCCGGGGAGGACTGCCTGCGTGTCAATGTGTGGACGAAAGGTTTGAACGACGGCAAGAAACGGCCGGTGATGGTATGGATCCATGGAGGTGGCTTCTCGACGGGAAGCGGACAGGAACAGCCTGCCTACGATGGTGCCTCGCTCTGCAATAAAGGCGATGTGGTGGTCATCTCGCTGAACCATCGTCTCAATGCGCTCGGATTTCTCAATCTCTCATCTTTCGGTGAGAAATATAAGCACTCGGCCAACCTCGGCATGATGGATATCGTCAAGGCATTGCAGTGGGTGAAGGCCAATGCTGCCAACTTCGGTGGCGATCCCGACAATGTGACGATATTCGGTCAGAGTGGTGGTGGCCGTAAGGTGTCTACGCTCTGCTGCATGCCCTCAGCCAAGGGCCTCTTTCAGAAAGCTATCGTGGAAAGCGGATCGGGTGCCCATTTCATGGAGAACAAGTGGTCGGCCCGTATCGGCGAGCTCACGGCGGCCATCTTGGGACTTGATGCCTCGACGATCGATAAGATCAAGACGGTGCCCTATGCCGATCTGCTTGCCGCTGCTACGAAGGCTGTCGCGCTGGTGAGGAAAGATGCGGGTGCTGCCGCTGCTGAAGCGAGCATCTGGGGCTTTATGCCTACGAAGGATGGAGACCTGTTGCCCGAGCATGCCTTTACCAACGGCAGCGAGAAGCTGACGGCCGACGTGCCGATGATCATCGGTAGCGTGATGAACGAGTTTGCCGGGTTCGCGGTGGTGACCGATCCTTCGCTCCTTCATAAGAGCGAGAGCGAGGCTGTCGCCACCTTGCAGACGAAGTACGGCGACATGACGGCCGATTATGTGAAGGCTTATAAGAAGGCCTATTCTGACAAACCGGCTTATCTCATGCCGCTTGTCGACTTTAAGTATCGTCCGCAGGCCGTCAGTCAGGTAAGGATCAAGGCTGCTGACCAGGGGGCGCCTGTATGGAACTATGTGTTTACCTATCAGAGTACCGCACTCGATGGCATCCTCACGGCCAGCCATTGTGCTGAACTTCCTTACGTATTTAATAATGTGACGCGTTGTGCCGCCTCTACCGATGCCACCCCCGCCGCCATCCGACTGGGTGATGTTATGAGCTCAGCCTGGATCAACTTCGCCCGTACCGGCAACCCCAACGGACGGGGAGTACCCCATTGGGATGCGTACACCATTGAGGCTCCCGCCACAATGATATTCGATACCGATAGCCGGTGTCGGAAAGGTGATTTCGACGCTGATCTGCTGAAGATAGGTAAAGAATAAATCGGTTATTTATTGGGCTGTTACGCTTGTTGTGATGTCTCTTGCCGGTTTTAGCGGCTGACTAGGGACAGGGTGGCCCGGGTTTTTATCATCTATGAAATTCAATTATTCTATTCTTTTCGCTGTCGGCTTGTGCCTTACCACGGGCATGCAGGCAGCCGACCGGCCTGCCATTGTGAAGAAAGGTCAGTATAATCTCGTGGTGCAGAAAGGTGGCCCCACGCTGGGCTATTCGCCGAAGAGCGGTGTGAGGTTGCTTTCCCAGGACGGCTTGTGGTTTAAGGATCTGAACCGCAATGGCCGGCTCGACAATTATGAGGACTGGCGTCTGCCCCTCGATGTGCGTGTCAATGACCTTGTGTCACAGTTGTCGGATGAGGAGATCGCCGGCCTGATGCTCTATTCGGCTCATCAGCAGATACCTTCTCCTGAGGTAGGGTATGGTGCTTCCACTTACAATGGCAAGACATTTACAAAGGCTAAGGTGAGCGCCGCAACGCTAAGCGATGTGCAGAAGAAGTTCCTCAAGGACGACAATCTGCGTGCCGTGCTCGTGACGAAAGTGAAGGATGCGGCGACAGCTGCGGAGTGGAGCAACAATCTGCAGGCTTATGTGGAGGGACTGAAGCACGGCATTCCCGTGAACAACTCGACCGATCCCCGCCACGAGACGGCAGCCAATGCCGAGTACAACTATGGTGCAGCCGGAGACATCTCTCATTGGCCTACGGCTTTAGGACTGGCTGCCACGTTCGATCCCAGCCTGGTGAGGGAGTTCGGACACATTGGTGCGCAGGAATACCGTGCCTTAGGCATCACCACAGCCCTGTCGCCTCAGGTCGATGTGGCTACTGAGCCTCGTTGGACCCGGTTCACCGGTACTTTCGGAGAGGATCCACAACTCGTCACGGATATGAGCCGTGCGTATGTCGATGGCTTCCAGATCTCCCTTGGCGATGCAGCCATTAAGGACGGATGGGGCTACGAGTCGGTGTCGTGCATGTCGAAGCACTGGCCCGGTGGAGGCACTGTGGAGGCAGGCCGCGACAGCCATTACAATTACGGCAAGTACGGAGTATATCCCGGAGGACAGTTCTTCGGTACGGCGATGCAGTCGTTCCTCAATGGTGCGTTCAAGCTCGATGGTCCCACTAAGGAGACGGGAGCGGTGATGACCTTCTACAACGTGTCTTGGGGGCAGGACCCCTCGGGCAAGAATGTGGGTGAGAGCTTCTCGAAGTATATCGTCACGGATCTGCTCCGCAATGAGTTCAAGTTTGACGGCGTGGCTTGTACCGACTGGATGGTGACGGCCGACAACAAGGCGATCGACAGCTTTGACGGCAAGTGCTGGGGTGTGGAGACGCTCAGCGAGGCACAGCGTCACTATGAGATTCTGAAGGCCGGTGTCGACCAGTTCGGCGGCAATAATGATAAAGGTCCGGTATTGGAGGCTTTCCGCATGGGCTATGAGGAATATGGCAAGGATGCCTGGCACCGCCGTATCATGGCTTCCGCTCGCCGGTTGCTCATGCCGATCTTCCGTACAGGATTGTTTGAGAATCCCTATCTCGATGTGGCCAAGTCGCGTGCTACTGTCGGCAACAAGGATTTCATGGCCAAGGGCTATGCCGCTCAGGTGAGATCGATCGTCATGCTGAAGAATCACGGTCATGTATTGCCGTTGAAGGACAATCGTCTGAAGATCTATATCCCCAAGCGTCATTTCCCTTCCACTGTCGATTTCTTTGGCAATGTGACAAAGGATTACTGGGATGTTCCCTTCGACTTGGAGATGGTCGGGAAATATTATGAGGTGGTCGACAGTCCTGATGAGGCTGACTTTGCCATTGTGGGTATTGACGGACCGATGAGTGGACCGGGTTATTCGGCCGATGATGTGAAGGCCGGAGGCAACGGTTATGTACCCATCTCGCTGCAGTACAATGATTATACGGCTACCCAAGCCCGTCCCGTGAGCATCGCCGGCGGTGACCCGAAGGAGAGCTTCACTAACCGCTCCTATAAGGGCAAGACCGTGAAGACAGCCAATAAGGACGACATGATCCTCGTCAACGAGACAAGGCAGAAGATGGGCTCAAAGCCTGTCATCGTACTGCTCAATGCAACCCGTCCCGTCATCGTGAGCGAGTTTGAGAAGAGTGCGGATGCTATCCTTGTCAGCTTTGGCACGAGCTCGCAACCGTTCTTTGATCTTATCAGTGGTCGTCAGGAGCCCTCGGCCCTGTTGCCTTGCCAGTTCCCGAAGAATATGGAGACGGTGGAGCTCCAGCGTGAGGACGTGGCCCGCGATATGATACCCTATACCGACATTGATGGCCACACCTACGATTTTGCCTATGGTATGAATTGGAATGGTGTGATCAACGATGAGCGCGTACAGAAATACAAATAGCAAAAGTTGGACTATAAACGTGTTATCAATAATCAATCATAATCATTGTATTCAGGCATAGTATACGGCCATTCATACTCTTGATGTATGGATGGCCGTCTTTTTATGGAAACCGGGAAGGGACTGATGAATGAAGCTGTCTATGTCCTGTCAGGATATGAATCTGCCCTGATGGATAATTGTCAGGCCAGGCTTTGGACATATTGTTTGGGTGTCATCTTCATTTTACGTTTAAACATTTCACGGAAGTTCTTAACGTCATTGAAGCCGCATCGGTAGCTGACTTTATCAACACTTACGGCACCTTCCTTAAACATCTGTACTGCCTTATATATCTTGTATTCATTGATAAACTCGATAAGCGACATACCCGTCATAGCCTTTATCTTTTTGTAAAGCGATGAATGGCTCATGGCTAATTTATCGGCAAGGAAATCGACGCTGAAATCTTCGTTGGTGAGATTATCATCTATTATCTCACGGCATCTCAGCAGGAAAATCTGTTCTTCCTTGTTATACGACCTTTTGTCTACGGCAAGTTGTCCTGTTACATCGGCGGCATCAGTCTGGGCTATCAACCTGTCGATGCGCATTCTGAGGTATTTCAGAGAGATGGGCTTGGTGACATAGGCGTCAGCACCATTGTCGAACGCTTCCATTAGATCTTCCTCAGATGTTTTGGCAGTAAATATCACAATTTTTATCGATTGGAGTTTCTTGTCATTTTTCAACATTTTCAGAATCTGCATACCGTCCATTTTGGGTAACATCAGGTCACACAGCACAATATCTGGCAACAGCTTACAAGCCATGTCAAGTCCGGTTTCACCGTCATAGGCTTTGTATACCTTGAATTCTGACGATAGGCTGCGTTCAAGAAGATTTACAGTTTCGTACTCGTCGTCAATAATGAGAATGGAGTAGAGGGCCGTAGGATTTCTTGGTGCATCTACTTTTATTGTACTGACACCCGTTTCTACTACCGGCTCTTTCGCCGATGGTGGTTCAGAGGATACCACGTTTACAGCCGTCGGTACTTGTTCCGATATGCTGGCATCGGCTGTGAGGCTCTTGGGTATGGTGAAAATAAATGCGGCACCGCGGTCGGGTTCGCTATCTACCTGAATGGTTCCACCGTGAAGTTCAACAAGTTGTTTGACAAAAGAGAGACCAACGCCATCGCCGGCACTCTGTCTCTGTCCACGCTCCGTACGGAAGAAGTCCTCGAATATTTCGTTTTGCATCTCTTTCACTATGCCTATGCCGTTATCTTTGACGGTGATGATGATGTCTTGTGGAGAGTCTTTTATGGCAAGGACTACATGACCACCTTCGTTTGTGTATTTATATGCGTTGGAAATAAGATTAGACAGGATAAGATCCATTCTCTCCTGATCGAAGTTGGCTATAATGGAGGTTTTCTCATGTACAAAGGTGAACGTAATATTTTTATATTCGCATAGTGCGGTGTAGTCATCAATACGTTTCTGGCAAAACTTAATGATATCGCCCTTTTCCAGTTTTAGTTTCAGTTTGCCTGAATCCATCTTGCGTATGTCCAATACACTTGTTACCAGATGGTTAAGTCTGGCTGCACTACGGTACATCATCTGCAGATAAGACAGAGGAACATTGGCAATAGATTTACCCTTACTCATAAGCTCCTCTAACTGACCCATGATAAGGAATACCGGGGTGCGCAACTCATGCGTTACGTTGGTATAAAAATTCTGCTTTGCTTCAGAGAGCTTTTGAGTGGCATCTTTTTCTATCTCGCTGATACGCATGCGTTGTTTGATATTCTGTGTCTTGATGTAAAAGTAAACAATTCCAGCAACGGCTGCCATGATCAATACGAGCCAGAGCATCATAGCCCAGAAAGTACGCCACCAAGGTGGGGTTATGGTTATATCGAGCACAGAGGGTTTACCCCATTTGCCCATTGCGTCAATACAGCGTACATACAGCTTGTATTTGCCCGGCGGGACATTAGTATAAGATACTCTGCGGCTTGTACCCAGGTCATGCCAGTCGTTTTCGAAGCCTTCCAGCTTACAGGAGAAACGTGCTTTCTCAGGAGTACGTAATTCGGGAACAGCGAAACGTACAGTAAAGAAGTTCTGATTATAATCAAGTTCTGCTTTGCAGTTGTTACAATACAGGTTGGTCGCATCGTTGTCATTGCCAAAAGGTTTTAGTTCCATAAAGTCAACATGAAAGAATATCTTCGATTGCTGTACCTTTGACGGATTAAAACATAGCATGCCATTGATGGTTCCGAAATAGATATTACTACCAAATAGTTTTGCTGCCGAATAAGTAAATGTGGTGGGCGCATCATCGCTTTCCTCGTATCTCATAAAAGTTCCAGACTTTAAGTCATGGCAGAACAGGCCGCCACCGTTGGTGCCTATCCACATATATCCGCGACCGTCTTCCACAACAGATGTAACCAAAGGATAAGTGAGTCCACTTTCCGCTCCATACTTAACAACCTCGCCGGTCTTTATATCCATAGAATAGAAGCCGATGTCTTCAGCAGTAAACCATATCCGACGGCCTTCTCTGTCGGCATAGACATATTTTATATTATTTGAAGGAAGGGTGAAACGTTTCTTCTTGCCATGTAAATAATGCGCAACCACCTTCATGGTGCGCTTGTCGATTTTGTAAATGCCTTCTGCATTGGAGGATACCCACACGTAATGTCCATTACCGGATATGGCGCTAAATTTGGTATAGGACAATTTTTTTCTTTTTATAGGTATATATCTGTGTTTATTCTTATTAAATACATAAAGTCGGGGTCCGATTACCCATACGTTCCCGGCTCCATCATCATAAAGAGACCATATATTGTCCTTGTTACCGTCATTGCCCGGCATCGGCCATGTAGTAAACTTTCCAGTTAAGAGAGAATATTGTACCAACCCTTTTGTATATACGGCAATCCACAAATTGTCGGCGTCTTTTACCATTGATACTATATTATTGCCGGCAATGTCGCTATTGTTTGTGTTGAGTGTAATAGTGGAGTGTGTATTCCGGTTATATATGTCAATTCCGCCACCATCAAGCCCTATGTATATTTTATTGGTTGTAGGTACAATGGATGTGACAATATCAAAACTAAGTTTGCCGTTGCTCTTGTTAAACAACGTAAATGGATTGTTGACATTGGTATAATGGTTAAGACCGGAACGGTAAGTCCCTACCCAAAAGTCGCCCACTCGATCGACAAAAAGAGAGTAAACTACATTGCCGCTTATATTGCTAGTAGTTGTATTGTATACGTTAATTTGTCCGTTTTGTTCAATTTTAATACCTTGTCCATCAGTACCAAATATAGTACCCCCCCCTACAAATGGAATGGCACATGTCAAATTTTTTGGCGAATAAACAGTGCTATGTGTGATAGAATGGGGGCTTATGGTGAAGGCGATAGAGGAGAAGCCGAGTCCGTAGCCTACATAGGCTGTGCGTGTGGCTGGGATATATGATACGTTCAGTTTCTCAAATGGCCCCGATGAATAAGGGTGGAATGCCATTACCCGACCTTTAGTCGTAAGCAGGCGTAGTCCGTCGGCACATGCTGCTAAGAGCATATTGTTATTATATTTGCAGAGTGCGTATGCTTTGAATCCGTGTGTTAGGCGTATGAATGTAGTGATATTGGGGAGAGAGTTGATGTAAAGTCCTCCTGCGGCATCGGCGTAGAGAATCTTGCCTCCAACATTGATCATAGACAAGATGGTTTGAGATATGCGATGATGACGCCCGTTCTTTTTAATAGAGCAATGGATAAAACCTCCGTATGCGAAAGAATATAGGTCAAGTCCTGAATTTGTGCCGGCAAAAATACCTGCTTGAGAGACGGCAAGAGTATTAACGGTACTTGATGATAATGAGGTGTCATCATCAGGGTCATGTCTAAATGTCGTAAAGGTAACACCATCATAACGGCTCAGTCCGTTGGATGTTCCAAGCCAAATGTAGCCTTTGGTATCTTGCACTATGTTTGTGACTGTGTTATCGGGCAGGCCCACTCTGCTGTCTATCACTCTAAAATATTCACGAGCAGTAGATACTTGGTAACCTACTATCATACAAATAACGGTGAATAAGAGCTTTATGATCTTCATAGAAATATGATGGCTTTTAGATGGAGACAGCAAAGGTAGTCATAATTTAATAAATAACTGCATAGTGTTAGAACAAATAACAACAAAAGATTTTTGTTTAGCTCGTCTATGTCAAAGTTGAATTCTGATGGTTCTGCTGGCGTGGATGTATTCCTTTTAAATAACAACAAAGAAGAGCATTTAGTATTCTTAGCAGATCTTGTTGATTGAGAATACTATATTTGACATTGTAATTTGATTTATAACAGGTATGACTTGAATAGAAGATATATGTAGTTTCTATATTTTCAGTACGTTTTTTCTTAAGATCATGCTAATAATATGAAGCTATGCGGAGCGTGCCACTCACATGAGCACACGCTCCGGTATGGGCTTGCATTGCCTACTATTCAATATCGTAGTCTAATTTTTACAGCAATGAAGAGATGTCCCATTCATCTGTCCATCTGACAACAGGTACACCGTTGTCAAATGTTATCGGCAACCAGATATATCGTGCGTCGCTCGGCTGCTTGGGACGCCAGATGTCTGCCATAAAGACAAACTTGTCTCCAAGTTGCAGTACATACGTGCTTTGGCCTCCGAAAGTTGTATCGGCATCGGGGCCTACACACGGAGTAGGCAGTTGCTCCCATGGCCCCAAGATGTTTTTAGCTTTAAACATGCGGGCCTTATTGGGTGCCCATCCTGTACATCCACTGGTTATCATCCAGTAAGTGCCGTCGTGTTTGAAAATCGCTGGTGCTTCGTTCTGTCCACCAGGAGCCATGCGTACATAGCGTCCAGTATGTGCCGTATAGTCATCGGTAAGCTCGGCAATCTGTATCGTCAGGTTCTCTTCTGATGAATAGATATGATAGGCCTTGCCATCATCATCTACATAGACGGTTTGGTCACGTGCCATCTGGCCATCGTTATAATCTCTCCATGTCAACATACCTTGTTTGATATATTTCATCCATTCGGGAGTCCACCATTGTAGTTCTGGCTTGCGGTTCATGGCTTTGGTAAGTGCTATCGTATCGGGATGGGCAAGATTTGACGGCCATATCTTTGGGTTCACACGCCCCGAACGCAAGAAGGTGTATGGACCTTCTGGCTTGTCGGCAACCGCTACGCCATAACGGGCAGCAGCATAGCCCTGCCCTTTTAGTTCTAGATGAAACCACATAACATATTTACCGGTCTTCTTGTTATAAATTACTTTTGGACGTTCCAATACGCATCCGCGCTCAATATCGCTGCCTTTAGTATCGCTTACCTTTAAGGCTACTCCACGGTAGGTCCAATGTTCAAGGTCTTTTGACGAGTAGCATGTGACACCTACCATAGCCGAGCTTGTGGTGTCGGCCTTGTGCTCGCCAAACCAATAGAATGTGTCACCGCTTCGAAGTACTCCACCACCGTGTGCATTGATGTGGATGCCACGGTTGTCCGGCCACACTGCTCCGGAGCGTATACTTGCTTCAGTCTCTAGACTTGATGATAGCAATGCTGTCATGAAAGCCATAACTAGTAATGTTTTCTTCATATAAATATTTTTTTTGATTAGTAATTTTGATTTCAATAATATAGACAGTTTCCTATTTCTATGATATACAGACTACTACGAATAGATATAATTCATGATGACAGTATGTCTTATCAGATTTTTTTCTATGAGTCTAGAATGATATTTTATATGATCATACGCATAAAGTGTCGGTCCTGCTCTGTTGCTGACAGGTATCTGTGATCTTACTTCAAGGTACCCATAAAGGAGTTCTATTTTGTCCGCTGTATTCAGTGAGGATGATGGATATTTAATGCTTTTCTATTGTGGCGCCAGTTATTGCTTTCTACCGCATCCCTGGGGGCAGGCTTGCGTTTTTGCGTGCCTCAATGATCTGTTTACCATTAGCCGCCAGACATTGCTGGGCTACTACCCTTGGTATCCTTTATAGTTGCGCATAAAGCTGTGTTTGTAGTTCCATACAGTGGTATCGGGTTGTCCGTGGCGGTTGAATTTCATCGTTCCATACGAGTTGCCAATCACCTGCGTTGTCCTTGTGGCTGCGTATGTATAAAGAGCAAAGGGCAATAGTAATAAGACCAACACGAATATTTTGATTTTCTCTAATTGTGTTGAGAAAAAGAGAGACAGCCTGACCCCGAAAAGATTCAGACAGTCTCTCTTTGTAAAAGTATTAAAGTGAAAAGATTAACTTTTTACAGGCAGACATCAATATTTATGGATATGTGATGTCTGATCGTCAATAATTCAATGGGCTGCTTATTTCTCAGCAGGCATGTCAGGCTCTGTCGGCCAATACGGGTTTTGATAGAGTGGGCTCTGTTCTACAGAGGCATGGTCACTTGCTGTAAGCAGGAACTGACGTGTAGGCATCGGTTGCAGGTAGTGTGCCATGTGCCATGTCAGACCGTTCTTGAAGTCGTTCTGAACCATGTTCCACTCATGAGGACGCACATATTCGCTTAGGTCGGGTGAAGACACGACAGCAGAGGTAGAGCCATCATTGAGGAGACTGAAGTTTCCTACGCCTACGCCATCGCCATATCCATCACCGTCCTGGTCCTCATAGTACCAGCCCTCCATGGGAGTGTTGTAGAGGTGCATACCCTCGATATGAACCGGGTTTGTGATGAGCTGGTCAAGTGCACGCCAACGCTGCAGGTCCATCCAGCGCAGACCTTCTGCCATGAGCTCGCAACGACGTTCACGACGAATGTTGTAAAGCACCTTGTCATCAAGTTTCACACCGGCAGAATAAGCGCCCCAGTCAGAGTTTTCCTGACTCATGTCAGTAGCATCGATAGTAGTCTGCGGATCAGCGGCGCTACCTGTAAATCCTGCTGCTGTACGTACAGCCTGCCAGTAAGGAAGAATATCTCCGAGATTACTTGTAAGCAGATATTTAGCCTCCATATAGTTGAGCAAGGCCTCTGTTGCACGGAATACCTCACAGGCATTGGTGCAGGAACCGTTGTCTGCTTCGGCACCATCAAACATGCCACCCTTTCTCAGAGCATAACCTGTAGGATAGCCATTCTCGGCATCACCACGTGCGGCGAGATAGGGCTTGGGCTCAATATCTACCTCATGGTCGCCTTCGCCGACGTTCTTGAAGACGTTAACCTGTCCGGGCACCTTCAGGAAAATTGCGAGACGCGGGTCACGATTAGTGGCCACATCGGCAATGGTTTGGTCGCTGTATTTATAGGTAGAGTTATAGATAGGACGACCATCAGCCATCAGGAAGTTCTCAACGAAGCTGCGTGTAAGCCCCGTTCCATAGTTGCCTTTCTGGGTAACGACTTCAACATCATTTACGACGCCGAGCGAGCGGTTGTACTCGCGCCACAGAAGTACTTCTTTGATATTGGACATGTCATTATTACCCCAGATGCTGAAATAGGGATTCTCAGGATCGGTAGCCGACTGAGGAATCTTGCCCGTATTGACACGGAGTGATCCCATGTATTTGTCGGCAATATCCTTAGAAGCATCAGCGGCAATCTGCAGGAAATATTTAGACTCTTCCTCAACAGATCCTGTAGGATACTGATAGTTGGCATTGTAGTCCTTTTCTGCTCCCGGCCATCCCGGTCCATTAGGAACAAAAGGTGTACCTGCAAAATATTTCAGGAAGGTGCCCTCATACAAAGCCACACGCGACTTGAACAGCTTAACAGCGTCGGGTGTGATACGTGTTGTTGCGTATGTACCTTGTGGCTGCATAAGGGTGAGGGCAGAGTCAAGGGAGTTGACGATGAAGCGTGCCACTTCATTGCGTGGCATACGTTTGCTGGCTGCTACGAGTTCTGCCTCGTCGTCGGGTAGGGCTTGCCATAGGATGGGCAGGTCGCCCCACTTTTGTAACATATCAAAATAGCAGTAGGAACGAAGGAAATACAGGTCACCGATAAAGTTGTTCAGTTTATCCTGATCTCCGGAGATAGAACCTGCATCTCTTTTCTCGATGATCGTTCTGAGCTGGTAGTTGATATTACGGATGTTGGTCCAAGCCCAGTTTCCGTTAGTCGTGGAAGTCAGCCACAGGCCTGTTCCATATTTCCCGTCAGGATTCCAGTCGGTCTGGTTATCCGTTTCATTATCATTGCCGTAAGTACCATAGCTCCAGTTGCCGTGAGTAATAATCACAGTATAGAACCAGTCGACTGCCGCTTGAACCTGGGTCACGTCAGAAAAATAAGTGTCAGGTGTAAGATACGATGGCGGCTCCTGCTCAAGCCAGTCAGTACATGAGGCCATACTTGCAGAGAGTGCAAGAGCTGCTATTAAAGATTTATATAGTTTCATAGTTCGTTATGTTTTACTTTTAGTTTTTGTTTCCCTTTTACTATTACAATGTAATATTCAAGCCGAATGATACGGTTCTTGACAGAGGATAACCATTGTTGGAGTCGTAGCCCAGAAGCTCGGGATCGAACTGCTTAGGCAGGCTCGTAATTGTAAAGAGATTCTCCACAGAGAAGTACACGCGGAGGTTAGAGATACCCCAGTTAGAGCTCCATTTCTTTGGAATGGTGTAGCCGATCTGGAAGTTCTTCAGACGCATGTAAGCCGCATTGAGCAGGTAACGGGTTTGTGACTGGAGATTCTTGCCACCACCGTTTACACGGGGAAGGAATGCGTCAAGGTTTTCCTCCTGATATCCGTTCTGAACAGACCAAGAATCTTGGTTGCGGAAATAGTCCTCAACACCTTCGATACCAGAAGCCCACCAGTTACCGTTGGAAGCGAAACCGAACATGAATGGGTTGTCATTGAGCATGTAGTCACGTTTCATCACGCCCTGGAAGAAAGCGCGGATGTCAAATCCTTTCCAGCTTGCATTGAGGTCGATACCATAGAAGTAGCGGGGGGTAGAGTTACCAATGAGTTTCAGGTCACCATGGTCAGAGATGGTATAATTGCCGCTTGAGATACGGCCATCTCCATTGAGGTCTTTATACATGATGTCGCCTGCAGCCCAGTTGCTTCCCAATGCGTTTTGGTCGACCTTTGCAATGTGCTCGGCCATCTCTTCGTCAGTCTTGGCAAGTCCTACGGTCTCATAGCCCCAGATCTCATTGATGTATCGGCCGGTGATATATGTGCCAAGGTCACCTGTCGGGTTGTTGGGATAGCGGGTGATCTTCGTGCGGGAGTCGGAAATGTTGAAACCTATGCCGTAGCTCAGACCGTTCTGCAGCTTGTCGCGCCAAGAGATCTGCAACTCCCATCCTGAAGTGCGGAGGTCAGTGTTGTTTGTAACAGGAACGCCTGTACCAAGGATGGCAGGAAGCTCAGGAGCATTGCCGACCATGTCCTTTGTGTTACGGATATACCAGTCAACAGATGCTGTCAGTCGGTTGTTGAAGGCTGCAACGTCAAGGCCGATGTCGTAGCTCTCAATGGTCTCCCATGTCAGCAGTGCAGAGATAAGTCCCGGAGTGGTTACGGTGTTCGTCAAAACGCCATTCTGCAGCCATTGTCCGGAAGAAGGAGAGTAGGTAATAGTGAGATAGGTAGGATACCAGTTGTCGAGGTTGGTATTACCCAGTGTACCGTAAGAAGCACGGAGCTTCAGCATGTTAAGGTCTTTCTGTAACGGAGCGAAGAACTTCTCGTTTGCGATGTTCCAACCCATAGATGCAGAGGGGAAGGTCTTCCACATCCTGTTGCGACGGAAGCGTGAGGTACCGTCGTGGCGGAGGTTGAATTCAAAGAGATAGCGGTCATCGAAGTTATAGTTCAGACGTCCGAAGAAACCGGCAGTCTGCCACTGATTGCGTGCACCGTTAGTGCTGGGAACAATGGGATCGCCGTTGCCACCGAGACCGGTTGTAAGGTCTACCTCTGGTTTCGAGTTGTCGATAATGCCGTTGCGCTGCAGACCGAATACGAGTTGTTTCATCTGCTCTGCTTGGAAACCTGCCATTACATGGAAGTTGTGTTTCTCAGCGAGTGTGAAGTCATATTCTGTGTAGGCCTGGAAGTTGAGATAGTTCTTTTTATCAAGATCCTCGTGTACGTTTGTCGTACCATCACCGTAAAGAACAGGATTGCCATTCACATCGTGGTTGTAGTCGGCAAAGCTGTCCCAATGACGTGTGGAAGTATCTATTTTGTAGTTTGCGTCAATATGTGTCTTCCAGTTTTTAATAGGTTCGATAACGAAGCTGAGTTGATTGTTCAGCACATCGCGCTGTGTTGTGTCTTTACCGCCCTCTGCTAAATGGAGATAGGGTGAGGGGTTGGAATACCAGTAACCGTTACGGTCAACGGTTGGCAGAGTAGGCCATCCCTGACGTGCAAGGTCCTGGTAGAAATTGTTGGCAAGAGCTGCCGGACGACGATAGTCAGTACGTGTGAAGCGCATAGAGTAGTTCACCTTCAACCACTTTGTAATGTCTGCGCTGATCTTGGCAGTACCTGCATAACGGTTATAGCTATCCTCGTTGATCTTCATAAATCCGTTGTTGTCGAGGTAGTTGAGAGAGAGGTAGAAGTTGATTTTGTCTGTACCACCGCTGATGCTTGCGTTGTGCTCTTGTGCAAATGCAGTATTTTTATAGATAACGTCATAGATATCTTCATCGTTGATACCATTTGCATAAGGCTCATCCCATGTAACGCCATTGGAAGAACCGATGGAATAAAGAATCTCACCGTCTTCTGTTATGCGTGAGCCTGGACCGTAAGGCTTGGCAAAGTGATATTTGACAATGTTATCGATAGTTGCTTGTGACCACACACCACTACCATTGATACCATCTTGCATCCAGCACATGAAGTCGTAAGAGTTCATCATGTGCTTGTCACGGATAAGATTGCTGAAACGGAAGCTATTGTTATAGTTGATGCTTACCTTGCCACTTTTACCGCTCTTGGTGGTAATAAGAATAACACCGAACGGAGCACGTGCACCATAGATAGAAGAGGCGGCTGCATCCTTGAGGACAGATATGGTCTCGATATCCTGCGGGTTGATGGTGTTGAGGTCACCTTCTGAACCATCGATCAAGATAAGAGGAGAACCACTTGAGCCTTGACCGATGGTAGCGGTACCACGGATGTTGATACTCATGTTATTTTCAAGAGAACCACCTGTCGAACTGATCTGAAGACCGGGAACGGCACCTTGCAATGCCTCTGTAGCGGTACGTACAGGACGGGCTTCAAATTGTTCGCTGTCCACAACAGATACAGCACCGGTCAGATTAGCCTTTTTCTGAATGCCAAAGCCCACAACAACAACTTCGTTCAGAGATTTGGAATCCTCAGACATTGTGATCGTGAGAGAAGAGCCAGCCTTGAAGTCGACAGTTACTGACTGATAGCCAATGTAAGTCACGGTGACTTTACCTTTTGAGACATCACTGATGGTGAAGTTGCCATCGATGTCGGTAATCGTACCTTTACTCTTAGTACCATCAACTTTTACAGTAGCTCCAATGATGGGCTGTCCTGTACTGTCAAGGACTTTACCCTTCAGTACGCCAGTTTGTGCGACGGCATTAACACCATCTGTGCCAGCCCAAACTTCGGGTGGGAAAAATGTAAAACTCGCGCCAAGCAAGGCTGTGCATAGGGCGGCGCGCCTTAACATTAACTTAGATTGTTGATTTTTGTCCATATAGTACTTTTTTTAATTTTAAGGTATGTATTATGTGAAAAGGTTTCACTTGTAATTTTCTACCTTATCTATAGCCGTTGAGTTTAGATTCTAGTGCTTTAAGATGCTATTAATTCTTTTTAGCTTTGTTTGCAAAGATATTGTAAATCAATGTAAGATATAGGGGGATAATTCGGATAAAAAAGGGTCTTTTTAATAAAAATCATCCTCGAAAACGTCTATATATCTTATTTTTGCCTTTTAGAGAGCCTTGACCAAAGATAATCTTGATATTGAAATATGTAACATTATTGGTATTATTTTGATATTTTTTGGTAAGGTCCTCTCAACGAAATGATTCTCAAAGAATAAAATTTATATATAGGAAAATAATACCAAATTCTTATATAAATCTTTAGAATAATAATCGGTGTAAAATAAAATCATGTATTATATGGAATCCTATATGGATTATGTCATTTTAAGGAATGTAATATTTTCAGATAGAGCTTCTCATTTTAAGTAGAGGATTTCTTATACTTGGGAGAATTATGCTTTATATAGATCTTTGCCATATTGGTGTTTGTTGATCTTATAAATGGCAGGTAGTGGTGTATAGGCGGACCTAAACTTATTCCGGTTTATAAAAAACAATGCGGACAGAGACTCGCTCTACTGCTAGCCTCTGTCCGCATCAGTTATTATGGTGTTTCTGTTGTGCTCTTACCTTATTATATAGAGGGGTGCGGAGATGTGGAAGATACGCTCCGCACCCTCAACAGGATCTGTTATTTTAATGGTTTCAGCACAAAGGTGAACTCTTTGTCACCATACTCAACGCGATATTTTGACAATGCAAATCCGTTCATGCTCCAGCTGTCTACACCGCCGACACCTGTCTGTGCCATGTCGATGATCAGGTTGGTGAATTTTGATTTGGGCACCTGCGGGCTGTGACGCTGCTCCTTGTCATCGCCGTCGTCGAGGTCTTCGATGTTATAATGGAGGGCTGAAGCCGAGAAGAGTCCGGCATTGCTCACCTCAAGACCGAATCCGTTGGCATCGGTCTGTCTCCACCAGCGCAGGTCGCTCTTGGTGCCGTTCTCTTGTGGACGGATGTAGGGATAGAACTGCTCGTCAGCTGTCTGGCTGTAGATGCTGACATTCTGTGATTCCTTGCGGTCGCAATAGTTTTCTATCGGTCCACGTCCGTAGAATGTGCTGCGGTCAATGCCGTAAGGCATCTGCATCAGCATGCCGAAGCGGAACATCGAGGGCACCTTCTCACCTTCTGTGGCGTCCATCTGCTCAGTGATCTTCATGCTTCCGTCGGCAGAGATGGCGTATGTAAGAGTGAGTGTGGCCTTGACGGCGGGCATGTCATATTTGGCAATGACAACAGCCGGACATTTCTCATCGGCACCCTCAACCTTCTTGCCTTTCTCTACGGTGAGCGATGTGAGCTTCATCTCAGGATTGTTCCACACCTTAGCCTTGCGGTTCATGCCTGCACCCATGTCGTTGTCGGTAACGGCACGCCAGAAGTTGGGCTTCAGCATGCCTCCCTCGCCGAGGAGCGACTTACCGGCATAGTCGTAGCGGGTGATGAATCCGTCCGCCTTATCGAACTCGACGGTAAACTGGTCGTTGGCGACGGTCAGTACTGACGCGTCTTTCTTATTGGTCGTCTTTGTCTTGGGCTTGTCTGTGGCAGCATAGGCCACAGGTGTGTATGCTGTGATAGGCAACTGCTGATAGGCCACGGTCTGACCTTCGGTCATGAGCGGCTCGGCATTCTTGAGCTTATACTCTACGTTGAGCATTGTCTCGCCCTTCACGTCTGTAAGGTTGTAAGGCAGGGTTATCTCTACTTTTTGTCCGGGAGCAACCTTCAGGTCGTTGACGGTTCCGTTCTGGACAGCCTTGCCGTCGGCCATGAGCGTCCAGCAGAGACGATAGTTGGACAGGTCGCGGAAAGAGTTCTCGTTGTAAACACTTATCTTGCCGGCCTGAAGGTCAACAGGACTTGTCCATATACTCTGATAATAGTAAGCCACTTCGTAGGCATGAGGATTCGGCACACGGTCGGGGCTGATCAGTCCGTTGCAGTTGAAGTTGTTGTCGCTTGGGTCGTAGTTGTTCCAGTCGCCGCCATACTTGTATATCTTTACGCCGTTGGCATCGGTTCCGTGAAGTGCCTGGTCGACAAAGTCCCAGATAAAGCCGCCCTGAAACACCGGATATTTGCGCACAAGGTCCCAATACTCCTTGAAACCGCCACCTGAGTTACCCATCATGTGGGCATACTCACATTCAATAAGGGGTTTGTTGAAGCGCGGGTTCTTGGCATAGCGCTCGCATCCGTCCTGATTGAGGTACATCGGACAATACACATCGGTATTCTCGCCGCCGTGAGCCTGCTCATACTGAACGGGACGGCTCAGGTCCTGTGTCTTGATCCACTTATATGCTGCGATGAAGTTGTCGCCATTCACCGTCTCATTGCCGAGCGACCAGAATATGATGCTCGGATGATTGAAGAAGGTCTGTACGTTGCGTTGGTTGCGCTCCATGATCTGTTTCGCAAACATAGGCTTCTTTGCCGGGGCATCGTCGCCGTAGCCGAAGCCATGGCTTTCCTGGTTGGCCTCGGCACAAAGGTAAATGCCATACTCGTCGCACAGGTCATACCACTCCGGGTCGTCAGGATAGTGACAGGTACGCACGGCATTGATGTTGAGCTTCTTCATGATCGTCAGGTCTTGAATCATGCGCTCGCGTGTCATCACATAGCCTAGGTCGGGATCCATCTCATGACGGTTGGCACCTTTTATATATATGTGCTTGCCGTTGACAAGTACCTGGGCGTCCTTGATCTCTATCTTACGGAAACCTACACGCACGGGAACCACTTCAGCCACCTTACCCTTATTGTCGGTGACGATGGCTGTAAGTGTATATAGATAAGGTGTCTCGGCCGACCACTTGTTAGGATTCTTCACTTCTATGGTCAGACCTACGTTATTCTTGCCTCCGGCCTTAGCTTCAGCCACCTTATTGCCTTTGGCGTCGGTCAGCACGAAATCGACATTGTTGGTCTTGCCTTTCAGTGTGGCGTTTATTGTGAGCGTACCGTCGGTATAGTTGTTTATAAGATCAGGGGTTACGCGTATGTCAGCCAGCTGCACGTTCTTGTTGCGGCTGTAGAGATAGCAGTCACGGGCGACACCGCTCAGGCGGAAGAAGTCCTGGTCCTCGCAGTAAGAGCCGTCGCACCAGCGGAATGTCTGGAAGGCTATGAGATTCTTGCCCGGCTTTACATATTTCGTGATGTCAAATTCGGCAGCTATCTTGCTGTCTTCTGAATAGCCTATAAAGTGACCATTCACCCACAGGTACATGTTTGAGGTGACCGAGCCGAAATGGGCAATGACCTGACGTCCGTCCCATGATGCCGGGATGTTGATGACACGACGGTACGATCCTACATGATTGTCCTTCACAGGCACCTCGGGCGGATTGTCCTTAAAATGACCGCGCCATGCGAATCCGGAATTTACATATTCGGGATCGCCATATCCGTTAAGTTCCCATATACCAGGCACAGGCATATCGCCCCATTTTGAGTCGTCATAGCCGGTAGTAAAGAAGTCGGCAGGACGCTGGTCGGCATTTTCTACCCAGTTGAACTTCCACTTTCCGTTAAGGGAGATGTAATTGGTGGAGGCCTTCTTGTCGCCACGGGCTGCCGCCTCGCTTTCAAAAGCGAAGTACGATGTGTGACACGGAAAACGGTTGATCTGATTCACGTTAAGGTCGTGCCATTCGGTAAACGTAGGTTTCAATACATTTGTCGCCTTCTTGTTTTGCGGTGTAGCGGCATTTGCTGCACCGGCAAGGAACAGTGTGACAAAGGATGCGATAAGATACTTATTCATACAGTAAGAGTAGTATTTAGATTTTAGAAATTAAATAATTTATGTACAAAATTACGGATTCCATCCTTAAAAGAGGGTCTCGTTTTCGCATAAAAAGGGGTCAAAATGATATTTTAGATGATCAATAGGGGAAAAATATCAGAATGACCCCACAAAATCATAATATATATTCCTTTAAAATAGTATTTTTTTGTAATTTTACACAATAATATAAAATGCATAATACACTTTAAGTGTGAGGTCTTGATAGACGATCAGAGGTCTGATATAAAGCTATTAGACTCAGTTACAATCTGCTATATAAGCAATAATCGGTTTACCTATAAAAATATAACTAAAAATATATGCGAAGATTAATTTTGGCCTTGATTGTATTATCGACAACTTTGCCGTTTTTTGCTCAAAGTAAGTTCACAATAAGAGGTCGCGTTGTCGATGCACTGATGCGTAACGAATTGCCAGGGGCAACAGTTGAACTGCTGTCAGGTAAGGACAGTTCGGTTATTTCATCCATTGTGGCCAATGTGCAAAGCTATAACGATATGAAAGGAATGTATAATTCTTCAGTTTTTAGCTTTGAGGTTCCAAGAGTTAAAGGTGATTCTTATATCATACGGGCAAGTTATATCGGTTTTGAAATAGGATATGTGAACGTAAGCCTTGCAGATCTTAACCGTCGTGAGTTTGAACGCACCATCCCTGACATTACGCTGAAACGTGACACAAAGGTTCTCGATGAACTTGAAGTTGTAGGCACAAAAGTGAAATTCTATTATAAGGGCGACACCGTGGTGTATAATGCCGACGCGTTCGTACTTGCCGAAGGCTCCATGCTCGACGGACTGGTGCGCCAACTGCCGGGAATGGAATTTGGAAAGGACGGCAACATATACCACAATGGAAAGCTGGTGGAAAACCTGTTGCTGAACGGAAAAGAATTCTTTAAAGGCGACAACCAGATAATGCTCGACATGCTGCCGGCATACACCGTGAAGAACATCAGAATGTATGACAAATACGGACACAAGAGCGAACTGCTGGGACAAAAGTTGCAGGACGACAAACTGTATGTAATGGACGTGGTGCTGAAACGTGAATACTCAGTAGGATGGATGGCCAATGCAGAGGCCGGCGGTGGAACGTCTGACCGATACCTCGGACAGCTGTTTGCCATGAGACACACCGACCACTCGAGAATTTCGCTCTATGGAGCCATCAACAATCTTAACGACAAGCGAAAGCCGGGACAAGACACCAACTGGAGTCCGGACCAGCTATCGCCGGGACAAAGCAAGGAAATACACGGCGGCATTGACTACTATGTGGGCGACCGTGAAGGGAAATACGAGCTCAGCGGCAACGCACAAGTGGCTCACTCTGATTTCGACTTAGAGGAGAACACCGATAAGGTGAACTTCCTGCCGACAAACGACACTTACGAGTATATACGCTCTCTGAGCCGTAACAAGTCGCTCAGCGTCAACACATCACATCAGTTCTACTTCAAGTGGGACAAAGCCAACCTGACAATAAATCCTATACTAAACTACAACAAGTATGAGAACGTTAACAACACACTCAACGGAATATTCAACGAACAACAGACAGGGATGAACCGTAACATACTTGAAAACCTGTACTCTCCCACCGTGTCTGACGACATTCGGCGCGCTGCAGTGTACAGATACCGCACAGAGTCGCTCGGAAAAGGGCATACGGTTAACGGAAGCATATCGGCAACAAGCATTATAAAAATAAATAATTTCGGCGACCACATCAGCTTCAACGCGTCAGCATCGGGAGGCAATAAGCACGAAGACCTCTTCAACCGATACGGCACCCTTTATGGAGCAAATGGAGAAGCAGGACCTTCAGGATACCAATATTTCAAGAACAGGCCCGACAAGAACTTCAATTTCAGCCTGGGCGCATCATACGGATACAAGATGAACAACCATCTGAGTTTGTCGATAAACTTTAACTACGAACGTAAGTACAAAAATCAACATTCTTCGCTCTACTTGCTCGACAAACTTGTAGGATATAACGACAGCGAAATAGGAATGTTGCCCTCGCTGGCTGAATATGAACAGACTTTCGACCCGCGCAACAGTTTTATAGCAAAATCGACGGACAATATCTATACAATATATCCGGGTGTGTCGTGGAACTGTAAGAACAGTAAGGGTACGTCGTTCTATTTTCAGTCAAATGTCGGGATTTCTCCGACTAGACAAAGTCTCAACTATCTCAGAGGTTCTGTAGACACTGCCATCGTAAGAAATTCACTTCAGGTGATGACACCGTTTACTATATTTACAATATCAAATGCGAAACATCATGCCAGACTGCAACTTGTATTTAGATTACAGTCGAAAACTCCTGACCTCGTGAACATGGTCAATATGACAGACGAGACTGACCCGCTGAACATTACCATAGGCAATCCGGATTTGAAAAACGAACAGAATTACAGCTTCAACTTGATGATGTCTAAGTCGAATCCTGGAAGCCAGTTCACACACAGCATAAGGGCCAATTATGTATTGGTGAAGAACGCACTATCGATGGGATATACGTATAATCCTGATACTGGCATAAGAACGTACTGTGCCGACAATGTGGACGGGAATTGGCTGGCAAATGCCGCATATACGCTCAGTATGTCGCTTGATAAGGCAAAAAGGATGACGCTGAACACGTCTCCACAAATTGAATATGCCAATAGTGTTGACCTCATAGGCGAAAGCACAACCGAGACATTCAGCGCAACACGCAGTTCGGTAAGGACACTGACACTGAAAGAGGACTTAAACCTGGCATATCAGATAGGCAAATCGCAGGTCGGGCTGAAAGGATCTTACGCATGGAGGCGCATCAACGGAGCCTCAGCCAACTTTAATGACTTCAACGCCATGGACTTCAATTATGGAGCAACGGCAATGATAAGCCTGCCGTGGAACTGCCAGCTTAGCACGGATATCACGATGTACTCGCGCCGGGGATATACGGGAAGCTCGATGAATACGGACGACCTGGTGTGGAACGCACGACTGTCGCACATCGCGCTGAAAGGAAAACTGACCATAATCCTCGACGCTTTTGACATTCTCAACCAGATTAACAATGTTACAAGAGTGGTTAACGCGCAGGGACGTGTAGAGACTTTCACTAATGCATTGCCCAGATATGCGATGCTTCATATGGCATATAAACTTAACATTGCACCGAAAAATAAATAAGTATTTCTTTTACTTAGCTTTGGCTGTCTGGTTTCTTAAGAAGTCGCCTTCTTGTTAGAAACCAGATAGTTAGGTGGTGTGACAAAAAGGATGTGTTTGATGGTGTAAGTCATAGGGTGTTGTTGCTTTTGAAGATGTATGGAATGTATTAGAAATCCAAGAGTTTATTTAGTCGTCCCTTAAAAAGCCCATTCTTGCGAGATATTGTTCAGACACAGTATCTCGCATATTTTTTGAAGCATGCACCAA
>ERZ857521.936-NODE-936-length-39365-cov-4.772195_pt1 | contig 39365 bp, 35 predicted proteins | sample MGYA00519701_ERZ857521 | MGnify/ENA primary metagenome ERZ857521 (study PRJEB31778, sample SAMEA3449346) | human gut metagenome | biome: human gut; feature: human-associated habitat; material: faeces | place: United Kingdom | collected 2010/2012 ...
TCCTCAATGCCTTGCATTTTGCTAATTCTGACACACCTTAATGGGGGTGCATCAAAACATTCATTTTGACACAGCCCTTATTCCAACAATAATTTCTCCAAACAACGATTTATGGTCCAAGTACTTCCACTAAAGTTATTAGCCAACAAAACTACGCTATACCATTTTCCATTCTTCTGGATATATCCGGCATAACAACGCACGCCAGACATACTTCCACTTTTTAGCCAAGCCTTCCCGGATAAGGAAGTGTCTTTTAAAAAATTACGCACAGATCCTTCCAAACCAGCCTGCGGTAAAGAATTCCGAAAGACTTGCACGTGTGTAGACTTTGTCGCCATATAAGTCAACACATCTGTTATGAAATGAGCCGTAACTTTATTGGCAGGAGCAAGTCCACTCCCATCATAAATAGTAATTTCCGAAACATCCACCCCTTTTTTCTTCCAAAAATCTTTTACGATTTGGATTCCTCGTCCAAAAGAAGATATGACTTCATTTCGTTTGGGCTGATACCGCAACCCCAGGGTTTTAAGCAAGGCATCTGCAAAAAGATTATGACTCACATGGTTTGTTTTTTCTATAATCTTTTTCAACGGAGGAGAATACGTCGTGATTATTTCAGTCCGCTCCCCCGGATCCCAATTTCCTCGCTCCATAAATTGTCTATAACAAGATGGTTTCCGGGTTATGCGAATGCCCCGCTCCTGCAATTGACGATGTAAATATTCCGCTAAGAAGAGAGCAGGTTCCGGTATATCCCCCCGCAATCTGTATTGGGACTGGTAGGCCGGAACCACACCATACAAAAAACGTTCTGTCGAAAAAGGCATTCCTACCATATAAGAACTATCCGATTTGACAGATTGAGCCCGTAGATAATTATGCAGGGACAATTCTATTTGTGGAGAGGTACGAAGCACTTGCGGACGAGTACCCGGCGCTCCGCTTTTGATATATAAATCGAATCGGTTATCAAATAGATTCAACCCATAACTTCCTGCACCATAATAACTGCCTAAATCCTCACGAACCCACTTCATGGAAACACCCTCCGTATCAAAGATACTCTCATCCGCAATTATTCCTCCTTTAATCTCCTTGATGCCTAACCCCTGTATCGCCTTAATCCACAACGGGAGAAATTCCTTGGATTCCGGAGCGAAATAACTGGATCCAAGCGTAGGATCTCCGTGTCCTTTGATGTAAATATTTCCCTGCAAAACGCTATCTTGTATCGCCCCGTCATAAGATAAAGTTGTCGGATACTTATACTCTTCCCCCAGAATTTCCAGCGCCGTTGCGGTTGTCAAGACTTTGAGTACCGATGCCGGAGTCAATTGCCTGTCCGGTTGATAACTGCTCACCACCCTACCGGTAGCCATCTCCTTAATCAGATATCCCAACGAAGCATGTTCCCATTCCGGGCGTAACAAGAATGACTTATCGGCTGCCTGGGGCTGAGGCCATACCGGCAGAAATTGTCCGGACAGGAGAAATACAAGAAATATTTTAGCAAATAGAATTTTCATTATTATCATTTATATTACCTTTGCAAAAATACAAAAATCCAATCAACATGGACTCAATGTTTGACAAGCCATTTACATTTGACCGTGTAGCCCGCATCGGAATCAGCATTTTATTGCTTGCGGGCATCCTATACCTGCTAATCGTTCTACGAAACGCACTTTTGCCGTTTCTTATCGCTTGGCTTATGGCCTATATATGCCAACCGTTTGTCAAATTCTTCCAATACAAGTTGAAACTAAAGAACCGCATCCTTGCAATTATCGCGGTATTGCTATCCGGAGCCCTTCTTGCCACCTTACTGGTGGTAATGGTTATCCCATCGATTAGCGAAGAATCCCAACGCTTGCTGACATTATTGAATACCAATCGGCCAGCTCCGGGAAATATACCGTTTGTTCCTCAAAGCTGGATAGAATATTTAGAACAACACATCAATGTCGTCGCTCTTCAGGAGATGCTGAGCAAAGAAAACATTTTACAGACAATCAAGCAAATAGCGCCGAAAGCATGGCAACTTCTGACAAACACATTTTCAGTACTGGTAAGTATAACGATCATCTTTGTCATATTCCTCTATTTCGTATTCATTCTCTTGGATTATGAAAAGATCGCTGATGGCTGGATCCGTTTAATTCCCGAACGTTACCGTCCGTTTATCCAGCAATTGGCGGATGATGTAGAAGGCAGCATGAACCGGTATTTCCGCGGACAATCGCTAATCGCGTTATGCGTAGGCGTTTTACTGGCAATCGGATTTAAAATTATAGACTTCCCATTGGCTATTACATTAGGACTATTCATAGGGGTATTGAATTTGATTCCTTATTTACAAACCATCGGTCTGATTCCTATGGTTTTACTAAGTTTATTACGCTCAGCGGAAACCGGTGAGAACTTTTGGATTCTTTTCGGATTATCGCTTTTAGTCCTCGGTATCGTTCAGGCCATACAAGATTTATACCTGACACCCCGTATTATGGGAAAGGCAATGGGATTGAATCCGGCAATCATTTTACTATCCCTTTCCATTTGGGGCACATTGCTTGGTTTTATAGGGCTAATTATCGCGTTGCCTTTGACCACTCTTTGTCTCTCTTACTACAAACGTTTCATCTTAATGGAGGAAGAAATAGCCCATGACACATCGTCTAAGCCGAAAGAAATGAGCGATTCTGCCCCTGAAACCGAAAAAAAATAGAAAATATCGCATTTTTCTTTGGACAACCCTTGCGAATAAGAAAAATATTACTACCTTTGCACTCGCAATCGGAAATCGAGAGCATTGATGATTCGCTAGCTCAGCTGGTAGAGCACAACACTTTTAATGTTGGGGTCTTGGGTTCGAACCCCAAGCGGATCACCCGAACGAGGCCTTCATAACAGAAGGCCTCGCTTTTTTTATTCGCACAATACGACAAACATTCAACAAGCCGCATTCTTTTGAGTCAGGAATCGGGCAAAGTTCATCTCCTTGGCGGACGATCCATAATCTGCAATTCAAATGACCGATCCGCACTTACTCCGACAAAACCGCGTCCTCCCACCACATTACAGGGAATTATAACCGGCTCCATAAGCAACTCATTATACGAATCGGATTGTATAAGAGTCAAAGCACGCAGATAGCGGTACATTTCTTCGGTAAGGCTTATCAGATGAATACGGGCATGGGCATACAAGTGTTTATCCCAATCATACCAATAATCATCGGGAGTACGATAGGATGTATAAACCTTCAACGTATAATGACTATCCTCAAAACGGGTATCAGAAAATAATTGATAGATGTTTTCCACCTCTTGGCTGAAGACATTATAATCATCATCATCCTGCAAAGCGGAATGGCCTTCACTTAAGACGAGTTCATCCCGATTATCGATTTCTTTCTTCTCCCACCCCATATATTCATCGCTCTCAATAACCAACCGGTAATAATTTCGCTCTCCGGGACGATCTTTGATAGGAATGCGGTATTGGATGACATTTTGTTCCGAATAGCCATTCCAGCGCTTGGTAGTAAGCGTATCTACCTGCTCTATCGGGTCAATCGGGTAAGGCACACAGACCTCGGCATACGCATGATAAGCTCCTTCGTTGGCCGATGCTTCCAGACGGATTTTATCGCCCGGATGCAATTCCGTATGTAATCCGCAACTCATCTGACGTAAGGTATAATCCCATGAATCTTTGTACTCGGCTTTAGAGGTCTCTTTAATCTCACCATTGACATACAAGCTGACACGTCCCTGATAAATATCGCTTGTAGTTTCGGTTCCACTCAGATTAAGATAAACCCGATTCTCGGTTGTTCCGCACTCCATCAGCGCGTTCATGACCAACACATTTCCCCGTTCCTCACGCTGGTAAGGTAATTCGTTCTCACAAGAAGCGAAAACCAACCATAATCCTATCAGATAGAATATCTTTTTCATCCTGCATTCCTTTGATTAAAATCTAAATGTATATGTAAATGACGGGATACAGGGTAAAAGCGTCATCTTCTTCAGATGCGTCTTTACCTCTGTCCAGAAATCATACTCGCCATTCGGTCTTAATTCCTGATGCTCGATAATCTCCTTATCCATGAAAACCAGATTCGGATTCATCGCGTTATAAACGTTATAAACAGAAATGTTCCAAATATGTTCCCCCCGTCGAGTCTGTTTATGGATATTCACGCCCAAATTTAGCCGATGACTACAGGGCAAACGATAATTATTACGTTGAGAGATATAATCCTGCTCGCCCAATGTCCCATCAAAGTACTGAGAACTGGAAGGATATTGCACCACGATCCTTTGCTCGGCTACCGTAGCGGTACCTCCTGTATTAAAGGCCCACGAGGCCGCAATATCCCACCGTTTGTTGAACGTATGATTCACACATATATTCAAGCTATGCCTCCGGTCATACTTATACGGGAAACGCCTGCCCCCATTGATACTCCCATCCTCGAAGATTCTATCACTCTTAGCCAAGGTATAAGCCAGCCACCCGGTAGTTTTTCCCCAAGTCTTCTGAGTCATGGCCTCCAGTCCCATCGAACGCCCGCGTCCCATACTGACTTTGTCTTCCCAGCCAGTAGTAGAAGCAAAAAACGAAGCTCCGTCCTGATACTCCAACACATTACGCATATCCTTATAATATCCCTCCAACGAGAACTCCCATCCTTTCAGTCCGGTATAATACGCTCCAAAAGCATATTGCGAGGCGTGCATCGGTCGGATATGCCGCGTAACGGGGACCCACAGATCGGTAGGCAAAGCTATGGTTGATGAAGACAGGAGATGCACATACTGGGTCATACGGGTATAAGAAGCCTTCAACGAGATACCTTTATCCAACTTATAACGCAACGCAACCCGGGGCTGGGCTGAAAAATAACTCTTTCCCTTCGTATGGAATAGAGAGAGGTTCATCCCCACATTCACCCCTATTGCCCCATGGGTATAATCATCCTCCGCATAAAGCGTCCATTCATGGCCATAGATATCTCCATTAGAGATGGCATTATAGGTCGTATCTTGGGCTATCTCCTCCGGAGTCGTTTCTTTCACCCGCGATATCATAACTTCCGGGCGGAAACGATGATAGAGATACGCGGTACCAAACTTGACATGATGCTCCGGGAGAGGCGTATAATCAAAATCCGCCTGCACGCTATAATCATGAATACCCGAACGATAATCCGAATCATAGTTATACACATTATCCCCCTGATGATAGCGGTCTATATTCCGATACCCTGTATTCATCAACATTTGATAATGATTATAAGCCAGTGTCATATTGCTGAAAAGCTGATTGGAGAACACATAATTCCAACGTCCAGAAGCCACGGTATTTCCCCAATTGATGTCCAACCGGTCATTATAAAAGTAAGAAGCATAATCATACTCGTATGCCTTTCCCCGTTTATAATCACAATGATCCTTCCCCTTATAAAAGCCCAGATACACCCGGCTTCTATCCGAGAATTTATGATTCAATTTCGCATTAATGTCATAAAAATAATAACCGTAATCCTTATCCTCATCCAAAAACGGACGTGCGATCCAATCGATATAGGTGCGCCTGCCCGTAAGGCAAAAAGAGGTATGGTCTTTCCAGATAGGGCCCTCCAAGTGTACTTTGCTGGTCAATAATCCGATACTGGCCGTACCATGAAATTCGCGCATATCACCATCATGCGTACGAATATCCACCACAGAAGACAATCTTCCCCCGAAACGTGCCGGGAATGAGCCTTTGAACAGGGTTACATTCTTGATGGCCTCCGGAGTAAAGATAGAGAACAGGCCCAACAGATGATCGGCATTATAAATGGGTATGCCATCCAGCAAGATAAGATTCTGGTCGGCTCCCCCACCCCGCACATACAATCCGCTGAACCCTTCCATGGCGGTCTGCACTCCGGGTAACAATTGCAAGGTTTTCAACACATCCGCCTCACCCATCAAAGAGGGGGTCTTACGTATTTGGGTAACGGGTATTTCATGCGAACTCATAGCCGTAGCATAAACTCCCGCCTGTTTCCGGTCAGACAAGACCAGCACCTCCTGCAAAGTGTTATCCGTTTTAAGCCCCACATTCAACACGGTATCGCGCATCAAGCGAAACCGGGCATAAGACGGGGCATATCCCAAATAGGAAAAAGCCAACGACACCTCCTCACCCTCCGGCAAGGTCAACGTATAAAAGCCAAACGGATTGGTATAAGTGCCCGCCTGGCGTATCCGCTCTAAAACATTGGCACCAATCAACGTCTCCGAAGAAGAAGCATCCGTAATATATCCGCTAATCGTCACCTTACGTTTGGCCGGGACCTCTTTTGTATAAAGCAAAATATGATTGCCCGAAATCCGATAACGAACCGGTTGATCCCTGAATGCCAATCTTAAAATATCGTCCATGCTCCGGTCTTGTAGCACTAAGGAGACGGGATGCGCCAACCGGACCTCTTCGCCATAGAGGAACAAATAATCGGAAACCTCCTCTAAAGTCCGGACCAGTTCACCCAAAGAGGCCTGCTTCAAATCCAAATCATATCGTTTTACCTCTTGTGCGGATAGAGATAAAGCCGACAATGCCATTCCCCAAATGAATAAATATAAAGTGATGTGTCTCATTTATCTGCGTGTTAAGATGATTTGGTTATTCTGATAGGAATAATCGAAAGGAACTATTTTTTGCAACAAGCCAAAGATTTCCTCCAACTCTTCTTCATGGGTAAATCGGGCACGGATACGGTAATCCGCCAACGAATCGTTCTCTATCCGAATATCTGTATGGAACGCATGGGAGAGCCGGCGTGCCACCTCACGCATGGGCTCCCGGTCAAAGCGGAGTTCACCCGACATCCAGTCCACCTCATCCGAAGCCTTATCGGCATACGTACGCAAATCTTTCCGCCCGGTATGATAAATCGCCCGCTCCCGCGGAGACAAACACACCTCTCCTTGCGGAGTGGAAACCTCAACCTTTCCCTCCATCAAGAAAGTGCTCACCAACGTATCTTGCGGATAAGCCTCTACCTCAAAGTGCGTGCCCAACACCTGCACCTGCACCTCTCCGGCCTGGACACGAAAAGGATGCTCCGCGCTTTTGCTAACCTCAAAATAGGCTCCGCCTTGCAAACGGACCTCACGCTTATCGGCCTTTGCCAGTCCTTGGGGATAGGAAAGCGTAGAATAGCGGTTCAGCACCACGATAGATTTATCCGGGAGTTCCACACGCCTGGTGGATGCTTCCGTATGGATTTCCTGCCAATTTTCGCCTCCAATGCTCTCCCGTAAAAGCCATCCCCCTATCACCAGCAGAATGATAGCCGCACACGAGCCGACCCATCGCCATAAAGTCCACGCTTTACGTCCCGGACAAATCTTTTTCTCTAACAAAGGCCAGCCCGCTTCAGACGAAAACCGTCCACGCGGAGAACGGGTACACCGTGCCAAACGCTCCAATAATTTGTCATAATCCTCCATAGGTTTCCTTTTTTAGATAAAGACAAGAAAAAAAGGAAAACTCATTATCGGGATATGGTAAAAATATCTTAAAAAAATCATGCCTATGTTTGTTGGCGTTTATGCCTATCTTTTCCGACAAAGTTAGGCATAAACGGAACGAAACATAGGCATGAATTTTATACCCGTAAAGCCCCTTCCCAAACGAAGCAATCGGGGAAAAGGGATTTCAAGTTCGTTTCTTCTTTAAATAAGCCGAATACCGAAGAGCCCGAACCGGACATGGAGGCATAAACGGCCCCCTCTTCATAAAGCATCTGCTTGATATGTTGGATAATAGGATACTTCGGGAACACACTATGCTCGAAATCATTTTCCATCAACCCCTTCCACTCCTCTACCGGTCTGAGGATAATCTCTTTCAAAGAACAGGCCGGTTCATGAGGATTTACCATCGAATAGGCCAATGAGGTAGGAACCGCCACATCCGGCTTTACCAGGCAAAGATGCCATCCCTTCAGCGAGAGGCCAACCGGTTCGAACACATTCCCGATTCCTGAAGCGAATACCGGAGTATTCCGGATAAAGAAAGCACAATCCGCACCCAGTTCTGAAGCCATCCGCTCCAATTCCTCTCCGGGAATATGAAGCCCGCAAAAGTCATTGACCAGCTTCAACATAAAGGCCGCGTCCGATGAGCCTCCTCCCAGCCCCGCACCAAAAGGAATCGCCTTAAGCAATCCGATTTGGAGCTCCGGAACCGGATAGCGTTCTTTCAACTTAGCCAAGGCACGCATCACTAGGTTCTTTTCCGCCGGAGCATCCACCGGTATGCCGCTCGGTGTAAACGAGGTCGCATCGGCCGGGGTTATCTCTAACGCATCCTTTACCGGAATCGGATAAAAGACGGTCTCGATATCATGATACCCGTCTACCCGTTTGCGAACGATGTTCAACCCTAAATTTATCTTTGCGTTGGGAAAACAAATCATAACGAGGTACGAAATTTAACATCATTGTTTAATATTGGGCAATTCCAGGCCATATCCTTTTTTCTTATCCTCACGTTTCAGAAGGACAGCTACGAAGAAAGCCACGATACCAAAACACATGAAGATAATCATCGGGAGTGTATAATCGTAAGCCGGTCCGCCATTCGTCGTATCCAGCTTGCAATACGTGTCGAGAACCCAACCTATCAAAGCCGGAACGCCCATCAATCCCCAGTTCTGCACCCAGAATATAAGTGCATAAGCCGTACCCAATTGCTTTTCCGGAATAATCTTCGGAACAGAAGGCCACATAGCCGAAGGCACCAAAGAGAACGCGATACCCAGCACAATCATGATAGCCGTAGCAAACCACCATACATTTAATATAGGTAAAGCAAATAAGAGGTGAACGCCGATCAACATCACCGCGCCAAGAAGCATAATGCTTGCACCTTTTCCATGTCTGTCATACAGATTTCCGAAGAATGGTGTCAGGAAAAGCGTACCTAAAGGAAGCAAGCTCGGAATAAAACCGGCCAGTTCTTCCTCTACATTGTATTTATTTACCATCAAATCGGTAGCATATTTAATAAATGGGAATACAGCCGAATAGAACAATACACAAAGCAAAGCAATCAACCAGAAGCCTTTATTCTTAATAATCAAGAATACATCCGAGAAACGGAATGGCTCTTCATTCTCCTCTTCTTCCCCCTCCATGGACGCTTCCAACTTCTTGTCCATCACAATATAGACCATATAAGAAATCGTACCGATACAAAGCATAATCAAACACAACAATACCGGGGCCGACACGCTATGGAAATATTTTGCAAAAGGTACCGTAACCGCCATAGCCAGCATCGTTCCGATACGTGCCGTAGCCATTTCCAAGCCCATGGCCAAAGCCATCTCCTTGCCTTTAAACCATTTCACGATGACCTTGGACACGGTAATACCGGCAATCTCCACACCCATTCCGAAAATGGCATATCCGAATGCGGCTAAAGCCACTTGCGACTTGAAACCGAGTATCTCGCCTTCCGTACCGATATAACCAGCCACGGCTGCATACTTGATAGCACATCCTACAAGCATCAGGATACAAGACATCATACCCGTAAAACGCACACCCATCTTATCCAATATCATTCCTCCAAATATCAACATCAGGAAGAACACATTAAACCAACCATAGGCACTGGTAAAAAATCCGAAATCGGTACTGGTCCATGCCAACTCTTCTTCCAGCATCGGTTTAAGAGGTGACATGACATCGGTCAGGAAATAGCCGCACAGCATGGTGAATGCGACAATAGCTAATGCCGTCCAGCGGGCGGCTTTCGAATCACTTAGTTTTTTTTGAATCAGTTCTGTCATTTTAAGTTTATTAGTTTTTGAGTTTGTTCTTTTATTCGTTGGCAAGGCTCAGGCCATGCTATGCCCCTTATCTGGTGCCTCGCCTCTTTCTAACAAAGGATAGGCATCCGCTACAATAAAGGTGCTCCCTCCGATAAAGATGAAATCCTCTTCCGAGGCATCTTGCAGGGCAGAGCGAAGTGCCTCTGCCACATTCGGATAAGTATTGCCCTTCAGCCCATGCCTGCAAGCCTTTTCCGCAAACTCCTCAGCCGGAAGAGCCCGGGCTATCGAGGCTTGCGTGAAATAATAAACCGCGTCCTTGGGCATCAAGGCCAGAACCCCGTCTATATCTTTATCATTCACCATACCTACCAGCATCCGCAATGTGCGGCATCGTTTGCCCTCACTCGCCAATTGCCGGGAAAGGAACTCCCATCCGCCCGTATTATGCCCGGTATCACACACCACGCGAGGCGAAGTATGTACGGTTTGCCAACGTCCCATCAGGCCCGTGAGTTCTACGACCCGCGCAAATGCGCCCCGTATAGCCTCGACAGGTATCGGAATGCCTTTTTCACGCAGGACCGATACCGCGGTCAGTACGGTTGAAGCGTTCCGGGCCTGTACCATTCCGCCCAGCTCACCCGTCAATACGCCAAAATCTTTTGTCCGGTAATGCCATTGGTTATCCTCCCCCAGCTCACAACGCCACAAAGGCGAAAGTTCTGTAGAAGCATAAAGCGGAGCATTCTCCTCTTTGGCTTTATTCCGGAACACATGCATTACACTTTCCTCATCTACATCACCTATTACCACCGGAACTCCCGGTTTGATAATTCCGGCCTTTTCTCCGGCTATCTCCTCCAACGTATTTCCCAAAAATTGAGTATGGTCTTTGCTGATGTTGGTTATCACACTCAAAATCGGAGTAATGATATTGGTACTGTCCAGGCGTCCACCCAGACCGACTTCGATAACGGCATAATCCACATGCATATCCCGGAAATAAGCGAATGCCATCGTCGAGGTCAATTCAAAGAACGAAGGCTTTAAAGGCTCGAATTGCCGATGATATTTTTCCACAAAATCCACTACATACGACTGAGGTATCTTTTCTCCGTTCACCCGGATACGCTCCCGGAAATCCACCAGATGAGGAGATGTATAAAGTCCGACCTTATACCCAGACAATTGCAAAATAGCCGCAAGCAGATGACTGGTCGACCCCTTCCCGTTCGTACCTCCTACATGAATGGTCGGATAAGCCCTGTGCGGGTTTTCCAAGTAATCGTCCAACGCCCGGCTTGTTTTCAATCCCGGCTTGTAAGCGGAAGCCCCGACATGCTGAAACACCGGTATGCTGGTATATAAATAGTGCAAAGTCTCTTCGTAATTCATCTCTTTGTTATTAACGAGAGACAAAAGTAAGCAATTTATCTTTAACAGAGGAAGAATGTAATGAAAAAGCACGCCCCTTTTCAGGGAATAGTGAATACAAAAAACAAGAGGCGTAAAAAAGATGAAACTTCCTTTTACGCCCCTGTGTTTACACTTTTTGCAGCCGATTACTGAATGCCGTCGGTCAGTTCTGCACCCGGTTTGAACTTAGCTACTTTGCGGGCTGCGATTTCGATTGTCTCTTTCGTACGCGGATTAACGCCTATACGAGCTGCTTTCTCAACAGCTGAGAATGTTCCGAATCCCAGCAATGTAACTTTTCCGCCAGCTTTCAACTCAGCAGTAACTGTTTCTACAAACGCATCTACGGCCTTCTTGGCATCGACCTTGCTCAATCCTGCTTTTTCTGCAATTGAGCTGACAAATTCCGTCTTATTCATAACGACTCAAATTATTTATTAAACAACGATTTATAATTCTCTCCCTTGTTGAATCATATCGAGCCCAAAAATAGCCTTAATTTAACACACAGCAAAGAAAAAGCGTGTTTTTTTCTTGATTTACTATGTTTTAGTCTTGTTTTCGAGGAAAAACGCAAAATATATTTAACTTTGCCTCGCAAAAATATAGTTTTTATGATGAATCAAAATGGAGGATTTCTGGAACAGATTCCAGTTGTAACAAAAAATCTTATTATTATCAACCTGTTGTTTTGGGTAGCCAGCCTCGCGCTTCCCAAGGCAGGCATCGATCTGGTGAACATCTTGGGGCTACATTTCGTGGGAGCTGAGGATTTCTACCCATTCCAAATCATCACCTATATGTTCATGCACGACACACACTCGTTTGCACACGTGTTCTTTAATATGTTTGCGGTGTATATGTTCGGGCGTGTACTGGAACAGGTGTGGGGGCCAAAACGTTTTCTGATATTTTATATGGTAACGGGAATCGGTGCAGGACTCATCCAGGAACTGGCATGGCTCTACGACTTGAGGGATGTAGTTTACGCTCCGCAGGAGCTCGTCAACATCGGTGGCGGACAAATCTTGAACAAACCCGCGTTTTACAACCTCTTCGTGACGGTAGGTGCTTCGGGAGCTGTATTCGGCATTCTGCTCGCTTTCGGCATGATGTTTCCGAATGTACCGCTTTATATTATGTTCGTACCCATCCCCATCAAAGCAAAATACTTTGTCATCTTCTACGGATTGGTTGAGCTGTTCCTGGGCGTAGCCAGCTTCCAAGGAGATAGCGTGGCGCACTTTGCCCATTTGGGAGGAATGCTGTTCGGCTATATATTGATTAGAATCTGGAGAAAGAAAAGTTTAAACAATGGACCATTTTATCTCTAATCTTAAAGTGAAGTTTCTGGAAGGTGACCTTTTGCTCCGCCTTCTCTATATAAACATAGGTATGTTTCTGCTGATCCGGCTGGCAGACGTGCTCCTAATGCTGTTCAACTACCCCTTTGCGCCAATATTGCGCTATCTGGAGTTTCCGTCCGCACCAATGGAGTTCCTCCTTCAGCCTTGGAGCCTGCTGACCTATATGTTCACGCACTACGATGTACTGCATATCCTGTTCAACATGCTTTGGCTTTATTGGTTCGGACGTATGTTCCTGACCTATTTCGATGCGCGAAAGCTGTTCGGAGTCTATCTGCTGGGCGGGATATTTGGAGCATTGCTGTTTATGGTGGCCTACAATCTGTTTCCCTACTATGCCGATGCCGCATCATGCAGTTACTTGTTAGGTGCTTCAGCTTCGGTCATGGCAGTAGTGTTTGGTGTCTCCTTCTATGCCCGCGATGCCGAGGTGATGCTATTCCTGTTCGGACGCATCAAGATATTCTATCTGGCACTGCTTACTCTATTGCTCGATCTGTTATCAATCACTTCGGGCAATGCCGGCGGTCATCTGGCCCATATCGGAGGAGCATTATTTGGTATCTGGTTTGCCTCGCGGATGCGTTCGGGGAAGGACTTGACCCGCACGTTGAACCGACTACTGGACAACGTGTCTAATCTGTTCCGCAAGAAACCGAAAATGAAGGTTACCTACAAGCGAACAGAGACCGATTACGAATATAAGGCGCGGAAACGGGAGGAGGAGATGCAACTCGACGCGATACTGGACAAGCTGAAGCGTTCCGGTTACCAAAGTCTGTCTGCCGAGGAAAAAAAGCAATTGTTTAATGCCAGCAAAAAATAATCGCCATGAAAATCTTGCGGATTGTGTTTCACTCTTTTCTGCTGACAGCCCATGTCATCATAGCCTTGCTCTTTCTGGTATCAGCATTATCCGACAAGATTTCACCGGAATACTCTACCCTGTTCGCCTATCTCGGACTGGGGTTCCCCATTTTTTGCCTGCTTAACTTTCTCTTTGTCCTGTACTGGCTTTTTACCCAAGAATGGCGTTTCATCTGGATCGGCCTGTTGGCGTTTCTCCTAAGTTGGGGGCAGGTGCAGCTTTATTTCCCGCTCCACTCACCGACCGATGATATTCCGAAAGAGCATACCATCAAGCTACTGACCTACAACATTATGGCTTTCGGCTACAAAGAGCATACTCCGGAGAATCCCAACCCGACAATCCGCTACATTGCCGAATCGGGAGCCGACATTGTCTGCCTGCAGGAATATGCGGAAGATACACAGAAAAAGTACCTCACCAAGCAAAAGATATACAAGGAACTGGAGATGTACCCCTATAAATCGGTTGTCTATCTGACCCGTACCGGACGATTGCGCAACGGAATAGCGGTTTTCTCCAAATATCCCATCATCAAAAGCGAACGGATCAATTACAAAAGCGAGTCGAACGGATCAGCCCTGCACCAAATCCGGATAAACGACAAGATCCTGACTTTGGTCAACAATCATTTGGAATCCTTCAAGCTAACCACTGAGGACCGGTCGCGTTACTCTTCGTTCCTAAAAGAGATGGATTCGGAGAAACTCGAGGACCTGCGCGGTTCACTCCAACAGAAGTTAGGCACCGCATTCAAAATACGCGCCTCGCAAGCCCGTGCCATAGTAGCGGCGGTAGATTCCGTTCAGACCGACTATACGATAATATGTGGAGACTTCAACGATACACCTATCTCCTATGCGCATCATACCCTACAGCAAAACCTGGTAGATGCTTTTTCTGAGTCAGGACGCGGCATGGGAATCTCCTACAATGAGAATCTTTTCTGGTTTCGCATTGACCATATCCTGCATTCCCCCAACATGAAATCGTATAACTGTACGGTGGGTGATGTGAAATACTCCGACCATTATCCCATGTGGTGCTATCTGAAACTGGAATAAATGGGCCACTTCCGATATGACAAACTGATTAATTCAACGTTCATTCTTGAAATACTTCCCTACACATGCTCTATTTTTTGTATTATCGTGTATCTTTGCAGCATAAAATAGGACGAAATGGACAATAACGAAGTCAAATTGATTAATATCCGACAAGTGTTACGTCAGAAAGCGCCTTCGGTATCCCGAAAGATACCCGATTTTCTGGTGAATTATCTGATTCGTATTGTACACCAGGACGAACTGAACGACATCATCCTGCGTTATCAAGACCAGGAGGGTGTGGAGTTCATGGAATCATTGATTCGTTATTTCGATTTGACCTTACAGGTCCACGGGAAAATCCCGGAAAGCGGGCGGTATATATTCGTCTCCAATCACCCATTAGGCGGAATGGACGGAATTTGCCTCTCAGCACTGATTGGCAGGAAATATGACGGGAAGATCCGTTATTTAGTCAATGATCTGCTGCTCTACCTCCGCAATCTGCAATCCATTTTCGTTCCCATCAATAAACATGGCAATCAAAGCAAAGACAATGCACGCCGGATAGAAGAGGCGTATGCCTCTGACAACCAAATAATCACATTCCCCGCCGGACTATGCTCCCGCAAAATCAAGGGACAGATAACCGATTTAGACTGGAAGAAGTCATTCGTCCAAAAAGCGGTACAATACCAACGTGATGTGGTTCCGGTCTATTTTGACGGGCAGAACTCCGCCCGCTTCTATCGGCTGGCGAATCTGCGCAAGTCTTTGGGCATAAAGATGAATTATGAAATGATCTACCTGCCAGACGAAATGTTTCGTGCCCGGCATCAGACATTTCCCATCTATTTCGGAGAACCTATTTCGTGGAAAACCTTCGATTCCGGACGCAAACCGGCGGAGTGGGCGGATTGGGTTAAACAAATCGTCTATCGTCTAAAATGAATAACTCTATGCAGGATATCATCCAACCTATCGACCGCAAATTACTGAAGGCAGAGTTAACTCAAGGAAAAATGCTCCGCCGGACCAACAAGTCAAATAACGAGATTTATGTTGTAACGGCCCATGACGCGCCGAACGTCATGCAGGAAATAGGTCGCCTGCGTGAAATTGCATTTCGCTATTATGGCGGAGGGACAGGGCTCCCGGTGGATATCGATGAATACGATACCATGCCGGACGCTTACCGACAGTTAATTGTCTGGAATCCAGCCGAGGAATGCATCTTGGGGGGCTACCGTTTCCTTTGCGGATCGGATGTCCGACAGGACGAATCCGGAAAACCGTTGCTGGCCACCTCGCATCTGTTCGATTTCTCTCCGGAGTTCATCCAAAATTATTTGCCCTATACCGTAGAGTTAGGACGCTCATTTGTTGCACTGGAATATCAGGCTACCCGATCGGGCAGTGCACGAGGCCTGTTTGTCCTGGATAATCTTTGGGACGGATTAGGAGCCCTCTCTGTAATAGACCCCTGCCTGCAATATTTCTTCGGCAAGGTAACGATGTATAACACCTACAATACAGAGGCTCGGAACATGATTCTCTATTTTCTGAAGCTTCACTTCCCGGATAAAGAGCACCTGGTTACTCCCATCCATCCTTTACAAACGGATATAGATGAAGAAAAGATGAAAGCACTGTTTTGCCATGATAACTTCAAGGACAATTATAAAGTGCTGAACCAGGAAGTCCGTAAGTTCGGCATCAACGTCCCGCCTTTGGTAAATGCTTATATGAGCCTTTCTCCGAAGATGCGTGTATTCGGCACGGCCATTAACCATGAATTTGGAGAAGTGGAAGAAACCGGTATTCTCATTAAAATAAACGAGATCTTGGAAGAGAAGAAAAAGCGGCATATCGAAACCTTCCTGAAGGAAGAATGCCTGAATCCGCATTTGATCAAAAAATAAAAAACATCCCCCAAAGCGGGGGAATACACCCAAAAAGAAAAGAGGTCTGCAACAATTGCAAACCTCTTTTCTTTTTGGGTGGTCCCACTTGGGCTTGAACCAAGGACTCCCTGATTATGAGTCAGGTGCTCTGACCAACTGAGCTATAGGACCAATATTTCAACTATCACTTGAAATCGGCTGCAATATTACTACATATTCTTGAAATACGCAAATATTGCAGCACTATTTTACAAATCTTCACTTCTTTCCGGATTCCGTCCCGGCAAATTCCATCAGATAAGCCTTGATGAAACCATCAATCTTTCCATCCATGACACCGGTAACGTCCGAGGTCTGGTAATTGGTCCGATGATCTTTGACACGCCGGTCGTCAAACACATAACTCCGGATCTGCGAGCCCCATTCAATCTTCTTCTTACCTGCTTCCACCTTTTCCTGCTCCGCCATACGGTGCTTCAACTCCTTGTCATACAAAATAGAACGCAACTGGCGCATCGCATTCTCACGATTCTTGGGCTGGTCGCGCGTCTCAGTATTTTCAATCAAGATTTCCTCTTCCTCACCGGTATAAGGATCCTTAAACTGATACCGCAAACGGACTCCAGACTCCACCTTATTTACGTTCTGGCCACCGGCTCCCCCCGAACGGAACGTATCCCATGAGATAGCCGCCGGATCAATCTTAACCTCGATTGTATCATCCACCAAAGGAGTAACGAATACGGACGCAAACGAGGTCATTCGCTTACCTTGTGCATTATAAGGAGATACACGCACCAAGCGATGCACACCATTCTCACTCTTCAGATAGCCATAGGCATAATCCCCTTCGATATTCAGCGTAGCGGTCTTGATACCGGCCTCATCGCCATCCTGATAATTGGCAATCGAAACTTTATATCCGTTCGCCTCCGCCCAGCGGGTGTACATACGGTAAAGCATCGATGCCCAATCTTGGCTTTCGGTTCCACCGGCTCCGGAATTTATCTTGAGTACACAGCTCATTTGGTCGGCCTCATCCCGCAACATATTGCGGAATTCCAGATTTTCGACCAGTTCCATAGCTTTCGCATAGGCTGTATCCAATTCCTCTTCCGAAACAATACCTTCTTTTACATATTCATACGCCAACTGAACCTCATCGGTAGCGGCTTTTACTTCATTATACAGTTCAATCCATTTTTTCAGGTCTTTCACCTTCTTCATCTGAGTTTCCGCCCGTTTGGCGTCTTCCCAGAAACCGGGGTCCTGCGTACGGAGTTCTTCTTCCTCTAATTGAATCGTCTTCCCGTCAATGTCAAAGATACCCCCTCAGCGCCTGCTCGCGCTCCACTACATCATGTAGCTGGTCTGTTGTAATCATATTTATATTATATATTTATTATTAGTAATTCGACATGCAAAGATACGAATAAATACCGATTGAAAACAAATCCGCCCTACACCGGGCGGTTTCATTTTCCCAACCGCCCGTCATTTCCCGAGAAATAACCCTCTATTTCCTCAAGAAGAACCGACATTTTCATGCCTATGTTCGTCCGCGTTTATGCCTACCTTTCCGTCCGTTCATGCATACGATTGTTTTCATTCATGCCTATATTTTCCGGACTTATTCAGCATACATTTTCTCAATCTCTTGGGCATAATGTTCCGCCACTACGCGCCGACGCAACTTCAAGGTGTCGGTCAGCTCGCCATTCTCTATCGAGAAAGGCTCCGGAAGCAGGGTGAAACGCTTGATTTTCTCATAAGAAGCCAGCTCGCATTGGCGTTCTTCAATATGCGCCTGTATCAATTTGCAGATCCGCTCATTCCGGGCCAAATCGGCATGAGAGGCATAAGCTATGCCCTGCTCTTTGGCATATTGCTCCAACAACGTATAATTGGGGACAACCAATGCGCTTACAAATTTGCGTTCATCCCCTATCACCGCAATCTGTTCAATATACGGGTCATTGGTTATGCTCAGCTCAATAGCCTGCGGAGCAATATATTTTCCATTGGATGTCTTATACAAATCCTTGATACGCTCTTTGAAATAAAGCGTATTACCCTCCAGTCGTCCGGCATCGCCTGTACGGAAATAGCCATCCTCCGTAAAAGCCAACGCATTTTCTTCCGGACGTTTGTAATATCCGGACATAACCGTTTTCCCTTTCACCAGGATTTCATCATTCGCCGGATCGATCTTTACCTGCAAATCCGGCTGAATCACTCCGATCGAACCGATTTCGTAATTCATATCCGGGAAGAAACAAACCGTAGCGGTCGTCTCGCTCAATCCATACCCATAATATAGCGGAATATTCACCGACAACAGGAACTCCAACACCTTATCCGAAAGCGGGGCACCGGCCACAGGGAAGAATTTCCCATTCTGGAGGCCTAATACCCGTTTCAAAAGCATGAAAACGGTCTTGTCATAAAATTCAAACTTTGCCTTTAACTTTAACGGGGCCTTCAGACCTTTCCGGCGATAATTCAAGATATAATCATGCCCCGTCTGAATCGCATCACGAAATACTTTCTGCATGGTAGGCGAAGAGCTGTTTATCTTCTCTTGTACCCCGATATAGACCTTTTCCCAAAAGCGCGGAACATTTGCCATATTGGTTGGTCTGACCTCCGGCAAGGTCTGTTGGATCATCTTCGGATCCTGATTTATAGCGACACATCCGCCTTTCACCAAGCAAACACACGTCCATCCCATTCCGAATATATGCGTCAGCGGAAGGAAACACATACATACATCCTTATCGTTCACTTGCGGAATACGGAGATTGTGCGTTCGCATCGCCTCCAGAAAATTCGCGTGAGTCAAAACAACCCCTTTAGACTGACCGGTAGTTCCTGAGGTATAAATAATGGTAGCTGTATCTTCAGGCAAAGCCTGACTGGTACGTATTTTCACCAGGCTCTCGGCATGAGCATTATTTCCCAGCCGGATAAAATCATCAAAGTAGATTGAGGTTTTATCTTCCGGATTCAACCGGACAGAAGAGTCAAAGACAATCAGGCGTTTTAAAACGTCCGGCATCTGTTTCTGGACAATCCGGGCATTGTTATATTGTAATTGTTCTCCGACAAAAAGCGTATGAATCTGAGCATCCTGCACCATAAAAGCCACCTGTGCCGGAGAGCTGGTCGCATACATCGGAATCTCGACAATCCGATTCGCGTATGCACCGAAACAAGTATAAAGGAATTGCGGCATATTCTGGGAATAGATGCCGATGTTCTCCTGAATTCCCATACCACTATCGGCCATAGCCTCGGCCGTAAGTGTCACCTGGTCAGAGAATTCAGCCCATGAAACCTTCAACCATTTTCCGGTAGCATTATCCCGATATTTTAATGCTGTACGATTCCCGTATTTCTCAGCTTGCTTTTGTATTAACTCAGCAAAATGATAGTAAACCATAATATAGTCTTTTGTATTTCCGCTACAAAAGTAACCTTTTTCTATCACAATTGCTAATATACCCTAAATTATTACACAATAATCGGGAAAATGTGCAACATAAAGCACATTTTTACACTTATTTCCGGAAAATATATCCCAAGGAAAAGGTAACGTTGTTCTGGAACAAAGTAGACTCGCCTTCACGTTTTACGGTACGTCTGTCCAACAAGCCGGTCAGATTACTGATAGCAAAAACAAAGCGATTGTATTCTACGTTCATTCCCAAATTGATTCCAAAATCGAATGTCCGCAAATGAGGTTCCTCCTCCCGACCGAAATCGATATCCGTACTTACCTCCGTCCCACGCGTCTTCATCTTGCCGAAAAGTGAAAAATCAAATGCCGGCCCCAAAAAGATAGCCAGACGTATATCAGACAAATAGAACGTATAGACCATATTGAGCGGCACCTGGATGGAATAATAGGAATAGCTGTTATGCGCTTCCATGCCGGCCGGACTATGTTGCGAATAATAAGAGCCTCCTTGATTGATAAATCCGACTTCCGGACGGAACGACAAACCTTTATAAACCGGGACCTCCATCAATCCCGAAATTCCAAAGCCGAAATGCCCTCCCGATTCGACCTTTTTATCCACATGCTGAATCAACGAAGAGTAGGCCCCGCCTACACGCACCCCAAACTCAGCTTGGGCAAGAGCCGAAACCGTTGCCAGAACCAATCCTATTATCAATAAACTCAGCCTTTTCATAAGCATCCTCATTTTGCTATACTCCCGGCAAAGGTAATTATTCTATGCGAAAAAGGAAGCGAAATCTTGGCTTTTTTATCTGTAAATCGTATAAATCAATTTATACGATTGTGGGCTCATGGGTTTTCATACACCGACAAGCCCACAACATATAACCTACGAATTCATTTTCTTCTCAACGGGACACGTGCCATCCAGGTCAATGTACGCCAAAGCCATTCCAAAGGTCCATAATAAAACCGTTTGATCCACCAATTACTATATAGGATCTGAATAAGAACAAAGGCTATACCGACCAATAAACTTTGCAAATAGTTACACTCTACCGCCAAATTGGCGCCAAATCCATAGAATAAGGTAACTCCCACCATCGACTGCATCATATAATTGGTGACACTCATCCGACCAACAGGAGCAATCTTATCCAGCGCAGAACGCCATCCGTAATTATAATACAACAGGGTGAAGCCACAAATATAAATCATCATCAGCCCTAAATTAGCAAAAGTTCTGAACAACGTGTTGCCCACATATAGAGCATAATCTTTAACCCCCATCATAGGCAGAAGCAATACGATCAGATAAAACAAGACAAACCAGGCTATACTATAAGGTAAAGCTTTCCGGCTATATTTTATCATCAAGGCCTCATCTTTGTGAATACCCATACGCCCAACTAACATTCCGGCGATAAACAATCCCAGCAATTGCAGGTAACGGAAATTATTGATCAGCCACAACCACTTGGCAAATTGCCCCTGCCAGAGATTAAATGAAAGCACATCTGCCAACGAACCCTCCATAAAGATACCGGCACAAAGCGCATACAATTGGTTCATATAGCTATTTAAAGCCGATGGTTCATTGGGCACATTATGCTGAAGCAAAGAAACAAAACTTATAATGGCAGGTATCTGCAAGAAAAGCAATAGCATAACGGCCACCAGCCATTTCGTCGGGACCTTATACAAAGGCACCAGCAAAAGTCCAAGGACTGCATATACTACGAAAAACTCGCCCATATACACCAATCCGTTGATATAGCCAAAAACGAACAGAAGAATCAATCTCCACACAAAGCGCATCCGGAAATCATTTCCTTTCTGTGCCTGAGAATCCATCTGCATATAGAAGCTCAATCCGAACAAGAACGAAAATATAGCATACGCCTTCCCGGAGAACAGAAAATAAACGGTATCATATACAGCCTTATCCACGCGTTGCCAGAAAAGCGAATCCACCTCGGGGACTAACGTCAGATCAAAACGCTCCATGCAATGCAGCAGCATAATACCAATCAGGGCAAAACCACGAAGCGCATCAATGGAGTTGATGCGCTTCTTCGGGACTATAGTCGTCATAGGCTATAATTATTCTTCCATGGCCTTGATAACCGCTTCATTAGCCGCTTTAATCTTAGCCTCGTTAATTTTGATCACTTTACGGTCATAAGTCATCAAACCATTTACCTCGCCTTCCACATCGGTAGTTTGCGTATAAACAGCAGCCGAGAAACCACGTTTAACCAAGTCTTTCAACATATTGGCATACTTTACATATTCAGCAGTTACCGCTTCACCATCTTTAAACTGGATATATCCCCAATTACGTTTGTTCCACCACAAGTGGCCTTCCAACGGCAAACCGATTCCGCCATATTCGCCTAATACCGTTACACGCTGAGCATCTACCAGATACATTTCCGGTCCTGGATAATTATGCAAGTCCAAGATATCACCACAAGCACGGTGATTACCACCACTTGCCGGATTAACCAAACGAGACGGATCATAATTTTCGGTCCATTCTACCACTTTCTCCGTATCGAACTGGCCCCATGCCTCATTAAACGGAACCCAAACTACCACACTCGGGTTAGAGATGCAAAGATCCATGATTTCTTTCCATTCCCGATAATAATTTGCTACCGATTCCGCGGTGCGTTCATGATAGATACCGCCATTGTAAACACGAGGTTGCCATTGGTAATCTCCATGATCTCCGCTCGGCATATCCTGCCAAACCAAAATACCCTCTTTATCACAATGATAATACCAGCGTGCAGGCTCAACTTTTACGTGTTTACGAATCATATTGAATCCCCAATCTTTGGTTTTCTTGATATCATACAACAAAGCCTCATCAGTAGGAGCGGTATACAATCCATCCGGCCACCAGCCTTGATCCAACGGACCATATTGGAACAACGGTTTATTGTTCAAGAACATACGCATGATGCCATTCTTATCCTTCTCGGCTGATATCTTACGGAATGCCGTATAAGACTTCACTACATCCACGGTTTTACCTTTCTGAGTCAAAGTAATGCTCATGTCATACAGATAAGGATTTTCCGGAGACCACAAAGTAGGATTGTTTACACCCAGACGGATTTCCTGTCCTTGTATACCCTTAGCCGATGCTACAATCTGACCTTTATCCATCAATTTTACTTCTACGATAGAAGAAGCATCACATTCTTGGGATGTGCTGACGGTTACGCCCAATGTATTGGCGTCAATATTCGGAATAGACTTGATAGCCGTAATATGATTCGAAGCGACCGGTTCCAACCAAACCGTTTGCCAGATACCGGTTACCGGAGTATACCAGATGCCTTCCGGACGGGAAGTCTGCTTGCCCCTCGGCTGATATCCCTTATCACTCGGATCCCAAACACGTACAACAAGCTTCTGGGCACCTGATCCTTTCAGATACGGAGTGATATTAAACGAGAATGGAGTAAAACCACCCTTATGCGAACCAATCAGTACATCGTTTACAAACACCTCGGCTTTCCAATCTACGGCACCGAAATTCAGCACGACATCTTTTCCTTTCCATTTAGATGGAACTGTAAAAGATCTCTTGTACCACAATTCATTCTTCTCTCCTACCTCTTTCTGTACACCGGAAAGAGATGATTCGATGGCAAACGGAACCAGGATTTTACCATCGAATGCCGATGGTTCCGCTTCGCCTACCGGCTTAACGGCATACTCCCATTCCCCATTCAAATTTTGCCAATCAGCACGTTCCATCAAAGGACGCGGATATTCCGGCAATACCTGTTGCGGATTAATCTGTTCCGCCCACTTCGTCTTAATCTTATCGCCAGCGGGCTTCCACTGAGCTTGTGCACACAAAGTAAACGCCAATGCGCAACACATCAATAAGGTCTTCTTCATAAGTTTAAGTTTTTAATAGTATGTGTTATAATTAATTTGTTTGCTTATCCGTTAGCATCGTCTGCTCCAAAAGCTTCATATAATAGCCGCCTACGACCGATCGTGCCCGGAATCCAACCGATTTGGCATCAGTCGTCTCATGCCAATCACTCAATGGCATACGGGTCGTAGTCTCATCTGCATATTTATAGATCAGATCCACCAAAGCATGAAAATCCTCCATATTATCGGTCAGGCATGCAGACCACATAATCCAATCTGTTTTTGTATAGGTCTTACGGCTATCCAACGGCAAACCATACGTATTCTGATGCGTACGGTAATAAGCCATCTCGGTTGAAGCGATCTCCGGATCAAAAATTTGCATGCCGAACAATTTATCCCAAATCAGATTATACTTCTGGCTCCATGTACCGGATTTGTCGAATGTCAGTTTGTAATGATCTCCATCCTGAGCCATCTCTTTCCATTTGGCCGCCATATCCCGTGCCGCACGGATGTATTTCTCGGATGTTTCCTTTTCACCCAACATTTCCGCCAATTTCCCATAACCGGCTATACCCATGATAGCCTTGATAGACAGATTGGCATTATGAGCGAAATGCCCGGCAAAGTCATCCGTACACAACTGATTGGCCGGATCCAGCCCCTCTTTCAACAAATAGTCAGCCCAAGTGGTCAGCACCTCCCAATGCTTCTTGGCATAATCCGCATTGCCTTCGCGCATAGCTATTGCAGTGGTCAGAATCAGCATATTACCACTTTCCTCTACCGGCATATCCCCTCCGTAGGTCTGTCCGTTAGCCAACGGATAAGTACCGACATCATGTGCCGCAAAAGGCTTTGCCCATTTTCCGCTCTCGCTATAAGCAAATATTGCATTCATCATACCCTTCAATAATTCCGGATTATACACCAAGTATAAGGGGGAAGAGGGGTATGTGATATCCACCGTTCCGATAGAACCATTGCTGAAATTTTCTTTGGAGAAGAACAACAGATTGCCCTCTTTGTCCTGAATCAGCTTATGTGCGGCTATCGACTGGCGATAGACCAACGCACAAAGTTCGGCATATTTCTGTCCGCCCACATTCCGTGTGGCCTCAATCAATTCCTTATCAAACGCGCGGCAACGTTGCATGATAGCGTCATACTCCTGTTTTGCCTTATCCAGCACTTGAGGCATATCCACCTCGCCATTATGTTTCCAATAGGCCATCCGGTTATCATTAAAATATTGGATGGAATAAATATCATCATAGCCTATCATGGCATAACCTTGAGCCGAGCTGACTTTGCCCAGATTCTCCGTAAAGCCTAAATAGTGTTCTGTATTGGAAGCCGCCAAGCTCTTATCTGTTTGGAACGTTCCCTGTTCAGCAAACGATTTCTTCATCGTTAAGAAATCACCCACACCTATGTTTGCGTTCGATTTCTTTTCCGATACCAAATAGAAATATCCCCAGTCGATGCGCACATCATCGCCTCGCGTTTTCAGAATAGGCTGGTCTACCGTACCGGTCTTAGCCCATACCAATCCGTTGGCCGACTCTTCCACTTCAGACGACACTTTTTGCCCCGGCACATTGGTTGCCCAGGCCGAAGAGGCCTCCAGGAATATCTGCACATCATGCTTCGCTCCATCCAAAGATTTCACCTGATAAGAGAGGTAATTGACCGGACGACTCATCAAATCCAAATCGTCCATCAACAAAGGAGCCGTAAAGACTACATCCAATTGAACCGGACCGCATTCAAAAGCATAATAAGTCTGCGTAGGCATAACCGTGACCGAGGTCTGCTTGGCCACCTGGTCAAAGAAGGTAGAGTTAGGTTGTTTTTCTGAAAGGCCAAAATCCAGATAAGCCCCTCCGGTAGTATTGTGACAATGCGCCGCAATGACATTCTTTCCCGGCTTCAACGTGGCTTTCACCTCATCGGTCAGTTCCAGCACCACATCATTTTTCCACACATAACCGGTAGAAAGCACTTCCTTTCCATTAATATAAAGCTGGAACACATCATCATGCGAATAAAGCAGATAAATATCTTTTCCGCTTAAATCATCCTTCAAGTCAAACGTCCGGCGAACCCAAATATCCGGTTCTTTCCAGACCGTTGACAGATGTTGCATCTCCGGCGTACCAAAAGCCGCTTTACCTTTTGTCCACGATGAATCGTTATAATCGGTAGAAATCCAATCTCCCGAAGGTTTATTTTTAGTATAAGAGGCATCCCACTTCTCTAAAGCTGCCGTAGGGAGTATCGACCTCAAAGGCAACGACTCTTTTCCCATAAAACGATAATTCTCGCCATCCACACGCAAGACTCCCAGCAAAGGAAAAGCTTTGCCCGTCCAATGCAAGGTCTGATTTTGGTACAGCTCATTGTCAAAAGACCAGCCACTGGTATAAGGATCAATCGTCACTAAGGGATAGGCCGGAGCCCGTAAATCATTTTTATCTACCGGAGTAAAATATTCCGAAGATTGTTGTTGGGGTGCCGTACATGAAGTCAGCCACACCATCCATAAAGAAAGAATAAAAAGGATTTGTTTCATGGTACAAATGTCCGTTTTTATGTTAATAAATAAATTGCTTTTTAATAAAGACGCGATAAAGATACTTCTCCCCTAACACACCTCCTCTCCTTTTAAAATTTATTTAGAAATATAAGGATATATAAGTTAGAAGATTCATGCCTATCTTTGATTTCGTTCATGCCTATCTTTGATTTCATTTATGCCTATCTTTTGCTGAAAAGATAGGCATAAACGAGAAGAGACATAAACTTAAATCTATGGTAATGTTACCGGACTATCCCAATGCCTCTTTGATAATCTCGCCTACCGTAGGATGCGGGAAAACAAAAGAATGGATTTCATCAGCCTTCATTCCTTTTTCAATGGCTATTCCTGCAATTACAATCAACTCGGAAGCCGGATTTCCTAAGATATGCGCTCCAATCAGGACATTATCTTCGGACAAAATCAGCTTGCATACGCCATTTCCCAACTCATTCTCGGCAACAAATCGGCCAGAGAAAGCCATCGGAACTTTCTTCACCTGATACGCCGTTCCGCTTGCCTGCAATTCCTCTTCCGTCTTACCTACTCCAGCTATTTCCGGATTCGTATAAACCACTCCGGGGATAGCCCGATAGCTCATCGGACGATTCTTCCCTAAAATATGGTCAATAGCCACCTCAGCCTCACTAACCGCAGTATGCGCCAACAGGGAGAATGCCGTGATATCTCCGCAAGCATAGACATTAGGCAAAGAAGTCTGCATGTATTCGTTGACTTTTATTCCATTACGGAACGGTTCTACCTGGAGATTTTCCAGCCCAAAACCTTTGGTTACCGGCCGGCGACCGACACTCAACAGAATTTTATCGCCCTGTATGGTAAAGGATTCTCCCTCCTTTTCAACACACACCTCCGTACCCCGTACCGATGTCACTTTATGTCCTAAATAAAACTTCACACCACGTTTCGCATATTCGGCCTGCAACAAGTCAGATAGCTCTTTGTCCATCGGGCCTAATATCTTATCCAGCATCTCCACGACATGTACCTCTGCCCCCATACTATTGAAGAAAGAAGCAAATTCCATACCGATTACACCTCCACCTATAATAACGACCGATTTCGGCAACTCCTTGCTTTGCAACGCTTCCCGGCTGGTCCAGTAATCGGTCTCCGTCAAGCCTTCAATAGGCGGAATAACCGTTTCCGATCCGGTACAAATCAACAGGCGAGAAGCCTCATACGTGTTTTCCCCACACGTGATCGTTAGCGTACCATCCTCGGCTCTTCCCTGGATGAAAGCCTCCCCGGCAATCACCTCCACCCCGCTTTCCTTCATCTTCATGCGGATTCCGGCGGTCAGCTTCTTGACCACCTTGTTCTTACGTGCCACAATCTTGGCATAATCGAAGGTCGGATTTTCGGCACTGACCGCATACTTCGTTGCGTGCTTGATTGTGTCATAGGTCTTTGCCGAATAGAGAAGCGTCTTCGTCGGTACGCATCCTTCGTTCAAACAAACTCCGCCTAAAGCGTTTTTTTCAAATAAAAGGGTCGACAAACCACCCTTGGCTGCTCTCTCGGCAGCTGTATAACCGGCAGGTCCTCCGCCGATAATTGCTACATCGTATACCATTGCTTATTTGTATGTTTGGATTAATCTTTTATCTGAATCTCCGGATTGAACTTACGCAAACACCGCACGAACTCCTTTTTGTCCTTCGGAGAAATCAATAACCATTGGAGATTACCTTTATATATAATAATACGGTCTAACGAAAGCGCATAGCTGGAAACGGGCATAGCCGTTGCTTCGATAGCTGAGATTTCTTCTATCTTGATTTTCTTCTCCGGGAATATGCTGCAATGTACTATCAGATAGCCATCGGCCGTAATGCGATACCAGGTGGTCAACAACATGTGTACCAGCATCAGGGTAGCCAACAAGGAGGTTATCATGACCAATGGTGTGGAACCGGAAACAAAAGCCAATATCGTAGTCAACGCCATGACCCAAAGAACACCGTGGTACCACCAACCTACTTTCGATTTGAATTCTCTATCCATATTTTTGAGTTTTTGAGTTTTTGGGGGTGCAATTTACGAAAAGAATTTGGAGAAAAAAAGAAACCCTTGTATTTACCTGCATCGCGCAGCCAAACACAAGGGGATAAGTTTTGATTAAGCACTAATTATGTTATGAGAAAAAGAGTTTTGGTTTGTTTAGTTTTAATCGTTAATCTTTTCAGCTAATCTTAATCCTTAATCTTTTGCAAAAATAAAGGGATTGTAAATCTTTTCAATTTTCAACAAGTAAAATATAAATGAATAAAAAACATATATCATTGAATAATAATAATTTAAATATTTATCATATAGCCGAAAATATAAATAAAAACAAGGATTCATTTGATCAGATTATTGCCCATATAAAAGAAAATTCTTACTTTTACCTCGAAAAACAAATCATCACATGAGCATCCGATTTATCCTGCATCTGCTTCTTTGCGTTTTCTCGTACACAAGCCTCTCCGCTTCCACTTACGAGGATGCCGAGAGTATGTTAAAGCAATTAGACAGAATCATCAATAACCGGAAAGAATATGACGCACAAAAAGAGCAAAAGCTAAACCGCCTGAAGGAATCCATTCCCTTGGCTGGGAATGACTCTGTACTCTATCAGATTTATGACCGCCTGTTCAAGCAATATTATAATTACCAAACCGATTCGGCCATGAATTATGTCAACTTAAAACGGAAACTTTCCGGACGGCTGACTTGGGATTGCATGAACGATGTCCGGATGGACCAAGCCCAACTTTTCTCTACGATGGGGATGTATAAAGAGTCTATTGAAGCCCTGGAGGCGGTAGAGCGCGACAAACTGACCTCCGAACAGGTAGAGCGATATCTACAATTATATAGTGCCATCTATTATCTGATCTCGGAATATTCCCTTACGACCGAAGAGCAGAATAAATATGCCCGGACGGCATCGGCCTATAGCGATACGCTTTTGGCTATCTATCCCAAAGACAGCCCTATCTATCAGAGAGCCTTGGCAGGGCGCTTTACGACCCAAAAGAAATACACGGAGGCAATAGCCATCTTGGAAAATATTCCGGCCTCTTACCAGACCGGTCATCTGAAAGGACTGGTGGCATTTGATCTGGCTTCGGCCTACGAAGGGATGGGTAACAAGGAACGGGAAGTCTTTTACCTGGCCAAATCCGCTATCGTTGATTTGGAGCTTTCCATCAAGGAATATATTTCCTTACACAAATTAGCGTTTCTCCTTTATAATATGGGGGACATCGAACGTGCCTACAAATATTTGAATTGTTCGATGGACGATGCTGTTTTTTGTAACGCACGCTTCAGGACGATCAGCATCACCCAGACCTATCCGATTATCGACAAGGCCTATCGCCTGAAGGCGCAAAGCGAAGAGGCCTTGAGGCAAGTGCTCTTCGTTTCCATCACAATCCTCCTCTTTTTCCTGCTGGCCGCTATAGTATATGTTTACCGGCAAATGCAGAAATTACGCACCGCGCGCCAGGAGCTGAGCCTCATCAATGCAAAGCTTCAGGATCTGAACCGGCAACTCTCGCAAGTAAACCGGGAGCTATCACGCGTAAATCAAGAGCTGTCCTCCGCCAATTCCATCAAACAAGAGTATATCGTACACTATTTGGATCAATGTACCATGTATTTGGATAAGATGGAAAATTACCGGCGCACATTGGAAAATCTGGCGATTACCTCGAACCTTAAAGAGTTGTTCAAGGCCATCAAGTCGGAAGCCTTTATCGGTGAAGAACGGGAGAAATTCTATAAAAGTTTTGACGAAACCTTCCTCAGCATGTTTCCTCATTTTGTCGAGTCATTCAATGCCCTGCTTCGCGAAGACGAAAGACTTGAGCCCAAACCGGGCGAACTTCTATCCACCGAACTTCGTATCTTCGCACTGATTCGTTTAGGCATCACAGATAGCACTAAGATAGCCCGTTTCTTGCGTTATTCCTTGGCTACAATTTATAGCTATCGGAGTAAAGTGCGGAATAAAGCCATCGACAAAATCAATTTCGAACAATTGGTAGAGCAAATTCAGTCATAAAAAATAGAAATATAGGCATAAAATTCGTGTTCAAAAGATAAAGATTCATTTTTGACAAGAAAAAACGATAAATAGGATAAACTTTCACAGAATAAAGCCTTACTTTTGTGACTTCGAATGAAATATATAAATTTATATCTGAAGAAATGGAAAATATGCAAGTACAACCAGCCACCGGAAAGCTTGGTGTGTTGTGTGTTGGATTAGGGGCAGTAGCCACTACCTTTATGACGGGCGTGCTGATGGTACGCAAAGGCCTGGCCAAACCGGTAGGCTCGATGACACAGTATGACAAAATCCGCGTAGGACGTGGCACCAACAAAAAATACCTTCATTATAAAGATATTGTTCCGTTGGCAGATTTGAATGACATCGTGTTCGGCGCATGGGATGTTTATCCGGCAAATGCTTACGAATCAGCTATCAATGCAGAGGTATTGAAAGAAAAGGACATCAATCCGGTAAAAGACGAATTAGAGAAGATTGTCCCGATGAAGGCGGCTTTCGACCATAACTATGCGAAACGTTTGGAAGGGAATAACGTAAAAGATTGCGCTACTCGCTGGGACATGGTCGAGGCTCTACGCAAGGACATCCGCGATTTCAAGGAAAAAAACGGATGCAGCCGTGTTGTTGTTTTGTGGGCAGCCTCTACCGAGATTTACGTTCCGGTATGCGAAGAGGTTCATGGCTCCTTGGCAGCATTAGAGCAGGCTATGAAGAATGATGACCGCGAACATATCGCTCCGTCTATGTGTTACGCATACGCGGCTCTGGCCGAAGGGGCTCCGTTTATTATGGGTGCTCCGAATACTACGGTCGATATCCCTGCTATGTGGGAAATGGCCGAAAAGACCAAGATGCCTATTGCCGGAAAGGATTTCAAGACCGGTCAGACCTTGGTTAAGTCCGGTTTCGCACCGATCATCGGCACACGTTGCTTAGGCCTTTCGGGATGGTTCTCTACCAATATCTTAGGGAACCGGGATGGTTTGGTGCTGGATGAACCAGCCAATTTCCATACTAAGGAAGTCAGCAAGCTCTCTACGCTGGAATCTATTCTGGTACCGGAAGAACAGCCGGATCTCTATACTGATTATTACCATAAAGTACGTATCAACTATTATCCGCCACGCAATGATAATAAAGAAGGCTGGGATAATATCGATATTTTCGGTTGGATGGGTTATCCGATGCAAATCAAGATCAACTTCCTTTGCCGTGACTCCATCCTGGCTGCGCCATTGTGCTTAGATCTGGTATTGTTGAGCGATCTGGCCGCTCGTGCAGGCCGTTATGGCATCCAGCGCTTCTTGAGCTTCTTCCTGAAGAGCCCGATGCACAATTACGAAGAGGGAGAAATCCCTGTCAACCACCTCTTCCAGCAATATGTCATGCTGAAAAATGCAATCCGCGAAATGGGTGGCTATGAAGCAGACGAGGAGATTGATTGATTAGGGACATTCATTTAAATAACATAAAATTAGCCAACTAATTCGTACACAAAGCATTGCGGATTAGTTGGTTTTTTGTATCTTTAGGTGTTCCCCCGGAAATAAAATTCAGCAGCCTAAACGAGGGGAGGGGAGAAGATATTCTGGAAAAATATCGCAAGAGTTTTAAAGGGAGTGAGCTTAGCAGGCTTCACTCTATGTGGAAGACGGAAATCCTGTGGATTTTCTTCAGTATACATACGGCAAATGCCGTACTGATGATAGACAAAATCAAAAACAGACTGATTAAAGCAGCATGGCATGATTTTACAGACAAAATCAGAAGTGGTCTTCAGGGCTTCTTCCGGAGTTGTCATGTTTGACGGATAAAATTATATTACGAAACATGGAAAATTACAATAAAAATGGCATATAGAGTAATTATATTCTATCATCTTCATATCCCATACTACTTTTCAGGAACATTTACTGGATATCCCTAATATAATGAAGGTATCAAAATAAAATTTTAATACACCCTCATTAGTTTAAAATTATATCAATATCACCTATTCGTCTTGACGATTCGACAATAGGAAACTTTTTAGCTATATCCAATGATTGATAGCTGGATAGAGTTTCTTTATGAATCGGGATAATGCCTAACCTAAGACGAAGAATACGGCATACGTCTTCCATTGTTTTTACATCAGCATGGCCGCTGGTATGGAATCCATCGTAAACACCATCCATAATACGATTGGAAAATAATGCCCGAAGTTCTATTATTTGAGAATTCACTTGTTTTTCCGTTCCTTTATAATAGCCTTGCCAAAGTGAATAAATCAAATAAGCAGGTTCATCATCATATTGTTCCAACATGTCTTTAATTAAATCTATTTGACTTACCCGTATAGGCATCAAGAATCCATCACAACTTAACCTTGATTTGATTTTTGGATCCATAACATTAGGCTTATAAATGATAAATGCATCATCAAACTTGAATAAAGGCACTTTCATGTATCGTGCAAATATGTCAAGTACCGATTTTTGATATGAATCACATAAGAATATCCTATGCATTTCTTTACACGCTTGATAAAAAGAAGCTAAGCGATCCATATCTGTAGACGAACAAAGAGAAAACACATACTTATGCTTCTTGAGTAAAGAAATTGTATTCAACTTGATATCGTTTTACTGTATTACTTTTTCTTCTTTTCTTCCTAACATCGTTCCTTCTATAATAAGAAGATCTACAGGACCTACTAAATATTGTAGAGTACGGAAAAGTCCTTTCCCTAAATAACCGTGTTTCCGGAAATCCCCTGTATGCAGAATAGTTTTCCCTTCCACTTCAATCTTAAACATATAAGCGCCAAAAGCGGAATGAGATACATAATAAGGACTTACCTGAATTTTTCCTTTTATATCAATAGGAACATTAGCCTGATAGTTATAAAAACGTCCGATAGCGGCAAGTTCCTTGCTATAATCTCCATGACTTTTTAATACATTGTATTTACACAACATTACCTCCTGCGCCCCTTGGCTAATGTATTGAGGAATGTTTTCAGGCACAAGATGAAACAAACCTATATGATCTCCGTGATAATGGGTATAGAAAATGGCATCTACATCTTTGGTAAGCTCAGCTACCTCTATCTCACCCAATTCTTTTGTGTTATTACCTGGCAAATTAGCACCAAGATCAATAAGTATCTTTGCGTCATCGCTTTTAATTTCAGTGATACACCCTCCTATTTGATGCGCACCGCGATGAATGATTATTTTCATGAGCAATAATATATTATTAAGGTAAAGTAAAATCCTTTTCAGGACTTTACCACTCTTTTGAATTCAATTACCATGTTTGGTCTTTTCAAAACTGGCTGGCCTAATCGGGTCGTTACATTTTCATATCGAGCTTTTACCCAATCTACTACCTTGTTGCGGATTTCATTATCATAATAAAGTACGACTTGTAAAGGTAATTGGATACTTTCAACACGAGTTAAAGACATATTCAACCTATTCAGATTCGGACAAGTTGTAGTTATCCCTAACAAAAAAGGTATAATCATCCCTTCCAATGAACCTTTTCCGGCTTCTGTTTGATATCCCAATTCTTTCCGCGCGCCTTCTACAATATCTCGCAAAGTAAATATTTCTTCCACCAAGCCTTTTTCACAAAGTGCATCCAATTCAACTTGCAAAGCTTCATCCGGAATTTCCGGCATTTTTTGGTTCTTTTCCCACGTTACTTGAAATCTAAATGATTCCATTCTTGCCTTTACACTCAGTTGTGCTTTCCGTTTTAAGTCCTGTTTCTTGCTCATAATCGTTTGTATTTTGATTCGCTTGCAAAAGTACAGGGAAGGTATGCGAAAACTCTGCACACTTAGAAAGAAATTATTTCTTTATCATAAAATTTTTCATTTAGTATATCTGATATACCTATATTACCTGAATTAGAATTAGGCAATGTAGATTTTGAAAATAAGAAAGTCAAAGGGAATGATTTATCATTATTTATCAATTCAAAATAATCCCCTTCTCCCCTTTTCTTTATTAATGTTGATATTCTTTTACATCCCCACCGTTTATCCTTAAACAAATACCCACTTATTGTTTGTTTGGGAGTTGAATTTTTCCCCAGTTCTATATTGTTATTTAAAACAATAATATAGAACAAAGGTATAGGAGCAATGCCTTCTTCTTCTAACCCTTGAAGGCTTACAGGCAAATCAACTCCTAATTTTTCCAATTTCCCAATGATAGAAACTAATTCAGATTTGAGATTATTAAAAGAATCTACTCCGGTAAAAAATGTGTAGAAATCTTTTATGTGCTCTCTTATACCACTATCTCCCCCTAAAGCATGATTGCCATATTTTAATTCAATCAATGCAACTTTATGCGGACTTCTTTTAGAAAGTGCAATGATATCAAAACGCCCATGTTGCCCCGTTTTTGCATATTCAATATCAATACAAAACCATTCAGAGTTAGGATTATTATTGTTTTCTATAAATAAACGTGCCTGCGCTTGCTTTTCTAATTTTTTACGATCGTCACTTCGTCTTTTTATATCTTCATAGTATTGAACTATTTCAGATTCTGATATATTTTTTCTGTTTCCACGTTCATTATTTATATAATAAGGAGAAATTTCACCCTTTAAAGAACGTGTATTGCATGATATTTTAGCTATGCTATCACAATTATAGTAAAGATTAATATACCCATCTCTTACACCAATTATAATATTATCTTTGTGTTTTACATAGATTTCTTTATAAAAATCACTTGCTTTAAATTTATCAACAAAATTTTGATCTATTCCATACCCACGAAAAGAATCTTGCTTTCCCATAATTTCATTATTTATAAAAGTTCAACATATTGCATAAGCTTTTCTTCATTTCTATTCTTAAACATTCCGGTTCCATAACTTGCACAGTATTACCTTTAGACAATAATTCGCTAATAAGATTATGAGTAATACATAATTTATATTCAAAATCACAATACTTATTAGAGGTATAAATTTCTTTTTGCGAATGGTGTAAAGGCAAAGTACGCAGATATTTACCTTGTGTACCATAAGCACGGATAATTACCTTTTCGGGCTTAATTTCCTCATTTACCCAAATGCCGATTGAATCTTTATAATACACTTCGGGTGAAAAATCAGAAGGATAATCAAACTGAGCTTCCGTTATATTTATCTCCTGTATACGGTCGAGCGAAAAATGACGGATGCCTTTTAATTCCTCACAATATCCCAAGACGTACCATCTTTGCCTATATACTTTCAGACAATAAGAATGCACATGATATGTACTACTCTCGGTTTCATAAAAAGGCTGGTAAATTATCACCATTATCCGATTTTGCTTCATGGCCTCGATAAGCGTCTGAAGATATGCGGTTCCTTGGGGAATCTCTTCTAGCAAAATGCGGTCTTGCAATTGTCGGCTCTCTGCTATCAAATTAACGGTACTAAATGAATTAAGTAGCCATTGGCGTGTTTTATCTTCTCGCAAAGCCGATAAATCTTCAATGTAATACTTATATCCATCCGAAGTATCGCACAAAATATTAATTTGAAACAACGCTTCCACAGCTTTGCGATGTTCATGAAAGGTACGTAAAGGCAAAGGCTTTCCTTCGCCAAGCGATGAGCGTCTCCATCTGCGACTTATCTCTTCGAAAGTCAGGCGCCCAGCTTGAATTAAGGTATTCACTAACCAGATATAACGGTTGAATGTTGTGCTTATCATCAGTGTTTGAATTATAGTAAAAAAGCATCTTCCTCCCCCCCCCTTTCAAAAGAAAAAGTCGCTTACTATCTATACGATAATAAGCGACTTACTTCTTCTGTGAGTTGTCTCACGAGGATTCGAACCTCGACAGACAGAACCAAAAACTGTAGTGCTACCATTACACCATGAGACAATCCGATGCTTTCTCAAAAGCACTGCAAAGGTAAATAGTTTATTTTACCCTTGCAAGTGTTTTAAGATTATTTTGCTATTAACAAGTAATAATTCTTCTTTCCGCGTTGAACCAGCAGGTATTTCCCATCCAAGAGATTATCGCAGGTAACGACCATATCAGTATCTGCCACCTTCTCTTTATTCACGCTTACCCCTCCGCTTTGGATCAGCTTACGCATTTCCCCTTTTGACGGGAACACGTTTGCCTTTTCCGTGCACAGGTCGATCAATTTAACCCCTCCGGCAATCTCATCCCGAGACACTTCAAATTGCGGAACTCCGTTAAACACATCCAGCAACGTAGCCTCATCCAGCTTCTTCAAGGCATCCGAAGTAGAATTGCCAAACAGGATATTAGACGCTTCTACCGCCGCATCATAATCCTCTTCGGAATGCACCATAATCGTCACCTCCTTAGCCAAACGTTTCTGCAAAGGACGTAAGTGCGGAGCAGCCTCTTGCTCGGCTATCAACGCATCGATCTCCTCTTTCGACAGAGCGGTGAATATCTTTATATATTTAGCGGCATCCGCATCACTTACATTCAACCAGAACTGATAGAACTTATACGGAGACGTATAACGACGGTCCAGCCAGATATTACCCGACTCCGTCTTTCCGAATTTGCCTCCATCGGCTTTTGTTATCAACGGGCATGTCAAGGCGAACACCTCACCACCGTTGGTACGGCGGATCAATTCCGCCCCGGTCGTGATATTTCCCCATTGATCCGAACCACCCATCTGGAGCTTGCAATTCTTTGTCTCATACAAATGCAGGAAGTCATAGCCTTGCAACAATTGATAAGTAAACTCTGTGAATGACAAGCCATCACGCGCCTCACCGTTCAGACGTTTCTGAACAGAGTCTTTCGCCATCATATAGTTTACGGTGATATGTTTACCCACCGTGCGTGCGAAATCGAGGAAGGTAAAGTCCTTCATCCAGTCATAGTTGTTCACCAATTCGGCCTTATTGGGAGCATCCGATTCAAAATCCAAGAATTTGCTCAATTGCTTCTTGATGCACTCCTGATTATGACGCAGGGTCTCCTCATCCAACAGATTACGCTCCTGCGACTTTCCGGACGGATCGCCAATCATTCCCGTTGCCCCGCCGACCAAAGCCAACGGCTTATGTCCGCAACGCTGGAAATGTTTTAAAATCATTACACCGCAAAGATGACCGATGTGCAACGAATCAGCCGTCGGGTCAATTCCCAGATAACCCGTTACCATCTCCTTCGCCAGCAACTCTTCCGTGCCGGGCATCATGGTGTGCACCATTCCGCGCCATGTTAGTTCTTCTACAAAATTCATCGTATTAGTACATTATTATTCTGTTTGTATTCGTTCGACAAAAAATTCACCTCCGTCATATTGAGCAGAGATCCGTGTCGCGATCCGTTCCTGACTTTCAGAACTTCACGGCAACCCGCAAACTTGCCGGCAAAGATAGGAATAAAAAACGAGAGTATAACCATTTATCCGATTATCCATTTACTACCAGGCACAAAGGAGATGATTTTTGTGGTAAGATAGCAACAGATAAACGTACTCAACGCTATTCCGGGGATTGCAGTTACCGTAGGCCAATCCAACGCATCCTTAAACACGTTGACCCACAAACCCAGCCAGAAAATATGCATCAGATAAACGCCATAACTCAATTTTGACATCTCCGTCACCAAACGCGGAGCCTTCTCCTGCTCAATGCACGAGAACACAAGAAACGCACCGGCCGTAGTAATCACGCAATTGATGGTACACATCGCCCAGCCGATCTCCAGCACCGGCGTAGAATGGACGATACCCGGCACAGCCTGGACATAGAAAGAATAGATAGTCCACGCGGCTCCGATAATCCAAAGCGCCACGCCTACCCCCAGACGCTTCTTCCGGCTCCAATCGAGGTGGACACGGATATAATGCGCCATCACCAGATATCCCAAATAACCGGAGAAATACCAAAGCAAGTGATATTCGTTCCAGAAACACTGCCCCCAGACCTCGCCCAGCCAGCGGTTGATATAGGGCATACAGGTCGATAACGCGAACAAAAGGATAAAGAAACGCTCCTCCTTGGCCGTAGCTTTCCTCAGCCACGGAGATATCATCGGTATAAAAAGATACAAACTGAGCAACGGGTACATAAACCATAAATGTCCCGCCAAAGTAGGATAGTTCAGGAATATCCGCGATAAATCCCTCAACGAGGTCGCCCCGTCGATCTGCCCCCAAAGCAAAGGCAAGGTACTATATAGAATCATGAAGATAAAAAATGGAGGCAATACTTTGAGAAAACGCCGGCGATAAAATTGCCACATCGTCTGCTCCTCCTTCATCGGTACCAACAGGTAGGCGGATACAATAATAAACAGGGGCACCGACATCCGGGAAAATCCGTCATACAAGGAAACCCAAAACCGGTCGGCCTCGCTCGCCAAAAAAGATTGCGGGCCGGCTATGTCCGTTGAGCCGGCGGCACCATAAAAATTCTCGCTTGCATGTACCACCATCACCAGAAAACAGGCGAATACACGCAGGTAATCCAAAAATACTATCCGTTTCATTTTGTTTAAAAGTGTCTTTGATTAACAATGCGCCTCAAAGGTAAGCATTTTTAAGACATGCCCAATGACCTAATGACAAAATGATAATTCACCCCGTCATATCTCCGTTTTTCCGTCCCTGCGCACAATGCCTTTTCCCCGCTTACTTCCCCGATTTTCCGAAGGGCAGGATACTCCCGGAAAAAGATAGGGAACTTTGGCGGAAAAGTACGGGCACTTTGTCCGGAAAGTACGGCATAAATCCGTTCGAAGATAGGCATGAACCGGATTGAATTCTCCTATTCAGACGAACGGGCTTCCCATTGGTAATCGATATACTCCCAGGAGAAGCGATTGTCTGCATCGACATGTACTATAACATAGCCCTCTTCTG